>Ga0213839_1001340_pt1 | contig 16261 bp, 15 predicted proteins | sample SWPATP21_FD_160075 | JGI IMG/M metagenome (GOLD analysis project Ga0213839, IMG submission 160075) | Coastal seawater microbial communities from Marineland, Florida, United States - SWPA TP2 #1 | ecosystem: Environmental > Aquatic > Marine > Coastal | place: USA: Florida | collected 2016-08-14
CCCATGGCGGCCGGGAGCGGACGCGGGAGGTTGGCGGGGCCCGCAGGGGTCGCGTTGCGCAGGTCGTCGCGGAGGAACGACGGCGCGTCGTCCGGGATGGTGCGGGGCAGCACGGCCCCCGTGGCGGTGCGGTAGGCGACGCGACGGTCGGCGGAGCGCCCACGAAACCAGCAGATGCCTCGCTGCTGTGGGGTCCAGTGGGCGACCCAGCCAGGCAGCGGGAGCGGCTCCCCCTCGCCGTCCCAGAACACGAGCTGGCCGGCGGGAAGGGCTGCCGAGACCGTCTGCAGGGGCGCATGGGCCGTGCCGACGAGCCGACGCGCCACCGCCTCGCCATCGGCGGCGGAGCGGACCCACCACAGCGGGGCCGCGGCGAAGTCGGAGGCGACCAGTGTGCCCACCGCGTCGATCCACGCGGGCGGTGCCTCGGCGGTGAGCACGGCGTCGAGCAGGGCCCCCAGGCGGGGCTGGCAGCCCAGGGCGTCGGCCGCGGCAGCGACGGCGGGAGCCTCGGAGCTCAGGTCGTCGGACAGGCCCTCGGCGCGGAGGGCGTCGAGGATCCCGAGCCAGGCGCCGACGTCGAGGGTGACGGCGGCCGACGCGCGGAGCACGGCCTCGACGGCGAAGGGAAGGGCGTCGGGGCGGGCGAAGGCGCGGGCCAGCGCCCGTCCTACGTAGAGCTCGGCAGCAGCGAGGGCGGCGGCCTCGATGGCGCCGCGGTCGGGCTGCTCCGCCGGCAGGGCCCAGGCAGCGGGCTGGGCGAACCAGCTCGGGCTCTCCTCCAGCCAGGAGTGGGGCCCACCGTCCCTCGTCGTCGCGCCAGCTGCCACCGCCTGTCCTCCCGAACAGAGGGTACTACTGAACCTCGACCATCGTGTAGCCGGCGGCGGGCAGGGTGAGGTCGGCTACGACCAGATCGATGCAGTAGTCGCCGTCGCCGTTGGGGCAGGCCGTGCACTCGACGCTGAAGCTGGCGGAGAACAGCGTGCAGGGGCCCTCGTCGTCTTCCTGGTCCAGGGCGTCCTTGAGGTCGCGCATGTCGAGGATCGTGCGCATGCTGAAGCCCTCGATGGCGGAGCCGTCGGCGCGGAAGGAGCCGGACATCTCGAGGTCGGTCACGGTGATCGGGTCGCCCTCGACCACCAGGCCCAGGCTCGGGGTGCTCACCTCGAAGCGGGGGTTGGCGGAGAAGTCCGCCGGCTCGCTGAAGCGGGTGGTGGGGGCGTCGAGCGCCTGGCTGCCACCCTCGAGGACCTCGGCGCCCGCCATCAGGTCGATGCCGTCGCCGTCGATCTCCAGCACGCCGAGGAGCAGGCGCACCTCGAGCTGGGTGGTCAGGGCGTCGCCGATGTTCTCGGGGGCGACGAAGCGGGCCTCGGTGAGGTCGAGGACGTAGGCGTTGTCCACCAGGCTGCTGGGGTCGGCCACCTCCGTGGTGCCGAAGTCGGCGACGTTGAAGGTGCCCGTGCGGGTCTCGCAGTCCGTCCACTCCAGGGTCCAGGTGTACTCCCCGGGGTCCATCGGATCGGTCGGCAGCCAGCGGAGGCGCTTGTCGTCCTCGCTCAGGGTGAGGGTGCCGGGGACCTCGTTGCCCGGGTCGTCGGTGATCACGACCGTGGCTGCGGCGTCGGAGCGGGAGAGGAGGAGGTCGACCGAGGACCACGCGTAGACGTTGCCCGTGCCGTCTTCCGGGTACGACTCGAGGAGAGCGTTGGGGCAGCGGGGGTCGTCCGTGGTGCTGCCGCCGGTGTCGCCGGTGGGGGTCACCTCGCCCTTGTCACCGCTGCAGGCGGCCAACAGACCCATGGCCATCGCTCCGAACGTCATCCAACGCATGTGGGATCCTCCAATCTGGCCCGCACTCTAGCCACCTCAGCGGCGATCCGCCGTCTTGCTTCGTCTGGGGCTGTGTCCGGACCCTCAGCCGTGACTTCCGTCGAGGCGGCGGAGGATGGCCGTGCAGTGGGGGGGGCGCTTCTCCCGATCGACCGCCAGGAGGTCCCGGACCAGGGTGCTGAGCCGCTCGGGGACGGCGACCAGGTCCTCCACGGCGACGAAGCGGCCTGCTGCGGTGGCGGCCATGGCCTCGTCGGGGTCCTCGGCGTCGAAGGCCACGTGGCCGGTGAGGAGCTCGTACAGCAAGCACCCGAGGCTGAACACGTCGGCACGCTCGTCGACCTCGCCCGGGTCCTGGGCCTGCTCTGGCGCCATGTACTCGGGGGTGCCGAGGGTGGTGAACCACTGGCTCATTCCCTGCTCCGTCCGGCTCACGCCGTCCATCGGCAGGCGCTTGGCGAGCCCGAAGTCCAGGAGCACCGGCCGGTCGCCTCCTTCCGAGGGGCGCAGCACGATGTTCTCGGGCTTGAGATCGCGGTGGACAACCCCTCGCGCGTGCATGGCTCGAACCCCCCGCACCACGGCCTCGAAGATCCGCAGCGCCTCGCCCAGGGGGATGGGGCCGTCGGCCAGGCGGTCGGCGAGGCAGGGACCGTCGATCCACTCCATGAGCAGGCCGACCTGGTCGGCGTCGTTGTCGACCACCTCGTGGAGACGGGCCACCGCGCCGTGGCGGACCATGCCGTGGAGCCTGGCCTCGTGGAGCAGCCCAGCATGGATGGCCGGGTCGTCCGTCGTCAGGAACTTGAGGACGTGGGGCTGGCCATCGGCGTCCTCGACCCGCCACACCTCGCCGTGGTCACCCTCGTGGAGACAGGCGATGGGGCGGAAGGCGGGAAAGGGGAAGGCCATGGCGGCAGTTTAGCCTCGTGCGGCGGCGCGACCCCTCTCGGTGTCGACGCCGATCAACACCAGCAGCGCGACGGCGAAGAACAGGCCGGTCACCAGCACGCCGGTCTGCAGTCCGACCCAGGCCTGCAGGGCCCCCAGGGAGAGCAGACCCACGATCGCCGCCAGCTTGCCGAACACCCCCCACAGACCGAAGAACTCGCCGATCTTGTCCTCCGGAGCGAAGAGGGCCACGAGGGTGCGGCTGGCCGACTGGGTGGCGCCGATGCACAGCCCGGCCAGCAGGCCCACGGTGAGGAAGACCTGCTCGGCGCCGACCTCGCGCCCCATGGCCGCGCTGGCGAGCTCGGACATGGTGGGGGTGGCCCAGATCGCCACCACGGTGGTCATCCAGATCACCAGCGTCAGCCCGTAGGTGGGCTTGTCGCCGAGACGGCCCTGCAGCCAACCGAAGCCCAGCGCCCCGGCCGAAGCGGTGAGCTGCGTGAGGATGAACATCAGCGCCTTGCTGCTGTCGGACCAGCCGATCACCTGGTCGCCGTAGATGAAGGCGAAGCTGACGACGATGGAGAGGCCCGCCATGGCGAAGAGGTAGGAGATCAGGAAGATGGCCAGGTCCTGGTAGCGGCGCAGGCTCCCCATGGTGGACATCAGCTGGGCGATGCCGTGCTGGAACACCGATCCTTCGATGGGGCGCGGCTCTGCCCGATCCGTCAGCAGCAGGAAGGTGGGGACGCTGGCGAGCACGAACCAGGCTGCGGTGATGGGGCCGATGAGCCGCTGCATGTCCATGTTCTCGGGCACGGCCGGACCGAGGCCGAACAGGACGATGGCGGTGCAGCCCAGGCCGCCGATGTAGCCGAGACCCCAGGCGAGACCGCTGATGCGTCCCAGGCTGTCGGGGGGGCCGAGATCGGGCAGGAAGCTGGCGACGAAGCTCTCGCCGAGGGCGAAGCCGTAGGCACCGAGGACGACCAACACCATGGCCAGGTACGCATCCCCGGGGCCCGCGAAGTAGAGCAGCGCCGTGGGGATGGCCGTGAGCACGGTGCTGGCGGCCAGGAAGCGCTTGCGGTGGCCCAGGGTGTCCATGAGGGCCCCGAGGAAGGGCAGCGTGAGGACGACCAGCAGGTTGGCCAGCGAGAGCGAGGTGCTCCACAGGAAGTTGCCCCGGGCGAAGTCGGGCCCGTCGGCCACGATGAGGCGCGGGAACACGACCGCGTAGGCCACGGTGATGATCACGGTGGTGTACGACGAGTTGGCGAAGTCGTACATCGCCCAGCCGAACACCTCGCGGCGTCGGACGGAGAGCGGCGGTGTGGTGCTCACAGCCGTTCGTCGGCGCCGACATCCGGGGCCCCATCGCGGGCCTCACGGTCGAGGTCCTCGGGGACCTCGGTGAGGAAGGCCGTGGACCCCTGGTCGATGGCGTCGGTCGCGGCCGGAGCGAGGTGGAAGTCGTCCTGGGTGGGGAAGTACCAGGAGGTGGGCGGGGCCAGCTCGATGTTGGTGTCGACGTCGGCGGTGCTGTCGTCGGAGCGGGTGACCGAGTGGCTCACGTAGTTGTTGCCCACCATGCCCGAGGTGATCGGGTAGCGGTGCTCGATGCTGGCGAGGCCAGAGGGCATCTCGCGGTGAGCGACGGAGTTGTGGATCAGGCGAACGTTGCAGCTGCTCTCCGCGCGGATGCCGTACTCGATGCCGAAGTCGCTGTCGAAGACCAGGGCGTCCCGCCAGGCCGAGACGATGTTGTTGGTGACGGAGATGTCGATGCCCTGCGCGAACACGTCGCCGCAGGGGTCGTCGTCGTAGCGGCGCCCGAGCTGGTCGGGGGTCTGGCCCGCCACGATGCCCCGCGGGCTGTCGAGGAGCACGTTGCGGAAGATCTGCACGTCGCGGCTGCCTCGTGTGAAGCGGATGCCGGGGGCTGCCGGGAGCTCTCGCTCGCACCAGAAGCCATCGATGGTGTTGTCGCGGACCTCCCAGCCCCGCACGAAGGAGGCGTCGATGCCCCCCGTGCCGCACAGGCCCACCACCTCGTCGCGGCCGTCGTTGGTGAGCTCGAGGTGGCTGCAGGTGATGGCACCGTCGTCGGCGAAGGCCGTCTCGTCGGCGCTCGGGGCGATGACGACCGCCACACCGGCGGGGTCGATCAGGCGCACGTCGTGAAGGCGCAGGCCGGTGATGGAGGCCCCATCCGGTGTGGTGCGCACCAGGGCGTCGCCGGACCGGGTGAGGGTGAGGTGGGCGAGGGTGACGTCGCTGGCGGCCACCTGGATCAGGTCGCCGCTGGCATAGTCCATGTCGATGACCACGTCGGTGGCGACGTCGGTGCTGGAGCGGACCGTGACCGGCGTGGACAGCACGATGGGATCGCCGATGGTGTAGGTGCCGGGCTCCACGAGGAAGACGTCGCCAGCGACGGCGTCGGCGAGGACCGCCTCCAGGTTGTCGCTCGGGGTGACGGTGATCCCGGTCTGGGCCGGGAGGGGATCGCAGGGGAGGGCCGGAGGCGTGCCGGTGTCGGTGACAGTGTCGGTGGGCCCGGTGTCGCCGGTGGGGGTGGTCTTGGGGACGACGGTGCCGTCCTTGTCGCCACCGCAGGCGATCAGCAGAAAGGGCAGGGCCAGGGTCGCGATGGGTCGCACGGCAGCTCCTCGAGATGGGGGCCCGGTATCTCGCTCGGGGGCCTCCGTGCCGTCCAGGCCCCGTGAGTTCGTGGCGGGAAGGCCGACGGCGGGTGAAGGGCGCGCCCATGGAGACCTACCTCTACCAGTACGCCATCGGCGGTGCCGTCTTCGCCGTCGGGCTCCTCGTTGCCTGGCGCCAGGGGAGCATCGGCACGTCGGGTCGCAAGCTGGGCTGGCTGCTCGTGCTGCTGGCGGGGCTGGGCTTCTTCGCCTCCCTCCAGGGCTATCTGCAGTTCGCCCCGATGGTCGAGTCCCCCGCCGTGCCCTACCAGGGGGGCTACCAGGAGAAGGAGGTCCTCGGCACCCCCCTCGACTACGGGGTGATGGTCCTCTACTTCCTCGGCATCGTCGCCACCGGCACCCTGTTCAGCGGCGGGAAGGGCGGCACCAAGGACTTCTTCTTCGGGGGACAGCGCTTCAGCTGGTGGCTCATCGCCTTCAGCCTCGTCGCGAGCGTCGTGGGCTCCTACTCCTTCGTGAAGTACAGCCTCATCGCCTACAACCACGGCCTGGCCAGCACGCAGACCTACCTCAATGACTGGTTCTGGCTGCCGCTGGTGCTCTTCGGCTGGCTGCCGATCCTCTACTTCGGGCGGCTGACCTCGATCCCCGAGTACTTCGAGAAGCGCTTCGGCGTGGCTGCCCGCCGGGTGGTCACGGCCCTGCTCCTCGTCTACCTGGTCGGCTACATCGGCATCAACCTGTTCACCATGGGCAAGGCCCTCCACCAGCTCCTCGGCTGGTCGATCCTCGGCTCCGCGGCGCTCGTGGCCTGCGTCTCGGCCGCCTACGTCACCTTTGGCGGGCAGACCGCGGTCATCATGACCGACCTGTTCCAGGGGGTGATGCTGCTGGGCACGGGCCTGGTCCTGCTGGCCCTCGGCGCCCACGAGCTGGGCGGCTTCGACCTCCTCTGGACCCACCTCCCCCGCGGCCATCGGGTGGCCTTCCCCGCCTTCAATGCCGACCCCAGCTACCCGGGGGTCGGCATCTTCTGGCAGGACGCCATGGCGAACTCCGCCATGTTCTTCTTCCTCAACCAGGGCATCCTGATGCGCTTCATGGCGGCTCGCTCGGTGGAGGAGGGCCGCAAGGCGGCCGTGGCCGTGATGATCATCCTGATGCCCATCGCGGCGGTCGTGGTGGCCTCCGGGGGCTGGGTCGGTCAGGCCTTCGTGCACGCCGGCATCCTCCCCCCCCAGGAGGACCCGGGTCGCGTCTTCTTCGTGGTGGGCGAGATGCTGGCCCTGCCTGGCGTGTTCGGGCTGATCCTGGCGGCCCTCGTGGCCGCGCTGATGTCCACCGTCGACACCCTCGTCACCGCCGTGGCGGCGGTGGTGGTGAACGACGTCGTGAAGCCGATGCGCCCCGACTACGACGACCAGCAGCTCCTCCGCGCCGCCCGCATCACGTCGATCTCGGTGACCATCGTGGGCGTGGCCCTGGTGGTGGTCTTCCAGCAGTTCGAGACCATCTACTCGGCCCACTCGGCGTTCACGGCGGCCATCAGCCCCCCCATGGTCATGGCGCTGCTGATGGGCGTGTTCTGGCGCCGCTTCACGCCGGCGGCGGCCCTGGCCACGATGGTGGGGGGCAGCGGGATGATCGCGCTGTCGCTCGCGGTCCCGGAGGTCATCACCCCCTTCGCCCACGGCGTGCCCATGGCCGACGTGGGCGACGCCACGGGTCTGGTGGCCGGGATGAAGCAGTACAAGTTCATGCGGGCCTTCTACGGCCTCGTCGTGAGCGGCGTCATCGGCGTGGTCGTCACCTTCCTCACGGCCCCACGGCCCCTCGACGAGGTGAAGGGCTGGGTGTGGGGCACGGTGGGCGATGCCATCCGCACCTACAAGGGAAAGGAGGGCACGGAGTCTGCCAGCGACTTCGTCCAGGCCAGGGTCCAGACCGACCTCGAGGACCTGCCCGAAGGCCCCGGGAACCTGGCGACGGCGGTGATCAGCGGCGGCCTGGCCAGGCAGGTCGAGGCGGAAGCCGGGGACATCCTCTACGTGAGCGATGCTCGCTGGTTCCTCGGGGGCCTGAACGCCACCCATGTGCGGGTGCGGTCGGTCGACGAGGGCGACGACGCCGTGTGGGTGCGGCTCGGACCCGACGTGCGGGAGGCCGTGATCAAGCGCGGCCGGGAGACCCTCCCCATCGCGGTGCAGCGCCTCTACTGACCCACGGCGTTGATCTCGTCGACGACGGCGCGGCGCTTGCCCCGGGCGGTCAAGAAGCCGCCGATGGCGGTCGTGGCTCCCCCCGCGACGAAGACGCCGGGGACGGCGAGCTTCGTGCCCAGGGAGACGTTGGTGCCGAAGCCCGACGCGTCGTTGATCGCGTGGAACGCGGCGACGTATCCGCCCACCACGGTCGCGAGTCCAGCCACGCCCACCCCAGCGGCACCGACGGCGGTGGCGGTGCTCTGCTGGCGACGGAGCTTGGCGACCGACTCGGTCTGGTACTCGGTGAGGAGCAGCCCCATGCTGATGCGACGCCCATCCCCGGTCTCGACGCCGCCTGGCACCAGCTCGTACGGGCCGATGAAGGAGGGAACGTCGTTGTGGTCGTCGTCGGCCCCGGTGGTCGGCAAGGTCGTGAGCCGGGGGAGGTCGGCGAAGACGGGGCCCGTCTCCAGCGCGGCACCGACCACCATCGAGGGCCCGGAGAGGGTGGGCTGCTGCCGGCCCCCCACCGAGAGCATGGCGCGCTGCACGTAGTCCTGTGCCTCGTCGAGGGTCACGGACCCATCGCCGTCGCTGTCGCCCCATCCCCGCAGGGCGCCGAGGGCCAGGGCGGTGAACAGGCCGTGCTGGGCGGCGGGATAGGGCTCGGCGAGCTCGGTGGGGGCCGCCGCTGTCCACACCCGAAGTCCTGGCTCGGTGGTGGCCCAGGAGGGCACGGCGAAGCGGGTGCCGGGGAGCAGGGGCGCTCCCCCACGTGACTGGCCGGCGGCGCAGGCGTCGAGGACGATCAGGGCGTCGCCCTCGATGTGCTCGGAGAGCTCCGCGACCGACACGCTGCGGGAGGTGAAGGCGTCGGGCTGGGGCTTCGCGTCGTCGCCCACCAACAGCATCGAGCCGTCGACGGGGGAGGTCGCGCCGTGGCCCGAGAACCACACGATCAGCTTGCCGCGTCCCTCCACCGCGGCAGCGCCCGCGTCGATGGCTGCGAGCAGCTGCTCCCGGTTGGCGCTGTGGAGGAGCTGGACGCGGTCGGCGGAGATGCCGTGGCCGTGCACGAGCCAGGTGCGGACCGCCATGGCGTCTCGCCGAGCGAAGGGAACCCCGGGTAGGAATCCGTAGTCTTCGATGCCCACCACCACGGCTGCGTCGGGGGAGGGGCCGGCCGCGCCGGTGGGTGGCTGGAGCAGATCGGGGAACGGGGCGGCGAGGGCCAGGCCCGTGAACCAGGGGATCATTGGTTCCTCATGTGGTCGGCCATGCGTCGGAAGGCCCCCATGAGGTCCTGCCGGGTGGTGACGTCGGCGACGGTGTCGTCGAGGGCCTGGGCCATGCAGGCGAGCCACGCGTCCCGTGCGGCGTCGTCGATGGCGAAGGGGAGGTGCCGCGCCCGCATGCGGGGGTGACCGCGCTCCTCCATGTAGGTGCGCGGGCCGCCGGTCCACATGGTCAGGAACAGCGTGAGCTTCCGACGGCTCTCGGTGAGGTCGTCGGGGTGCATGGCGCGGACGGTCGCCGCCTCGGGCTTCTCGTCCATGAGGTCGTAGAAGCGGTCGACGAGGGTTCGGACGGCGGTCTCGCCGCCGAGCTGGTCGAACAGGGACGTCACTTGGCCTTCTTCAGCTCCTCGGCGACCGCGGCGACCTCCGGCACGGCGAAGGGGCTGGCCTGGATCTCCTTCATCAGCGTGCGGGCCTCGCCCAGCTCGCCGGCCTTCATGAGGGCCTGCACCAGCGCCAGCTTGGCGTCGCCGTTGGGGCGGTTGGCGGCGTTCTTGCGGGCCATGTCCAGGGCTTCCGCCGGGTCGCCCCACGCGAGCCAGTGGTCGATGGCATGGCCCCAGGTGGCCTCGGGGAAGCGCTCGAGGCGCTCCTCGTAGGCGGCACGCGCCTTGGCGACCATCGCCTCGGCCTCGGCGTCGTGGCCCTGCTGCTCGAGGGTCTCGGCGAGGCGGTCCATGAACTCGGGGTTGCCGGTGCGCTCCACCAGGTCCTCGTACATGCTCCGGGCCTTGTCGAGGTTGCCCTGGAGGAGGTGGATCTCCGCGATGTGCTCGTCGATGAGCCAGTAGCCATCGAGCTCGCCCTTGGCGGCGATGTAGTGGGCCATGGCATCGTGGAGTTGATCACGCTCGAGGTCCATGATGCCCCGGTGCAGCTGGTACCAGGCGTCGGGGCGATGGAAGCGCCCGTGGTAGTCCTCGGCGGCCTGAGCGAGCAGCTCGTCGGCTCCGTCGAGGTCGCCGACCTTCCAGCGGTAGATGGCGAGACGCGCGACGTAGATCGGGCGGTCGGACTTGGCCATGCGCTCGAAGACCTCGCCGGCGGCCTCGTAGTTGCCCAGGGCGAAGTCCAGCTGGGCCTGGGGGCCCGCCGAGGGGTTCACGAAGGCGAGGTGCTCCTTGGCGGACGCGTAGCGGTGCAGCGCCATGTCGACGGCGAAAGCGCTCGCGTGGGGGCCGTTGGCCGCGGCCTCGCTCTTGGCGAACTCCGCCTGCACCACGGCGTCGGCCCGTGCGTAGTCGTCGTAGCTGCCGGTGAGCTGGGCACGGTCGAGGAGGAGGGAGACGATCTGCTTGAGGGCGAGGGCGTCCTCCCCCTTGAGCTCGATGCGCTGCTCGAAGTAGTCGATGCGGCGGTCCACCTCGGCCAGCTCGGCCTCCCAGGTGCGCTCCAGCTGCTCGTCGGCGGGCCCGGGCTTCGCGACGGGCTCGGCCGCAGAGGGCGCGGGTTCGGCAGCGGGGGCCGGCTCGGCGGTGGGGGGCGTTTCGGTCGGCGTGCAGCCCAGCAGGGCGAGGACGAGCCACATGGTTTCTCTCCCGGAAGCGAAGCGCCCCTCGACCTGGGAGGGCGAGGGGCGCGGCAGTGTTCGTGAGGCGGACGCCTCGGGCCACTACATGTGGGGCGCGGCCACGTAGGGGAACAGGCCCATGAACGGCACGTCGTTCGCGGCCGGGTTCGTCACGCCCACCAGGTCGGTGAGGGTGTGAGGGGGCGCGGGGGGCGTCACGTCGAGGAGGACCAGCGCGAGGGTGATGTCGATCACCGGGTCTTCCAGGAGACGGCCGTTCGGGAAGCCAGCGCCAGCCGTCACGTCGATCTTGAGCGTGTCGGGGATGACCAGCGGCGCAGCGGCGGCCACGCAGTCGGCGGTGGCGCATTCCGTGAGGCCGAGGCCGTTCAGGTCGTCGTCGAGGGCCGTGTGGAGGGCGTCGACGTTGGCGGTGATCTCGGCCGCGTAGGTGGCATCGTCGACGGGGTCGCCGGCGTTGTAGTCATCCTTGGAGGTGATCACCGCAGTGGCCACGGCGGGCATGCCCATCCGGTCGACGCGGGTGTAGTCGCCGGGGGCGTCCGTGCGGAAGGTGAAGGCGGTGCCGTTCAGGCCGTCCTCACCATCGACGCCATCGACGCCATCAACGCCATCGACGCCATCGACGCCAGGGGCGCCCGCGCCGTCGGCACCGTCGAGGCCGGGGTTGCCAGCGGGGCCCTCGGGACCGGCCGCGCCGATCTCTCCGGGGGGGCCCTCGGGGCCTTCACAACCGGCGAGCACCAGGCCGCCGAGCATCATCAGAGCGAGAGTACGCATGAGAATCTCCTAGATACGGCTGGTGGTGGCCCAGGTCTGGAAGTCGACGTCGGTGCCCAGGAGGGACGGCGCGTCGAACTGCAGAGCGATGACCATGACGTTGAAGCCGGCGACGTCGTCGGAACCGTCCATCAGGAGGTCGCCCGTGGCCAGCGTGTCGTTGAAGCCGCCGAGGTCGAAGAAGAAGGGGTCGTCGCGGAGGCCGGCGTACAGCATGCTGCCGGGACCGGCGACCACAGACTCGACCGCGCCCTGAACGGGAGCGCCGGCGCTGGGGACGCCCACGGCCTGCACGCCCCACTGGTTCTCGGCGTTGATGCCGAAGCGGACGTGGATGTCGTGGTCGGAGACCGCATCGCCGTCGAGGTCGAAGTGGATGCTGTAGAGGACGTCCGCGTCGTAGACAGCGGGGTCGCCCGGAAGCATCAGCGGGTTGTAGTTGAGGATCGCGGTGATGGTGCTGCCATCGGACCACGCGTAGAAATCGGTGATGTCGGCAGCAGGGTCGGCCTGCGTGCCGGTCGCCTCGGCGTGGTCGGCAGCGAGCGCCGGGGCGGCGATGCTCACGAGCCCCGCCATGGCCAGCATCTTGCGTGCGAGCATGAGGTCCTCCTAGGGGAATGGCCCCCCTTATACCTCGTGACGTGTCCCTGCAGCTCAATTCGTCAACGTCGGGCATGCGGATTGCTCCGTACCCCTACGAGTGTGGGCGTGGTACCAAGGTCTGGATGGAGCCGTCCCCCCCGATTCCGCTGGAACGAGCGCGACGTCAGTTGGCCGCGGGTGAGCTGGCGGACGTGCGCAAGCTGCTGGGGTCCGTTCGCCGGGCCCCCCCCTCCACCGACAAGTTCGCCGGGCTGGTGTTGCTCGCCGAGGCCGAGATGCTCTCCAACACCATGCTGGAGCTCGTGGGCACACTGGCGGTGGCCCGTCGGACGGCCCGGCAGCTGGAGCGGCCCGACCTGGAGCGCCGCGTCCGGCTCCTCGGCGTGGCCTCCACGCTCCTGCTGGACCGCGTGCCGGTGGAGGAGGTCGCCCAGCTCAGGGCCGAGGGCCTCGGAGGTGCCGAGAAGGGATGGCTGGACGCCATGGCGGCGCTGGTGGCTGCCCGGGAGGGTCGGGTCGACGACGCCGATGCCCTGCTCGGTCCGGTCCGGGTGGTGGCCGCCTCGGGCGGGCCGAACGCGCTGCGGATCCTCCCCTGGGTGGTGCGGACCGAGCTCGCCCTGGGGCGCTCCGACGATGCGCGGCGCACGGCCAGCACCGGCGAGTGGCTGGCGGATGCCCTCGGCATGTTGGCCCACCGGGATGCCCTCGCCCGCATGGCACGGGGGGCCGCCCAGGCCACCTCGCCCCAGGTGCAGGAGGCCGTGCTGGGCCTGGTGGACCTCGCCAGCGCCACGGCGGGCGGCCGCGACCTCCACGCGCTGTTCCGGCAGGTGGCGACCGCGACCCTCGAGCTGCTCGAGGTCGACCGCGCGTTCGTCGTGCTCAGTGGACGCGACGGGGGGCTGAAGGTCGGGGCCTCCCTCGGCCGCAAGGGGGAGGACTCCGGCCAGCCCTCCAGGAGCCTCATCGAGCGGGCCCTCCGCACGGGTCTCCCCGTGGTGAGCAACGACCTGGATCGCGACGGCACCTCCCGCTCCGCGTCGATCGTCTCCTTGGGGCTCCGCTCCGTGATCTGCGCCCCCATGCTCGACGGCGCCCAGGCCCTGGGTGTGATCTACGGCGACAGCGAGAGGGTCACCGAGCACGAGCTCCAGAAGGTGGCCTGGCTCGCTCGTGGCATCGCCGGGGTGGCCGCGGTGGCCGTCGCCAACGCCCACCGTCTCGACGATGCCGAGCAGAGGAGCCAGGAGGGGCGTGAGATCGCCCACGACGTCCGCAACCTCCTCTCGAGCGTGCTGCTGTCCGCCGAGGACATCGGGGAGGCCGACGACGTGCCCGGCTGGGCCCGCAGCGTCGCGGACCAGGCGAAGGCGGCCACGGTGCAGATGCGCAAGCACCTGGATCAGCTGCTGAGCCGCGCGCCCCAGGAGCGGGTGGTGGTGCGGCTCGACACGCTGGCCCAGGAGCTCGTCGGGCTGCTGGACCGGCTGGCGAAGGCCCGGACCGTCCGCTTCGACCTCCAGCTGGACGAGGTCGCGGTCGCGGCTCAGCCTGGTGAGCTGGGGCGTGCCCTCACCAACCTGGTCTCCAACGCGCTGAAGTACTCCCCTGAGGGCGGCGTGGTCACCGTACGGGTGGACGCACGGGACCGGGTCGCCCGCTTCGAGGTGTCGGACCAGGGCCAGGGGATCCCGCACGATCAGCTGCAGGCCATCTTCGACACGGGCGTCCAGGCCCGTGGGGCCGTGGAGGGACTCGGGCTCGGCCTGGGCATCGCGGCACGGGTCGTCGGGGACCACGGCGGGCGGGTGTGGGCGGAGAACCTGCCCCAGGGTGGCGCCCAGTTCATCGTGGAGCTGCCGCTTCCCTGATCAGCTCAGGAGCTGGGCCACGACCCACGGCTGGACGATCACGGCTTGGAAGCGAGGGGGCTCCTGGCCCCACGCGGCCGCTCGGTCGGCGCCGGGACGAACCAGGCTGCCCGCCTCGAGCCATCCCTGCATGCGGGCGACGTCGTCGCGGGCCATGGCCACGGCGACGTCGAGCAGATCGACCTCGGGAGCCACCAGGAGCAGGGCGTCCCGGGCGAAGTGGGGGGCCAGCTCCCGCCACGGCGCGTCGAGGACCTCGCCGGCCAGCTTCTCGCGATGCTCCTGCTCGGTCATCGGCGCCCTCCGCGACGACTCCGGGAGCGGCCCATGGCCTTGGCGAAGCGGCGGAACTCCTCCTCGCCCAGCTCGTCGCGGACGGCACGGGCCTGGTCGAGGCGGATGCGTCGCACCTCTCCCCGCACATCGGTCCACGGCACGTCGCCGGCCGTGGCGTCGGCGATGAGGGTGTCGACCTCGTCATGGGCCGTCTGCACGAGGCTCTGCACGTTCTCGGTGGTGCGGGCATCCCAGTTGGCGAGCTCGGCGTAGGTGGCGAGCTTCTCGGCGCTGTTGACGACGCGCTCGGCCCGTGCCTCCTCGATCATCTCCAGGACGTCCTCGGGCACGTCTTCGCCGTCGAAGGACCGGGCCTTGCCGGCCTTCCCGCGGCGGCCACGGGGGGCGTCGGCCCCGGCGTCGGGCCCCCTGGGAGCCTTGGCGTTGCGGGCAGCGCGGGGGCCAGGTCGGGAGGGACGAGGGGAGGGCTTGACGGAGGGAGGCTGGGCCGGCAGGGCCTTCGCCACCGGGGCCACCTCCGACGCTGCGACGGCGGGGGGGCCGCTCTCGGGCAGCGTGGCCCAGAAGATGGCGACGGCTACGAGGGAGACGGAAACCGCGCCTACGATCGTCCAACGGGTCGTGTCCATGGCGTCGCCGTAACCGGCTGTGGGCGCGGGGCATCCGTCTGTCCGGGTTAGTCGGGGGCATGAACATTCTCCTGCTCTCCGCCGCCCTGGCCAGTACCTGGCCCTTCCGTGCTCCCGTTCCCACCCAGGCCCCGTCGGACGGCAAGCCGTTTCGGGTCTGCCTGGAGCTCGCTGCCGACCTCGGCTTCGAGGGCACCGAGCACACGGAGGCCAACGTGAGCTGGACCTGCTCCACCACCGAAGAGGTGAGCACCGTCTGCTACGACGTGGCGGCGGCGCCGTGGCCGGAGAAGTGGCCCACACTGGAGTGTCGGGGCACCACGGACCGGGTGAAGGTCACGCTCCTCGAGGCCTTCGACCCGGCCTCGGATCTGAGCAAGGGGGCGAAGATCTCGAGGAAGGTCGACGAGGCCACCGCCGTGTTCGTGGTCGGCGATCGCTTCCCCAGCCAGGTGGTGGAGGGGTCCCGCGGCGCCTCGTGTCAGGTCGCCGACGGGCGCCTCTACGTCAGTCGGACCACCGCGTCTCGGCGGCGCGACCAGTGCTCCCTGCGCACCCGTGGTGGTGGGCGCACCTCGCTGACGATTCGGTAGCTACCTGCCCTTCACGTTCACCGTGAAGGTGAGCTCCGGGGCGTTCTTCAAGGCACCCAGCAGGGCACTGTAGGGCTCCATGCCCCAGGTGTCGTGTCCGGTCTTGAAGGTGCCGGACGCGGAGAAGGTGTCGCCGGCATCGATGGTCATCTTGGACGTGACCGACTTGGTCACCCCGTGGATGGTGAGGTCGCCCTTCACCTCGTAGCTGTTCCCCGAGCCGGAGCAGGACGAGCTCTGGTACGAGATCTTCGGGAACTTGTCGGACTCCAGCTGGTGCTTGCCCAGCAGGTTGTCGCGGATCTTGGACTTGTCTCCGTCGCCGGTCTCCCCCTCCAGACCCTCCCAGGAGCGGGCGTTGCCCGGGTCCACGGTGAGCGCGGTCACCGGGAAGGAGATGGAGACGTCGCACGCGCTGGGGTCCGAGGGGTCCCACGTGACGGTGCCGTCGAAGGTCTTGGCGGCGACGACGTGATCGTGGCCGGCGATGGCGGCCCCGCGGTCGTACTTGACGAGGACGTAGATGCGGCTCTGGGCCGGGTCGAGGGTGTAGGTCGTGGGACCCGCGGCCTCCTCGGCGGGCGCCTCCTCGGCGGGCGCCTCCTCGGCGGGGGCGTCCTGGGCGAGGGCAAGGGTGCTGGCGAGGGCGAGCAGGCTGAGCGTCACGGGACCTCCTGGCGCCTTGGGGCGCGCGGGCATGTATAGCACCTGGGTGCGTGGGTTCGTTCCCCTCCTACGGGTGGTTCTCGCCCTTGGTTACGTCGACGGCGGTTCGGGCGGGGTCCCCGGGCCGGCACGGACGCTACAACCGACGCTTCTTGGGGGTCGGAGGACCGTCGGCCGGAGGGGCGTCGTCCGACGGGGTGCTGCTTCGGGGACGGGGCGAGCCCCCCATCTGCTTGAGCTGCTCGAGCTGGGCGCGGGCCTCCGCCTCTCGGGCGAGGCCTCGGGATCCGCCGGCGGCGGCGTGCTCTCGAGCGGCGCGGGCCTTCTCCAGTGCCTCCTGCGCGGCCTCGAGGGGGCTCCGCCGGGTGGTGCGCGGGGGCTCGAAGG
>Ga0213839_1001342_pt1 | contig 16229 bp, 16 predicted proteins | sample SWPATP21_FD_160075 | JGI IMG/M metagenome (GOLD analysis project Ga0213839, IMG submission 160075) | Coastal seawater microbial communities from Marineland, Florida, United States - SWPA TP2 #1 | ecosystem: Environmental > Aquatic > Marine > Coastal | place: USA: Florida | collected 2016-08-14
GTAAGCGGTGGCCCGGGGGCACGTTGTAGGGTGTGATCTGCGCTGCGAGAACGAACGCATCTTATGACGGGGAGTGCGTTTCGCAATGTGCGCTACAAATTCGTTTCTCAGATCGCTTGGCGTCGAGATTTATGCGTCCGGCCACCGCCGTTGGTCGGATACCGCAAAGGCACAGGCGGTGGCGGAGACGCTTGAGGTCGGTGCAACGGTGAATGCTGTTGCTAAGCGATATGGCATCCTTCCGAACCAACTATCGGCCTGGCGTCGACAGGCCAAGCAAGGAAAGCTGTTGCTACCCGCGCCGGATGCCGACGCGCCGCTCTTCGCTCCACTGGTGGTCTCTGCTGGGCCAGGAGAGCCGCCAGAAGCTCTGACGGTTCCTAATGAGGCGATCAGATTGATCTTTGGAGAAATCGCCATCGAGCTGCCGCTGCAGACATCTGCCTCTCGGATTGTAGAGATCGCCCATGCGCTTGAAGCTTCTTCATGCTGATGCCATCGCAAGGTGTTCGGATATTGGTTGCGACGCGGCCGGTGGACTTCCGTAAAGGACACGATGGATTGGCTTCGATGGTGCAGTCGGCATTGGCCCAAGACCCTTTTACCGGAACAGTCTTTGTATTCCGCGCCAAACGGGCCGACAGGATGAAGATTTTGTTCTGGGACGGCAGCGGGCTCGTGATGACCTACAAACGACTTGAGAAGAACAGCTTCATTTGGCCCGCCATTCGAGATGGCGTGATCACCTTGAACAGTCCCCAATTCGAGGCGCTTTTTGCAGGGCTGGACTGGCGCCGGGTGCGCTCTTTAGAACCCCGCAGACCGGCTGCGGCAGAGTGACTCGGGGCGCAAAAGGCCTGCCCATTTGGGCGTAAATCAAGCTATACTCCGGGCATGTCCGACCTGCCGCCCATCGATATATCTGCCATCCCCGAGAGCCAGCGTGAAGCTGTCTTGGCGGTGCTGCGCGAGAACAAATCGCTGAAGCAAGAGACGACCGGGCTACAAACCAAAACATCTGAGCTGGAAGTTTTGGTTAAGCGTCTGGAGCACCTTATTGCCGAGCTCAAGAACGCCACACATGGCAAGCGCTCGGAGAAGTTAAGCGAAGATGAGCGGCAGCTGGCTTTTGAAGACCTCGAGGTGGCCGTCGCTGAAGTTGAGACTCAGCAAGCTGAGCAGGCGCCCTCAGAGGCGCGGCCTCGCAAAGCTGCCCGACGCAACCGTGGCAATCTTCCCGCAGACCTTCCACGGGTTGAGCGGGTGGTCGAGCCTCGGAGTTTGAACTGCCCCTGCGGGTGTGGCGAGATGCACCGTATAGGCGAAGACCGCACCGAGCGGCTGGATATCATTCCAGCGCAGCTGCGTGTCATCGTCACCGTTCGCCCCAAATATGCTTGCCGTTCCTGCGCTGAAGGTATCACGCAGGCCCCGGCGCCTGCGCATCTGATCGAAGGCGGGTTGCCGACTGAGGGCGCCATCGCACATGTGCTTGTCAGCAAATTCTCAGACCACTTGCCGTTGTATCGTCAAAGCCAAATCCTTGCCCGCTCCGGCATCGATATCCACCGCAGCACTTTGGCCGATTGGGTGGGCACAGCGGCTTTCCATCTGAGCCCTGTCGTGGACCGCTTGGCTGAGCATTTAAAGAAGTCCGGAAAGCTATTTATGGATGAGACAACGGTCCCCGTTCTGGACCCGGGTCGAGGCCGCACGAAGACAGGATACCTTTGGGCACTGGCGCGCGATGACCGAGGATGGGGTGGAGATGATCCGCCAGGCGTTGTCTTCACCTATGCCCCGGGTCGTGCAGGGCAGAATGCAGAGCAGATATTGCAGGGCTTTGACGGCACTCTGCAACTGGACGGCTATGCTGGCTACAACCGACTGACGCGCCCGTCGCGCAAAGGCGGCGCGCCGATCACCATCGCGTATTGTTGGGCACACGCGCGGCGCAAGCTGAAAGAGGTCTTTGATCGAGACGGCTCAGAGATCGCCGCAGAAGGGCTGCGCCGGATCGCAGAGTTCTACCGCATTGAAGGCGAGATCCGTGGGATGGGTCCCGGTCAGCGCCTCTCGGCACGTCAGACCCGCACGGCGCCATTGGTTGCAGAGTTCGGCGAGTGGCTTCAGAGCCAACGGCGCCGGATCTCCTCGAAGTCCCGCCTCGGCGAGAAGTTGACCTATATCCATCGGCAATGGAGCGGGCTGCAGACCTTCCTGCACGACGGCCGGGTCGAGATCGACTCCAATGCAGTCGAGAACCTGATCCGCCCAATTGCATTGACGCGAAAGAATGCGCTTTTTGCCGGTCACGACGAAGGTGGCCACGCCTGGGGCCGCATCGCATCTCTCATAGCGACTGCGAAGGTCAATGATGTCGAACCGTTCGCATATCTCAAAGCGACGCTTGAAGCGATTGCAGCAGGCCATCCGGCCAATCGAATCGACGACCTTCTTCCGTGGAATTTCCAGCCGTCAAGCTGATCTCAAGTGCCGCGTAGCCGCCGCTTACTGTACAGCTACGAAGAACGACTGCGCGCGGTTAAGCTTTATATCAAGCTCGGCAAGCGCGCTCAGGCCACCATCCGTGAGTTGGGGTATCCAACGAAGAACGCCCTGAAAGGGTGGTATCGAGAATACCAACCTCTGCAGGACTTGCCGATACGATCGGCACCACGCCCGCCTAAATTCTCGCTGGCGCAAAAGGAGATGGCGTTAGAGCATTATGCAACCCATGGCCGCTGTATCTCATGGACGCTGCGTGCTTTAGGCTATCCATGCCGAACCACAATGACGGCGTGGGTGCGCGAGGCCTTTCCTGACATGAAGCCGGCCTCCAACACGGCATATGGCCCCGGCAATCACTCTGACGCCGTGAAGCAGGCTGCTGTGGCGGGGCTATATAGCCGTCAAGAAAGTGCCCAGTCCCTGGCTGAAAAGTTCGGAGTTAGTCGGCCGACGCTCTATGCTTGGAAAACACAGATCCTTGGCCCGGAGGCTCCTGCCATGATGAAACGCAAGAAGAGCGCCCTTCCCTCAGAGCTTGAGGAGTTGGAGCGTCAGCGTGAAGCCCTGCAGCGTGACATTCGCGAGCTCCAGATTGAGCATGATCTGCTCAAGACTGCGAGTGAAATGATAAAAAAGGAACTTGGCGGCGATCTGAGGAGCCTGAGCAATCAGGAAAAAACCATGCTGATCGTCGCCCTAAAAAAACGGTATAAGACACCAGCGCTGTTGGCTCGGCTGGGTCTCGCGCGCAGCTCGTACTTTTACCACCGCGCTCGCATGAAACAGGAAGATAAGTATCTTCCCATTCGACAGGCCATGAAGGAGGCTTTCGAAAGCAACCATCGCTGTTACGGCTACCGTCGCCTCAAAGCATATATGACGCGGGACTCCATCTCGATCTCCGAAAAAGTGGTGCGGCGCCTGATGAAGCAGGAAGCTTTGATCGTCCCTAAGCCGAAGCGCCGACGTTACAGCTCATATCTGGGTGAGATTAGTCCTGCGCCGGAGAATATCATCAACCGAAAATTCCAGGCGGCAGCGCCAAACGAGAAGTGGCTGACCGATATCACCGAGTTCCACATCCGAGCTGGAAAAGTCTATCTTTCCCCAATCATTGATTGCTTCGACGGCCTGGTCTTAAGTTGGACCATAGGGACCAGACCGGATGCCGATCTCGTAAACACAATGCTTGATGCAGCGGTAGAGACCATCGCTGACAGCGAAGTGCGGCCCATCGTCCACAGCGATCGCGGAGGCCACTATCGCTGGCCTGGCTGGCTGGAACGTATCGAGGCAGCAAAGCTCGTTCGTTCGATGTCACGAAAGGCGAGTTCGCAGGACAATGCCGCATGTGAAGGCTTCTTCGGACGCCTGAAGACTGAGTTCTTCTATCCTCGCGATTGGCGAGCCTTCACCGTGGCCCAGTTTATTGACGAGGTTGATGCCTACATCCGCTGGTACAACGAAACACGCATCAAGATGTCCCTTGGTGGCAGAAGCCCAATCGAGTACCGTAAAAGCCTCGGCCTTATGCCGTGAAAACAGTCCAAGTTTTTGTCCGCACCACCGCTTTCAACAAATTCAGGATATCGGGTCGGCAGATCGCGCCAAGACTTCAGCCCCGCATCGAAAAGTCGAAGGTGACCGCCGCACGACCGGCGATGACCGCTGCCATGACCCAGATCGGCGCGAATTGCCTCCGCCCTCTGCGAACCGTCATCATTGGTCCGGACGGACGCACCAACGATATGATTGCAGGTGGCAGCGGGGGTTCGGACCTCTTCGAAACCCAGCAATTGAAGCCGTCTGAGGACGTGCTCCTCCAGAACCCGGTGCAAAACCCAGTCGCGAGGGTACCATGACATGCCACTTGGGACCGCAGCGTCGAAACTGTAGAGCCCGAGGCGGCGGGCAATACTGCGGTGGTTTAAGGGCGGCACCCCGCTCGGTGACAAAGACATGGCCGATAACCCTCTGTCCATATTCCGTTACATTTTTGCCCGGTGCAGGGGCAGGCACTGTAATGCCGAAACCTGCCCCTACACCTTGACCTTGCTCGGCGCTGCAGCGCCCAACGTCGACAGGTCTCAAAAGAAAACGCCGCGGCACCTAGTGCCGCGGCGAATGTGATCACTTCCTTTTGGACTTCCGGTTGCGTGAGGCGGACCGGAGCCTGTCCATGTCGGTCTTGGCCTCGTTGTCGACCGTATCCGGTTCGGCGAAATCCTCGTCATCCTCCGGCTCAGCAGTCCGATACCCGCCTTCGGTCAGCGGATCCACGTATTCGTCCCGGCCAACAAACGGCTTCTCGAACTGGCCGTGACCATACTCGGCCTCCTTCTTCGCGCGGTCGATTTCCGCCTTGGTGTAGCCAAACATCCCGATGTCCGACGCCAACATGATGGATTGCGAGAGCGATTTGCAGAGCGCGCGGGCTTCCCGACGCGCTTCGTCCTGCTTGAGGTTTTCCGCGTCGCGCTTCATGCGCTCAATCTGGCGCTCGGCCTGCCATTCGCGCAGCGATTTGCCGTAGACGCCCTCGGTGATGGCGTTGACGGTGATCAAGTCGCCATTCGCCAGCACAGAGATCGCGCCCACGTCGTGGGGATCAACCATGATCTCGATGCGCTCGCCCGGAGCCGCGATGCGATCGACCATACGCGCCATCCGCTGCTGCCGAATGAACTGGTTGGAATAGACAATGCCGGCGTACTTGATGCCCTCCTCGCTGACTGTCGCGGTGGAGTGGAACCCGCATGCCTCACGGAACTGCGATGGGGACGGCATCTGCGAAGGATCATACTCGGAACTATCAGATAGCTCTTGCCATACAGCCGCCGGGGTGCGTCCTTTGAGACCGCGATGTGGCGTCTTGTGGTATTCGGCGATGAATAGCAAAAATAGCGTCTGGAACTCGTCCCAACAAATGCAGGCCTCGGAGAGATATTTGCGATCGTTCCGGGCTTGCGGGTTCTCCGCAGTATACCCCGGCAGAAACCGCGCCCATTTCAGGTCACAGGTCCAGAAGAACCGCTCCATGGCCCCGCGAAGCTTGGAAACGCCCGCAGCGCCGTTCATTTGGGTAGACCCGAGCAGACGTACCGCGCTCGAGAACAGGGCTCCGCCGAACGGATCCTTACCGTATTCGGAGCCGTTGTCGTTGCTCGCCTCACGCATGTAACAGATCATGTTGTAATCGGACCCCTTGATGCCAGCGTTCCGGAACAGATGAGTCTTGTCCCGATAAATCATCCGCAAGCATTCCAGGGAGGCCTCCTGGTTCGGCGTCAGGGAGAACGAAACACCAACGATTGCTCGCGTCGCCAAGTCTTCAGCCGCGGTGATCCACGGACTGACCAACTTGACCGCCTTGCGTCGCTCCTCGGTCATCATGTTGTATTCGTCCCGGGTGCAGTTGCGCACTTTCATATGCGCCTGCCAAGCATCGAACGTGACGACTTCGCCGATGTAGGTTGCTTTGCGGCCTGGTTCGACAGAGCCGAATTTCCTCATGGCTGCTGCCAGGTTCTCGCGCTGCATAGTCACTTCGAACGGATCCAGATACTTGTCGATCCAGCGCTCATACTGGCGCTGGGACAGGATCTTCATCTTGGGCTTGCCAATGGACTCTCGATAGACATTTTCCGACTTCATGTCCCCGATCAGATCGTCGATGACTTCGCTCTTCGAAATCCCGTCTGCCGAGGCGTAGCGCCCCAGACGCTCCATGACGAAGCAGAAGTCTTCGCTGACCTGGAGATCGAGATCGATCGGGTCCGATTTCACAGGCAGGAATGCTCTCGGGTTTCCCTTCGCGCGACGGTACTTCAAGAACTTCTCCAGCAAATTGCTGTTTGAGGGCAGCCGCTTCAGAAGCTGTGCCGCGTTGGCCTTTTGCGTGCCGTATTTCTTGCGCGCTTGATACGTTTCATAGTCCCGCACCATTTCGTCACGATACTGCGCAACCCCTTCCTTGGTCAGCGTCATGCCCAAGGCATAATAGCGTTCCATCAGGCGGCACTGCTGCATGGCCAGATCGATCCGCTCGCGCTGCGCAGAAGAGGAGCCGTTGACTTCACGGGAGCCGTAGAGATCGCGGTCGCGGACCCGTGCGGGCGTGTAATACCCCCGCTCGACGTCCATGATTTCCGCTTCCTTCAGATGGCGGATTTCGGCGGGAGTGAACAGGCGAATGTCGACGGTACCACTCTCCGGCACGGGGATAGACAGACGGTAATGCGTGATGTCCTTCGAGTGCTTGTCGATCACGACTTCGATGTTAGAGACTTCGCAACCCTCGAAGGTCACGCGATCATTCGAGTTCAGGTTCTGAAAGTAGCTCATGCTGCTGCACTCCAAAGCTGGGTGTCGGGGGAAAAGGGGTCGAGGAGGTGTTTGCCGATGTCGCCGTCGCCGACGAGGCGGATGACGGCGCGCCGGCCACGATGGCCGAGGCCGGAAGCATCGACGATTTCCTGAAGGGTGAACCGCTCACCGAGATGTTCAGAGAGTTCGAGCATGTGATCGTCGGCATCAGGGTCCCAGCCGCCGCGCGCCTGGTGGATCGCGTGCGCGCAGTCTCTGTACGTCGGGTAAAACAGGTAGCGCGACGTTACCGTGAACCGATCCGCCACCTCGTAGGGCGTCTGCGCAGCGACATTTGCGATTTCAGCCAAGTATGACTGGCGACGGGCTTTTTCGTCGTATTTGACCGACACCAAGACCTCTTCGCCGCTGCGAAGCAAAACATGGGCATCAACACGCGTGAAGGTGTCGCGCCCCGACAAATCGACGAAAGGCACAGTCGTCCGCTGCTCCATGAAATTCACGACCTCAGGGTGACCGGCGATATTGAGGAACACCTGCGATTCTTCAAAGGAGGCGCACCAGAACTCCTGGCGGACTGCGCGGCGATGCAGGCGCGTGACGAAAGCCACACGGCAAGTGCTGCCGGACTTCCAGATCCTCTTCGGCTCTCCGCTCTTCATCTCTGCCCTGCTCAGGCGGGTCGGGCTCAGCTTGTTCGGATCATCGGGATCCGCAAGCGTCGGGGGTGCAATGTTGGCCGACCAGAGGTGCGGCAGGTGGGCATGCGGATGGTTGTCCGCGATTTCCATGACGGTCTGCATGGGATGACTTTCCTGTTCACGCCGAACCAAGCGGCGCGTTTGCTGAAACGGTTCGCCCGGTCGGGCGACAGTTGGGGGGGTGCAGGACACGAGGCCGTTGCGCGATCCGCGCACGGAGGCTTTTCGCTACCGGAATTTTCCGGCGGCGGGCTTGTCCGGGAAAGTCAGCTCGACTACCTTATCGATGTCTTACGTCGATCAGCAGTGCTGCTGTCTTTCCTTGCAGGCGGAGTGATGACCGCCTCTGTTCTATGGTTCACGGTTCGGGCAGCATTTCTGACCCCTCTCTACTTTCGCATTCGGAGCATCTCGCGAGATGCTTCCTCCAGAACTGTTTTGCGCTGTTGTCGCCGTTTCGGCGGTCTGCTTGTTCTGCTCGATGCGTATGGGCGTGAGATCGTCTCCCACCCGGATGGAAAGGCCCTCGGTGAACGCGACATCGCAACCAGACGCGACTCGCGGTTCGATCACCATTAGAGCACAGACCACGGCATCAAGCAATTTTTCTAATATATATCAGAACCTTGCGAAAATCCGGACTTCCGCAAATTTCGACATGCTCTCCTTTACTATCCGGGCTCGCGCCCCCGCCTGATCTTGTGCCAGCGTTACCTCTGACATTTTCCAAGTAGGGGTAAAGAATCGCGGCGGATACGTCTGGACGGCGGAACTTTGTATAGAAAACCCAGCAGCCCCGCGCGAAGCGCTTGCCCCGCAGACCTTGCTTCGAAGCTTGTGCCCGACATGTCATGCAGCGCTGACGGCATTCGAAAGGGCGATTGGATTTCAGCCGGAAAACCGGGGGGTTACCTCGACATCTGCGCAGATGCACCGAACCAAAAGACCACTACCGCCCGGCCCAAGATCGCTCTCCAGGATCTTCCGAGCACGATGTGCAGTCGGGTAGGCCACACCAAGAGTATCAGCGAACGCATGCAGACCGTAGTTGTGGCTTCCATGCTTCGCGCGCCACCGGATATATTCCTCCGCAGCCTCGAACCAGAGCTGAGGCGACAGCTTGCTCGAGCGTAAGATTGACCCGGTCAGGACCGTGAATTGGTACCTGCATTCTCTGCAGTGGTACGCTTTTCGCATCTCCATGAACCCGATGTCGGAGCTTTCGCATCTGAGGCACCTGCCTCCATCCGGCCAACGCACCGCTGCCAATCGCTCACGACAGAGAGCATCCGTGCCCCACAAGGAGGCGACGCCCTCCTCAGGAAGCCGATCAGCCAGCGCCTTCCAATGGGCGGCATCTTCTGGATTCTGTCTGGTCCGCGGCTTGGTCATTGCGCCCTGTAGCGCAGCGGGGTCGCAGGCTTCAATGATAACGTGCCGGAGCGAAACGACGTAAGGGCGAAATCTGGGATTTCACTTTCCCACCTCGCAGAGACTGGCACCGAACAGTGGCCTACGTCCAAGCTGGGTCTCACCAGATATTTGCCGTAGACGAGACGGTCCAACGCTCGTGGACTTTCGTGGAAGCGAAACCTCAACTGTCGATGCCAGGCGAGGGAGCACACGGCGAGAATAACCTTGGCTGCAGTGACGCTTTATGCAACCGGTCAGTAGCCAAACACCGCTGCACCTAAATGGATCTCCTTTGTAGACCCTTCTGGGAAATCACACTACCAATGCGGTATGACAGATGGTGCTCACAATCAGTTGACCAAGTGGCAGCGCGACCGGCGCGCTTTTCTTGAGCACCGGATTTTCTGGCATGGCTCGATCGGTCTGGCTGACTTGATGTCCGTGATGGAAATCAGCCGGGCGCGGGCTTGTGAACTCACGCTGAAGTGCAGTTCCTGATATGTCGCTTTACTCCAACCGGTTCTGTATTTCCATCAGGTTGCTTTCAAAGACCTCAGCGGGCGTCCGGTAGCCAAGGCACTTGCGCGGCGTTGCGTTGAGGCGGTGGCAAATCGACTTCAAATATCGATTTGTCAGCGCCGTCGGTGCGGTTACTTCAATGACCGCAAATAGCAAAGTCGCTAAGGCGAAACGCCATGTCGTGGTCAAACTTGAAACGATCTCGCTGACGCAGGCAGTTGAAAGTCTACATCCAAGTGAACAGGCATTGATGGGACGCTGCCCATCGGATCAAGACCGTCGGCTGCAAGCTGGCTGAGCCGCTCTCTCTGTTTGACATCCAAAGCTTGGAACCAGTCGGGATTGAAAAAGACGTTCTCCACATACTTCATTACAAACTGAAGGCAAGCTAATGCTCGTTGATCATCCGGCAGTGCCAAAAGCTGATCTGCGATGACATGCCCGGGCGCGTCGTCAATATTTCGCCAAGAAACACAAATCGTAGCGCTGGAGTCACCAGCAAACGAAGAAACGAAAATCTGTTCAAGAAGTTCGTCCACATACCCTTTCTGAAGCTCTCCGCCATGGAGGTCGGTAAAGGGCGACCAAGCGCCTGCAAACATGAATGGCAAAGGTGCCGAAAATTCGAAGACAACCGACCTAATTGTATCGAGACGGACATCCACCAGTGCAGTGGTCAACGCATCATGCGTAGCCTTTAGTTCGCGTCGCGCAGCTTCATTCCCTGTGTTAATCTCGTCCAACATCTGCTGAAGCATGAATTGCTCGAAAGGTTTCAAACCCTTGTCGGCCTCCCGCAACGTTTCTCTCAAATGCGCTCCAGCATCCTTCCCATAGAGTTCTCTGCTCATTGTGCGATAGGCCACAGCAAGGCACTGATCGGGTCGTCCCGTAAACACCTCATTCTCGATACAGGAGAAAAGCTCTCGATCATGCTTGCTGCAAAAGCCGTGGAAAACTGACGCATTTTTGATGCCGATCTTCTTCACAGATAGCATTCCGCCGTTCTTGTTCATGTCCGATATGCTCGCAACATAGTGCAGAACATGGCCTTCTTTGGCGATCTTGGTCAGGTTCGGTCCGCGCGAGACAGTGTGGGCTTTGACCACGCTGCCGTCGCAATCACCTAAACCTACGTCACGCGCACAGCACTTCTTTTGGGAAAAGGCTTTTCGGTTTACATTCACAGCATCCCAGGGATTCCCCTTCGGCTGAGCATCTCGGCCGAGATGGCATTTTTTGAACTTCTTGCCAGAGCCGCACCAGCACGGGGCATTTCGGTCTCTACCCTTCATGGCTTGAATTTCAGGTAAACTAAGGGTCCGATTTCATTCATAATGCGCACTCTAAGAGTTGTCTTCCAATTTAGCGAATAGCCCATTCGCTCAGATTGCGGCCGCTCATGCAACGCTCAGCATCAGTCAATATGGGCTCACTCCGGACGTTTGCCGCCCAACACGCCAAGGTCGCGCTGCGGGACAAAGCAGACATCTTCTGACTTGCTGTGACCAGCAGGACATTTACCTTCGCAAACACAGGTATGGGAGAATGAAACTGTGCAGAAAATAGCGACATCCAATCCGAATTTCATGATCCAACACGCTTCTCCGGATGATGCGGGGCTTGTTGTCGAATACATGAAAAAACTGGGCGCCTATCAAAAGATGTCGGACAAGATCACGGCAACTGAGGCTCAGATCAAACGGCTTCTGAATGAAAAACTGGGCGAGGCGCTGTTTGGATACTACAAGGGCGAAATTGCGGGCTTTGCCTATTTTTGCCAGAAGTCATCTGCATTTACTGGACGGTCAGGAATCTATATCGATGGATTCTTCGTGGATACGAAAGTCCGCCATCAGGGTCTTGGCAAGATCATTATGGGGTATCTTTGCTCTCTTGCCCTCGAGAGAAACTGCGAGATGATGGAATGGGGGGTTCTGGACTGGAACAAACCCACCATCGAATTCTACAGAAGCCTTGGCGCCTATAGCGTAGACGAGATGACGATTTTCAGGTTTACGCCGGACGATCTGAAATCAAATGCTCTGGCATTCGAGGGCAAGCCATAACCATCTGTGATAGACGGTTTGGGCTCGGAGGAGACATTCTCCGCGTCTCAGCACAAAATTGGGGAGCAGATGGCTGCTAAGCGGACTTTGTTGCCGTTCGCTGCGGACGCACAGTTTCCGTTTCAGTTGAGAAGACCTCTTGGAGAAAGGACGGATACCGGACTTTCTCTGCACGGGAACTAAAGGTCTGATCTAAATCGAGTGCAACTATGGTTGTGCGGCCAATACGAGCTGCCGTCTGTGATCTCGTAACTGAGCATTGGCATCTGTGTCGACCAGCAGGCTCCCCGTTGTTGGTTACGGTGCGAGGATCGGTATGATGGACAATAAGCACAGCATTGCCCGCGCGGCCTTTTTTTCCCGATAAGTGTGGTCAGTTAACCGGTTTGTATCCCGAAAGTGTACAGGTTAAGAAGCGTCCGATCTCGCCCAGTGGAGGCTGAGATGAGCGCAGCTTCCTACGCGCGCCGTGCCGCCATCCAAGCAGCACGGAGGTGCCGAAAGCACCGACCCCGAACAAGCCGCGGCCCGTGGCAATACCTTAAGCGATGTCGTGCTCGGCAACGCCGGTGACCGCTTGCGACAACAACATGGCAAGGACCTATGCAACTCAACACCCTTGGAACACCGCTTATACTCTTTCTGATCCTCTTTTTCTTCGGCGGAACATTTCTTTTATCGCTTACCATTGGGCGCAAGCGTGAGAACGCTGATAACTACATGACTGCGGGCAATGAGGTTGGTTTCGGCATCTCCGCGGCCTCTATGACTGCCACCTGGATCTGGGCCGCATCGCTTTATGCCTCGGCCACGTCAGGCTACACATATGGCATTTCGGGACCTATCCACTATGGTCTCTGGGGTGCGCTGATGATCCTTTTCATCTATCCTTTCGGGCGCCGTATTCGCAGTATCGCGCCAAACGCGCATACTCTGGCTGAGATTCTGCACGCGCGCCACGGCCGATCCAGCCAGTTGATCCTTGCGGGGTCCAATTTGCTGGGCAGCCTGTTGAGCCTTACGTCCAACTTCATCGCAGGTGGTGCGCTGATTGCAATGCTCTCGCCCGTTTCCTTTAGCGCAGGTATTTTAATGATCGGCACCGGTGTGCTGCTCTATACGCTATGGTCCGGGGTGCGGGCTTCGATCCTGACCGACTTCATTCAAGTCTGCGCCATGTTAGGCGCTGTTGTTATCATCGTTCCAGCAGTGTTTTTCGCGGCAGGCGGGCCTGAGATTTTCTCAACGGGTGCGGTCAACCTCACGCCCTCGCAGCAGAGCTTCTTTTCCTCTGACGCATTCTTCAACCAAGGCGCGCCCTACATCGCGGCGGTTCTGGCATATGCCATCGGCAACCAGACTATCGCCCAGCGTCTTTTTGCGGTGAGGGAAGACAAAATCCGCCAGACCTTTGTGACCGCGACAATCGGCTATGGGGCCACTGTGATCGGTGTCGGTATCCTTGGTGTGCTGGCACTTTATCTCGGGGTTAAGCCGATGGACGGCGATACCAACAACCTGATCCCGCAGCTTGCATCCATGTATCTTGGCCCGGTGCTGCTGTGCGTCTTTTTTGTGATGGTCATTGGCTCACTTGCATCCACTGCGGACTCGGATCTGGCAGCGATGTCTTCGATCGTGATGACCGATATCTATGGGCGTAATATAGCGCAAGATGGTAATGCAAACCCACGGCTTTTGCTGTTGGTGGGCCGAATTACAATGATCACGGCAACTCTTGCTGCGCTGTTCTTTGCTTCAAGCAAGTTCAACATTCTGGAGCTTTTAGTATTGGTTGGTGCGATTTGGGGGGCATTGGTTTTTCCTGTGATCGCCAGCTTTTATTGGGATAAAGTCACAAACAAGGCTTTCTCCATCTCAGTTATTGCGGCACTCGCAGCCTTCTTCCCTGTTCGCTTTGGCTGGATCGCATTGGAGGGGGCAACGGCATTTGCAACAGACCTTCTGGCCGTCATTGGTGTCGGTGTGATTGCGGGACTGATGATTTTTGGCTTCCTCGGTCGTACCGCCGGCATCGCGGCCGGGTTGATCGCATCCATAGTGGTACTTCCCTTTGGGGTCGGTTTTTTGCACCAATACCCGGTGTTGACCGCGTCGCTCTTGGCTTACGCCGTCAGCATGATCCTTTGTGTGGCACTGTCCTGGTCCGGACGTGAGCGGTTCGATTTCGACCGCATCAGTGCCAAGACCGGTAATTTCGACACCGCAACACCCACCGTTTAACGAAAGGAAGACCAATGTCTCCGACTTTTCTGACGATCTATGTACTGATTTTTCCGGTCATTGTTGCGGCCGTGCTATTCTTCTTGCTGCGTGCCTTTTGGAAGGAATGGCGCAAAGCCAGCCGCGATGGGAAAAGCATTATATAGCACTTTTCTTTGGCTCTGCGGCCCTTCCCTCTAAGCCCGCAGCAGCTATCAAGAAGGTGCGCCGCTCCTAAATCTGCAAGGTTTCTTTGTTAGCCTCGTTACCCCTCACGATGGTGCAATATGATGCTGTCGAGAGGGGTTTTCTGGCATCAACAAAAATTTTCGACGTACACGCGCCAGAAGACGAATCTCGATATCTTCAATTGCGCGCAGTGTTCTAAATCGCCGAAGCGTGACGCCGAACAAGCGGAAACTTAGGCGGGCTGGTCTTCGATCACCACGCAGCTTCAGAAGGCCGTCACTGCTGCGAAGTCAACAAACCGCAGCTATGCCTGCTCTGTCGACCTTTATCCTCCGAAAATTCCGCGCTATGGACGAATGGCCGGTCTGGGGAAGCTGCGGCGCGGAGCGCCGCATTGATCTAAGTTCTTCCACTCGCTGACGTGCTACAGCCATACGGCGAAATTTTCAGTCTTGACCGACAGTTGCATGGATACGGGTGGAATGGCATTCTAAGAGCCTAACCTTTTGGAATTATGATGCTCATCAATGTTGGCGATGCCCGCACCTCAAATATTGATCTGGTTCTGGCGGGGTTACTTTCTTCAATTGCTGGTGCCTTGAACGCCGTCGGGTTCCTTATTGCCGGATCATTCACGGCAAACATGACAGGAAACATCTCGGAATTTGCCGAGCACATCGCGAATGGCGCGATCCCGCTGGCACTTTCCTTCTTGGGGCTGGCCGTTGCCTTCATCTGTGGTGCAAGCATAGCCGCTCTTGCCATTCAGGCCGGACGCAAACGACAGCTCCCTTCGGTCTACGCTCTGGCAATTGCTGGCGAGGCCATCATTCTTCTTCTGTTCGGCACTGCACTTGCCATGTCATCGGCCGCTGAAACAGAGACATTTCTGGTCATTGTTCTCAGCTTCGTTATGGGCCTTCAAAACGCGGTAACGACGATGATTTCACGGGCGCGCGTCCGCACCACCCATGTGTCTGGAATGGCAACTGATATTGGCATCGGGCTGGCGGCGCTTGTCGGGGGTGAGAGATCAAGGCCAGACGCCGCGTCAAATCTCCGGCTGCACAGCTTGACCCTCACAAGTTTTGCCTTCGGCGGTTTTTGTGGTGCGCTGTCTTTTCAGATTTTCGGGAATTGGGTATTTGCGCTCGCCGCAGCCCTCTTGCTGCTCATCGCAGTGCCAGAAGCTCTTAGAGCACACCGCTCCTGAACACCGTTCAAAACCGTCCGTATGTTGAATGCTTCACCTAACCGAACATGGGTGTATGCGCAGCGATGGCCTGTCCCACTGACTGACGATTCCGACGGCAAAATGCTGCGCGGCGCACGGATGGCCGGTCTGGGGAAGCTGCGGTGCGGCATCGGACACATCGGCGAGAGGCGGCTCTGGGCCGTCCGTGAAGACGGCCCAATTGTTTAGATTTCAATGGCTTCAGCGATAACGAGGGCATCTTCCAACTCTACGCCGAGATAGCGCACCGTGCTGTCCATCTTGGTATGACCCAACAGCAGCTGAACCGCCCGCAAGTTTCCAGTCTTCTTGTATATTTGGGTAACTTTCGTGCGTCGCATTGAATGGGTTCCATATGCCGTCACTTCCAAGCCAATCGAGGAAACCCAGTCCCGAACGATCCGAGCATACTGGCGGGTTGAGATGTGCAAACGCTCGTGGAAGCGGCCAGGCCAGAGATACTCGGACCCGACCATCAGCGGATCTTCCATCCACTTCGTGAGCGAAGCTCTGGTCCCTTCGGAGATCTCGAAGCGCACCGGTTTCTGGGTTTTACTTTGTAACACTGACGCCCTCTCTTTGATCTGACCAGATGCCATGACATCGACCACTTTCATTTTGACCAAGTCGCAGCCGCGCAATTTGCTGTCGATGGCCAGATTGAACAGCGCGAGATCGCGGTGTTTCTCGGCAAGCTCAAGCCTAACCCTGATTGCCCACACGTGCTTTGGCTTCAATGGGCGTTTTTGACCGACTATGCGGCCCTTGTTCCAAGCGGGGCGTAGCGCGCGAATGGCAGGTAAGTTTGGTGTTTCCATGACTGATCCTCCGATCCACCATGCCCTCCCACATCGACAACCCCACGTTGACCGAACCTACATATCACAGGATGCTGCAACGCAGCCAAGGTCCGCTACGAGCCCATTCTGTTGAAAAACTCTTTGCTGCAACTGCAAATTTCTGGAATGTGGGAAACCGTTCTCCGACGGACTGATTGCGCCTCGTGACGCCGGCGAAATCTGAGTAGTTCGGAATTTTGTTCTC
>Ga0213839_1001344_pt1 | contig 16221 bp, 17 predicted proteins | sample SWPATP21_FD_160075 | JGI IMG/M metagenome (GOLD analysis project Ga0213839, IMG submission 160075) | Coastal seawater microbial communities from Marineland, Florida, United States - SWPA TP2 #1 | ecosystem: Environmental > Aquatic > Marine > Coastal | place: USA: Florida | collected 2016-08-14
AGCCGTGCACCCGGCGCACCCGGGCCCCCGGGGGCAGGCGCTCGAGGACCGCGGAGACCAGCTGACGGGCGAGGGCAGACTCGTGCACGGAACCTCCTACCGGGCAAGGTGCCCGTGAACCGCTTGCGCCGCCAGCGGCACGGCGGCGGCGACGGCCGGCGACAGGGTGAACGCGGGCCCCGACGGTGGGTCGATGCACACGCCGAGGATGCGCAGGCCAGCGGCGACCTGCGCCCCGTGCAGCGCCGTGGCCAGCCCCACGGCCTCGGCCACCGACAGCCCGTGGGTCGACCACAGCGGCGCGCGGGCGAGCGCATCCACGCCCAGCCAGCGCAGGGTGCCCGGCTCGCCGCCTCCGACCACCGCATCGACGAGCAGCAGCGGCTGCCCGTCGAGCAGGTCGACCAGGGGCGCCGCGTCGCGCAGCCTCACCAGCTCCACGTCGTCGAAGGCCTCGGCCTCGAGCGCGTCGAGGACCGCCAGGCCGACGCCGTCGTCCCCCGCCGCGGGCTGCCCCAGACCGACCACGCGCCTCATCCCTGCTCCTTGGTGAGCGTGAGGAAGTGCGTCGCGCAGGAGATGCAGGGATCGTAGTTGCGGATGGCCTGCTCGGCCCGCAGCGTGGCGGCGTCCTCGTCGAGCGCCCACAGGTCGTCGGCCAGCGCCCACAGATCGGCCTCGATCGACAGCTGGTTCTGCGCCGTCGGCGGCACGATGTCGGCATCGACGACCCGCCCGTCGTCGTCGGTGACGTAGCGGTGGTAGAGGATGCCCCGCGGCGCCTCGCTCAGGCCGTGTCCCTCCCCCGCCCGAGGCACCACCTCCACCGAGGCCTCCCCGCGCAGGGTCGCGCTGTCGAGGGTGTCGAGGATTCGGAGCGCCTCGTCCATCGCGTACAGGGCCTCGATGCCGCGCACGAGGATGCTGCGGAACGGGTTGTCGACCGGCGGGGTCGCGCCGATCTCGGCGGCGAGCGCCTGCAGATCGGGCGGAAGCAGCGCGTGGTTCAGCGCGTACCGCGCCAGCGGTCCCACCTGGTAGACCTGCCCATCGAGGTGCGCGTGCAGGGCGTTCGAGCGCTCTACGTGGCTCTCCACGACGTGCGATGGCCACGCAGCGGCTCCGAAGCGATGCCCCACGGTGCTGCGCACCGGCCCCTCGAGGAAGGGGTAGACCGCACCGGGCCCCTCGGGGGCCAGCGCCAGGTAGGGCACGTCGCGCTGCAGCTCCGGCATCTCGAAGGTGCCCGTCCAGCGCACCACGTGCTCGAGCCGTGGACGCGCCGCGAGCAGCTCCTCTCGAAGGGCATCGACCTCTTGGGCCCGCGGCAGGCGCCAGAAGCCGCCCACCTTGACGTTGATCGGGTGGATCTCGCGCCCTCCGAGCATCGACACGATGGCGTTGCCGGCCTTCTTGGCCGCCAGGGCCCCCACGACCTCTTCCTTGTGGTCACGGGCGAGGGCCATGGCGTCGGGAGCACCGAAGAAGTCGGGGGCGTGGAGCATGGCGATGTGCAGCACGTGGCTCTCGATCCACTCGCCGCAGTACAGCAGCCGCCGGAGCCGGCGCAGCGGCTCGGGGAGCTGCAGACCGAAGGCATCCTCCACCGCCGCACAGGCGCTCATCTGGTAGGCCACGGGGCAGATGCCGCAGATCCGCGCCGTGATGTCGGGGGTCTCCAGGGCGCTGCGTCCCCGCAGGAAGGCCTCGAAGAAGCGCGGCGGCTCGAAGATGGACAGGGCGAGCTCGTCGACGCGGCCGTCCTTCCACGTCAGGTGCAGCGCCCCCTCGCCTTCGACCCGCGCCAGGTAGTCGACCTTGATGGTGCGCTCGCTCATGACCCACCCTCGTCGCGCAGCCTGTCTGCCTCGCCCTCGAACACCGGATCGGCGGTGGTGAAGCCCCTCCAGGCTCGCTGCAGGGCATCGCCGGTGGTTCCCGACGCAGCGAGGACCGCGCTCATCGCCGGCGCGTTGGGGTTGCGCCTCGGACCGTAGCACCCGAAGCAGCCGCGATGGTAGCCGGGGCAGAGCGCACCGCAGCCGCTGTGGGTGACCGGACCCAGGCAGGGCTCCCCCCGCGCGACGGTGACGCAGACGTTGCCCGCCAGCTTGCAGTCGGTGCACACGCTGTGACGCGGCAGCACCGGCTGTCGGCTGTGGAGCAGGGCCACGATCAGCTCGAGCAGCTGGCCCTTGTCGATAGGGCAGCCCCGGAGCTCGAGATCGACCGGCACGTGGGCGTCGATGGGGGTGCTGGTGGCGAGGGTGGAGACGTAGCCCGGGCTCGCGTAGACCTGGGCCAGGTAGGCGCCGACGTCGGCGTAGTTGCGCAGGGCCTGGATGCCGCCAGCGGTCGCGCAGGCCCCCAGCGTCACGAGCACACGCGACGCCGACCGCACCTGCTGGATGCGCTCGGCGTCGTGGGGCGTGGTGATGCTGCCCTCCACCAGCGCCACGTCGTACGGACCGGGGTCCATGGTGCGCGTCGCCTCCGGGAAGTAGGCGATCTCCACCGCCTCGGCGACCGCGAGGAGCTCGTCCTCGCAGTCAAGCAGCGTGAGCTGACAGCCGTCGCAGCTGGCGAACTTGAACACACCGAGGCGGGGACGACGGCGGATCATCGCGACCTCTGCCCGAAGCGGACCCCGATGCGGTCCCAGCTGTAGACCGGGCCGGTGGTGCACAAGATGTCGGCCCCCCACTGGCAGTGACCGCACAGCCCCAGCCCGCACTTCATGTTGCGCTCCATCGACAGGTGGATCCGTCCGGGGTCGACGCCCTCCCGCAGCGCTGTCTGCACGACGAAGCGCATCATCACCTCGGGACCGCAGGTGAACACCGACGTGTGCTCGGGCTCGAACTCGGCCCGCTCGAGGAGCCGAGTGACCACCCCGACCGGCCCGTGCCAGCCCGCGTCGGCTCGGTCGACGGTGACCTCCACCTCCAGGTCGAAGCGGCCGCGCCAGGCGTGCAGCTCGTCGACGAAGAGCAGGTCGGCGGGGGAGCGGGCGCCCACGAGCACGGTCACGCGGGTGTAGTGCTCGCGCCGAGCCAGCAGGCGGTAGATCAGCGGGCGCAGCGGCGCCAGCCCGATGCCCCCGCCCACGACGACGACATCGTCGCCCTCGGCCTCCTCAAGGGGCCATCCGCGGCCGTAGGGACCCCGAACCCCCAGCGACGTGCCCGGCTTCGCCGCCACCAGTGGCCGGGTGACCTTGCCCACCCGCCGGATCGTGTGGACCAGCCGGTCGGGCCGCGCCGGATCCCCCGAGATGCTGATCGGCACCTCACCATGCCCGAAGGCGTAGAGCATGGTGAACTGGCCGGGAACGAAGGCCACCGGGTGCGCCGAGGCGTCGAGGGTGAGCGTCACCGTGTCGTCGGTCTCGGCGACCGTCGAGAGCACGGGCATCACCACCGGGCGCCAGGGGTCGACGGTCACGACGGCGCCCCGAACACGTCGAGGCTGCGCATGCGAGCGCGCTCGAGGCGGCCGTGCACCGTGCGCAGCACATGGCGGGCCAGCGCGTGCCCGAAGACCGGGTCGGCGTGCATGCGCGCGTCGAGGGTGTCGCCGTCGAGGCGGAGCGCCCGCACCGCGCTGTGGGCCACGGCGTCGAGGTGCCAGCAGGTCCCGTCGATGAGCCACGACCACCCGAGCAGCTCCCCCGCCTCCACGGTCTCCACGATGTCGGAGCCGGTGCACAGGGCGACGCGTCCGGCCGTCACGAGGAAGGTGGCGTCGGCGTCGGTGCCCTCCCGGGCGAGCAGCTGTCCTGGCGCGTAGGCCACGTCGGACGCGCACGAGGCGAGGGCCTCGACGTGCTCCGGGGCGAGGCCGGCACAGAACGGGTGACGGCGCAGCTGGGCGGAGAGATCAGCCATGGTCGGATCCGAGGGCGAGGGCTTCGGCCACCAGATCGATGCCGGCGGGGCACCAGGCGATGCAGCGCCCGCAGCCCACGCAGCCACGGGTGTCGAACTGCGCCGACCAGGTCGACAGCTTGTGCGTGATCCACTGGCGGTAGCGCACCCCGACACCGTCCCGCACCGCGTGGCCGTGCAGATCGGTGAACGCGGGGTCGAAGCAGGAGTCCCAGCGACGCGCGTGCACGGCCTCCCCGTCGAGGGTGGTGGTGGCCTCGGTGGTGGTGCAGAAGCAGGTGGGGCACACCATCGTGCAGCTGCTGCAGCCCAGGCAGCGGGACGCGATGTCGTCGTAGCGGGCGGCGTCGAGGGAGCGCGCCAGCCGGGCATCGATGTCGTTCGGCAGCACCCGGGACTGCACGGCCGCCGCAGCCGCCGCGTGCTGCGGTGCATCGTGGTCGCTGGGCCGCGCCGGACCGACCGGCAGCTGATCGACCAAGCGCTGGCCCGCGTCGCTGCCCACCTCGACCACGAAGTGCGAGCCGACGATCTCGGTGAGGCACAGGTCGTAGCCAGCGTGGACCCGTGGTCCGGCACCCATCGAGGCGCAGAAGCAGGTCTCGGCTGCCTCCGCGCACTGCACCGCGACGATCAGCGTGTCGGCGCGGCGGGAGGCATAGATGGGATCGGCGTACGGGCCATCGAGAAGCACGCGGTCGTAGATCGCGAGTGCCGCCAGATCGCAGGCTCGAAGGCCCAGGAAGGCGAAGCCCAGCTGCTCGCGCGGCGGTGCGTCGATGGTGAAGCCACCGTCGTCGGTGGGCACGGCCCGCCACAGCTCCGCCCGCGGCGGGTAGAGCCAGCGCTTGGTGGCGTCGGGGCCCACGACGTAGCCGAAGGTCGCGTCATCGCCACGGGAGCGGAGGCGCACGGCCCCCGGTCGCGGATCGACGGTGGTGCCCCGCGGGAGGTCGGCGGCCGAGGTGATCGTCCCGAGCGTGAGGGTGCCGTCGCGCAGCACGGGCCCGAGCACCGTGCGCCCGTCCCTCCCCAGGAGGGCGACCAGCTCGTCGAGGGCGTCGAAGGCCAACGTGTACACACCGGCTCCTTGCCCAGCCCAGTGCAGTCCCCGTGCCAGCTCGGAGGCACGAGAGCCACCGCATTCCGCGTCAAATCACCCGCCGAGGTGGGCGAAGAGGCCCATCGGCATCAGGCCGACAGCTGGGCCAGCCGTCGCTGCACGAACCTCCGCTCGGGCGCGTTGCCCACCGTGGCCAGCGCTCGCTCGTAGGCCGCGCGGGCCGCTGCCGGCTTGCCGCTCTTCATCAGCAGCGCGCCTCGGGCACTGTGGAACAGGTGGTGGTCGGCCAGCGGCACCGCCAGCTCGTCGAGCATCGCCAGCCCCGCCGGCAGGCCGTGGGCCATGGCCACCGCGACCGCGTGGTTGAGCGCCACCACCGGCCCCGGCTGCCGCACCCGCAGCAGGCGGTAGAGCGCCTCGATCTGCACCCAGTCGGTGGCCTCCCAGGTGGGGGCCTCGTCGTGGAGCGCGGCAATGGCCGCCTGAAGGGCGTAGGCACCGGCGTCGGGCCCCAGCGTTTCGCGCAGCAGGGCCCGCCCTTCGTCGATCAGCGTGCGGTCCCAGCGCTGGCGGTCCTGGTCTTCGAGGAGCACCACCTCGCCGTCGTCGAGCCGGGCGTCGCGGCGGGCGTGGTGCAGCAGCATCAGCGCCAGCAGGCCCGCCACCTCGCGCTCGTCAGGGCACAGCTTCCGGAGCATGCGGCCCAGGTGCAGCGCCTCTGCCGCCAGGTCGTGGCGGAGCAGCTCGTCGCCGCCCGTGGCCCCGTAGGCCTCCGAGAAGATCAGGTAGATCACCGACAGCACCCCGGCGAGGCGCTCGGAGCGCTCGGACGGATCGGGCACCTCGTAGGGGATGCCCTCGGCGGCGATCCGCTTCTTCGCCCGCACGATGCGCTGCTGCATCGTCGCGCGCTTCACCAGGAAGGCCCGCGCGATCTCGTCGGAGGTGAGCCCGCCCACCGTGCGCAGGGTGAGCGCCACCCGGCTCGCCATGTCGAGGCTCGGGTGGCAGCAGGTGAACAGCAGCTTCAGCCGGTCGTCCGGGTAGGTGGCCACGGCGTCCTCCGGCGTGGGCGGGGCACGGAGCTCCGCCAGCTGGGTGAGCACCGCGGAGCGATCGTCGAACCGTTTGCGCCGGCGAACGCGGTCGATGGCGAGGTTGCGTGCGGTGGTGACCACCCACGCCCGGGGGTTGTCGGGCACCCCACGCTCGGGCCACTTGGTCAGCGCCGCGATCAGCGCCTCCTGGACCACTTCCTCGGCCAGGGCGAAGTCACGGGTGATGCGCACGAGGGCCGCGAGCACCCGCCCGCTCTCCTCGCGCACCAGCCGGTCGACCGCGCCCCGAGCCTCGGCCCCCACGCCGTTCAGCTGTCCCAGACCATGATGGGACGCACCTCGATGGTGCCGTGGGTGGCCGTGGGGATCTGGGCGGCGAGCTCGATGGCCTGCTCCTCGGTCTCGCACTCGAGCAGGTAGAAGCCGCCGAGCGCCTCCCGGGTCTCGGCGAACGGGCCGTCGGTGACGATGCGCTCGCCATCCCGCACCCGCACGGACTTGGCCGTGGCCACCGGGGTGAGCGCCTCGCCGCCGAGGAAGGCCCCCACCGCCTTGGCGTGCTCGGTGAACACGCCGTAGGCCTGCAGGTAGGCCTGGTTCTCCTCGGGCGTGCGCTTCGCGCCGTCGGCTTCGTCGCTGTAGATCAGGGCTAGGTACTGCATGATGGCTCCCTTCAGGCGCTGGGCTGGATGATGCCGAACACGCCACCGGTGGGGTCGGCGGCGATCACCATACGCCCCACACCCTCGGCCACCATGGCCTCGGTGTGCAGCTGGCCGCCCGCCGCCGTGACCTTCGCGGCCACGGCATCGACGTCGTCGACGCGAACCCAGGTGAGCCACATGGACGGAGCGCCCTCCTGCATCGCCGGCATCGCGCCGCCGACCATGCCCGCCTCGGTGCGCAGGATGGTGTAGGGCCCCATGGGCATGTCCATGGTCTCGGTGGCCAGCCCGAAGGTGGCCTTCAGCCAGGCGAGGTCTTTGTCGAGCTCGTGGGAGTGCAGCTCCACCCAGTGGATGCCGCCGTCGACCGCCGGCGGGTTGGTCGCCGTGCCCTCGTCGGCCTCGTGGAACAGGTGGAGCACCGCGCCCGACGGGCTCGCGACCACCGAGAAGCGGCCCGGCGGGATGTCGGTGGGGGGCACGAGCTGCGCGCCGCCGTTGGCCACGGCCTGCGCGGTCACCGCGTCGACATCGTCGACCCGGAAGTAGTTGTCCCAGTGGGCCGGGATGCCGTCTTCCTGCGGCGCCGACAGGTGCAGCCGGGGCACGCCCCCCGCGGCGAACATCGTCGCGTCGTCGTCGCCCATCGGCATGGTCTGCACGTCCCAGCCGAGCGCCTGGGTGTAGAAGGACTTCGCAGCGTCGGTGTCGGGGGTGATCACGCCGTGCCAGCAGAAGGAGAGGTTGTCGTAGGCCATGGTGTCGCTCCTGGTTGGTTGGGACGGGCCCGCGTCTCGGACCCTCACCCACCCGACGAGCGGCGCGACAGCGGATCGACACCGACCTCTATTTTTTTCGAAGTACTTCGGAAAACGAACCCTGAAGCAGATCATGCTCTCATGGCTTTCCGATGGACCGACCCCTCTGAGGACGACACCCGAAGAGGCCGCCAACACCCACACGACGGGGTGGCGTGGACGTCGATGCATCGAGCTCGATCGTGGCCCACGTGGGCCGTCGCTGGGCGTGGGCTCTTGCTGGCGGAGCGGGGCGATGAGCCCGATGTGAGCTTGCTCGCCGAGGTGGTCGATGGGTCTTGGGGCTGCCGCGACGCGAGCCGAAACGACGGGGACGGTGCCGTCGAGGACGCGCTGGGTGGAGGCATGCTCGGCCGGAGGGCTCGGTCGAAGTTGCCGGAAACGCTGCGCGGAGGTCAGGTCGTGCTGCCGGCGGAATCGTGCAGTCCACGGGGCGCCTCCCCGGAAGGTCCCCTCGCAAGGGCGTTCTATCCGGCCACGGGCTACCGGGGACTCCGCCCCTCTCGACCCCGCCGTGGCCGCTGCGCGGCGGCCCCTGGACCCCCGCGCGGTGGCGTAGAAATTTGGTTCCAGGCTGGGTATCGCGTGGCCCCAAGTCCGATCTTTCTGGCGGGTCAACAACCCGACCAGTTCGTGCCACACCTCGATGAGCACGGTGTTGTGGCACGAGGTGGTCGGGAACTCGACAGCCGTCTTGCGCGCGAGTCCTGCCGCTCCCCGCGCCGCTCGCCCCGGCATCACCTGGGCATGGAGGAACAGGAACCTGCTCCACGACCACACCTGCCGCCACCCCGACGACCACGAGGAGGCAGAGCGACGTCCGCGGCGGCCCGCGAGGAGACGTCCCTCACCCGACCCTTGTCGATGAGCGCGGCGTTGTGCCCGGCCTCAGCGCCCCTCACCGAGACGACAGCCCACGCCCAGCGGTGGCCCATGGTCCACGACCGCGCCCAGGGCGTCGAGGTCGCTTGTGCCGGTGTCGAGGTGGCTGGGCCCGAAGAGGGTGCAGGTTCAGGGCGGCTGGGGGGGGCCAGCGGACCTGAACCTGCAGGTCGGGGAGGCCCAGGGGGGTCGAACCTGCACGAAGAGCCCGAGCGCGTCGACGGCCCGTCGCGGATCTTCCTTCCTGACCTCCTGCGCGAAGACCACCGCTCGACGCGGCCGAGGCCCCCCTCCGCTGAACGGCCACCTCGGCGAGCAAGCTCACCTCTGCCTCAGCGACAATCACCGAGAGCAAGAGCCCATGCCAGCGACGGCCCACGTGGGCCACGACCGAGCGATGCACCGACGTCCATGCCCTCCCGTCGTGTTCGTGTTCGTGGTGGTGGTGAAACCCATCGTGCGGGCGACGACCTTCGCCAGCGTACGCGGGGCGAGGAGGCACCTCGCGGACCGGTGAGGGGTCGAAGAGGGTGCCTCGCGGACCGGTGAGGGGTCGAAGAGGGTGTTCTTGGCCGAACCGCGGAATCTGCCACCCGAGAATCCTGGTTTGCCCGTAGGCGTGGCCCCGACGGCGGGCTCGAACACCCCCTTCGATGTCTCACCGGTTCCGACGGCACCCTCCTGGCACCCTCACCGGTCTCGCAGCTCACGATGAAGGACGGCCCCATCACCTCCCGTGCGGCTGCGGCCGTCCGTGTTCCTCCCAGCGCCGCCGATCGAACCCGTCCCGCCACAGATCGACCCACCAACAGGCCCGCCGGGCGAGGGGATGGACCGCCGCCATCGGCAGCGCGGCCGCATACACCGCGGCCACCTGCTGCTCGTCGTGCCCTTCGGTGTGCGCCCACCACGCCGCGGTCCCCGCCCGCCAGGTGACCTCGTCGTCGTAGCGAGCCTCGGCCGCGCTCATGGCCTCGTCGAGCGACGGGGGCAGCGCGCCGAACGACAGCCCGGCGAACCGTGCCGCGAGGCGCTCGCCGGCATCGGGCGGGTTTCCCCGGTGCCAGTAGTGGAACACCACCGAGCGCCTGGGCGTGCGGCAGCCCGTGACGTCGTGATGGGACCGCGCCGACAGCTCGAAGGCCACCGCGCGGCCCGGGGCGGGCGGGCGCTCGAGCCAGCAGCTCCCTCGATCGTCGAAGGCCCGGAACACCCCACCCCCGTGCGGCGCCTCGTCGAGCTGCACCACCAGCCGCACCGCCTCGAAGCCTGCCGCCGGCCGGTCGGTGTGCACGTCGCTGCCGTCGCCCGGCCCCATCCGCTGGGCGGTCACCTGCAGGTGGGGACCCAGGTCGAGCTGCAGCACCCGCGCCACCTCCGCGCGCAGCCGCTCGGCCAGTCCATGGGACCGCTCCGGGGGCACGACGGCGATGTCGCAGCGGTAGAAGACGTCGGTGTGGCGGATCCATCGTTCCACGTGGAACCAGCCCGCCAGGCGCGTGAGCTCTGCCCCGTCGAGCAGCTTCTCGGCGACGGCCACCCGGAAGGGGCCGGGCACCCGCCGCAGCACCTCCGCCGGCCCGTCGGTCACGCGAGCACGTCGACCAGCATCACCCAGCCCGTCTTGCCGTCGTAGCAGAGCAGCAGCTGGTCGCGGTCGGGCACCCCCTCGAGGTCGGCGATGCGCATCGGGCCGAGCACCTGCCCCTGGAAGCTGACGAACCAGCGCTTCGAGGCGCCGCGGTCGATCACCCACTCCCGCACCCGGCGCACCTCCGCGCGGTAGGCGGCCAGTTCCTCTTCGTCGAGGTGGCCACTGTCGTCGGCGTCCCAGTGGGCCAGCAGCCACGCCTGGCTCGCCGCCTCGGCCCGGGCGTCGGCCTCGTCCTCGATCTGGTGCTGCAGCGCCTCCACCAGCCGGGCGTCGTCGACCCGACCGGCGGCCCGGAGCTGCTCGGCCTGTCGCTGCAGCTCGGCCAACACATGGGCCTCACGCCAGCGGCTGGGAAGCAGGTTGAGCTTCGACAGCAGCATCGGCGTGAGCAGGCTCGTGCCGGGCAGCGGCAGCGTGCCGTTGGTGGCGGTGATGATGCCCGCAGGGACCATGCGGAGGAGGTCGCCCAGCTGCTCGCGCACCTCCGCCGCCTCCTCGGGGGCCAGGCGCTCGCGGGTGGCCAGCCGCTTGCGCAGCAGCGACCACGCCTTGCGGCTCTCGGCCACCTCCCCCACCACGTGGGACCACTGACGGCGGGCGGTGTCGAGGGCCTTGGCGGTGAGGCTGCGGATGGCGCCGGGGCGCTGCACCACGTCGAGCTCGGCCTGCAGCGGCCGCAGCGCCGAGGTGTCGACCCCGCGCTCGTGCAGGTGATCGGCCAGGTCGAGGATGCGATGGCCCACGCTTGTGTCCCTCCGCCGCAGGCACAGCCTCTAACCGACCTGTGATGGTCAGCGGTCGAGGGCGTACCAGCCGTCGGCGGAGCGGGTCCACGACAGGCCGTAGCGCTCGATCACCGGCAGTAGCTGCGCGGTGGCCTGCGCCTCGGTGGACACCACGGGCTGGAACCGCACGCGCTTGTTGTCGGTGCGGATCGGCAGCAGCTCGAGGCGAGCGACCCCGTCGCGGTCGAAGCCGTAGCGAGCCACCACCGACAGGCGCAGCTCGGGCTTCACCTTGGCGTAGCCGCCGAAGCTGCTGAACACGAAGTTGCCGAGGCTGTAGAGCACCGGCACGCCGTCGACGAGTTCCACCCCCTGCACGAGGTGGGCGCCGTGCCCGTTCACCAGGTCGGCGCCGTGGTCCACGAGCTGCCGGGCACGCTTGCGCAGCTTGTCGGTCTCCTGCACGTAGTTCTTGCCCCAGTGCACGGTCACCACGAGCACGTCGACCGTCGCGTCGAGGGCCTCCAGATCGGCGAACAGCTGCTCGTCGGGGAAGCGGGCGAGGCCGCCGCGGCTCGGGTCGGCGTACTGCTCGGCGCGGCTCTCGCGGTGCTCCCACACGCTCACGAGCCCGATCCGCAGCGGGCCGTCGTCGGTGGCGACCTCGAGGATCAGCGGCCGGCGCGCGTCGTCGAGGGTCAGCCCTCCGCCGAAGCCGACGATGCCGGCTTGGTCGAGGAAGCCCAGGGTCTCTTCCAGGCCCGCGATCCCCTGGTCCATGGTGTGGTTGTTCGCCAGGCTGGCCAGCGTCAGCCCGCGGTCGGTGAGCTCGGGGAGCCACTCGGGCCGCATGCGCTGCACCTTGAAGTCGTCGGGGTCGGGGTCGACGGCGGTCACCGTCGTCTCGAGGTTGAACAGGCCCACGTCGGCGGCGAGGTGGCGCTCGATGCCCCGGAAGGCGTAGTCCACCCCGCGACGCTCGAGCACCTCGAAGCCCTGGTTGCCCACGTCGGTGTCGCCCACCGACACCATCACCAGCCGGCCCGCCTCGGCCGGCGTGACGTGCACCACCCGCGGCTCGGGCAGCCGATGGGGGGGCTGGCAGGTGCAGCCGAGAAGCCAGCAGAGCAGCAGCGTCATCCGTCGGCACCGACGGGCTGGTAGATCTGCAGCAGGTTGCCGCAGGTGTCGGAGAACACCGCGATCCGCACCGGGCCCATGGTGGTGGGCTGCTGCGTGAACACCACGCCCGCCTCGGTCAGGCGGGTGAACTCCGCGTCGACGTCGTCGACCTCGAAGCCCGTGATCGGGATGCCGTCGCGGAGCAGGGCCTGGGTGTAGGCGCGGGCGGCGGGGTGGGCGTCGGGCTCGAGCACCAGCTCGGCGCCACCGCCCTCGGGGGACCGCAGCGCGATCCAGCGGTACTCGCCGGCGGGCACGTCGACGCTCACCTCGAAGCCGAGGACCTCGGTGTAGAAGCGACGGGCCTTGTCTTGATCGTCGACATGGATCGAGCTCAGCTTGATGCGCACGGGGACCTCCTTGGGGTGGCGGCAGCCTACGCCCAAGCCGCCGCTCGACGCTTCTCGGAAATCGTCGTGGATGCGGCCACGAGGTGGAGCAGCCCCATGCACGACGGCACCAGGCGCTCGTGGCGCTCTTCGTCGTCGGGGACGGCCTGCCGCACGGCCCGGCGGTAGCCTGACGGAGAGCGGCCCTCGTGGGCACGGAACGTCGTGCTGAACGTGCCGAGGCTCGCTGCCCCCGCGTCGAGGCCGATGTCGGTGACCGAGCGTTCGGTCAGCGCGAGGGCCAGCCGCACCCGGCGGTGACGCTCGCGGAGGCGCAGCTGGTGCGGGGTCTCCCCGAAGACCGCGCGGAACTGGCGGATGAAGTGGGTGGGCGTGAGCCCGCAGCGCGCCGCGAGCGTGGCCACCGGCACGGGGTGGTCGATGTCGGCCGGCGCGAGGAGCTCCTCGCGGGCCTCGGTCAGACAGCGCATCCGATGGGGAGACAACACCATGCGCTCCCCCCTATCCGCCCCGCCCCGCGATAGACCGCGCCGTGCACTGCGACCACCATCCCACCTGTCCGGGCTGTCCCCTCCTGGGGCGCTCCGACGACGAGCAGCTCGCGACGAAGCGCGCCCGGCTGGCCTCGGCGCTGGCCCACTTCCCGCACCTGCCGGAGGCGCCGAGCGTGCGGCCCGCGGTGCGCACCGAAGGCTACCGCCACCGCCTGAAGCTGCCGGTGCACCACGGGGCGAAGGGGGTGTCGCTGGGGCTCGTGAACCCCGCGACCGGCCGCGTGCTGCACACGCCCGACTGCCCCGTGCTCGCCAGCGGGCTGCGCGACGCGCTGCCACCGCTGCTGGCCTGGCTGCACGGCAAGCGACGGGTGCACAGCGTCGACCTGCGCATCAGCGACGCCACGGGCGCCCTGCAGCTGGTGCTCGCGTGCCGCTCCGGTCAGTTCCCCGGGGGCAAGGGCGGCGCACGGGAGCTGCTGCGGGCGGTGCCGGGGCTGGCGAGTGTGGCGGTGAGCGAGGCCGACCCCACCGGGCGCCGGGTGATGGGTCGCCGACCGCGGATGGTGGCCGGCGAGGCCGTGATCGGCGAGTCCATCGGCGAGACCGACTACGTGCTGCATCCCGGCGCCTTCTTCCAGGCCGATCCGCGCAACGCGGTGCAGATCCACGCGCTGGTGCGCCAGCTCGTCGGGCCGGCCCGAACGGTCGCCGATCTGTACGCCGGGGTGGGGGCCTACGCGCGCATGCTCGCGCCGCATGTGCAGCGGGTGCTCGCGGTGGAGGAGGTGCCCCAGGCGGCCCGCGCCGCCGCTCACCGCGCGCCCCCCAACCTCGAGGTGGTGGCCAGCCGCGTCGAAGACCTGCCGCTGCAGGAGCGCTTCGACGCGGTGGTGCTCAACCCGGCCCGCCGCGGCTGCGACCCGCAGGCCCTCGCCCACCTCGCCACCCGCACCGACCGCATGGTGATGGTGAGCTGCGGCCCCGAGAGCCTCGCCCGCGACCTCGACGTGCTGGCGGCCCACGGCCTGCTCGTCGACCAGGTCCACGCCGTCGATCTGTTCCCCCAGACGGCCGAGGTGGAGGCGGTGGTGTCGCTGCGTCGCGGCAAGCCCCACACCACGTGGGCCGTGCCCGGCGGGCGGGCGGGCGGTCCATGGACGGGCAAGCCCAGCGGCGCCCTGGGTCGGGCCGAGCAGCTCGAGGTGCTGGTGATCGGCCGCACGAGCCGGCTTCGGCTGCGGGGAGCGACCGTGCGACGGCAGCGCACGGTGGCGGGTCACAGCCTGCTCACCCTCGAGCTGTCCGCGCCCGTGCCCAGCGTGCTGGGTCAGCTGCGCCGGGCCGGTCACCCCGTCGCCGGCGACCATCCTCCCACCGACCGCTTCTTCCGCGACAAGGGGCTGCTCGTGCGTCCCTGGGTGCACGTGCTGGCGGCCCGAACGCCCCGAGGCACCGCCACCGCACCCCGCCACGGCGACCTGCAGCTCGCGCTGGAGCGGCTGGGCAGCGAGCGACCGTCCGGCCGCGACAAGCCACGGAAGCCGAGCGACGCGCGCCGTTCGCGTGGACCGAGGCCCCAGCGGTCGAGCAAGAAGGGACGCAAGAAGCGCCGCTGAACCTCGTCAGAGCGAGACCGCCCAGCTATTCCCCCGCCATGTGGCCCCTGCTCCTCCTCGCCTGTCGCATGTCTGGCCCCGCGCCAGCGCCCGCCCCCGTCGACCCCGCCACCCGCTGGACCAACGGCCCGGCCGGCATCGTGCTCGAGGTGGCCACCGACCGCTACCGACGCCCCGAGGGTCCTGGGGAGGTGGTGGTGGTGGGCAGCGTGCACGTCGCCGACCCCGCGTTCTACGGCGCGAGCGTGGCCACCCTGCGCAGCGCCGGCGAGGTGTTCTACGAGGGACTGATCGACGATGTCGGCACCGACGGCGCCGTCGCCGAGACCCTGGCCTCGCAGCTCGGCCTCGCCGCCCAGGGCGACGTGGCCCCCGACCCCGGCTGGCATCACGCCGACCTGCGCCAGTCGGAGCTCCGCCGACGCATGGCCGACGCCGGCGTCAGCGAGGCGGCGATCGTCGACCTGCTCGGCGACCCCGAGGCCCCCCCGTCCCCGCCCGATCCCATGCCCACCGGACCCACCGGTCCAGCCCTGGCCAAGCTGGCGCTCATCAAGGGCCTCGCCAAGCCCCCCAACGACGACGGCGACTACCAGCGCTGGCTCATCGCCGAGCGCAACGCCCACGCCGTCGCCCTGCTCCCCGCCCCCGGCGACGACGCCGCCCTGTGGTTCGGCGCCGATCACCTGCCCGACCTCGGCCGCCGCCTGCAAGAGGCCGGCTACGAGCCGCCCGTCCGCACCTGGGTGCCCGCCATGGTCGCCGGCTACTCCGAGCTGCAGCTCGGTCCCGCGCAGGCAGAGATGCTCATGACGATGGGTAAAGGCGACTGATCGCGCTGGAGCGTGCGGAGGGCTGAGCCGATGACGCCCGCCCGGAGGAATCCATGCGCACGCTCGTCTCGCTCCCCCTGCTCCTGGCCGCCTGCGGCCCCGCCGAGCCCACCGTCAGCGCCGAGGTGCTCGGCCAGACCGCCACCGCCGACCTGTCGGAGACCCTCGACCACCTCGAGGAGCTGTATTTCTCGGTGGCCGACACCCACCGCAGCAGCGGGACCGACGACGCCTGCACCGACACCGTGGGCACCTGCACGTGGTGCGCCCAGTGGACCGGGGAGCTTCCCCAGGGACGCTTCTCGGCCCGCCCGGTCGCGGTCCCGTGTGGCGGCGAGCGAGCCGACGAGGCGACGGGCCTGTCCTACACCGTCGACGACGGCTGGCTCGAGGGCAGCTGGGTGCAGGCCGACGGCCGGTGGACGGTCTCGGCTCTCGGCGGACGCCACGCCACCGTCGAGCCCCGCAGCGACGACGACGACCCCGCCGTCGACGCGTCGTGGACCATCGACGAGCTCACCGTCAGCTACGAGGGCGAGCGCCGCCACGCCGTGCACGCCACGCTCGCGTTCGCCGACGGCCCGGTGACCTGGACCGTGGCGCTCTCGGGCCGCGGCGACCAGCTGGTGGGGACCTTGAGCAGCGACGACGGTGCGTCGTGCACGGTGTTCGGCACGGTGGGCGAGGTGCCCGAAGTGCACTGCGCGCGGTAGCGGCGGCCACCTCCGCGGCTCGGGGATAGTCGCGGTCCATGCCCACCCTCGTGCACATTCCGTACAGCCCCTGGTCGCGCCGCGCCCGCCTGGCCCTGCAGCGGATGGGGGTGACGGTCGACCTCCGCCCGTTCACGCCGGTGCTCAGCGAGCCATGGCTCCGTGCGAAGCTCCGGCGTCCCCTGGGCCGGTTCACCCTGCCGGTGCTGCTCCGCGACGGCGAGCGGCCGCTCACCGACAGCTACGACATCGTCGCCTGGGGCCACCCCCGCGCCACC
>Ga0213839_1001345_pt1 | contig 16216 bp, 11 predicted proteins | sample SWPATP21_FD_160075 | JGI IMG/M metagenome (GOLD analysis project Ga0213839, IMG submission 160075) | Coastal seawater microbial communities from Marineland, Florida, United States - SWPA TP2 #1 | ecosystem: Environmental > Aquatic > Marine > Coastal | place: USA: Florida | collected 2016-08-14
ACCACGGTGCAGCCAAAATTGAAGAAATCAAGATGCGCACTGTCAAGGGCGAAGAGAAGATGTATCTCAAGCTCAAGGTGGCTCAGGGTGATCTGACCATTGAAGTTCCAGCAGAAAACGTTGACCTGGTTGGGGTTCGGGACGTAGTGGGCAAGGAAGGCTTGGAGCACGTATTCGACGTGCTGCGGGCCGAGTTCACTGAAGAGCCCACCAACTGGTCGCGTCGTTACAAGGCAAACCTGGAAAAGCTTGCATCCGGCGACGTCATCAAGGTAGCAGAGGTCGTCCGCGACCTCTGGCGCCGCGATCACGACCGGGGTCTCTCCGCAGGAGAGAAGCGCATGCTGGCCAAGGCCCGTCAGATCCTGATTTCGGAACTGGCACTGGCTGAAAAGACTGATGAAGAGAAGGCCGCAAGCGTTCTCGACGAGGTCCTGGCTTCCTAACACAGGGCCGGCCCAGCAGGGCCGGCGCAGATAAGAATCGAACCCCGGTGGCGTCAGGCCGCCGGGGCTTCTTCTTGCCCTTTTTCAGCCGCACCCCTCGGTTGCGCTATCACCTATGGCTGCTCTGAGCGCTGAGAACCGCCACAACCGATAGAGCAACCGAATGCCCGCGGGCGCGGGGACGTAGTCTTGTGCCCATGGATACTGCACCGACAAACCCGTCACCGGCCGGTCCCGTCACGGCGGTCATCGTTGTGGCCGCCGGCTCCGGCCAGCGCCTGGGCTACGGCATGCCGAAAGCCAAGGTCCCGTTGGGCGGGGACACCATCCTCACCCACGCTTTGCGCGGCGTGGCAGCCGCCGGGATCGCGCAGCAGATCTGCGTTGCCATCCCCCCGGGAGACTCCGAGCTGCAGGCGCTCTGTGAGGCGTTCACGCAGGAGATTGCGGCCCTGCACCGCCGCACCGCAGCGTCCGGCCGGGGCGTTCCGGTTCCGCTGGTGACCGTCGTCGACGGCGGCGCGAGCCGCGCCGAGTCAGTCCGCGCCGCGATGGCCGCGCTTCTGCCCGCGGTTGATTCCGTGCTGGTCCACGACGCCGCCCGGGCACTGGCGCCGGAGTCCGTGTTCCACCGGGTGGTCGCGGCGCTTGGCGCCGGCGCCGCCGCCGTCATACCGGTCATTCCGGTGGTTGACACCGTCAAGACCGTGGAAGCGACCACCGGCGACGGCGTCGCGCTGGCCCCCGAGGTCGTCACCGGAACGGCGGCCCGGGAGTTCCTCCGCGCCGTGCAGACGCCGCAGGGATTCGCCCGCGACATTCTCCAACGCGCCCACGAGGCCGCCGCCGGGTTCGATGCAGACCGGGCCGCTCTCGTCACGGATGACGCGATGCTCGTGGAGCTCCTCGGCGTCCCCGTCCACGCCGTGCGCGGCGCCAGCCAGTCCCTCAAGATCACCACACCCTTGGACCTGATCCTGGCCGAGGGACTCCTCGAAGGGCCCCTGGGCGCGCGGTGGGTGGAGGGATGAGCATGTCCAACAACCCGCCAGCCGTTCCCCCGGTCATTCCCAGGACCGGGATCGGCATCGATGTCCATGCCTTTGCGGCGGCGGACAAGCCGCAGCCGCTGTGGCTCGGCGGCCTCTTCTGGGCGGGGGAGAGGGGACTGTCGGGCCATTCCGACGGCGACCCCGTGGCACACGCCGCCGCGGACGCGCTCTTCTCGGCCTGCGGGGTGGGCGATCTGGGCACGCATTTCGGTACGGACCGGCCCGAATACGCCGGGGCGTCCGGAGTGACCCTGCTGGCCGAGGCCGCCCGGATTGTCCGATCCCACGGCTTCGAAATCGGGAACATCGCCGTTCAGTTCGTGGCCAACCGGCCCAAATTCGGTCCGCGGCGGGAGGAATCCCAGCGGGTCCTCAGCGAGGCCGCCGGGGCGCCGGTCAGCGTCACAGCCACCACGAGCGACGGGCTCGGGTTCACCGGCCGCGGCGAGGGGATCTCGGCCGTGGCAACGGCGCTCGTGTATCCGGCCGGCTAAGCACCGCAGGTTAAATACCGACGGCCGTCGCCTACGCTTGAGGGAATGACCCGCCGTGACATCCGTTCCGAACAGCCAGGAGACCTGCCGTGAAGAAGCTGCTGACCGCCGTCGTACTCGTGGCCGGAACCATGCTGACCGGCTGTGCCGGCTCTGCGCCGCAGACGCCCAGCGCCACGCCGAAGTTGAGTGTTGAGGAAAGCTGCAAGTTCCTCAACACCGACACCTTCGTGCCGTCTGGGAGCGCGAAGGAGCAGGCGGGTCAGATTGGCCAGCACTACCAGGAAGTCGCGGACAAGGTGGCGCCGGAGGTGGGCGCTCCCATCCAGCAGATGGCCGACATCATGAAGCAGGTTGCGGCGAGCCCCACCGGGACCAAGACCGACGAACAGACCGCCCAGCTCACGGAGCAGATCAACAAGATCGGGCAGTACTGCAAGTAGGCTGCCGGACCGGCGCCACCGGGCTTGCCTGCGACCGTCCCAGCCGCCGGTAAAGCCGCAGGTAAAGGTGCCGGTCAGCCCGCGGAGCGCCATCGGCTAATCTGGAGCGGTGACCCTGCGCTTTTACGACACAGCATCCGCCGAAGTCCGCGACTTCGTCCCCCTGGTACCTGGCCACGTGAGCCTGTACTACTGCGGAGCCACGGTTCAGGGCATGCCGCACGTCGGCCACATCCGCTCCGCCATCGCGTTCGACCAGCTGACCCGCTGGCTGCAATACCGCGGCTTCCGCGTGACGGCGGTCCGCAACGTCACCGACATCGACGACAAGATCCTCGCCAAGTCCGCGGCCTCCTTCGGCCCGGACTTTGAGGACGAACCCGGCGCCGTCCGCAACGAGGAGTGGTGGGCGCTGGCCTACCGCTATGAGCAGGAATTCCTCAAGGCCTACGACACCCTGGGCGTCTCCCGCCCCACCTATGAGCCCCGCGCCACCGGCCACATCCCGGAAATGCACGCCCTCATCCAGCGGCTGATCGACCGCGGCCACGCCTACCCGGCCCTGGACGACTCCGGTGACGTCTACTTCGACGTGCGCTCGTGGGACAAGTACGGCACCCTGACGCGCCAGAAAATCGACGACATGCAGGGCGCCCCGGACGCCGACCCGCGCGGCAAGCGGGACCCCCGCGACTTCGCGCTGTGGAAGGGCTACAAGGACGGCGAACCGACGACGGCGAGCTGGTCCTCCCCGTGGGGCGCCGGCCGCCCGGGCTGGCACCTCGAATGCTCCGCGATGGTCACCAAGTACCTCGGCACCGAGTTCGATATCCACGGCGGCGGCCTGGACCTGCGCTTCCCGCACCACGAAAACGAGATGGCGCAGTCCCAGGCGGCAGGCCACGGCTTCGCCAATTTCTGGATGCACAACGGCATGGTCACCTACGCCGGTGAGAAGATGTCCAAATCCATCGGCAACACCGTCAGTCCCGCGGAAATGCTCGAACTCGCCCCGCCACGCGTGGTCCGCTACTACCTCGGCCAGGCCCAGTACCGCTCGGTGCTGGACTACCAGCCGACGTCGCTGCAGGAGGCTGCCGCCGCCGTCGAGCGGATCGATGGCTTCCTCAGCCGCGCCGCCCGGGTCCTCCCGGACGCACCCGCCACGGATCCGTCCGGCTCCGGCTCGCCCCTCGATTCGTCCGCTGCCTTGGTCCCGGACGCCTTCGCCACGGCCATGGACGACGACCTCAACGTCCCGCAGGCCCTGGCCGCGTTGCACGACACTGTCCGGGCCGGGAACACGGCTCTTACCGCGGGCGACCTCGACGCCGCCGCCCAGGCACTCGCCGGCGTCACCGCCATGCTTGAGGTCCTGGGCCTGAACGCCGCCGCTGAGCCTGCCGCGGACGAGCACGCCACCACGGCACTCGGCGTCCTGGTCGAGGCGCAGCTGGAGGCGCGGGCCCAGGCCCGGGCCGCCAAGGACTGGGCGGCGTCCGACGCCATCCGGGACACCCTGGCCGCCGCTGGCGTCGTCGTCGAGGACGGCCCGGACGGGGCGAGCTGGAGCCTGAAGCGCGGCTGAGCAACCGCTGCTGCACCGCCTGACATCCGCTCCCGGCCGCCCCGGGATCGAGGATTTTACTCGAGTCAGTAGACTGGAGGTCAGACTTATCAACAAAGTACGTAACAAGCAGGGGTGGAACTCATGGCCAACAACGGTCGCCGGTCGGTCAAAATGAAGAAGGGCCCCTCCGTCGGAACCGGCGGTCACGGCCGCAAGGCACTTGAGGGCAAGGGCCCCACGCCGAAGGCGGAGGACCGCCCCTACCACAAGGCGTTCAAGAACAAGCAGCTCGCAGAACGCTCCGAGGCCAAGCGCGCCAGCGGCAGCCGCACCACGAGTGCCGCCGCCCGCACCGGCCGCTCCGGACCCAAGGGCCGCGCCACGGAAGAGGTCGTCACCGGCCGCAACTCCGTGGTCGAAGCCCTGCGCGCCGGCATCCCGGCCAAGGCCCTGCACGTCGCCGTCCGCATCGAAATGGACGACCGCGTCAAGGAATCCCTGAAGCTCGCGGCCGAACGCGGCATCCCGCTGATGGAAACCGGCAAGCCCGAGCTCGACCGGATGACCGACGACGCCATCCACCAGGGCCTCGTGTTGCAGATCCCGCCGTACGAGTACCAGGACGCGTACGAGCTCGCCGAAGAGACCCTCGAGGCCTGGAAGAAGGGGCACGTCGCCAACGCCCCGCTCTTCGTCGCGCTGGACGGCATCACCGATCCCCGCAACCTCGGCGCGATCATCCGCTCCGTCTCGGCCTTCAGCGGCCACGGCGTCGTCGTCCCGGAGCGCCGCTCCGTGGGCGTCACGGCCTCGGCCTGGAAGACCAGCGCCGGCGCGGCCGTCCGCGTACCCGTTGCACGCGCGGCCAACCTGAACAACACGCTCAAGGCGTTCAAGAACATGGGCATCTATGTCTTGGGGCTCGACGGCGACGGCGACGTTTCGCTGCCCGATCTCGCGCTGGCCACCGAGCCGGTGTGCCTCGTCGTGGGTTCCGAGGGCAAGGGCCTGAGCCGCCTGGTCCGCGAAAACTGCGACCAGATCGTCTCGATCCCGATCGACTCCGCCATGGAATCCCTGAACGCCTCCATGGCAGTCGGCATCTCCCTCTACGAGATCTCCCGCCAGCGCGCCGCTAAGTAGGCCGCAGGTTCTGGGCGGTTCAGTTCGGTGGAACCGGAGTCGGGGCTGGGTTCCGCCGGAACCGCAGTTTTGCCGTCGCTTAGCGGTGACCTCGCTCACCTTTATTAGTAAACGACAAGCGCTTCCTCACATCTCGTGGGGGAGCGTTTTCGTTTAAGGCGGGAACGACCACAGCAACGCGGGGTCAGATCGCGCCCATCCGAGGCCCCAGGATGGGCGGGAAGTGACCCCGCGTTGCTGTTGCTGAAGTAGTCCAGCGGCGGTTCCGGAACATCGAGCGGGCGCCGGTGCCTGCGGAGGTGACGGGTCCCTTAGAACCTATGGCGGTTGGCCAGGACCGGGAGCTTCGCTCGGGCTTCTTTGACCGCGGCGGTGTCCAGGTCGGCGAAGAGAAGGCCGGGGGCGCCGTCGAGCTCGTCCAGGACGTCGCCCATGGGGGAGACCACCACCGAGTGCCCGACGCCGGTGGGGGCGGAACCCTTGACCGCGTGACCCACGCTGGCGGGGTCGCCCTGGCCGCACGCGAGGACCAGGGTGGTGGAGTCAAGGGCGCGGGCGCGGGCCAGGAGCTTCCACTGCTCGGCCTTGCCCGGTCCTGAGCCCCAGGAAGCGCACACAATGTTGACGTCGGCGCCGCGGTCCGCATTTTCGGTGAACAGGGCAGGGAAACGGATGTCGTAGCAGGTGGCGAGGCCGAACGTCACGCCGTCGAGCTCGAAGGTGACGGGGTCCGCGCCGGCGTCGACCGTGTCCGACTCCGCGAAACCGAAGGCATCGAACAGGTGGATCTTGTCGTAACTGGCCTCGACGCCGCGGCCGGTGACCAGCAGGGTGTTGCGCACCTTGGCGCCGTCAGCCGCGGTCCCCGGGGTGAACATCCCGGCGATGATCACGATGTTCAGTTCCGCAGCGAGGGCGCGCAGGCGGGTTGCCCACGGACCGTCCAGGGGTTCGGCAATATCCAGGAGTGAATTGCCGAAGGCCCGCATGGTGGCTTCCGGGAATACCACCAGTTCCGCGCCGCCGGCCTTGGCCTGACGCGCATAGGTGTCCACGAGGGCCAGATTCGCGGCCAGATCGCGGCCCGTGATGATTTGGGCTAATGCTGCGCGCACAATTACCTCCAACTCGGCGCTTCATTCCAGTATGCAGGCGCCTGTTCCGTACACTGCAAATCGTCATGAAAACGAAAACGGGGGCCATTTGTCCGGCCCGGCTAAGCTTTAAGCAATGGTTATGCCCTTTATAGATACAGCTTCCACCGTAGACGCTTCGCGGGCGTTTCCGCTGGGCATCAGCGTTCCGCATACCGGGTCGCCGGCCGTGGACGATCCCCGGGGTGCGTTCGCCAACGTGGCTGTCTACGCGCCCGGCGTGACCACCCTTGAGATCGCTTTCCAGCCGCCCGGGGGAACCTGGCAGGTCAAGACCCTGCCCAATCTTACCGACGGCGTCCACCACGGCATTGTGGAGGGCATACCCGCCGGTTCGCGCTACGGCTTCCGGGCCTCGCCGGAACACGAGGCCCTCCCGCTGTCCATGCCGTCCACGGATTTTGACGCCGTCGGCGAGCAGCCGCTGCTGATGGACCCGTACGGCCGGGCCGTGGATGAACGGGAAGGGCTGATCACCAGCGTCCGGGTCGGCAACGACTTTGACTGGGGGCTCGACCGCAGCCCCCGCGTGCCATGGCGCAACACGATTGTCTACGAGGCCCATGTCCGGGGCCAGACCAAGCTGCACCCGGATATTCCGGAGGAACTGCAGGGGACATACGCCGGGATGGCCCACCCGGCCATGATCGAGCACCTGATCTCGTTGGGCATCACGGCGATCCAGCTCCTGCCCGTCCATTTCCACGTGGACGAGCCGCACCTGCAGCAGCTCGGTCTGCCAAACTATTGGGGCTACAACACGGCCGCCTTCTTCGCCCCGCACCCCGGCTACGCCACCGAGGCCGCCCAGGCCGCCGGCGCGCACGCGGTCCAGGACGAGTTCAAGGGCATGGTCAAGCTCCTGCACGCGGCCGGTCTGGAGGTCATCCTCGACGTCGTCTACAACCACACCGCCGAGGGCGGCACGGACGGCCCCACCCTGAGCTTCCGCGGCCTGGGCGAGATGCAGTATTACCGCCACGACGGCCACGGCAGGTATGTGGACACGACGGGCTGCGGCAACAGCCTGAACTTCGCCGAACCCCGCGTGGTGCAGTTGGTGTTGGATTCGCTGCGCTACTGGGTGAACGAATTCCATATCGACGGTTTCCGCTTCGACCTTGCCGTCACGTTGTGCCGCAACGGCGCCAACGAATTCGACCCCCGGCACCCCTTCCTTGTCGCGGTGGGGGCCGATCCGGTCCTGTCCGGTGTTAAGTTGATTTCCGAGCCCTGGGACGTGGGCTACGGCGGCTGGCAGACCGGGAAGTTTCCGGCCGGGTGGGTGGACTGGAACGACCACTTCCGTGACGCCGTCCGCAGCTTCTGGCTTGCCGACCGCGCCGCGATCGACGCCGGCGGGACCGGCGGCCCGGTGGCCCGCCTCGCGGATGCCCTCTCCGGTTCCGCCCGCCTGTTCGAGGCCTCGGGCCGGTCCCGGCTGGCCTCGCTGAACCTTGTCACGGCCCACGACGGCTTCACCCTGGCCGACTTGACGGCCTACGACCGCAAGCACAACGAGGCCAACGGCGAGCAGAACCGGGACGGCCACGGCGACAACCGCAGCTACAACCACGGCTTCGAGGGCCCCACCGAAGACCTCGAAATCCTCGCCCGGCGCGCCCAAAGCAGGCGGAACCTCATGGCCTGCCTGATGATTTCCCAAGGCGTGCCCATGATTACCGCCGGCGACGAGATCTGCCGGACCCAGCAGGGGAACAACAACGCCTACTGCCAGGACAATGCGCTCACCTGGATTGACTGGACCAATACCACCGAATCCCATGCGATGCTGCGCACCACCAAGCGGGTCATCAGGCTGCGCAAGGAATTCCTGGCTGGCCAGCCGCACGATTACCCCACACGCGACACCCAGTCCTACTTCCACTGGTTCGACGTGAACGGCAAACCCATGTCCGCCGACACCTGGCATGACCCCGGCCACCGGGTGATCCAGCTCCTGCTCGGGTCCGACGACGGGCACGTGGACGGTCTGGTGGTGGTCAACGGCGGCGCCGACGACGTCAAGGTCACCTTGCCGCGGCTCAGCAACGACGACGGCACCGGACACCGGCTCTTCGAGCTTCGCGTGACCACGTCGGAACTCCATGACCGGCGCCAGGGCGCCCGCGTTGCCTCCGGTGAGCGGGACCTCGTCCAGGCCAACACGATCAACATCTACCGCACCTAGTTATCACCGATTAAGGACCCCATGAAGATCTACTCCGCAGACGCCTGGACCATCGAAGAACTCAAAGAACAGATCGACGACGCCGGCCGCCGCACCTTGGTGATCCCCGCAGCCGACACCAAGCAGGCGGTTCTGGACACATTCAGCGAGCTCCTGGATTTCCCCGAGGACTACGGCGTGGACCTCGATGCCCTGCACGATTCGCTGCACGACGCCGCCGATGCCGTGACGGACGACGGCGAGGCACCCATCACCTTCATCTGGCAGGTGCCTGCCGCCCTCCGCGCGGACCGTTCCTTCGGTATCATCTGCGAAACCCTGCAGGACGCCGAAGGCTACGCCGGCACGAGCCTGGACGTCATCGCCGTCTGCCTCTAGAAGGTCTGTCTCGAGAAACACCCGCCCTTACAGTGCCCGCAGGGCGGGCCGCCCGAGCGGCCCGCCCTGCGTTGGCGATCAGGTGTTGGCAACCTGGTATTGACGATCAGGCGTTGGCGATCAGGCGTTGACGATCAGGCCAAGTTCCGCCTTGGACGCCAGCGCATCGTTCTTCGGCAGCACCCGCACGGTGTAGCCGAAGGACCCGGACCGGTCGATCACCAGCGTGCCGCTGAAGAGGTGCCGGCCCTTGCCGAGGTCTTCGGCGGCCTTCAGTTCGGCGACAGTGATGTCCGTCAGTTCGTCGGTGTCCTCGGCCCGGCCGTAGGCCACCTCAACGGAGACGTCGTCGGGTGAGAGCTCGCGCAGGGCCACATACGCATTGACCTGGAGCAGATCGCCGATCTGCGGGTCCTCGGAGACGCCCACCGAGTCGACGTGTTCGACCTGGATGTGCGGCCACGCGGCCCGGATCCGTGAGGTCCACGCCGCCAGGGCCCTGGCCTGGGCGTAGTTGTCCGCCACGGCGTGGCGTCCGGCGATCGCGGCGGGCCGGTACAGCACGTTGACGTAGTCCTTGAGCATCCGCTCCGCGGAGACCGCCGGGCCGAGGTGGGACATCGTGTGCTTGATCATGGAGACCCAGTGCGTCGGAACGCTCTGCGGGCCGGACTCGGACGGCCCGGCCGCGCCGGCCCCGTCGGAGACGGTCAGCCCGTAGAACCGCGGTGCCACCTGCGTTTCGAGCAGTTCGTACAGTGCCGCTGCCTCGATGTCGTCGCGTTCTTCCGGCGAGGCGTCGTTGTTGGCGGTCGGGATCGCCCAGCCGTTCTCGCCGTCGTACATCTCGTCCCACCAGCCGTCCATGACCGAGAGGTTCAGCGAACCGTTCAGGGCCGCCTTCATGCCGGACGTTCCGCAGGCCTCCAGCGGGCGCAGCGGGTTGTTGAGCCACACATCGCAGCCCGGGAACAGGGTCCGGGCCATGGCGATGTCGTAGTTGGGCAGGAACGCGATCCGGTGCCGCACTGCGGGGTCGTCGGTAAACCGGACCAGGTCCTGGATCATCTTCTTGCCGGCGTCGTCGGCCGGGTGCGACTTCCCGGCGATGACCAGCTGGATGGGGTGCGTCTTGTGCAGCAGGAGTGCCTTGAGCCGCTCGGGGTCCCGCAGCATCAGGGTCAGCCGCTTGTAGGTGGGCACGCGCCGGGCAAAGCCGATGGTCAGGACATCGGGGTCCAGGACGGAGTCCGTCCACGCCAGCTCTGCGTCGGCCGCGCCGCGCTTCTTCCAGGCGGCCCGGAGCCGGCGCCGCACATCCTCGACCAGGGACACGCGCATCTCGCGCCGCAACGCCCAGAGGGCTTCGTCGGAGACGTTGTAGGCCAGGTCCCAGCGGCCCTCAGAGTCCGCCTCGGCGCCGAACTGGTCCCGGGCCAGCGCGGAGATCCGGGGGTCCACCCAGGTGGGGACGTGCACGCCGTTGGTGACGGAGGTGATGGGAACCTCGGAGTGGTCGAAGCCCGGCCAGAGGGCGGAGAACATTCCGCGGGAGACCACGCCGTGCAGCTTGGCCACACCGTTGGCCCGCTGGGCCAGCCGCAGCCCCATGACGGCCATGTTGAACACGAACGGGTTGCCGTCGGCGAAGTCCTCGCGGCCCAGGTCCAGGATCTTGGCCACCGGGACGTCCGGGGCCAGGCCGGCTTCGAAGAAGTGCTGGATCTGCGAGATCTCGAAGCGGTCGATCCCCGCCGGGACCGGCGTGTGGGTGGTGAACACGGTGGACGCCCGGCCGGCGGCCAGGGCTTCGTCCCAGCTCAGCGGCTGCGTGCCGGACATCAGTTCCTGGATCCGTTCGACGCCCAGGAACCCGGCGTGTCCCTCGTTGGTGTGGAAGACCTCCGGCGCGGGCACCCCCGTGAGCCGCTGGAACTCGCGCAGCGCCTTGACCCCGCCCATGCCCAGCAGGAGTTCCTGCTGCAGGCGGTGGTCACCGCCGCCGCCGTACAGGCGGTCGGTAATGCCGCGGGCGGCCTCGTCATTGCCCGGAACGTTGGAGTCCAGCAGCAGCAGCGGAACACGTCCGACGTCGGCCCGCCACACGTGCGCCAGAAGGCGCCGGCCATTGGGGAGCGGAAGGGAGATCTGGATGGGCTTGCCGTTGCCGTCCGGGGAGGCCTCGCGCAGGAGCGTCAGGGGCAGCCCGTCCGGGTCCAGGACCGGATACGTTTCCTGCTGCCAGGCGTCGCGGGAGAGCGACTGCTTGAAGTAGCCGGCCTGGTACAGGAGGCCCACGCCGATCAGCGGCACGCCGAGGTCCGATGCCGCCTTGAGGTGATCGCCGGCCAGGATGCCAAGGCCGCCGGAGTACTGGGGCAGGACTTCGGTGATGCCGAACTCGGGCGAGAAGTACGCAATGCAGGACGGGGCGCCGTCGCCCAGGCTCTGGTACCAGCGCGGCTGTTCCAGATACCGGTCGAGATCATCGGCGGCGGCGTGGACACGCCGCACCACGTCCTGGTCCGCAGCGAGGCGCTGCAGCTCTTCCCGGCTGACGAGCCCCAGGAAGGACACGGGGTCGTGGGCGCTCTCCGCCCAGATCCCGGGGTTGAGCCCCTCAAAAAGCTCCCGGGTGGGCCGATGCCAGGACCACCGAAGATTGGTGGCGAGCCTGGCCAACGGCCGGATGGACTCCGGAAGAACGGTTCGGACAGTAAATCTGCGGATTGCCTTCACCAGCGAAACACTAACGGACAAGTCGTTGCCCCGGAACCGCTTTAAGATTCTTTCCGGTAAATGACGGATATCGGTCCGGCCAGAACCGGAAACCTCCCGCAAAACGTTCGAGGCCTTAGCATTCTGGCCGTTTTGTAGATAACGTCGAGCCTGTGACGAATAACTCGCGAACCAGTGCCGTGTCCAAGCAAAAGCCCAAGGCCCTGATCACGGATGGCCTTCGATTTGGCCGCTTTCCGATCACCGCCGTGCAGCCATCAGTAGAAGGCGGAAAATTCCCCGCCAAGGCTGTCGCGGGCGAAACCATTGTGGTCGGAGCCACCGCGTTCCGGGAGGGCCACGACCAGCTCGGCGTCAGCGCCGTCCTGCTCGACCCCCGCGGCAAAGAGCGCCAACGCGTCCGTCTCGCCCCGCCCCGCGGACCGCGCGGCATGGGCACGGACCGCTGGGAAGGCCTCCTGACCCCGCCCGCCACCGGCAACTGGTCCTTCGTCATCGAAGCCTGGCACGACCGCTACGGCACCTGGCACCACAACGCCGAGGTCAAGGTGGAGGCCGGCATCGACGTCGAGCTCATGCTGGCCGAGGGCGCGGCCCTGCTGGCGGAAGCCTCCGAGGACGCCTCGCGCCCCTCCGCCGACCGCAGAACGCTGCGGATGGCCGTCGTCGTCCTCACTGACACCTCCCGGACTCCGGAGGACCGGCTCGCCGCCGGCTTCAGCGCCGAGGTGGCTGCCGTCGTCGGACGCCAGCCCATCCGCGAACATGTGACGGTTTCGGAGCCCTATCCGCTGCTGGTGGAGCGCGCGCTGGCAGGCTGCGGCTCCTGGTACGAATTCTTTCCGCGCTCCGAAGGCGCCGTGCGCAACCACGAGACCGGGGAATGGACCTCAGGCAACTTCCGCACCGCCGCGAAACGCCTTGACGCCGTCGCGGCCATGGGCTTCGACATCATCTACATGCCGCCGATCCACCCGATCGGTATCCAGCACCGCAAGGGGCCGAACAACACCCTGATCGCCGGTCCGCACGATCCCGGCTCGCCGTGGGCCATCGGGTCCGCGGAGGGCGGCCACGACGCCATCCACCCGGACCTGGGCACCTTCGAGGACTTCGACGCCTTCGTGGCGCGGGCCGGTGAGCTGGGGCTCGAGGTAGCCCTGGACCTGGCCCTGCAGGCCGCGCCGGACCACCCGTGGGTGCAAAGCAACCCGGAATGGTTCACCACCCGGGTGGACGGCAGCATCGCCTACGCGGAAAACCCGCCAAAGAAATACCAGGACATTTTCCCGCTGAATTTCGACAACGACCCCGCCGGGCTGTCCAACGAAATTCTGCGGATTGTGATGCTCTGGATCAGCCACGGCGTCAAGGTTTTCCGGGTGGACAACCCGCACACCAAACCCGTGTGGTTCTGGGAATGGCTGATCGGCAAGGTCAATAAGAAGCACCCCGACGTCGTATTCCTCGCCGAGGCGTTCACCCGCCCGGCCATGATGCACGCACTGGGCCGGGCCGGCTTCCAGCAGTCCTACACCTACTTCACCTGGCGGAACACCAAGGAGGAACTGGAGGAGTACTTCCAGGAGGTCAGCCACGAATCGCCGGCCTACTTCCGGCCGAACTTCTTCGTCAACACCCCGGACATCCTCACCGAATACCTGCAGTTCGGCGGCCCGGCGGCGTTCAAGATCCGCGCCGCGCTGGCCGCGACGGCAAGCCCGATCTGGGGCGTCTACGCCGGCTTTGAGCTCTACGAACACGTGGCGCGTCCCGGCGCCGAGGAATACATCGACAACGAAAAGTTTGAGTACAAGTCCCGCGACTGGGACGCCGCGGCGGACGCCGGGCGCAGCTTGGCGCCGTACCTGACCCGGCTCAACGAGATCCGCCGTGCGCACCCGGCCTTCGGGGATCTGCAGAACCTGACGCTGCACGAGAGCACGGACAGCTCCACCGTGGTGTTCTCCAAGCACAAGACCCTCCCCGACGGGACCAAGGACACCCTGGTCATCGTCGTCAACGTGGACCCGCACGTCACCAAGGAGAGCACCGTGTCCCTGGACCTGCCGGCGCTGGAACTGGACCCGGAGAACTTCACGCACAACGGCCGTTTCATGGTCGATGACCTGCTGACCGGGGAGAGTTGGGAATGGGGGGAGTACAACTACGTCCGCCTGGACCCGCACGTCGAGCCCGCCCACATTCTTAGCATCCGGAGGTAGTGCCCGTGAGTTTCAGCCAGCAGAACCCCAGCCAGCACTTTAGCCCGAGGGGTAGCTTTGAACTGAACGCTCCGGGCCTGCAGCACGATCCTCTCTGGTACCGCAAGGCGGTGTTCTACGAGGTGCTGGTCCGGGGTTTCGCCGACGGCAACGGAGACGGCTCGGGCGACTTCCACGGCCTGATCGAGAAACTGGACTACCTGCAGTGGCTCGGCGTGGACTGCCTCTGGCTCCCGCCGTTCTTCCAGTCACCGCTGCGCGACGGCGGCTACGACATCTCGGACTACAACTCCGTGCTGGACGAGTTCGGCACCATCAGCGACTTCAAACGGCTCGTGGCGGAGGCCCATGCCCGGGGCGTCCGGGTAATCATCGACCTTCCGCTGAACCACACCTCGGACCAGCACCCGTGGTTCCAGGAGTCGCGCAAGGATCCCGAGGGGCCCTTCGGCGACTTCTACGTCTGGAGCGACACGGACGAGAAGTATGAAGACGCCCGCATCATCTTCGTGGACACCGAGGAATCCAACTGGACCTTTGACCCCATCCGCCGGCAGTTCTTCTGGCACCGGTTCTTCAGCCACCAGCCCGACCTCAACTTCGAAAACCCCAAAGTCATTGACGCCCTCTTCGACGTCGTGCGGTTCTGGCTGGACCAGGGCATCGACGGCTTCCGAGCCGACGCTATTCCCTACCTGTTCGAGGAAGAGGGCACAAACTGCGAGAATCTGCCCCAGACCCACGAGTTCCTGCGCCAGCTGCGCCGGATGGTCGATGAAAGCTACCCGGGCCGCGTGATCATCGCCGAAGCCAACCAGCCGCCCGCCGAAGTGGTCGAATATTTCGGCACCGAAGAGGAACCGGAGTGCCACATGGCGTTCCACTTCCCGATCATGCCGCGGCTCTACTACGCGCTGCGGGACCAGAAGGCAGCGCCCATCATCGAGACGATGAAGGACACCCCGGACATTCCCGAGGGCGCCCAGTGGGGCACCTTCCTGCGCAACCACGACGAACTGACGCTGGAAATGGTCACCTCCGATGAACGCGCCGCGATGCTCGGCTGGTATGCGCCGGATCCGCGCATGCGCGCCAACATCGGCATCCGGCGCCGGCTGGCGCCCCTCCTGGACAACTCCCGCTCTGAAATCGAGCTCATCAACGCACTGCTTCTGTCCCTGCCGGGCAGCCCGTTCCTGTACTACGGGGACGAGATCGGCATGGGGGACAACATTTGGCTCGAGGACCGTGACGCCGTCCGCACCCCGATGCAGTGGAACCCGGACCGGAACGCCGGGTTCTCCAGCGCCGACCCCGGAAAGCTCTACCTGCCGGTGATCCAGTCGCTGGTCTACAACTACAGCATGGCCAACGTGGAAGCCGAGGCAGCCCATTCGGGCTCGCTGCTGCGCTGGACCCGGCAGATCCTGAGCGTGCGCAAGAACCACCCCGCCTTCGGGCTCGGCGGCTTCAAGCACGTGGAGGCTGACCACGACGTCGTCCTCGCCTACCTGCGCGAACTCCCGGAAGGAAACGCCGCCGGCGAGGACGCAGAGACCATCCTGTGCGCCTTCAACCTCTCGCAGCACCCCGTGGCAACCACCCTGCGGGTGCCCAAATTCGCCGGCCGGGGGCTCAGGGACGTCTTCGGCGGCCAGGCGTTTCCGGCGATCGGCGAGGACGGAACGCTGACGCTGACCCTGGGCAGCCACGATTTCTTCTGGCTCCGGATCCGCTCCGCAGCCTCCAACCCGGCATCCCCGTTCACTCAGGCGATGCCCGTCCTGTCCATCGAAGGCTGAGATGACCCGACCGACCCTAGCCCCCGCCCTGAGCGGACTGCTTGGCGCCTGGCTTCCGCACCAGCGATGGTTCCCAGTCAAGAGCGCGGAATTCACCTTTGCACCGGCGGGCAGCCTGTCCCTCGAATCCGGGGCCGGGGAGGGTGCCCCCGGCGGGGCGGCATTTGAGGTGCTGCTGCTTGCGGTGTCCTACCCGACTCCCGACGGCAGCCGCACCGACATCGTCCAGGTGCCGCTCAGTTTCCACCCTGAGCCCCTGCCCGGCGCGGACCGTGCGCTGATCGGCGAGCTTCCCGGCACCCGTACCGACGCTGCCCACCGGTGGGTCTACGACGGCGTCCATGACGCCTCGTTCGTCGCCGCCTGGCTGGAGCTCATGCGCCACGGCGGGAGCACGCCGTCGGGGAACGCCACCGGCCACCTGGTGGAGTCCGGCTACCGTCTGCCGTTCGCTACCGGAAAGGTGAATGTGCTTTCCGGCGAGCAGTCGAATACTTCGGTGATCGTCGACGACGGCGTCTCGGCCGCGATTCTGAAGTTCTTCCGCGTGCTGTCGGAGGGCCACAACCCCGAGGTTGA
>Ga0213839_1001346_pt1 | contig 16215 bp, 12 predicted proteins | sample SWPATP21_FD_160075 | JGI IMG/M metagenome (GOLD analysis project Ga0213839, IMG submission 160075) | Coastal seawater microbial communities from Marineland, Florida, United States - SWPA TP2 #1 | ecosystem: Environmental > Aquatic > Marine > Coastal | place: USA: Florida | collected 2016-08-14
AATCGTGTGGATAGGCGTGCAATAAATGTGCAATAGTTTATCGATTTACTCAAAAAGACAGATTTTCATGGAAATGACAATGACTCTGAAATCCATTCGATTGTCGAATGGGCCCGCCGAAGGGGAAGACTATCCCGACCACGGCCTGGTAACTGAAGAGGCGAAGCCAGAACTTAAGCGGCCTTCGATGTACCGAGTAGTTTTGCTGAACGACGATTACACACCGATGGAGTTTGTTGTAGAGGTGTTGATGGCGTTCTTCTCGATGGATGAAGAAAAGGCAACGCAGGTGATGTTAGCGGTGCATACGCAAGGAAAAGGTGTCTGTGGCGTCTATACTCGTGATGTAGCCGAAACTAAAGCTGCGATGGTGAATCAATATGCAAGGGATAACAAACATCCTTTGCTATGTGAAATTGAAAGTGTATAGGGGGCCGCTATGTTGAACCGTGAGCTAGAAGATACGCTCAGCGCAGCCTTCAAAGCCGCTAAAGAGAAGCGTCATGAATTTATGACAGTTGAGCACTTGTTGTTGGCACTGCTGGATAACCGTGCAGCAACAGATGTCTTAGTGGCCTGTGGTGCAGATCTTGAAAGGTTGCGTCAGTCCCTTGTTGAATTCATTGAAGAAACAACACCGCTTCTGCCGGAGAACGTACCAAATATTGAAACTCAGCCGACACTCGGTTTTCAGCGAGTATTGCAGCGTGCTGTGTTTCATGTGCAGTCTTCCGGAAAAAGTGAAGTAACGGGCGCGAACGTTCTGGTTGCAATTTTTAGTGAGCAGGAGAGTCAGGCTGTATTTGTATTGCAGCAGCGAGGAGTAGAGCGCATTGATGCTGTGAACTTTATCTCCCATGGCATCTCTCGTGTATCTGATCATCCACATGAATCAAACGAGTCGGCAGTTGAAGGGGAAGCGAAAGAGGATGCGGATAAGAGTCCGTTGTCCAAATATGCAGTGAACCTGAACGTTGAAGCTGCTCAGGGACGTATAGACCCGCTGGTTGGTCGTGATGAAGAAGTTGAGCGTGTTGTTCAGATTCTTTCTCGCCGTCGTAAGAACAATCCATTACTGGTTGGGGAGGCTGGTGTGGGTAAAACGGCCATCGCAGAGGGGCTGGCTAAGCGGATCGTAGAATCCGAAGTGCCGGATATTATTTCTGAGTCGGTGGTTTATTCGCTCGATCTGGGGGCCTTACTGGCCGGTACCAAGTACCGTGGTGATTTCGAGAAGCGTCTGAAGGCGTTGTTGAGTGAAATTCGCCGACAGGATCATGCCATTCTGTTTATCGATGAAATCCATACCATCATTGGCGCGGGTGCTGCGTCTGGTGGCTCGATGGATGCATCTAACCTTCTGAAACCTTTGTTGAGCTCAGGTGCAATCCGTTGCATCGGTTCCACAACATTCCAGGAGTTCCGCGGAATCTTTGAAAAAGACCGTGCACTGGCGCGTCGCTTCCAGAAAGTGGACGTACTGGAGCCGTCTGTTGAAGATACGTATCAGATTCTGCGAGGTTTGCGTGGCCGCTTCGAAGAGCATCACGAGCTGGAATATGATGATGAGGCGTTGCGTGCGGCAGCTGAGCTGGCAGACCGTTATATCAACGACAAGCATATGCCGGATAAGGCAATTGATGTTGTCGATGAGGCGGGTGCATATCAGCGCTTGTTGCCAAAGGATCTGCGTAAGAAACGCATAGAAGTTGTCGATGTCGAAACCGTTGTTGCGAAAATTGCGCGTATTCCGCCGAAAAGCGTCTCTGCATCTGACAAAGAGCTGCTGGCTAAACTGGATAGCAATCTGAAAATGGTTGTTCTGGGCCAGAATAAGGCAATCGATACACTGGCATCGGCAATTAAGCTGTCGCGTGCAGGCCTGAAAGAACCAAACAAACCTGTAGGTAGCTTCCTCTTCTCAGGCCCAACCGGGGTCGGTAAAACAGAGGTTACAACCCAGCTGGCGCGCTTGATGGGTATCGAGTTGGTGCGTTTTGATATGTCTGAGTACATGGAGCGCCATACGGTTTCTCGTCTGATCGGTGCGCCTCCGGGATATGTTGGTTACGATCAGGGTGGTTTGCTCACTGAGGCAATCACTAAGTCACCACATTGTGTGCTGTTGCTGGATGAGATTGAGAAAGCACATCCTGAGGTCTTTAACCTGCTGTTGCAGGTGATGGACAACGGTACGCTGACCGATAACAACGGCCGTAAAGCAGATTTCCGCAATGTTATTCTGGTGATGACAACCAACGCTGGTGCTGAGCAGATGGCACGTAACTCGATTGGTTTCTCTAAGCAGGATCATACGACGGATGGCATGGAAGCGATTCGGAAGCTGTTTACGCCGGAATTCCGCAATCGTCTGGATGGCATCATCCAGTTTGAAGCGCTGAGTACCGATATCATCAAAGGGGTTGTCGATAAGTTCCTGACCGAACTGCAGGTGCAGCTGGATGAGAAAAAGGTTGTGCTGCATATGGATGAAGCCGCACGTAACTGGTTTGCGACGAATGGGTATGACCAGCAGATGGGTGCGCGTCCTATGAAACGGATGATTCAGGAGCGTCTGAAGAAGCCGTTGGCTGAGATGATTCTGTTCGGTGAGTTAGCCGAAGAGGGTGGAGATGTATGTATCTCGGTGGATGAAGAAGGGAATCTTAGTGTAGAAGTGATGGAAGCAGCGTAACCGCGCTGCTCCCATAGCAATCCGGTCAGCCAGCAGAATGTTGCGCTGGCCGGATTATGTAGAGAACTTAACGTGCGCGGTAAACGATACGGCCCTTGCTAAGGTCGTATGGTGTCAGTTCAACTTTAACTTTGTCACCAGTCAGGATGCGAATATAGTTCTTACGCATCTTACCGGAGATGTGCGCAGTGACAACGTGACCGTTTTCCAGCTCCACACGAAACATCGTGTTAGGAAGCGTATCGATCACGGTGCCGTCCATTTCAATGCTATCTTCTTTAGCCATTCAGTAGCGACCTCTCGAGGCTTTGCAGAGCCAACCCTATTTTTTAAAGCGCAGTATTGTGCCTGAAATGTTCTGGTATATCAAAGAGATTATAGAAAACAGCAGGCCGGAACGTGTTGCAGTTATGTGATAGAAATCCAGTTTCCATCCAGTAGGAGTTCGATTGGTCGAAACATGATCTTGTAGTTCATCTTTCGGCACTCTCTTACCCAATAACCCAGGTAGACGTATTCGAGATGGCGTCGCTTCGCTTCGGCAATTTGCCATAGGATGCAGTAAGTGCCTAAGCTGCGCTTTTCTTCATCGGGATTATAAAACGTGTAGATAGGGGAGATGCCCTGATCCAGCGCATCGCTGACGGCAACCGCCATCAATGCACCTTCGGCATCGCGAAATTCAAAGAAGACGGTTTCCTGTGCGCCATCCACCAGAAAGGATGTGAACTGATCAACGCTCGGTGGATACATGTCGCCGTCTTTATGGCGAAGAGTGATGTAGCGCGCGTACAGGTCGTAATATTCCTGAGTAAACTGCGGAGTAACTGCGCGACAGCTCAGATCACGATTCTTCGACATGACCCGCTTCTGGCTTTTGCTTGGTTCGAACACGCTGGTGGGAATGCGTACCGAAATACATGCTTGGCAGTCTTTGCAGTGTGGGCGGTAGATGTGTCCACCACTGCGGCGAAAACCCAGATCGGACAGCTGGCTGTAAGTGTCTTTGGTAATAATCGCGTGTGGATCGACAAACAACGTTTTGGCTTGTCGATCTTTCAGGTAACTGCAGTCATGCTCAGGTGTTGCATAGAAGTGCAGCGTTTTCAGGTTGGTCATGCGTTATCCGCCTCCCCGAAACTGAACGTATCCATCTCAAATGCCCACTCGTGTTCAGGGGGCTGGTTGATGTATTGGTTCAGATAGCGTTTGAACTCTGCTCTCGGGATTTCCCTCGCGCCCAGACTTTTCAGGTGGTTATTACTTACCTGACAGTCGATTAAAGCATAGTCCCAGTTTCGAAGTTGTTCGACCATGAGTGCGAACGCAATCTTGGATGTATCAGCCTGACGGCTGAACATGGACTCACCAAAAAACAGTTTGCCCATCGCCAGTCCGTAGAGGCCGCCGACCAGTTCACCGTCTACACGAACTTCAACGGAGTGGGCGATACCTTGTTCATGCAGATCAACATAAGCACTTTTCATCGCGCGTGTGATCCAGGTGCCATCACCGTTGGCTCTGGGTTCTGCACAGGCGTCTACGACAGCTGAAAAATCAGTATCAAAGGAGACTTCGTAGTTTTGTTTGCGCAGGCGTTTACGCAAACTGCGGGAGATGTGCAGCTCTTCAGGAAATAAGACGCAACGTGGGTCCGGGCTCCACCATAGAATGGGTTCACCCTGGTTATACCAAGGGAAAATGCCTTGCCGGTAAGCTTCTTTCAGGCGAGCGGGACTCAGGTCGCCACCTGCTGCCAATAATCCGTTTGGCTCTTTTAACGCCGTGTGTAGTGCAGGGAAACTCGTGGATTCAATGTCTAGCCAAGCGATCATAGGGGGTTAAAAGGCGGGCGCGTGGGCACCCGCACTTCTTTTACTTCTCCAGATCGTCCAGGTAGCGCTCTGCGTCCAGCGCTGCCATGCAGCCGAAACCAGCAGAGGTGATTGCCTGACGGTAGATGTGGTCGCAAACGTCACCTGCGGCGAATACGCCTTCTACAGAGGTCTGAGTCGCGTTGCCTTCAGTGCCGCTGTGAATCTTCAGGTAGCCATCTTTCATGTCCAGCTGGCCTTCAAAGATGTCGGTGTTTGGCTTGTGACCGATTGCTACGAAAATACCAGACAGTTCCAGGTCCTGAGTTGCATCGCCATTGCTTTCTTTGATGCGCATGCCGGTTACACCCATCTCGTCACCCAGAACTTCGTCCAGCTGGTGGTTCCAGATGATGTTGATGTTGCCGTTTTCTGCACGCTCGAACAGCTTGTCCTGCAGGATTTTTTCACAGCGTAGCGTGTCACGACGGTGGATCAGAGTCACTTCTGCAGCGATGTTGGAGAGGTACAGCGCTTCTTCAACAGCAGTGTTACCACCGCCGATGACAGCAACTTTCTGACCACGGTAGAAGAATCCATCACAGGTTGCACATGCGGATACGCCTTTGCCTTTGAATGCTTCTTCAGATTCCAGGCCCAGGTACTGTGCAGATGCGCCAGTAGAGATGATCAGAGCGTCACAGGTGTATTCACCCATGTCGCCTTTCAGACGGAATGGACGGTTCAGAACGTCTGTTTCATTGATGTGGTCGAAGATCACTTCAGTGTTGAAGCGTTCTGCGTGAGCCTGCATGCGCTGCATCAGTTCAGGACCCTGCACACCGTCTACATCACCAGGCCAGTTGTCGACATCTGTGGTGGTAGTCAGCTGACCACCGGCCTGCATACCGGTGATTACTACTGGGTTCAGGTTTGCGCGTGCCGCATATACAGCAGCAGTGTAGCCCGCTGGACCGGAGCCCAGAATGATCAGTCGGTGATGTTGTACTTCGCTCATGGTCATCCAATATTCAGACAAGTTGGGTTATGGCCAAAAGGATAGGGGCGAAAAGTAAATTTTCAAGCCATAACGACTAAATTTATTTCTATAACGTCATAAAGAAAAGTGGCGTGTAAGCCGTTGTTACACAATACCTAATCCTTATGACATGAAGGGGTATCGGTGCATATCGTTGTGCAGGATGAATCGTTACGAAATGCCCGGACCTTACGTATTGAATTCCCGTAATGATGCGACTTTATGGTATCGTTTGGGCTGTTCTAAGATCTTGAAAGTGGAGAATTTCTGTTGAATTTAACCGACAAAGATCAGTTGGTGAATTTTCCGTCTCTGTTAGCGCGTGTATTTAAAGAGGCGGGGCTGATCCTCATCATCGGTATCAACCTGTTTTTGTTGTTTGCATTGCTGGGTTATGACCCTCGCGATCCGGGTTGGTCTCATCTTGGTTATCATCCTGAAGTACGCAATCACGCGGGCAGCGTGGGAGCCTGGTTGGCTGACTTTTCGTTTTCAGCTGTGGGATTTGGTGCCTGGCTGGTACCGCTGCTGGTGGTTATACCTGCTGTCCGCTTTCTTTTCCGGCGCGATCGTAAACTGATTGATGCTGTGCCGTACTTCATTCTGAGGTCCAGTGGGGCGTTGCTGATTCTGCTGGCGGTAGCAACACTGTCTGCTACGCACATCGATAACACTTCAGCGCAGCTGCCGTTTTCAGCCGGCGGCTTGTCTGGTGAAGCTTTATCGGATCTGACGGTAGACCTGTTCGGTGTAGTCGGCAGCTCGGTTTTACTGTTTACCCTCCTATTGTTCAGTATCACGCTGTTCATTGAATCGTCGTGGGGGCAATTGCTGGAACGTTTGGGTAAAGGTGTGGTTGATGCAGGAGATGCGGTGAAAAACCGTGCTCAGGCTATGACGGCGCGCCGTGACGAACATAAAGAGTATGACGATGACGCACAGTACGCTGAACTCAGTGATGATCAGAAGCGTACTCAGGAAGGCGGCGTAGAAGTTGTACGTCCTGAGCCTGTTACCGCGCCATTGAAAGCCGCGGCAGAGCATCTTTACGACGCGCTTTCCAGGCAGCCAGCGGTACATCGTGTTGAGCCCAAGCTGGAAGGGGGCTCTGCTACGGCTAAGCCTGCCGCAGCAAACATGACCCGTGTTGAACCTGTACTGGAAATGGATGTGCCGCCATCACATGCTCAGCCAGCTGAAGCTGATCAGCGTCAGCTTAGAGAGTCTGTGCCGGAGCCTCAGAACATTCAAGCAGGCGCAACCGAGTCATTTGATACGCAACATCAACCGCAGCCTTATACATCTGACGAGCAAACGATACGCGATAGCCAGCCTGATGGTTCATCGCTGGCGACTAATACGGATACATTAGAAACCGACGTTGTAGAGCCGTTTCCATTGAGTGCTGCTGATCCAATTACACCTGTGGAGCAGCGACAGACGGCGGATGTGCCACCATGGGAAAGTGATCAGTCATCTGTGCCTGCTCATGATGAAGCGGATGATCCTTTGTTCTCTGCCAACGTGAGAGATTCTCGCTACGACGAATACAGTAGCTCAGATACTCTGACGGACCCAATGACAGACCCGCTGATGGATCCACTGTTGTCATCTGCGTCTTCAAGCGAAGCTTCTGAGTCGGCTACACCAGAAACTGCATCTTATGAAACGCCGATGGCGCCAGAGCATACGCCAGAGGCTGCGCCTGTCGTGCCTGACGTAGCAGCATCACCTGAGCCTGTTTCCTCACAGCAGATGGAAGCGCCTGCAGCTGAAGAAAACTATACGGTCGACAATTCTGTTGAGAGCACTGCTGCGCATGCATCGGAAGAGCCCCAGAAAGGGCTGACCATTCGTCCGCTCTCTGAAACGCACAAGCCGATGCAAGCGTCTGATCTTGGGTTAGAACCAGGGCGTGGTGAGCCGGTGGTGGCGCCTGAACCGCCAAAAATGCGCATTCCTTCACTGGATCAGCTGGACCCGCCTGAGCTGAATCAGAGTGCAGGCTTCTCGCCTGAGCAGCTGGAGTTTATGTCGCGCTTGCTGGAACAGAAACTAAAAGACTTCAATGTGATAGCAGAAGTTGTTGAAGTAAATCCTGGTCCGGTTATTACACGTTTTGAGATCCAGCCTGCGCCGGGTGTGAAGGCCAGCAAGATTACTAATCTGGCAAAAGACCTGGCCCGCTCGATGGCAGTTAGCAGCGTACGTGTTGTTGAGGTCATCGCAGGTAAATCGGTAATGGGCATTGAGATTCCGAACGAATCACGCCAGACCGTTAGCCTGAGTGAAGTATTGAACTCTAAGCCATATCTGGAAGCGCCGTCGAAACTCACACTGGGCCTGGGCAATGACATTGCGGGTAACCCGGTTGTTGCCAATCTGGCCAAAATGCCGCACTTGCTGGTGGCGGGTACGACCGGTTCGGGTAAGTCCGTTGGTGTAAACGCCATGCTGTTGAGCCTGCTGTTTAAGGCGACACCAGATGAAGTGCGTTTGATGCTGGTGGATCCAAAAATGCTGGAGTTGTCGATCTACGATGGTATTCCGCATCTGCTGACACCAGTTATCACCGATATGAAAGATGCTGCAGCCGGCTTGCGTTGGTGTGTGGGTGAGATGGAAGAGCGCTATCGTCTGATGGCGAAGATGGGCGTACGTAACATCGCAGGCTTCAACGATAAGTTGGAGAAAGCCCGCAAAGAGGGCAATCCGCTCAAAGATCCGCTGTGGAACCCGGAAGAGTACGGTATGCCAGCGGATTCACCGCGGCCTGAGTTGAAGCCGCTGCCGTATATCGTTGTGGTGATCGACGAATTCGCCGACATGATGATGATCGTTGGCAAAAAGGTGGAAGAGCTGATCGCGCGTATCGCTCAGAAAGCCCTTGCGGCGGGTATCCATCTTATTCTGGCAACACAGCGCCCATCGGTGGATGTCATCACAGGTCTGATCAAGGCTAACATTCCAACCCGTATCGCGTTCCAGGTTTCGTCGAAAATCGATTCGCGTACCATTCTGGACCAGGCGGGTGCAGAGCACCTGTTAGGTTGGGGTGACATGCTCTACCTGCCTGCGGGCACCAGTATTCCAAACCGCGTACACGGCGCCTTTGTATCGGACGATGAAGTTCATCGTGTGGTAGAAGCCTGGAAGAAGATCGGTTCACCAATCTTTGTGGAAGAAATTCTGAACGCAGAGAGTGGTGATTCAGTCATAACCGGTTCAGGTGGCTTGTTCGATGATGAACAAGACCCACTGTACGATGAAGCGGTGGCGTTTGTAACGCAGACCCGTAAAGCTTCGATCTCCAGTGTGCAGCGCAAGCTGAAAGTGGGTTACAACCGCTCTGCACGTATGATTGAAGCGATGGAAGCTGCCGGGGTAGTAAGTTCCCCGGGCGGTAATGGTCAGCGAGAAGTATTGGCGCCACCTCCGGTGAAGGATTGATGATGATTAAATTTGTAAAAAAAGTCTGTGCGGTTGCTGCGCTTACGGCAGTGTCTGGTTTGTCATGGGCAGGTGATGCCGATGAAGCCCTTAAGTCCCTGTTGGATCGTTATCAGGGGTTCAGTGCTGATTTCTCTCAGATCGCGAGTGCGGATCAGGGACAGCGGGTGCAGGAAAATACCGGCCATTTAAGCGTCCAGAAGCCTAATCAATTCCGCTGGATTAGTAATGAACCTTATCCGCAGGAAATTGTGGGGGACGGTCAACATATCTGGATCTATGACCCGGATCTGGAGCAGGTCACCCGCAAAGCAGCACAAAACGGCTCGACCAGTGCGCCCGCATTGATCCTGAATGGGCAGATTGATGAACTGCAGGAGCAGTTTGCTATCACCAGCAGTGGTGAGTCTGACGGTGGCGATCAACTATTCGAATTAACGCCGTTGGATGAGCAGAACTCCTTTAAGCGAATTCGGTTGTTCTTTGCCGGCGAGATTATTTCTGAGCTGGCACTGGAAGATACGCTAGGTCAGCGTACGACGATTGTTTTCGAAAACCAGCTGCTCAATCCGTCGTTTTCATCCGATATGTTTACATTTGACCTGCCTGAAGGTGCAGACCTGATTCTGGAAAATGAACTCTGATGGATGACCTGTTTGGCGCTGATAAGCCTGCATACCAGCCGCTGGCGGCGCGTATGCGTCCGACAACGTTAACGGAGTATGTTGGGCAATCTCATCTGTTAGCGCCGGGCAAACCTCTGCGTACGGCGCTGGAACAGGGCGCTGCGCACTCGATGTTGTTCTGGGGGCCTCCTGGTGTGGGTAAAACAACCCTGGCTCAGCTGATTGCACACCATGTGGATGCGCACTTTATGACGCTTTCCGCTGTGCTATCGGGTGTGAAAGATATCAGGGCGGCGGTTGAGCAGGCTAAACAGGTTCAGGCGCAATCCGGGCGTAAAACGATCCTGTTTGTGGATGAGGTCCATCGGTTTAATAAATCCCAGCAGGATGCGTTTCTGCCTTTTATCGAAGATGGCACCATTATCTTTGTTGGGGCGACCACCGAAAATCCGTCGTTTGAGCTGAACAATGCGCTGTTATCCCGTGCCCGTGTTTACCTGCTGCGTGGCTTGGAACAGGCTGAAATTCGTGAAGTCATCGACAGTGCCCTCTCAGATAAAGAGAAAGGCTTAGGTCAGCGAGACCTGCGGATACCTGAGGCGTTGCTTGATCAGCTCTCTGTTGCCGCCGATGGTGATGCACGACGTGCGTTGAACTTGCTTGAAATTGCCTCGGATCTGGCTGAGCCAACCGCAGAAGGTGAGCAGGTTAGTGAATCCGTGATGGCTGAAGTCCTGCGCTCAACAGGGCGGCGCTATGACAAGCAGGGTGATCTGTTTTACGACATGATCTCCGCGTTTCATAAATCGGTGCGGGGTTCGTCACCGGATGGTGCGCTTTACTGGTGTTGCCGGATGTTAGAGGGCGGCTGTGACCCGCTGTACATTGCCCGCCGTTTGGTGGCAATCGCCTCTGAGGATATAGGCAATGCCGATCCGCGTGCGATGCAGGTGGCGTTGTCGGCATGGGATGCGTTTGAACGTGTCGGACCGGCAGAAGGCGAGCGGGCCATCGCGCAAGCTGCAGTGTATTGTGCCTGTGCGCCGAAGAGTAATGCGCTCTATATGGCCTACAACCGATGCCGCGCAGAGGTGGCTAAACAACCATCCTATGAAGTACCACCACACCTTCGAAATGCACCCACGTCGTTGATGAAAGATCTGGGTTATGGCGACGAATATCGCTATGCCCATAACGAACCGGGTGCCTATGCGGCAGGGGAAAACTACCTGCCGGAAGAGATAGCCGAGCAACGCTGGTATGAACCTCAGGACCGTGGTCTGGAGCTCAAAATCGGCGAGAAGTTAAAGTACCTGCGTGGGCTGGATGAGCAGAGCCCGCTAAAACGATACAAGGACTAAGCAGATGTGGAATATCGTTGCCATCGCGTGTGGCGGGGCGTTCGGTGCGTTGGCGCGTTATGGCATGAGCCTGATGCTCAACAACGTGGACCATAAAATCCAGTTTGGTACGCTGGCGTGCAACGTGATTGGTTCCTTCCTGATGGGCGTTCTGTTTGTCCTGATTCTGGAAAAAGAAAACCTGAGCCCTGAGCTGCGTCCCCTGTTGATGGTTGGATTTATGGGCGCATTCACAACTTTTTCTACCTTTTCTCTGGAAACCGTCGCCATGCTTAGCGAAGGGCATGTTATGTGGGCGGCGATTTATATATTATTAAGCGTCATTTTATGTATCGCCGCCCTGGCTGGCGGTTTGTGGTTTACACGCTTGTTTTAAAACTAAGGTGCATCGAGTCCATGCTTGACCCAAAAATTGTACGTTCCAACCCGGAAGAAGTAGCAGAGCTGCTGAAGAAAAAGGGATATGAGTTCCCGGTAGAACAGTTTGTTGCGCTGGAAAATCAGCGTAAGGAGCTTCAGGTTCAGACCGAGAACCTGCAGAGTGAACGTAACACCCGATCGAAAGGTATCGGTAAAGCCAAAGCTGCAGGCGAAGACATTCAGCCGCTGCTGGCAGAAGTTGCAGATCTGGGTAGCAAGCTGGACGCAGCAAAAGCTGCACTGAATGAGTGCCAGACGAATCTGGAAGACCTGCTGGTAGGTGTACCGAATATCCCGGATACCTCTGTACCAGCTGGTGCTGATGAAGACGACAACGTTGAGGTACGTACCTGGGGTACGCCACGTGAGTTCGATTTCGAACCAACGGATCACGTTGCGCTGGGTGAGGCGGATGGCCTGCTGGATTTTGAAACCGCCGCGAAGATTACCGGTTCCCGTTTCTCTCTGCTGAAAGGCAAGCTGGCGCGTCTGCACCGTGCACTGATCCAGATGATGCTGGACACTCAGACCGGCGAACATGGCTACGAAGAAGTGTACGTACCGTACATGGTGAACAGCGATTCCCTACGTGGTACGGGTCAGCTGCCTAAGTTTGAAGAAGACCTGTTCAAACTGCCATTTGGGGATCGTCACTACTACCTGATCCCAACCGCAGAAGTACCGGTAACCAACATTGTACGCGACGAGATCGTGGATGCGGCGCAGCTGCCAATGAAGTTCACCAGCCACACCCCATGTTTCCGTTCTGAAGCGGGCTCTGCAGGTCGTGATACGCGCGGTATGATTCGTCAGCACCAGTTTGAAAAAGTTGAGATGGTGCAGATTGTTGAGCCATCCAAGTCTTGGGATGCGCTGGAAGAGATGACCGGTCACGCCGAAGCGATTCTGCAGAAACTGAACCTGCCATACCGCGTTGTTGCGTTGTGTGGTGGTGATCTGGGCTTCAGTGCCGCAAAAACCTACGATCTGGAAGTGTGGCTGCCGGGTCAGCAGAAGTACCGTGAGATCTCTTCTGTATCTAACATGACTGACTTCCAGGCGCGCCGTATGCAGGCTCGCTGGCGTAACCCTGAAACCGGTAAACCTGAACTGGCGCACACGCTGAACGGTTCTGGTCTGGCGGTAGGTCGTACGCTGCTGGCGGTGATGGAAAACTACCAGACTGCTGATGGCAAGATCGCAGTTCCAGAAGCGTTGCAGCCATACATGGGCGGCGTAACTGAGATTTGATCAGTTTATCTCATCTGAGATAACGGAATAGAGAAAGGGTGTCTTGCGACACCCTTTTTTGTGGCTGAAGGCATGTTACGCTTCGATGAGCGCCTGACGCTGTTTCATCCTTCGAATCTCCTGGTCACAGCGTTTCTTCGTTTCCTTATTATCGCGTACCTGCGCTTTGTGACTTTGACCGTAGCTACGTACGATCAACTGGCGGCTGGCCAGCTTTCTGTAACAATCTTTCAGATCCTCTATAGATAGATCCGCGACTGCATTTGCCAGTTCCGTTTGGCTATCAAAATCCAGTGATTCTTCATCAATTTCCTGCCAGAAGCGGTTAGAGCGAGCAGTAAGGTTTTTATCCTGCTTGGTAAGGCGTGAAATCACACTTTGCTTCAGTTTTGTCAGCTGTGCGGGTGTCAGGCTTTCCACGCGCTGTTCCAGCGTTTCGACAAACTCCCGAATGTGAGACTCCAGTGCTTGTGGTTCAGCAACGGGGCTTTGCACAACAAAGGCCAGTCCCGGTGTTTTCGCCATCACTACCGGCGTACCAAAGACGATGTAGCCCAGCTGTTTCTCAGTTCTGAGCTGATGGTAAAACGGTGTTGATGCCAGTTCGCTGAGCAGGTTGTATTTGGCGTGGGTTATTAACTGACTGTCTTCGCCCTGAAAGTACAGACTGATGGCAGAGTCGTTGTGTTGAATATCCAGTGTCTGAACCAGTTGTTGCGCGGGGTCGAGTTTGACAACGGAGGCTGCTACATCCGGTGTCGCAAGCTGCAGAGGGACAAACGCCTCTTCAACGATATGAGCCAGCTCTAAGGCTTCGTCATCGGTTAGATTGCCGTGGGTCATCATTCTGATTTTACTGGCGGTAAATAACCCCGGCATAAAGCGCTTAAGGTCGTCCAGCGTTGTGCTGTCGAGCGCGGCAAGTTTCTCCTCTTCGCTCCATTGAGGTAACAGTAAACGGAAGAGTTCGCGCATGGTCTGGTTGTAAGGGCGTTCTTTGCTGCGATTGAGCAACTTGTCACGGTATTGTTCTTTGATGACGGCAAAGCGGTCAGGGTCAAAGCTGAGATCCCCCATGACTTGCGTAATGTCTGACAGCAGGCGACCCTGATGTTGGTTGTAGCCCGACAGACGTACGCTGAAGCCGCGCATATGGCTGTAGATGCGGGTGCTGATCCCTGCGAGGTCGGCGTCATAGAGTACGGTGTTCAGGCGGTCGGATACCAGTTGCGTATATAGCGCTGTCATCACGGCATGTTTTACGCTGTCGTTGGCGTAGGGGGAGGCCAGCGAGAAATAGGTATCGGCTTTAGGGGTATTAAATTCGTTGTCTTGCAGGTGCCACAGGCGCATGCCATCGCGCTCAAATATCACCTGTGGGACGTCAGCCAGATCGGGATCAACGGGTTTCATCTCCGTTGCTGTCGATACGTATGGGTTCTCTGCGCGAATATGCAGTGCGTCTATACGGTCAGGTTGGCGCCAGGCCGCGAGGGTGTCTGGCTGGATAGTATCGACCCGGTAATCGGTGTCATACCACGCCTCGGTTTCCAGCGGCTTCACGTCTGGAGAGAGCGTTGTCACCAATACGTTATCGGGGGTAATCTGCTCCAGATAGCCGTTGATTTCGTCGGCGTTAAACTCTTCCATCACAAAAGGGGCATCCATCACGTGTTCTACCGGATAGCGCTGCATCATCGCCGCCAGCGTGCTGACTTCCTGAATCGGCTGACGCGCTTCGTGGTAAACAAATTCGGTATTTCGCAGTTGTTTCTGCTCGTCGTATAGCGACTGGCGCACCCCTGCGTCATGAATCAGATCGATGTAGGCGAAAAAGGCTTCGACGACTTTATCCTGTTGCGCTAATCCCTGATCGGTCAGCTCGAGTTTCACACGAAATGCGGCTTGGTCTTTCAGGTCGATTCCTGTTGATGTTGCCAGGCTGGTTGCGTAGCCCTCCGCTTTTAACCAGGCGAGCAGGCTGCCTTCTCCTTCGTATCCCACCAGATCGGAAATATAGAATACCGGTTTGTCCTGCCAATGTTCCCGGACGCTGTTTATTGGGAAGGTAAGGGTCAGTGTATTACTGGCCTGCAGCGATTTGATACTGAGCCGGGCGGGCAGTGTGCCGGGTTCAAATAATGGCTCATCCTGCTGCAGTGTCTGTGTATTCTTATTAGGAATTTCGCTGAAATGCTTCTGCACCATCGCTTTTAATTCAGACAGCGATTCCCGTCCCTCAACCACCAACGTCATCATGTTGGAGGAGTAATATTGATCGTAAAACTTCACCAGATCTGACCGTACGTCACCCGCCAGGGTTTTTCGTGACCCGACGTCGAACTGACTGTAGCTGTGGGCAGGATTCATCAGTTGCTTGGTTACGGCATAGCTGCGGCGACGGTCATCACGCAGTTTGGAGCGGTATTCTGAATGGACGGCGTGGCGCTCACGATCAACGTACTTTTCATCCAGTAGCGGCGCGATAAAGAACTGGGCAAAGCGGTCCAGAGCAGGCTCCAGCTCGTTAGCAGAGATATCAAAGTAATAGTTGGTGTTCTCATGGGCGGTGTAGGCATTCATTTTGCCGCCGTGGGACTTAATAAAGGACTGATAGTCGGCGGCGCCGGGGTATTTCTGTGTTCCCAGAAACAGCATGTGTTCGAGAAAGTGGGCTAACCCCTGACGATTATCCGGGTCGGCATTCGAACCAACGGCAATGTTCATGGCGGCGGCTGACTTGGTGGTTTCAGGATCTGAGATAATCAGCACAGACAAATCGTTACCCAACTTAAAGGCTTCCAGTTCCCGATGATCGTTGGGGCTTTTATGAACGGCGGCCACTGCCACTTTGCCCATCATAACCAACGCGGTCATGCCGAGGGTATGTAGCAGTTTGCTGCCCAGTGATTTCAGGCGAAGAGGGCGCATGTGGAATTTCCCCGATAGTGTGTGAGGCCCGAACCACTCCAGCATAGGGATGGCACGTCCTGAGCATTCATCGGTGTATGGAGGGGGAGCCGGTCAGTCATCTCTTTTAAGACTATGCAGAGTGGAAAGTTCTGTCTAATTTTTAACCAGAAAGCTGTGCGTAGGATTCGTACAGTCGATGAGTAGCAATCATAGTGGGGCACGACAGGAATCTCGCTCAAGCGTTCAGCAGGGGGATTGGGTATACTTGCGCCACTGCGAAATTGAGAGATGGGTAATGGAAATGAACACGCGGTATGACGTACTGATTGTTGGTGGCGGAATGGTAGGGGCTACCATCGCTTGTGCATTGGGTGGCAGTGATCTGTCTGTTGGTGTGGTGGAGTATCAATACCCTCAGCCCTTTGACGCTGAGCAGCCGCATGATCTCAGGGTGTCTGCCGTCAGCGTTGCCTCACAAAACGTCATCGACATGGTGGGTGCGTGGGAAGGTATTCTGTCCCGCCGCAGTTGCCCTTACCGCCGTATGAAAGTGTGGGAAACCAGCGAAGCCAACGCTGCCACTGAGTTTGTATCGGATGATATCTCGCAGCCTTATCTGGGTCATATCATCGAGAACCGTGTTATC
>Ga0213839_1001347_pt1 | contig 16187 bp, 14 predicted proteins | sample SWPATP21_FD_160075 | JGI IMG/M metagenome (GOLD analysis project Ga0213839, IMG submission 160075) | Coastal seawater microbial communities from Marineland, Florida, United States - SWPA TP2 #1 | ecosystem: Environmental > Aquatic > Marine > Coastal | place: USA: Florida | collected 2016-08-14
GCAGCCCATCCCCCAGCTTCGATGCTGGGGAGCTTCGGAGCGGCATGTCGCTCGACGAACCCGCTCGTCATGCCCTCAAAGGGCCAAAGTCGAGTCTAGCGTTCACGCCGACAGGACCAGGCCAAGCAACGCCAGCGCAGGCAGGACCGTCACCGGACCGAGGCCCGAGAGGACGAGGCCGCCGCTCCCCATGGGCGCGTCGGCCTCCACCCCGGCCAGGCGCTCCTCCATGTCGACGGCGAGGGCCGCGAGGGCCATCCCGTAGGCGAGGGCCAGCGCGCCGTGCACGACCCGAGCTTCCACGGAGCCACCGACAGCCACCGCGGCGCACAGCCCCCACACCGCGCCGGTCGGCACGGCGAGCCGGGACACGGAGACCCACGCGAGGCGGGCCTGGTCGCGGTCCGAGGGGGTGCGGGGGTGTCGCAGCGTCGCCAGCAGCGCCTCCCCCACGACCTCCGGACCGTGCTCCGCCAGCGTCACCGCGAAGGTGCCGGCAGCGACGAGCACGATCAGCCAGAGCATGGGCTGATGGGCGAGGCCCCCGCTGACGAGCAGCAAGGCCGTGCCGGCTCCGAAGGCTGCGAGGGCACTGGTGCGAAGCAGCAGACGGAAGGGCGGAATGGCGTGGAGCATGGGTTCCCCCGGGGTCTCTCGTTTCTCGTCGGCCCGGCCCCTGCTGCGATTGAGCCCTTCCCCGCACGCTCAGGGTCGGTCCCCTGCCGCGAGCCACCGCTACAGGCCGCGGATTGGCACGCCCTTGACAGGGTGGCGGGATAGGCTGCTCCGGCCCCGGGAGTGCCCATGTCCTCGTTCCCAGCTCGCTTCGTCCGCTCCGGCCTGGCCTGTGCCCTGGCCGCGGGCGCCACGGCCCTGCTCGGCAGCTGCAACCAATACGAGCTGTTCTTGCTCACCGGCTACGAGCAGGAGTCCTTCTCCAACAAAGCCGACGTGATCTTCGTCATCGACAACTCCGACTCGATGTACGAGACCAGCGCCTCCCTGGCCACCAACTTCGCGTCCTTCATCAACGAGCTCCAGACCGTCGAAGACGAGCGCCCCTCCGACGGCCTGGCCGACGCCGCCGACAACTACATCGACTACGTCCAGAACCGCTCCAGCTTCGTCGACTTCCAGTTCGCCATCACCACCACCGACGTCGACGCCGACCAGGGGAGAAGCCTCGGCCCGCTCATCCGTCGCGGCGACCCCGACATCGCGAGCAGCTTCGTCGAGACGCTCCTCTGCGAGGCCACGTGCTTCCGCAAGGACCTCGTCCTGCCGTCGGACCCCGACTACGTCTGCGGCCAGGCGCTCCAGGGCGAGGTCACCGAGGACTACATGGACTGCGTCTGCGGAGCCGGCAGCTGGCGCGGCAACTGCGGCGCCAGCGTCGAGGAGGGCCTGGAGGCCGCCTACCTGGCCATGTGCTCGGCGGTCCCGTCCCCTCCCCTCGAGTGCCTGGCCGACGTCGTCCAGCCCGCCACCGCCACCGATGAGGAGCCCAACACCATCCCGGCGGTGTTCACCGAGACCGACATCCTGGCCAACGAGGGGATGCTCCGAGACCGCGCCAACACCATCGTGGTGGTCGTCTCCGACGAGGGCGACGGCTCCCGCCGCATGGAGCGTCAGGCCACTGGCGAGGAATACGAGAAGCTCTTCGAGCAGTTCGGCCGGCGCGTCACCTTCGCCACCATCGTCCCAGGCCTCGGCAGCGACGACAAGGTCACCTGCCCCGGCACCGCCACCGACTGGGGTGTCAGCCGCTACACCTACATGGCCAACCGCACCGGGGGCATCGTCGAGGACATCTTCGACCCCGCCTGCGACCCACGGGACTTCTCCGAGGCCCTCAACTCCCTCGGCGAGCTCCTCCGCAACCTGCTCACCACCTTCCCCCTCCGCAGCATCCCCGACCCCGACACCATCGTGGTGTTCGTCGAGGGCAAGGAGATCGCAGCCGCCGAGGTCACCGGGCAGGACCGGTATGGCTTCGACGTCTTCGGCGACGGCTGGTCGTACGACATCGGCAACAACGCCGTGGAGTTCCACGGTGCCGCCGTTCCCCCGTACGACGCCGAGGTCGACGTCTACTACCTGCCCCTCGAGGGCATGCCCCGCGACCTGCCCTTCGGCAACTAGATCCAGCCAGGAGGGGTCCGGTCCGGTGGACCCGCCCCCCGCTCCGGTGACTCCAGCCCCACCCGCGCTCACGCTCCCAGAGGTCCATCGACCATGTTCCGCTTCGCAGCCCTCGCAGGCCTCCTCCTCGCTCCTGCCGCCCATGCCCAGGAGACCATCGATCTCGGCGTGATCAAGCAGGAAGACGTGCGCGTCGTCCAGAAGCTGCTGTACCCGAAGGACGGCCGCTCGGAGTTCGGCGTTCACCTCGGCATCATGCCCTTCGACGCCTACGTCACGTCGCCGAACGCCCAGATCTCGTTCAACCAGCACTTCACGGACACGCTCTCCTTCAGCGTCATGGCCGGTGGCGGGTACAGCTTCAAGACGTCGGTGTACAAGCGGCTGGAGTCTCCGGCCTACGGAGTCGCTCCCTACGCCTACCGCTACCTGGCGTCGGGACTGGCGGGCATCGAGTGGGCGCCGGTCTACGCGAAGATGAACGTCTCCCAGAAGATCATCCACTTCGACGCCTACCTGGCCGGGCGCGCCGGCGTCACCCTGGAGACCAGCATCCTCCCCGGTGGCGGCACCCCCATCGCCCCCACCGTATCCCCCGCGGCGGGCATGCGCCTGTTCGTCAGCCCCGTGTCCGCGCTCCGCCTGGAGCTTCGCGACGACCTCATGCTGCAGTCCCGGGCCCTCACGAGCACCATGGAGTTCAAGCAGAACGCCAACCTGACGCTGGGCTTCACCATGCTCACTGAGAGCGCGAAGTGAAGCGGCTCGCCCCCATGGCCCTCCTCGGGCTCCTCCTGGCCCTCCCTGCGTCCGCCCAGGAGACCCCCGAGTTCGCGCCCCCGCCCACGATGAGCGCCGAAGAGAAGGCCGCCGCCATCTCGGGCCCTGCCGCAGCCCTGGCCTCCGGCAACGTGCAGCAGGCGGGCGACCAGCTCTTCGCGATCATCGGCGACCCGAGCAAGGCCCCCGTCCACGGCGCGGCATGGGCGATGCTGGCCGGCCTCTACGAGAAGGAGGGCGTACAGATCCCCGCCACGCTGGCGTGGTCCAAGGCCCTCGAGCTCGACCCGGAGACCTACGCCGACAAGGTCCTCCACGCCGCGGAGCTCGCCTCCAACATCGGCGACGACGGTGACCTCGCCCCGGTCCTCGGCAACAACGTCGCCCTCGCGAAGGACGGCGCCGCCCGCAACCAGCTGGCCCGCATCGCCGGCCGCTACCACCTGCGGCGGGGAAACTACGGCCCTGCCCTCGGCGCGCTGCTCATGGGGGACAAGGACGCCCCGGGCTTCGCCGAGGTAGAGCTCCTCCGGGGCGTCGTGCTCGCCCAGCAGCAGCGCTACAACGACGCCATCGCCCCGCTCCTCACCGCCCAGACCGCCTTCGCTGGCCAGCCCGACGGCGCGAAGCTCGCCGAGGCCGCCACCCTCAACGTGGCCCGGGCCTACTACGCCGCCGAGGACTGGGGCCAGGCCATCCTCTGGTACAGCAAGGTCGGCCGGACCTCGGATCACTGGCTGGAGGCCCAGTTCGAGCGTGCGTGGGCCCACTTCCGCGCGGAGGACATGAACGGCGCCCTGGGCCTGCTGATGAACCACGGCGCGCCCTTCTTCGACGACTGGTACTTCCCCGAGCAGGACCTGCTGCGGGCCTACTCGATGTTCCTCATCTGCAAGTTCCCCGATGCCTCTCGGGAGATGGACGCCTTCGCCGAGAAGTACCAGGGCGTCCAGGGCGAGCTCGATCAGGTCGCCGGCCTGAGCCCCCAGCAGGCCTTCGACGACGTCAAGGCCTTCCGGGCCGGCCAGACCACGCAGATCCCCGGCTACATCTTGCTCCCGTTTCGCGGCGAGGACCGGTACGGCGAGGCCATCCGCTTCGTCGGAGTCGCCGACGCCGAGCTCTCCAAGGCCGAGTCCATCCCGGGCACGGCGGGTGCCGAGGCCCGCAAGATGATCGAGCAGCGTCGCCAGAGCCGCATCGAGGAAGAGGGGCAGCGGGCCATCGACAAGGTCGAGGCGGCCCGGACCCAGCTGGCCGACATGCTCCAGTCCATCGAGATCACCAAGCTCGACCTGCTCTCCCTGGAGCAGCAGATGTACGAGCGGGCAGCGGCCACCGGGGTCCTCGACGCGGGGGGCGGCCGGAAGAAGCGGGACAAGCAGGTCCGCAAGGGGTTCCGCGAGTGGGACTGGCAGGGGGAGTACTGGGCCGACGAGCTCGGCTGGTACGTCGTCAACACCGCCCCCGAGTGCCCGGCCGAGCTCACCAAGGGCGGCGGCTGATCCTGTGACGCCTCTACGCGCCCCCGTGCAGCTGCTCGGCGGGCTCAGGCTCCACGTCGCCACGGAGCCCGACGCCCGCAGTGGCGCCGTGTACCTGTGGTTCGACGCCGGTGCCGTCGACGAAGCGCACGATGAGCAGGGGGCGGCCCACTTCCTCGAGCACATGCTGTTCAAGGGGACCCACGCCTTCGAGGTCGGCGAGGCGGCCGCGCGCATCGAGGGAATGGGAGGGGACCTCAACGCGTGGACCAGCGCCGACGAGCTCGTCCTCCACGCCGCGGTCCCCGCCGCCGACACCCTGGCCGCGCTCGACGTGCTGCTGGAGATGGCCAGCAGGCCCCGTCTCGACCCCGACGAGATCGAGCGGGAGCGACTGGTCATCCTCGACGAGATCCGCGGCTACGCCGACGACACCGAGACCGTCGCTTCCGACGCCCTGCAGGCCGCCCTGTTCCCAGGTCACCCCTATGGCCGACCCGTGCTGGGGACGCTGGCGTCCGTCGGTGCGCTGTCCCACGGACAGCTCGTGGGGTTTCACCAGCGCCACATCCATCCGGGTCGGGCGGTGCTGGTGGTGACCAGTCCCTTCGCGGCCGAGGAGGTCGTCGAGCGCGTCACCCCCGTCCTCGCCAACTGGCGCGCCGGCGACCTGCGCCGGCCCCTCCCGCTCCCGGCCGAGCCTCCCGGTCGCGCCCGACGGCTGGAGGTGCGGCACGGCGGAGCCACGGTCCACCTCGGGGTCCCGACCCCCGGCCACGGCCACGGCGACCTGGCTGCCCTCGATGTCCTCGCCGCCTGCCTCGGTCAGGGGGCCGCGGCGGTGCTCCCCGAGGCCCTCGAGCTGGAGACCGGGGTGGCGAGTGGCACCTGGGCGGCGCTGTCGACCCAGCGGGCCGGCGGCGCCCTGGAGCTCGGCTTCCAGGTCGGACAGACGGAAGAGGCGGTGGGCCAGGCCCTCGACGTCCTGGATGCCGCGGTGCGGGATGGCATCGACGGACAGGTGGTGGCGCGTGCCATCGACGGCATCCGCTGCGATCTGCGCTTCGCCCGGGAGACCGTCGACGGGCGCAGCTCCGACCGGGCCTTCCACCTCGCGGTCCACGGCGACCCCGAGCACGCCGTCCGCCAGGAGCAGCGCCTGGCCGCCGTCACGCCCGAGGAGGTCCACGACGTGGCGCGGCGCTACCTCGGGGCCGAGCGACGCCAGCTCGTCGTGGTGGACCGGGAGGTCTCCGAGGCCTCCGTGGCCGGCTGGCAGACGCGCCCGTCGGCGCCCCCCTCCCCTCCCCGCAGCGAGCCCCTCGTGCTGGACCTCGACGGGCTCACCGCCGTCCTGCTCCCCGACGGCTCCGACCTCGCCGCAGTGCACGTGGTCGTCCGCGGGGGCCAGCTGCTGGAGCCCGAGCGAGTCGCCGGGCTCGCCAGGGGCTGGTCTCGGGCCATCCTGCGAGGCGGAGGTGGCTGGGATGCCCCCGACTTCGCGGCCCGGACCGACGCCCTCGCCATGGCCCTCGACGGCTACGGCTCCCGGGCGACCCTGGGGCTCCACGCCTCCCTCCCGGCGGATCGGCTCCTCGGCGGTCTCGCCCTCATCGGCGACGCCCTGATCGACCCCCACTTCGACCCTGTGGACGTCGACCACGTCGTGGAGGAGATGCTCGACGACGAGGCGGCGCTCCAAGACCGGGCAGCGACCATCGCGCAGGAAGCCCTGAACCGTGCCCTGTTCCCCCACCACCCCTGGGGGCGCCCCTCCGGCGGCGTCCCCAGCTCGATCGCCCGGATCCGCCCCGCGACCCTTCGACGGCTCCACCAGCGGTCCGTCGTGCGAAGCAACGTGGTCGTCGCGGTGGCCGGCGGCCGCAACGAGGCGGCGGTGCGGAAGCGGCTGGAGGACCTCGCGGCCGCCCTTCCCGAGCGACCGCCGCCATCCCTCGACGGCCCTGGCGCCGCCCTCGGGCAGGTCCGCAACCGAGCCGGCGGCCAGACCCAGGGGGCCGTGGTGATGGGGCTCCGCATCGAGGCCCCGGCGCCCCACGAGCGGCGCCTCCTGGCGGTCCTCGCCGCACTCCTGGACAGCCAGAGCGGCCGCCTGTTCATGGAGCTGCGCGAGGAGCTTGGGCTGGCCTACGCCGTGTGGGCCGCCGCCGAGGTACCGGCGGTCCTTCCCGACGGAGCCTTCACCCTCGGCCTCACCGTGGACCCGTCCCGCGCGAAGGAGGCGGCGGACGCCCTCCGGGCCAGCTGGTCCCGACTCCTCCGCGAGGGCCCCGGCGACGACGAGCTCGCCCGCACCGTGCGCATGCTCGCTGGCCACGCCTCCCTCGGTCGGGAGCGGGTCACGGGCCGCGCCCGTGGCCTGCTCCACCATGTCGTCGGCGGGCAGCCCTTCGCCCTCCGCGACGTCCGGCGCGAGCTGCTCGCCATCGACCGACGGGCCCTCCAGCCCCTCCTCGACCGGCTGGCGGCGGCCCCGATGCGCCTCGCCACGGCATGCCCCGTGGACCACGGATGACCCCCGAGCCCTGGGGCGTGTACGTCCATGTCCCCTGGTGCCGGCTCCGCTGCCCGTACTGTGCCTTCGCCGTCATCCCGGGCGCGGCACCGCCCGACGCGGATCCGTGGGCAGCCGCCCTCGGCGCCGAGCTGAACGCCCGCCGTGGCCCCTTCGCAGGCAGGCCCCGGACCCTGTTCTTCGGCGGAGGGACGCCGTCGCGGCTCCCGGCCGCGGTCGTCCGCCAGGTGATCGACACCGTGAAGCCCACAGGGGAGATCAGCCTGGAGGCCAACCCCGAGGACGTCGATCCGGGCCGGGCCCCTGGCGCCCTCGGCGCGCTCCGGGACGCCGGCGTCACCCGCCTCTCCCTGGGGGTCCAGTCCTTCGACCCGTCGGTCCGACGGCGGCTGGGACGGGCCTGGGTGGCCGCCGATCCCGAGCCGGTGGTGCGCGCGGCCCTCGATGCCGGCTTCGACTCCGTCTCCATCGACCTGATCTTCGCGGCCCCCGACCAGACCCTCGACCAGCTGGACGCCGATCTGGCGCGGGTCATCGAGCTGGGCATCCCCCACGTGGCCCTGTACGGCCTCACCATCGAGCCAGACACCCCCTTCGCCGTCGCCCATCGCCGTGGACAGCTGTCCGTTCCCGACGACGACGACTGGCGGGCCATGTACGACCGGATCCACCAGCGACTCGGGGCCGCCGGCTTCGAGCGCTACGAGCTGTCCAACCTCGCCCAGCCCGGTCACCGCAGCGTCCACAACCAGGGCTACTGGCAGGACCTCCCCTACCTGGGGCTGGGCCCATCGGCCCACAGCTACCTCCCCGACGGGTCGCGGACCCACAACGCCCCCACGCTGGGCGGGTGGCTCGCAGACCCTACGGTGCCCGTGGAGACGGAGCACCCCGCTCCCCACGAGCGCTACGTCGACATGCTGGTCAGCGGCCTGCGCTGCCTCGAAGGTCTGGGGCTGAGCCGCCTGAAGGAGCGCACGGGGCTGCGGCCGTCCCCTGAGGCCGTGGCGCGCCTGGTGGCCGAGGGACTCCTGGAGCCCGACGAGGACCGCCTCCGGCTCACCGAGGCAGGGGTGCCGGTCTGCGACGGCGTGGTGGCCCATCTCGCGGATCGTGCAGTGCCGACCGGACCTGCGTCGTAGGCGGGTCGGGCGCCGGGGAGCCGTCGTGGTTACTACCCCGGGCCGTGACGCAGGAGTGGGCGTGGCGAACCGGGATTTCTACAATGTGCTCGGCATCTCGAAGGGGGCGAGCCCCGACGAGGTGAAGAAGGCGTACCGCTCCCTCGCGCGGCGGTGGCACCCGGACAAGAACCCGGAGGATGCCGCGGCAGCCGCCCGGTTCAAGGACATCAACGAGGCCTACCGGACCCTGTCGGACCCGGAGAAGCGCCGTCGATACGACCGCCTGGGGCCGCTGTACACCGAGGATGGGCGCCCCCCCACCCCCGAGGACGTGTCCGACGCGGTCACGAGCGTGTTCAACGGCATCTTCGGCCGGGGCAGGACCCGGGGCGAGGACCTCCGCTACACCCTCTCCGTCACCCTCGAGGAGGTCGCGAAGGGTGTGGTGAAGGAGATCGTGGTGCCTCGCCAGGTCTGCTGCAACCGCTGCGGAGGCGACGGGGCCGACCCCGAGGGCGGCAAGGAGACCTGCGAGGTCTGCAAGGGCAGCGGCAAGGGCACAGGGCGGCTGTTCCGCACCAGCTGCTACCACTGCGGCGGGCAGGGCTTCACCGTGGTGAAGCGCTGCGAGACCTGCTCCGGGGAGGGCCTCAAGGGCATCGAGGACTCCCTCAAGGTGAAGGTGCCCGCGGGCGTCGCCACCGGCCAGAAGCTGAAGCTGAGCGGCAAGGGGAGCTCGAGCCGGGGAAGCGGAGAGGCCGGCGACCTGTTGGTGATCGTGAACGTGGCCGACCACGACCTGTTCCGACGCCGCGGAGACGACGTGTTGATCGAGATCCCCCTCACATTCCACGAGCTGGTGCTCGGGGCCGACGTCGACGTCCCGACCCTCCAGGGAAAGGCCGCCATCCGCATCCCGCCCGGCTCTCCCCCCGGGAAGATCCTGCGGCTCGGCGGACGCGGCCTCCCCAAGGTCGGCTCCAACGCTCGGGGCGACCTCCACGTCGAGCTGGCCCTTGAGGTCCCCACCGGCCTCACCGACGCCCAGCAGCATGCCTTGTCCAGCTGGGCCGACGCCCTCACCCCCGCTACCCACCCCCGCCGCGCCAGCTTCGACCGCGCCGTAGAGGAACGCAGCTGATGGTTTCCCGCCCCCTCGTCGCCTTGGGCCTCGCCCTCGCGCTCCTCGTCGCTCCCGCCACCTCCGAGGCGGGCAAGAAGCGTCCGCCCCCCGACGTCGTCGACGACGCGCTGGCCTATGCCGAGAAGGACCGTGCCAAGGCCATCAAGCTCCTCGACGGGGCCCTCTCGGACGGCCCGAGCTCGTCGGACATCAACGCCATCGAGGTGCACCTGGCCGAGCAGCTCCGACTCGATGGTCAGAGCGACGCGGCCCACGACCACTTCCGCAGCGTGGTGCAGCGCATGCGCAAGGGCCCGTATCGGGAGGCGGCCCGCCTCGGCATGGCCCTCGTCACCTCCGAGGGTGCCCTCGACACCAACACGGTCGACGTGCTGGAGAACGTGAGCGACAAGGCCGCGCTCCCTTCGCAGAACGCCGACCGCTACCTCGCCCTCACGGTGAAGGCCGCCCGCGACAACCAGCCCAAGAAGGTCGAGACGTACGGTCGGCAGGCCCTGGCCGAGGCCGTCGACGCCGCCCAGCGCGAGCGCATCGACGCCCGCCTTGCGGAGCTGTCCAGCGGCGAGGGCCCGGTGGAGCCCGGCCTGGCAGCTGGACCTTCCGGCAGCGACGACCCGCTCGCCGATGCCGTCGCAGCCCTGGCCGAGGGCGACCTGGATCGGGCCCGGAAGCTCGCCGAGAAGGCGACCAAGGCCGAGGAGCCCGTGGTCCAGGAGCGTGCCCGGGGCCTGTTGCGCTCCCTCGACGGCGCACCCGTCGATCCCAACCTCATCGCTGTGCTCCTGCCGCTCTCCGGCAAGTACGCGGCGGTCGGACAGCAGCTCCAGGAGGCCTTGGAGTTCGGCTACGGGACCGGGGCGCGACGGCTGGTCCCCTACGACAGCGGCGCGTCCGCCGAGACCGCGGTGGCGGCCCTCGAGAAGGCCGTCCTGGAGGACGGAGCCATCGCCGTGGTCGGACCGCTCCTCTCGGACGAGACCGAGGCCGTCGTGGCCGCGGCCGAGGCCCTCCACGTGCCGCTGGTGTCCCTCTCCCAGTCCTACGACGATCGAGCCGACGCCCGCTTCGCTCTCCAAGGGATGTACACCCGCACCGACCAGGTGCACGCCCTCGTCGGCTACCTGATCGACGAGAAGGCCTTCACCCGCTTCGCGACCTTCCACCCGGACAACAGCTTCGGCACCCACTCTGCCGACGCCTTCGATGCAGAGGTGAAGGCAAAGGGCGGGGAGGTTCGCCACCGGGGGAGCTACGAAGCCGACTCCCAGAACCTGCTCGACTTCGCCAAGAAGTTCGGCGTCCGCCAGGGCAACCTGTGGGAGCTCCGCAAGGCTGCGGAGGCAGCGGGGGGGAACCCCGACACCGTCGTCGTGCCGCCCACCATCGACTTCGACGCCCTGTTCCTGCCGGAGTCGGCCAGCCGCACCCCGCTGGCGGCGGCGGCCCTCGCCTACGAGGAGTTCCCCATGGGGGACTTCGTGCCCACCAAGGACTCGCCGACCGTGCCGCTGGTGGGGCTGTCGAGCTGGAACACCGAGAAGCTGATCGCCACCGGCAACGAGTACACGCGCAACTCGATCTTCCTCGACGTGTTCAGCGCCGCCGCGAACACCGACCCGGAGTTCGCCAACAGCTACCGCCAGGCCACCGGGCGCACCCCGAAGGCACTGGAGGCGGCGACCGTCGACGTCGGCAAGCTCATGGCCGCGGCGGCGAAGTCCCGGGCCGACAACCGGGCGTCGTTCCTCCTCGCTCTGGAGGAGGCCGAGCTCACCGACACCGTCACGGGTGCCACCGGCATCGACCCGGAGACCCACGGGCTCGACCGGGAGATGCACATCCTCACCATCACGCGAGACGCCCTCGAGCGCGTCACCACCGTCGATCTCGACGGGAAGCCTGTGGTTCGGTAGGATTCGGGGGTGGGGGCTGGGCCCCTGCGTCACCCGAGCACCCCACCGCAGGTGCGCTGGATCGAGGAGCCCCTGGAACCGCCATCGCCATCGACGGATGCCCCACCACCAGGGGCCGACGACGACCCTTCGGCTTCGGCGCCGGCTACGAGGGGGGCCGCCCCCTCCGACGATGCGGAGCTGGGCGCGATCCGTCGGATGCTGCGCGCACGCCCGCCCGGCCCCGACCTGCCCGTGGACGCCGGCGACGACGCGGCCGTGCTCGCGGATGGCCGGGTCGTCACCGTCGACAGCATGGTCGAAGGCGTGCACTTCCTGGCCGATGCCGACCCGGAGGCTCTCGGTCACAAGGTGCTGGCGGTCTCGGTGAGCGACGTGCTGGCCATGGGGGCCCTCCCCGACACGGCCTTCCTCGCCCTCAGCCTTCGAGCGCCTTCCCCGAGCTGGCTGGACGCGTTCGCGACGGGCCTGGCCGCGGCCTGTCGTCGGTGGGGCGTGCACCTGGCGGGGGGCGACACCACCGGATCCCCGGGCCCCTCGTTCCTGAGCCTCACCCTGCTCGGCACGCTCCCGGGAGGACGGCGCCCGTGGACACGGCGCGGCGCCCGACCCGGTGACCGCCTCCTGGTGACGGGCACCCTCGGCGACGCGGGCGGCGGGTGGATCCACGCCGAACCGTCGGCCCATGCCCTCGAGGCCCTCGCCCGTCCCGAGCCCCCCCTGGCCTTCGTGACCGCCGTCGCCAACGACCGGGTGCACGCCGCCATGGACCTGTCGGACGGTCTCGCCGTCGACCTCGAGCGCTTGTGCCAGGCATCCGGATGTGGAGCCCGGGTGGTCGCGGACCGTCTCCCCGCCAGTGCCCATGTCGCCGAGGCGCCCGACCGACTGCTCCTTCAGACCCGCGGTGGGGAGGACTACCAGCTGCTCCTCGCTGTGGCCCCCGACGACGTCCCGTCGGTCCGGGACGCGGCCGACCGCTCCGGGACCCTCCTCACCGACATCGGAGCGATCGTAGCGGGTGCCTCCGCCGAGCTCGTCGGCGCGTCCTGGCCCGAGGCCCGGTTCCACCACTTCGGCACGGGGGCGTCGTGACCCCCGTGTTCGCCAGCGGTGTCGGCTTCTCCGTGGAGCCCGGTGCCTCCGCGGTGCTGCTCCTGATCGTGCTCTTCGGTGCCAGCTTCTTCTTCAGCGGCACCGAGACGGCGATGTTCTCGCTGCAGCAGGTCGACCGGGAGCGCCTCGCCAGGATGGGGAGAACCGGCGTCCGGCTGGGCGCCCTCCTGGAGCGCAAGGCCGCGCTGATCACCACCATCCTGATGGGGAACGAGTCGGCGAACATCGCCCTCGCCACCGTGGCGGCGGCCCTCGTCGAGGCCTGGTTCCCGTCGATGCCCTGGCTCAGCGTGGTCGTGCTCACCCCCGCGCTGGTCCTCGTCTCCGAGATCACCCCGAAGGTCCTGGCGTTCCGGTTCCGCTCCGCCTGGGCTGGCCTCGCCACGTGGCCGCTCACGGTGTTCGGCCTGCTCGTCAGTCCCTTCCGCTGGCTGTTCACCACCATCGTCAGCGGCCTTGCGCGGCTCTTCGGCGTGCCCGCGTCCTCCTCGGAGGAGACCTGGGCGAAGGACGAGCTGATGGTCTACGTGGACCGCAGCGCGGCCGTCGGCGAGCTGGCTCCGATGGAGCGCGACATCATCGAGGCCGTCTTCGAGCTCGACGAGACCCCGGTCCAGCGACTGATGACCCCCCGACCCGACATGTTCACCCTGCCCCTCGACATCGCCTGGGGCGCCCTGATGGACACGGCGAGCACCTGCGGGCACAGCCGCATCCCGGTGTGGGGCGACGACGACGACATCGTCGGCGTCCTCATCGTCAAGGACCTCCTCCGCTACCGCAAGGCGCCGCTGGAGGGGCCTCGCCAGCTGCGGAGCATCCTGCTTCCACCGACGTTCGTGCTGGTGAGCAAGCCGGCCGACGACCTCCTCCGGGAGTTCCTCGAGCAGCGGGTCCACATGGCGTTCGTCGTCGACGAGTACGGCACGCTGGTGGGGCTCGTCACCCTCGACGACCTCCTCTACGAGCTCATCGGCGACGACGAGTCCTCCGAGGAGTCCGAGATCGCCCAGGTGAACCCCCACGTCATCACGGTCCGCGCGTCGATCGACGTAGAGGACTTCAGCGAGGAGACCGGCATCGAGCTCCCCATGGGCGAGCACCACACCCTCGGCGGCTTCGTGTGGCACGAGCTCGGTCGCCTCCCCCGCATCGGCGACGAGGTGGAGTTCGAGAGGCATCGCTTCGTGGTCAGCTCGATGGAGGGGCGTCGCATCGTCGAGGTCACCGTCCGCATCGCGGAGGAGCCGGCATGACCCTCTCCTTCGCCCTCATCCTCGTGGTGGTCTTCCTGCTGATGCAGGGCTTCTTCAGCGGCAGCGAGATGGCGCTGGTGAGTGCCAACCGTGCGCGCCTCCAGGCCCGAGCCGACGAAGGCCACGTCGGCGCGCAGCAGGCCATCCAGCTGCTCCTCAGAGAGGAGCGCCTGCTGGGCACGTGTCTGATCGGCACCAACATCTGTCTGGTGAGCGGCACGGTGTGCTTCCGACGGGCCGCGCAGCTGTCCGGGCTCACCGACGAGCTGATCATCACCGTGCTGTTCGTCCCCGTGGCGCTGCTGGTGGGCGAGGCGCTCCCCAAGGTGATCTACCGCCACCACGCCGACGTCCTCGCGCCAGTCCTGGCCCGCCCCATCCGGCTGGTCTCCAAGGGCTTCACCCCCGCCCTCGTCCTCGTCGAGACCTGGGCCGGCTTCTTGAAGCGCCTCGCGCAGACCGACGGGGGCGAGACCATCCGTCGAGAGGACATCGTGTCGCTGCTGGCCGACGAGTCCGGCACCATCGACCCTGGGGAGCGGGAGCTCATCCGCAACCTGCTGGGCACCGCCGACCAGACCGTCGATCAGTGCATGACACCCCTCGTCCACATCAAGGCCCTGGCCGATGACGCGACCGCGGGAGACGCCATCCACCTCTCTCTGCAGACGGGCTTCTCGCGGCTGCCCATCTACCGGGACCGGGTCGACAACATCGTGGGACACGTGGAGGCTCGGGATCTCCTGGTCGCCCCCCGCGACGACATCCCCGTGGTGCAGCTGATGCGCCCGGCCGCCATCGTCCCGGAGTCCAAGCCCGTCGATGCCCTGCTGCGGGAGATGCGGGACGAGCGCTCGCCGCTGCGGGTGGTGGTCGACGAGTACGGCGGCAGCGTCGGGATCGTGACCCTCGAGGACCTCCTCGAGGAGATCCTGGGTGAGATCGAGGACGAGCGGGACCGCACCCTTCCCGGCATCCGTCCCATCGGCCCCTCCGAGTGGCGGGTCCCGGCACGGGTGGAGCTGGAGGAGTTCACGGCCCAGACGGGCATCCAGCTCCCCGAAGGAGACTACGAGACCGTGGCTGGCATGCTGCTGGCAGAGCTCGGCCGGATTCCCGCCGTCGGGGAGCGTCTCCGCCTGGGGGGCCTGGTCTTCCATGTCGACGCGGCATCGGACCGCGCGATCCTCGCCGTCCGGGTGACGGCCCTGGCGCCCGAAGAACCAGCGGAGGGGTGACGGCGCAGGTGTCCGGCGGTCATGCTATGTTCCCGGACCGGAGGATTCCCATGCGACAAACACTCGTCGCGGCCGCGCTGGCTGCTGGCGCTCTCCTGATGCCACAGGAGGCCGCAGCCTGGCCCAAGACCATCGATGTGGAGATCTGCTGGAACTTCGTCTGCGATGGAACCATCGCGACCTGGAACCTGCGGCGCAACGGGGACTTCATGGACCAGTACGGTGCCACCGGCGAGTTCTACTACGCGGGCTTCTACCCGACCTGGCCCTACGCCGACGACTTCCTGCTCTTCTACGACAACGGCGTCACGTCGTACAACGGAACCGTGCAGGGCGGTCGCGTGCGCGGCACCATGGTCACCTTCGCTTTCTACCCGCCGTACGTCATCTACGGTGAGTTCTGCCAGGATGCATGCTGATGAAGCGCCTTCTCACCGCAGCCCTCGCGGGCGCCAGCCTCTTGTCCGTCCCCTCGGTGGCCAGCGCGGCACCCAACACCGTGCAGCTCGAGACCTGCTGGTACGGCGTCTGCGCGGGGGTCTACAGCCGCTACCACCTGGTCGTCACCCAGCCCATCCTCGCCCCCGACTCCGGCGAGATCTGGAACTCCCAGGGCTTCGCGGGCTTCTTCACCTTCGACCCGTTCGACGAGTCGTTGCAGCTCGTCACCATCAACTTCCCCATCGGCCTGTACGACGGCCTGTACGTGGACGGCTGCCTCAGCGGCTCCACCGGGCAGGTCTACTACGGCGGCTACGGGGACTTCTTCTCGGCAGGATGTCCATGACCATGCGCAGCTCCCTGACCGCCACGCTCCTCGGGGCCGCCTTCGTCGCGATGGCCCCGACGGATGCCCATGCCCAGACTGCCGTCGCCTCCTTCCGAGCCGACTACACCTGGGAGCTCCCCTACCCCGACCCTGCCAACCCCATCGTCGTCGGCCCCCACCGGGTCCGTTTCACGCTGTACGACAACGGCACCTTCGTGAACGACGATGGCAACGGCGGCGAGTACGACCGCAACGGCAACGACATCACGCTGTGGTTCTTCAGCCGGGCCGAGGCCACCGCCCCGTACCCGCCCTTCGGAGCGGCCACGTGGGAAGGCACGATCAACGGTGGAACGGTCTGCAACGGCGACGCCCGCAGCCCCGGGCTCGACCCGAACACCGGCTACCCCATCACCATCTTCGGTGAGTGGAACACCCGCGGCTGCCCGTAGGCACTGGCCTTGAGGGGGCCCGCCCCCTCTGGCACCCCTACAAGAACCTGGCCTTGAGGGGGCCGACACTGGCCTTGAGGGGGCCCGCCCCCTCTGGCACCCCTACAAGAACCCGGCCTTGAGGGGGCCCGGCACTGGCCTTGAGGAGGCCCGCCCCCTCTGGCACCCCTACAAGAACCCGGCCTTGAGGGGGCCCGGCACTGGCCTTGAGGGGGCCCGCCCCCTCTCGC
>Ga0213839_1001348_pt1 | contig 16181 bp, 15 predicted proteins | sample SWPATP21_FD_160075 | JGI IMG/M metagenome (GOLD analysis project Ga0213839, IMG submission 160075) | Coastal seawater microbial communities from Marineland, Florida, United States - SWPA TP2 #1 | ecosystem: Environmental > Aquatic > Marine > Coastal | place: USA: Florida | collected 2016-08-14
AGCATCAAGCCCGCCCACTGGTTGTCGCTCATGGCTCCGGTTCCGGAATCGGTTAATAGATCGATATAAACATCATCACTGCGCAATAAAAACGGATTGAGGCCCGCTTCGGCCAGTGCGCGCTCACGATCCGCTAACGTGGTCATTTTGATTGGCTCAACCATTTTGATTCGAAAAGGTTCTGGAATACGTTTCATCATTCATTTCCTTAGGAGTATAGAGTGCCCTGCAGTGAATACGCTGCACGGCGAATATCAGGTGGAGTTAGGTGTCAGAGACACCTGTCAGGAAACTAGAATGAAGAGCTCTCTTTGCTGAGCAGGGATAAGCCGTAATCGAGGTTATACCAGGGTGACAACACTAACGTGCTGTCGAGCAAATGGATGCGTCGCATAGCGTTATCTCTCCTTTGGTGACAATACACTCTAATATAGGACATTTTTCCACCACATCACTGTGAGGACGCCCTCAACTTAACATTTGAGAAACATTTGTCGTATGTTCAGGCCGGCGATTCCATATGCACTGACAACCGTATTGAGTGGGAGTGAAAACAAGATGTTAACAGCCATGAGAACAAATCGTAGGTGGGATTAAATTTTGGTTAAATCTTCAAACTTCTGGCGATTAATCGTTGCATTCATCGTCATAGCTAGGCAGTCTCTTTCCGTTCAATAGGAATATGCACTAGGATAAATACAATGAATGCTATCAAACCTTTATCATTCTTGCTTGCTATGAGTGTCAGTGGCTTTGCAATGGCTGATGTGACGCTGAACATCCCAACCACCGTCGATGTGCTGGTTGCAAACGGTGAAAAGCCGTCGCTGTCCGGCAGCCTCTTTTCGTCAGAAAAGACGTTGACACTCCCAGACGGTGAGAACCAGCTGGCGTTCCGTATCGAGCAGTACTTTGATAAAGGCAATGATCGCATCATTGTGGAAAGCGACGTCATCATCGCCAAGTTTAATGAAAGCGGTAAAGAACTGAGCTTCGAGCTACCGAAATACCGCAATGAAGTTGAAGCTCAGGAAAACATCAAAGACGCGGAATGGTCACTGGTGGATCAATCTGGTTCTCAAGTCAACGTGAGCGAAGACAAGCTGATCAAAAAAGGCATGCAGATTGGCCGTAACTACTCTCAGGAGCTGATGGAATATAACCGCAAAGGCGGTGTTGCCGCGGTAGCAGTTGCAGGGTATGCGGCCACGCCAGCAGTAACGGGCACACAACCTGCAGCGCCGGTTGCAACCAGCGCACCTGTCTCAGCCACAACGGCAGAAGAAATGCTGCACTTTTGGTACAGCAAAGCGGATGAGCAAACCAAAGCGCGCTTCAAAGCATACGTGAACGGTCAATAAATCGCCGTGTGAAAAAAGGAGCGTTTACGCTCCTTTTTTTATCTCCGACTGGCTGGTGTGTGCAGCATCGCGACCGGTGGAAATTTCATAGCACTTCTGCCCGTGTGCTTTGAGGCAGAAAAACACCCGGCTATCAAGCTGATGATTGACGACTTGCTGCTGGATAATCGTCATCGCCCGCTCCAGACTCATGCCATCCCGATACGGACGTGATTGGGTCAACGCCTGAAAAACATCCGTCATCGCCACAATCCGGCTCGGCATGTCCAACTCGCTGGCAGTTTTGCCAAGCGGATAACCGCTGCCATCCAATCGTTCATGATGATTAGAAGCCCACTCCACCACGCGCTGGGACGTAAACATACTGCGTAACGCATAACGAGTATCGGTCGCGTGGCGGCGAATGCAGGTGTATTCCGCTTCGGACAATCGGCCTTCTTTATGCAAGACATTATTAGGGGTACGAAGCTTGCCGATGTCGTGCACCAGTCCCGCCAGATACAACATACGCTGTATACGTTTGGAATACCCCAATTGCTTGCCGATGAACTCCGTTAACTCAGCCACGCGCAACGAATGCTGAAACGTAAACGAGCTTTTGGCATCGACCAACTGCGCCAAAAACTCCGCAATATGGATCGTTTCTTCCAGCCCCATCTGCGCTGAAAAAAATGGCACCGGTTCGAAATGCAGCGCCATATCTTCGATGTAATGACTCTCCATGGAAAACCAGAAGTCGTCGTTGTCCACCAGCTCACACAAATGCTGAACCATATTGGGTTCGAACAAGGTGCCACTGTTATCACCTAACTCCCTGATGATGGTGTGTTTGGCGTCCACACCCAGATTACCGAAGTGATCCGGATCGGCGATAGAATAGAGATAATCCAAGCGATCGGAGATAAACGCCAGCGCCGCCAACTGCTTTTCAACCTCGGTCAGCACATCTAAATGAGAGAGATCCTGCCACCAGGTATGATGGTGTAAAACTGGCACTGCAAACCCCGATAACGGATGACAGCTGCTGAGCAGTTCATACCCTTTCCGACAGTGAGAGTGGGTGTCCCGGGGTAATAACTCTGACAGCAGCGGGGTCATCTCCTCGGGCTGAGTGACACCACAGTCATGGATCAGGCCGAGATAAAAAGCGAGCTGAGCCTGCTCCTCATCCCAACCCATCCGTTTAGCGCAGCGATAAGCGATATACCCGACCCGGTGACCATGATACGCATCGTTGATGCCCACCGCATCCAGAGAATCAGCGATACCAAAGAGCACGCGACGTAAGTCAATGCTCACTTCGTCACGAAGAAAGTCCATTCTGTTAACCTAACTGACATGTTGTTTTTATTATGGTGCTCAGAGAGTAAAGCAAATGTGACGATTAATCCCATATTTTCTTGTGGTTATTAGGCAATTCGTGACTGAACTAACGTAGACCATGAATTACGTGCAACAAATAATAAAAGACTATTTGTAACAATAGGTTAAACTCATAACTATGGATAATATATCGCAAGGAGAACCGGATGTTCACCCGCATCATCGACGACGAGCTTGAACTGGCTCTGCCTCAACCATCATTCGCGCCGCGCTACCTGGAGCTGGTCAATACCCAGCGTGACTATCTGGCCCAATGGCTGGCATGGCCGACGAAAGCCCATAATGAAGCCTTTTTTGCTTCGTTTATCCGCAATGCTGTGAAAGATTACGCTGACGGGAACAGCATGGTCTGCGCCATTATTTATCAGGGAGAAGTGGTTGGAAATTGCAGTTTTAATCGCCTCTATCATGACCTGAAAAAAGCCGAGGTCGGCTACTGGCTATCCGAATCCCATCAGGGCAAAGGTATCATGACTCGCGTGGTCAAAACACTGATCGACATTGCCTTCAGTGAGTTGCACATGGAAAAAGTCGAACTGAGCGCCGCGGTAAACAATACTGCCAGCCGCGCAGTGGCTGAGCGGTGTGGCATGCAATTGGAGGCGGTTCTCAGCCATCAGGAAAAGATCGGGGAACGTATTCTCGATCACGCCATTTATTCGGTGACACGAAACTGACCAAACCAGCAAAGAGGTGCCGAACCACCGGCACCTCCCTAACAGGTTTTAGACCCAGAAGAACATGGCGATCATCGTCAGAGCAATGATGCAGGCAATGTTCAGTACCAAGCCCACTCGCATCATTTCACTTTGTTTGATGTGACCTGAGCCGAAAACAATCGCATTCGGTGGGGTTGCAACCGGCAGCATAAACGCGCACGAAGCTGCAACAGCAATCAGCACCGACAGCACCACAGGTGACAGACCAAACGCTTCAGCGACCGTAGCAAACAGAGGGATCAGCAACGCGGCGCTGGCGGTGTTGCTGGCAAACTCCGTCAGGAAAACCACAAAGATCGCAATCACCAACACGATGAAGAAGATGCCCAGATGCGCGATGGCGTCACTGAGTACATTGGCCAGAAATACACTGGTTCCAGTGACTTTCAATACGTTGCTCAGACAAATCCCGCCGCCAAACAGCAGCAGCACACCCCAGTCAGCGGTTTTTTCGATGTCTTTCCAGTGCACCACACGAGCAAAACTGACCAGAATAATAGCGCCCAGCGCGACGATGGTATCGAACTTGGCGTACCCGCCCAGTATGGCGTTGATCGGCTTACTGAAAATCCACAACACAACCGTCAGGGAGAAAATGCCCAGCGTCACCACTTTGCCTTTATCCCAGTGGACGGCCTCTTGATTGAGCTCGAACTGACCGCGCAGATCCGGTTTAAGCATAAAGTACAGTACCGCAATGGCGATCGGCAGTAATACCGCCGCCGTCGGCAGGCCAAATGCCATCCAATCAGTGAACGTCAGACCCACTTCTGCGGCGGCAATGGCGTTAGGCGGACTGCCCACCATGGTCGCAATACCGCCAATACTGGCACTGTACGCCACGCCCAGCAGTACAAACACATAGGTTTTATGTCCGCTGTCTGAATTGACTTTGCTCAACACCCCGAGCACCAGCGGCAACATCATCGCCGCGGTCGCGGTATTACTGATCCACATGGAAAGCAGCGCCGTCACCCCAAACAACATAAAGACCGCCACGCTCATGCGACCTTTGGCCAAAACCAGGACTTTATCGGCGATAACTTTATCCAGCCCCTGGACATGCATCGCGGCAGCAAGCGCAAAGCCCCCCAAAAACAGGAAAATGATTGAGTTGGCGAAGTTATTCAGCGCTGTCTGGGTATCAAACACCCCCAACAGTACGGCCATCACGGGCACCAGAATCGCGGTAACCGTCACGTGCAGAGCTTCGGTCAACCACAAAATGGCCACAAAAACCAGAATGCTGAGTCCAAGCACGACTTGCGGATCAAAGGGTAAGGTGGTGTACATCACCAAAAATAACAGGATATCGGCGATGATGATGAGGCTGTTTCGGTTAAAAAACCATTCTCGGGTATTGGAAGGTAAAGGGACACTATCGTTTCTGTTCATTATTATATTCCTTATGAAAGCCTATCGGCGTCGCGCCCACTGAGTCAGACAGAAACAGCGTGCATCTCTGCTCAGAGGGAACCGGAATATGATCCCACAGATTCAAACACGGAGATAATAATGATTACAAAATTGTTAACCGCATCAAGGACGAGGTTATAATTATTAAATATTTGATTTGTATTGTAATAAAAAATAAACAACACCAATAAAAGCACGAGTATGCCAGACGGTTATCGAACAACGATCGGAGTGGTGAGGTGATCATGGTAATAGGCGCTGCCCGGCACCGACTTAGCCACATACATGGCCTTATCGGCCAGCTGAATTAGCTTGCTTGCATTGTCTGACTGGCTCGGGTAGTAGCTGATACCGATACTGACCCCGACACTCAATGTCTGATGTTCAAAACTGATCGGTTCACTGAGCTTGCGGATCAGCATCACAACTCGGTCAAGCAAAGCCGGGACAGACTCCTGCCCAACCAGTTCACAACAGATGATAAACTCATCGCCCCCCATGCGAGCCACGATGTCATGATCGCGGACACTATTAAGCAATCGCTTGGCAATGGTGCACAATAACGCATCCCCAGCGGCGTGCCCATGACGGTCATTCACCTGCTTAAATCCATCCAGGTCGAAATAAATCAGTGCGACATCCGAATCTCGGGACTGTGCCCGCTCAATCGCCGCATTGAGGTGATGTTCAAGCGCCCGGCGGTTGAACAACCCGGTCAGCGGATCGTGCAAAGAGAGGTGCAGCAGCTCGTTCTTTTGTTTGATGATCGCCGCGGTCTGCATCGCCACTTCTCTGGACAGTTCATTACGGGAAATGGTGGTCTGATTGAGGGTGTGGCCGAGTTTGTGGAGAAAATCAGCCAGCAAGACAAACTCTTTGTCGAGCGTATCAACACCAACCTGGTACTGATAGTTACCACTTTGTAACTCACGAATACACCGGGCAATGGCCCGCCGACCATGGGTGAAACGGTTGAGAATGAAAAACGCGGTGATGATTAACACCAGAGCAAAAGCACTCAGTACCGCAGCGACCAGATACATCATGCCGGTATTACGCTGTTCGGTGTCCACCAAGAGCTGACGCTGAGTACCAAGCAGTTGATCGGTGATGTTCTGCAGCACCATGTTGTAGCGGGCAAACAGCAGATCCTGTGCACTGTCGAACTCTCTTGTCTGCATCAGGTTACGGGCATTGTTCAGCCGCTGTTCTTGCTGAAGCAATTCGTTTAGACGAGACACCAGCTTCAACATAGTATCGTTGCTGCTTTGCTTGTCCTCAATCTTCGCTGCAATTAACTCAAAGTTAGCGAGTCCGGCATTGAGACGATCTTCTGCGCTGACGCCCTCAGACAAATACTGTTTCTGCCACAACAGGGTTCGCACCAACTCCAGTTGCCGCTGAGCCAGTGCGACCTGCTCAATCTGGCTATGCAGTTGATTATATTGCGAAACCTGACTCCAGATCAGTAACACGATCGCCGCACAGAGCAGAAAAGTGCAACTGAACTGGAAATACAACTTCTTGCGCAGCGAACGTTTCATTGCAACGGCACCTCAGTCTGCATCGCACGTTCAAACGGGCGCTGATCGATCACATGGCTCAATTCCATGCTGCCACCGTCTACTTTGCCCTGCTGCTGTGACCAGCGCATCTGATAACGCAGATTTGACATCAGGGCATTGCTCAGCGACACACGAAAAATGTAGTCGTCCCACACCCAGTGAATCAGATCATGGGACAGCCCAAGTGCGGTGGCAACCTGCTGACGCGCCCGCTCCGGATGATCGTGAATCCATTGCGTGGCCAGATTGAGCGCACTCAGCAATCGTCGGGCTTCATCGGTGTTTTGCTCGGCATACGCCCGCTGGCTGATCAGGTTAAACGACAAGGTATACACGCCGGGAATGCCCAGTTCACGCACCTGGCCGGAGGTTTGCGCGTATGCGTAGTACCCATGTGGTTCCCACACCGAAACGGCGTCGACTTCCCCGGACAGCAGTGCACTGTCGAGTTTATCGGAGGTCAGGTAGACTTTGTTGACTTGCATCGAACGCAAGCCACTGGCGATCACCACCGCATCAAAATAGAATTCGCTCGCGCTGCCGGGGGTCATGCCGACCCGGCGCTGAGATAAATCGGCAATAGCCTGAATCGGAGAGGAAGCGAGGCTCAATAGCTTAAGATCGTTATCGGATTCGACAAAGCTGGCGAGTAATACCAAATCGTGTTGGCGACGTCGCTCAGCCAGCAGCACCGACTCGGATGCGGTGGCGTACTCAGCCATCCCCTGATTGAGCAACTGAGCACAGCGCACACCACCTTTCAGCTGAATCAGCTCAACCTTGAGACCAAACCGAGCAAACAACCCCTGCTGCTCCGCAATGATCAGTGGTGCAGAAAGTGCTGTCTTTGATACCGCAATGCGAATTACTTTATCGGCACGCTCCTGATTGCGCACAGATTGTGTGACGGCAAACAAACACACCGCAACAATCCCCGCTAAAAGCACGCCTCTGCCAGCTCTCATGGTACAACCTGTACTTAACAACGAATAGAAAAACCATTATGTCCCACCATAGCCAGCTGACGGTGTTGTTATCGGAGATTGCAACTTTGTGCAGTCACACTTATTGAGTAATTAGATTATAATTTTTAGCTGAAAATGTGACGTTTTGCCAATACAAATAATGCATAAAGAAAGCAGGAATGGCTTGGGCTAAGCGAAATGGAAGAGCCGTGCACACGGCTCTTCACACAGAAGCAAACATGAAGTGCTTGATTTACAAGCTGGTATACGAAATACGACGCACTGTTTACGCTTGAGTAAGCGCATTAAACGCATCGAACACCATGGATGATTTCATGATCCGACCATGTCCCTGGTTGTGGGTCGTCACCAGCGTGACCCGCTCGATCTCCTGATCGGCCTGCTGAGACACTGCGTAATTGGCAAATTTATCCTGCTCGTCGTGCACGATAATGGTCGGTGCGTCACGCTGGGTTAAACGCAGGTGGGGATTGATGGACTGAATCGGGTAGCGGTACTGCTGTTCCACTTCTGACACCACAGCATGAAACAAACGCATCGAATAACCGGAGCGCTCAATGCTACCAAACAAGTTATCGAGGTAATCGAGGACTGGCGCAATTAATAGCATTGGTTTGTTTTCTAGTTTCGCATGTCGGCACTCCAGCGCAGAAGCCGTCCCCATACTGTGACCAATTAACCCCGCGACCTCGTCCACACTGTCGAGGATAGCGTCCAGGCCCATGACAAAAGCCGGGATATGTCCGTAACGGCCTTCGCTTTCCCCATGAGCGGGATGATCGTACGCCAGCGCCGTATAACCCTGACTGGCGACGTGTTCCATCAAAGGATAAAACTGGCTCGCCGATCCCGACCAGCCGTGGGTCATCACCCATACCGGCCCCTGACCCAAGGTATACGTGCGCAGTACACCTTCCGCCGAATGGATTTCCCCTTTGCGTAATCCTTGAGGCTCATGATTCTTTGGTTTGGCTCGTGCCGGTGTTAGCAGCAATTGACGCGCTGTTTTTCGGGCATGAGCCGGAGCCAGTGTGTGATGTAAGCGGGTACTCACATTCACGAGCGTTCTTTTTACACTGAACTTGTTGGAGGTATTAAAATAAATCTTCTCACTCATAATGTCGTCCTTTATGCGGTCATCATTTAATCGAACGACCGTGCTTTTTTAATGCAAATAATCGGTAAAACTCAAGGCCAGAACTTCACTAGCGTGATACTTTCCAGCGCTCGAGCAAACACTCCACACCATGCCAGAAGCGCTGATAGCTACTCTGCTGACCATGGATGGAATAAAACAGGTGCGCACTGAGGTAGAGCCCATACAGTTCAAACACCGCCTGACCGGCCGACAAATCGGCACGGAACTCACCATTGGCAATGCCTTTATCAATCTGGATCTCAAGGTAGTGAATCCAGGTTGCGATGGTTTTTTTCAGCACCTGCTGGGTCGCATCGTGTTCGCGGCCCGTCTCTTTCCACGCATCAAGAAACATGCAGCTGCCCTGAAACGAGTGATTCCACCCCAGCCAATTGTCCAGCAGCAGTTTGAGTTTGCGTTCAATATTGTCCGACCCCAGCGCTCTGGCCGGAGAAATAACCCGCTGCGTGAACACACTGTTGGCGTACTCGACCAGTGCCACCTGCAGATTTTCCTTCGAGTTAAAGTGTGCAAACAGGCCACTTTTAGACATACCGCACTGCTTGGCCAACTCACCGATGGTCAGGCTTTCCAGCCCATCTTCACTGGCCAGTTCAAATGCTTTGCTAAGAATGGTTTCCCGGGTCAGGCGCCCTTTACTCATGATGTGATCCGTCGTGACAATCAAGCTCTATATTTAGCACGATCGTACTATTATGCAAATTCTTATTTGCATCACGCTTAAATTATGCACAATAGATTATTTACGCATGCTGTTTCAAAGGATTGATATGACTGGCATTCTCGATCAGTTGCTGTTCTCTGCGTCTATTACTGGCCCGATCTGTCTCATGCTGTTTCTCGGTGTCTTTTTAAAGCGCTCCGGCCGCATCAATGAAAACTTTATCGATGTCGCATCCAAGCTGGTTTTCCAGGTCACTCTGCCAGCCATGCTGTTCATCAGCATCGTCAATGCCGAACACGATTTCTCCTCCAGCACCCCGTTAATTCTTTACGGTGTGGTTGCCAATTTCGTCTTTTTCCTCATTGCCATTGTGGCGACCAGGAAGCTGCTGCGTGACAACGGTGATCAAGGCGTGGTGATACAAGGTGGCTTTCGGGCCAATACCGGGATCATAGCCCTCGCTTACGTCGCCAATGCGTATGGGGAATCCGGCGTCGCGCTGGCCGCCATTTACGTTGCAGCCATGACGTTTTTGTACAACGTCCAGGCAGTCATCCTACTGACCCCGAAAGGTGAAGCGTCCGGAATGCAGGCGATCAAAGTGATGTCGAAAACCATGACGCGCAACCCACTGATTCTGGCAATTGTGATTGGTATTTTGGTTTACGCTCTGGCGATTCCCGTGCCCGACATGGTGATTGATGCCGGACAGTATTTCGCCAGCATGACCCTGCCTCTGGCATTACTGTGTACCGGCGGCTCGCTCGATATCAGCGCGCTAAAGCACGACAAAGCTCCCGCCTGGTTTGCCACCGGGCTGAAATTGCTGTTGGCCCCACTACTGATTACCGGCACCGCTATCGGATTTGGCTTTCGCGGACTGGATTTGGGGGTGGTCTTTTTGATGAGTGCTTCGCCCACAGCGGCCGCCAGTTACGTCATGGCCCGAGCGATGGGGGGCAACGCACAACTGGCTGCCAACATTATCGCGCTCACAACCGTACTGTCTTTATTTACCTGTACACTCGGGATCTTTTTGCTTTCCAGCCAGGCACTGATCTAATCCGAACGCTTTCAGTGATCGATTTCGCTCTGACGAGCGTAAGCACATGGTGTAATAAGATCTCTGTAAGAGGGAGTTTTTGTTAGCGTTTGTCTATGAAACACTTGTAAGGTTGTCTTAGGACAACCTTTTTTTTACCTCGACTCAGGGAATCGTTATGCGCTTGATGGTGTTACTCGCTGCTTTAGTTAGTACTTACTCTTACTCCGCCAACGAAAAAACATGGACATTCATTAAAACGGAACAAGGCATCACCATCGAAAAGCGCGACCATCAGGATGGGTTGATTGAAATTCGCGCCCAGATGCTGTTTCCGACCCGCTACTCAGCCTTTCTATTGTTGTTGGAGGACAGTGACAACATCCCTAATTGGATCGATAACGCCAGCCACAGCCGGGTGTTACAGCAAATCAGCTCTAACGAAAATATTGTCTACACCCAGTTTTCCGCCCCCTGGCCCGCCAAAGATCGCGACATGGTGACTTATTCTCGCTATCAGATTGTTGACGGCGCATTCGAACTGCTCATCAAAGACGCCAGTGACTATCTACCGCAAAATCCAGACTACATCCGTATCACAGCGGTACGGGCCCGCTGGGTCCTGGAAAAACTGACCAACGGCCAGACACACATCGAATACACCGCTTTTGCAAACCCGGGCGGTGCGCTGCCGGACTGGCTGGCCAATCAGTTGTCGGTGGACAGCGCGCTGGCGACGTTCATCGGCCTCAAGCGAGAACTGCCTGATTATCAGGTTCTCAATCACCCCAATATCGATGAACAAGCACTAAGACTGACGAGCGAGATCGCGGGCGAGAATGAGCGCTAAACCAAAAATTTGCAGGAACAGAGCGATGTTTTTATAAAACGCAATGCGCTCTTCAAGTTGCAAGGTGCGTTCATTCAGCGACAGATTCTGCAAATAAAAATCATCAATACGCTCCCGCTGATGACGCTGGGCAGCGTTGATCTGCACCATCAAGGCTGGTAAATGATCCGGCGTAACGTGCGCCACACTGTCGTCCCCCACCCAGATCGCCAGCTGTCCACGGAGTGCCTCATCCAGCGACTTGGAGAGCGGAGCCTGCGACGCGAGTTGCAAATGGAGCAGCAATGCCTCTCGCTTGCGCTCCAGCGTCTCAACGCCATTCCAGGCGAGTTGGATTGAATAGAGGTTTTCCGCTTTTTGCTCACTCAACTGGGCTTTGTCTGAGCTCAGTTTATCCAGCACGATACTCGACAACAGGATCGCCAGGATATTCAGCACTAACCCTGTGAGCACCAGCACCCAGGCCGCTGGCCACAAACGCTTCATCTTGTTACCACAAGTTAGCCAGCGGCAGATTAACCAGATTCAGGAGGATCAGCCCTGCCATAGCGGCAAAGGTGAGTTTCATGCCTTTGACCCGGCCTTTGAGACTTTCGTTAAGGATCGCGCGAGCATGAATAAAGCGCCCGGCACAGAACACCAGTCCGGTGAGATGGATCCAGAAAACACCAGCACCATTGAACTCAGCCAGCCCCATCAGAATCAGCGTGATAGGAATGTAGTCCACCGCGTTCCCTTGTGCCGTGCGTGCAATAGTTAGCTTTTCCACCCCGCCATCAGCGTACATCACCTTATTGTCACGTCGCTGATTAATGACCTGAAACGATAACCAAATCAGCAGTCCCGCCAACACTGACGCGTAAAGTGCTGTAATCATAAGAAGTTCCTTTCGATGAAATTGATCGTAACTAGTGTAGGCCAAGGCGAGCGTTTCATCGCCTGGTACGCTCACAGCCTGACTCTTTTATTCCTAACTTGTTGATTTTAAGCTTAACACTCTGATATTTGTCTTAGATTTAACTCAAACTGCCATCGTCTCACCTTTGAGAACAATTTTGCCCTAACAATGCACGGGCCTGAGCGCCGTCACTAAGATTGAATTTTCATGCATTTACATGAGCAATCCTTGAGCACTTTGGTTAAAATCAAGTGCGATAAATTTCATATCACACAATTTTCATAAATTTGGTGGATAATGCCGTCGTAAACTGTAACCCTGATCACACCTTGTGATGCGGCGATTCCAGGCGAAGAATCCCGGAACAAAACAGTGCAAAAGCGTCATAACCATAAACAGGAGAAATGAGAGCAGATCTATGAGAACACGATTATTTTGTTGGCTAAGTGTTTTGCTGGTCGCGTTCCCGGCAATGGCGCACGCGCGCACTGAGCCTCTGAGTTGGTTCGAAGAAAACTCAAAAATTATCTCAATGCTCCAGTATCCGGCTTTAACCAGTCGCGTGTATCAGGATGCGGATTTGCAGTTGATCTGGACCGACGAACAACTGCGTGACCAGTTTGAACAACAACTGGAAGTGATCCAGCGGGCCGGATTCAGTCCGTTATTCAGCCATCAACTGGATTACCTGCGCCTGTACCGAGAGCGCCACAGTTGGTTTGAATACGATCTGCTGGCAACCGATACCGCTCTGTTGTACCTCAGCTATGCACAACAGGCTCCGATCCAGGGTGAAAAATGGTTTTTCAGCTCGCGCCTGACCAGCAAATTACCAGAACCTCAGGCGGCTTCTGTCGCTGAATTTGAGCAGGCAATCGCTCATCACAGCACCAGTGCTTATCTGCGTTCCTTTGCTCCTTCCCTGATCACCGACCCAGCGCTCTACAGTGCCTATCAGAGCCTCAAGCAGTTTGAAACCAAACCTCAACCCGTTTATTACCAAAGTGGTGTCATTCGTAAAGGGGATAAACTAGCCGATCGTCCTGCCTTGATTGCCCGATTAAACATGGTTGGTGTTGATGTCTCCGGTGTGGCCAACGATGTCGACTGGTACGACGAGAGCCTGGTCAGTGCGGTTAAAGCGTTTCAGCGCATCCATGGCCTGACTGACGACGGTGCGATTGGCCCGGCGACACTGAAATGGTTAAGCGTTTCATCGAGTAAGCGACTGGCCATGCTGGCACTCAATACCGAGCGGGCCAGAATGTGGCCGACAGAACGTGATCAGCTGATCGTCGTAAACGTACCCGGTTTTTCAATGCATTACTGGGCTGAAGGTAATGAAGCATTTAGCTCAAAAGTGATCGTAGGGCGTAAAGCACGTCAGACCCCGGTGATGAAAACCTACATGAATGCGTTGATTTTCAACCCGACCTGGAACGTGCCTCCCACCATCATGAAAGAGGATATCCTGCCCAAGGCCAAAGTAAATCAATCCTACTTAAGCCAGCGCCACATTCAGATCCTCAAAAGCTGGGGGTCGAGTGAAGTGATCGATTATCAGCAAATCGACTGGAGCAGTGTCGATCCTAATAACTTCCCGTATCGCTTGCGTCAGGCCTCAGGCAACTGGAATGCGCTCGGACGTTACAAATTCAATACGCCAAACGCAGAAGCCATCTATCTGCACGATACACCGAGTAAATATCTGTTTAACCGCGCATCTCGTGCGTTCAGTTCCGGCTGTATCCGAGTGGAACATGCCGATAAGTTTGCTTCCGCTCTGATGCGAACACAGGGGCTGAACACCAAACCAGAATACCGTAAATCGTCCAATAAAGCCCTGCCACTGCGCAGCCGCATTCCGGTCTACATCATCTATAAAACCGCGTGGTATGACGGTCATCACGTACAATATCGTGACGACGTGTACGACTTTGACCACTTCGCTACCAGTCGCAGTTAAGCCTCACCGCCGGAGTTTCAACTCCGGCTTTTTTATTGCATGACCACCTGATTAAAGTCGATCCAGCCATTGGCCAGCAGTTCGGTCGTGGTCAGCCTGTCAGACACGTTCAACTCCTGCCGCACGTGATACAAAGGCTGATACACGCCTTTATCGATAAGCTTTTTTTCAATTTGAGCAAACCCACGCAAACGCTGGGCCAACGTTTCTCTGTTCATCACCCGTTCAATCTGAGTCTGCAGCCAGGTGCGCTCACGCGATGACAAGCACACTGACAACGAATGGGTGCACATCAGCCAGCTAAGCCAGGACATTTCTGTATCGTCACCGAACACTTCACCGCTGATCAGAATGTCCGCCTGAGACTGACGCAGACGACAATTGAAATCCGGAAAACTCAACACTTGCCAGTCACAAGGGATACCCCGAGCCTGCAAAGCATACGCCAGCATTCGGGCTAGCGTGATATGGGTTTCCAGTTGATAGGTCAGGATCTTCAGCGGCTCCGCAGGCCGCGTTAACGGGCCAAACAAAGCCTCGAGATCTAATGGCTCGGGCGCAGTGAGCGTCTCCGGTTGTGACAGCATTCCCTTCGCCTTCGCCAGCTCTTCATCAAGTAAGTGTTGAGGCGGCTGCAGGCAAGTGGCCAAGTGCTGTAAGGCCTGACGATGGGCGTGCTTTTTCAGCCACGGGTGGCGCGACGGATTGAGCATCAGATACTCACAGCCCCGCTCCCATTGCTGGCAAACCTGATAGCCTGCCCGCGCCTTGCCACGCAGATGAACGCCATGCACCACATCGCTGTTGAGGGCAAAATCTTTCGCGTGAGCGCCGACATTCCAGATTTCAATACCATCAATCCAGGGACGATAACCATGATAATCAGCAAAACGGTGTAACAGGGTCCGGCGTTCGGTCTGCTCTGCGAGAGCAAACGGCCCGGAGCCCAACAATTGACCGTGACTCAGTTTGGTAATGCCCATGGCCCCATCGGCCAGCAGTTTGGGCAACAAAGCCGGCATACGCTGGCTGACAAAACGCAGCCGATCTGGGCTCAGTATCTCTACCCGGTCGATGCAATCAAACAGAGCCCGGTTCCCTGACTCTGAAGCCATGAGTCGCTCAAAATGCGCCACCACATCTGCCGCATTCAGCACAGAGCCATCATGAAAGCGCAGTCCTTTACGCAACACGACGTCCAGAGTGTCACCGCTTTGATACCAGGAATGCGCCAGGTCACCGTGCCAGTGGTCACGAATCGGGTCGTAACGAAGCAACGTGGCATAAAGATAGCTGGCAATATGGTGCTCAGTGCGGCGGTTAATCGCTATCGGATCGAGCGAATGCGTAGCGCGATAAAACGGCACCTGAAGAATATGTGTGGACTGCGCCTGACTCTGATAACGGGCTACATAACTGGCAATGAAGGCGTCGCGCTGCGCCTCTGGGATGAGCTGCAATGCACTCTCCACTTTACCCTCTTCCAACAATCGGTTCGCCTTTGTTACCAGGCGATCCTCAATGGGCTTTTTCAGGCGCGCCCGAGGCAGGTTGCCACGTCCAACCCCGGGTTGCCAGTCTAAGGTCTGTTCTTGTGTCAAACGTCGCACCAGCAACTGGGCGTTGCGCCGCGTACAACACAGCGCTGTGGCGAGCGTATCCAGTGACACCGACTGCCACTGATTGATCTCAAAATGGTCACGGCAAAAAGCGAGCGCTTTCCAATATCGCATATAGATGAAATCCCTATGAGCTCTCAGGCCATGTTTTCATGTTTCATGGCATCATAGGGATTTCAGCGTACAACAACAGCGCGATGTGGCAGGAGCGTTAGCACGAACACATTTTTGGCTTACAACTGGAGGGATCCTAGATTGTTCATCTGACGCATCACCCAGCGGGAACGTTGGTAGGTGTACTGTGTCATCGGGCTGGCTTTGATTCGATAAGGGTTTGGCAGCACCACCGCCAGTTGGGCAGCCTGCGATCGGGTCAAGCGGCTGGCTGGGACATGGAAGTAGTGTTCACTCGCCGCCTGCACACCGTAAATACCAGGTCCAAACTCAATCACGTTAAGATACACCTCCATGATGCGCTGTTTGCCCCAGATCACTTCCATCCACAGCGCAAAATACAGCTCGTACGCTTTTCTCAGGTATGAATGCGCCGGAA
>Ga0213839_1001354_pt1 | contig 16126 bp, 13 predicted proteins | sample SWPATP21_FD_160075 | JGI IMG/M metagenome (GOLD analysis project Ga0213839, IMG submission 160075) | Coastal seawater microbial communities from Marineland, Florida, United States - SWPA TP2 #1 | ecosystem: Environmental > Aquatic > Marine > Coastal | place: USA: Florida | collected 2016-08-14
CCTCCGGGCCGCTTCGCCCGGGGCGACGGGCCGCCCCCGTACACCGCCGTGGCCCCCGCCCGCCTCGACAGCCTGGCCCACCGAGCGGGGCTGGCGGCCCCCCGCGTGGAGTGGCTGGCCGTCGACGAGGTGCTGCACGGGCTCGTCGCCTCCATCGCCGACCTGGAGGTCGCGTCCGGCTTCCAGTCCGCCGCCCGTGCCCTCGCTGACCGGGTCGGGACCAACGTGCTCGCGACCGGCATGCTGCGCGGCGCCGACGACGGCCTCGCCTACTTCGTCGGCCAGCACCTTCCCCACGACGAGCTCACCGTCCGTGCCGTGCTCCCCGCGGGTCCGTACCTCGTGTTCGAGCACGTGGGCGGGGCCGAGCAGGTCGCAGACACCGTGACCTACATCGGACAACACCTCCACACCGACCTGGTCCGCGTCGCCGCCCACGCCCATGCGGAGCGGTACGTCCTCGCCGACGTGCTGGGCGAGGAGGTCCGCCTGCAGCTTTGGCTCTCGGTACACGGCCTGCCGCGATCGTAGGCTGACCGTTCGGCCAGTCGTGGGGGCCAACTCAGGGCCTTAGGTTGTTCTCGTGGACGCCGCCCTCTGGACCGACCTCGCACTGGCTGCGCTTCCGTTCGCGGTGGGCATGGCGGCCACGTGGAGACTCGTCTGGCCCCGTTGGAAGATCGCCGGCAAGACGGCCTTCTACCTCGGCGCGGTGGCGGCGCTGTCCCTCGCCATCGGCCACTGGAGCGTGGTGCTGGCCTGGCTGCACCAGGCCGTGGGCCTCGGGATCCACATCTGGTTCAGCCGAAGGCACGGATTCACCTGGTACGCCGTCGAAGACCCCGAGCGCTACGTGGCGCTCTCCAAGGAGATGGTGGGGTACGCCGACCCGGAGCCGGCCCCCCGCCGCGACACCCTCGACGGCGTCGCGCTGCCCGAGCTGAACACCATGCAGTGCGAGGGCGAGACGTCCGGCGTCGAGTGGGTGGTGGACGAGGAGGACCGCTGACCTCCCCTCAACCGCCGTCGGGGCCCACCAGCAGCCCGTCGACCAGGGCATCGACGCGCTCCGTGGCCATGCTGGTGTAGGGCGGCTGTAGGGGGTCGGCCCTGGCGAAGGGCGTCGGGAGCCCCAGGGAGTCCGCAGCAACCCCCTGGAGGACCCATGTACCGCCACATCACCAAGCTGCTTCCCATCGCCGTCGCTGCCACCGCCTGCTCGGACACGCCCGCGCCCGAGGCGTCGGACGGCGATTCGCTCCAGCGCGACTACACCATCGTCGAGAACCGCACGGACGTGGACGTCGTCGTCGACGGCACCGACGACGAGCCCGCGTCGGACGCAGACATCGACCGCGAGGTGCGCTTCCGCTGCGATGCCGACGGCCGCCACGACCTCACCACCCGGGTGACCGACGAGGGCGTCCTGATCATCGAAGGGGACGCCGACGCAGACTGCTACGTCCTGTTCCCCGCCTTCCGCGTCACCGACGTCGTCATCGACGGCCAGGGTGACCTGGACATCGACCGCACCTGGTTCGGTCTGCACTCCGTCGAGATGAAGGGTCAGGGACGGTTCCACGCCGACCACATCGTGAGCTCCGACCTCGCCTTCGTCAGCCACGGGGGCGCCACGGCAGATATCGACCACGCCAACGTCGGCTACGTGTACATCGACATGGCCGGCAACAGCGAGCTCTCCATCGACGACGGTGCGGCGGACCAGGCCGACATCACCCTCTCCGGCAACGCTGCTCTGTACGCGCGAGGCTTCGAGATCGACGAGGCCTCCGTCGACGCCAGCGGCAACACCACCGCCGAGCTGAACGTCCTGGACCTGCTCAGCGGCTCCGTGGACGGCAACGCCGACGTCTCCCTGTGGGGCGATGCCGAGATCGACGGTGACCTCGACATCACGCTGAACTGACCGAGGTCTCTGCGCCGAGGCCCTCCAGTCGACGACGGGCAGGATAGCGATTCCGGGGAGGCCCGATGACCCTCTATGGCACACCCCGCTCGCACTTCGCCCGCATCGTGCGGATCGTCGCAGCCCAGCTCGAGACGGAGCTCGACTGGGTCGACGTCGGCAACGTGGGGGCTCCGGAGCCCTTCGGCGGCAACCCGCTGATGCGGGTTCCGGTCCTCGTAGATGGCGAGCGCGCCCTCTACGACTCCCACGACATCTGCGTGTACCTCACGGAGGAGGCCGGCATCGACCCCCTCGGCATCCTGCAGCCCAGCTGGGCGGACCGGAACCGGCTCACGGTGATCCGGGGCGTGATGGATGCCGAGGTGCGCCTCATCCTCGCCGAGCGCGCAGGCATGGCCACCGAGGGTGCCGTGTTCGACAAGGCCCGAGCCACCATCGCCCTGGGCGTGGCCTGGCTGGAGGAGCAGCTCGACCACGACGCCGAGCTCGACTACCGCTGGGTCGCCGCCGTGGCCATGTGGGACCACCTGGTCGCCTGCGGCAATGCCGTCGAGGCCCCGCGGGTCGCGGCCACCGCGGCCCGGCTGACCGCGGCCCATCCAGCGCTCGCGCGCACGGGACCGGGCATGCCCGTCGGAGGCTGACGGCAGGGAGCCCGGGATCTCCCCTTGCGGGGGAACCGCCGGGACCCAGGGGTTGGACGTCGGACGGATGCCCCGTCCCACCCCTTTCCCGTGGAGACACCCATGAGCTTGCTCCCCCTCCTCACGTCCCTCGCAATGGCTGGCGGCGACGGCTCCGTCGGCGTCCTCGTCGGTACCGGCGCTGCCTTCGACGGCGACCCCGCCACCCTCCGCCTCTCTGTCCGTGGTGAGGTCGGGCCGACCGAGGGTGAGGTCGTTGGCCTCTCGTTCGCCCTCCCCGCCACCATCGCGACCCGTGGCTCGGACGGCTTCGGCTTCTCCACCCGCACGATGCTCGTGGAGCTCCCCCCGTCCCTCCGCGTGCGTCTGCTTCCCCAGGAGGTCATCTCCCTCTACGGCGACGTCGGTGCGGGCGTCGCCATCGGCAGCTCCGAGGTCGAGACCTTCTTCGGCGACGCGTCGACATCGCGCACCTCCTTCATGACCCGCGCTGCCCTCGGTCTGGAGCTCGGAGACCCGGACGGACTCGCCTTCGTCCTCGAGCCCGCCTCCCTGTCGACCTACCACGCCGACGACCGCGCACAGGCCACCTACGGCCTGATGCTCGGCCTCACCGCCCACATCTAGCCACGGACTCCCCATGACGACCCACGACCGCCACGCGTTCACGGTGCTCCGCGAAGACGGACGCCGCCTGCTCACCGACCTGCCGAGGCGGGCCGCCAACACGGTCCTCCGCTGGGTCCGCTCCCGACGGGAAGCGGGGCTCAGCGACGACGCCATCGAGCGCGAGCTGCGGGAGAAGGGTCTCGCCGTGAGGCCCCCGACCGGCAGCGTGGTCGAGGCGACGCCCGACGCGACCCAGCTGGGCGCGCCGCCCCCGGAGGAGCCGCCCGAACCCCCACCGCCGGCCCATGACCTGCCCACGATGGAGCTGCTCTCGGGGGACGCCCTGATCGAACACACCCTGAGCCGAGATGCCTTTCTCGACGAGCTGTCGGACGGCGTCCATGACGACCAGCTCGACGAGCTGTGGCGTGTCGAGACCGGTGGCCGCGCACGCCCCGACGAGCTCGAGCACATCGAGAACCGCCGCGCCTACCTCGCCGCCCTCGACATCCTCGACGGCACCCTCGACGACCTCGACCGCTTCCTCGCCGTGCCCGGCAGCGAGCGCCACGCCCGAGCGATGGTGGAGGCCGAGCGCCGCCGCAAGAACCGCAAGGGCGCCATCCGCCGGCTGAGCCGCTTCATCGACGAGGAGGCCGAAGACCGGTCATCCGCGTAGGCGGCGCAGGAGCTCCTCCTCGTCGAGGTGCTCCAGGGTCTTCGTGAACAACCACAGGTGACCGAAGGGGTCCTGCATCCGCCCGTCCCGCATGCCGTAGGGCCGGTCCTCCACCGGGATGAGCATGGTCCCTCCGTTCGCCAGCGCCCGCTCCTGCAGGGCATCGGGGTCCCCCATCAGCGTGAGCAGCACCGGCGACCCGCCCAGCTGCGGGGGGCTCTGGTTCAGCGAGCCATCCGCCTGGGTGAGGGACATCCGCAGGCCCGCCACGTCGATCTCGGCGTGGACCACCGCCCCCGAGCCGTCTTCGATCCGCATGCCAGGGACCGCGCCGAGCACCGCGGCGTAGAACGTGAGCGCCGCGTCGACGTCGTCGACGACCAGGCGAGGGGTGAGCGTCGTGTACATGGTTCCTCCATGCCGTCCACGTAGGAGGCCGCGCGCGGGCCCTCTTGTAGAAAATCGACGCCCGCCTCAGAGTCGCAGGTGGGTGGCGTAGGTGTGGGGGCCGTCCCGCCAGGCGGTGGGCGTCACGCCGACCAGCTCCACCAGGTCGTGGGCGAGGTGGGCCTGGTCCGTGTAGCCGTGGGCGTAGGCCACGAAGGAGAGGTCTTCCCCTGCAGCGATCGCGGCGACGGCCCTCCGCATCCGTCCGAGGCGGGCGAAGCGCTTGGGCTTCAGTCCGACCGTACGCCGGAAGGTGCGCACGAGGCGGCCCTGGGACCACCCGAGGGCGTCGGCGACGCTTCCCACCCGGGCTCCGCGGTCGAGGAGCTCCAGCGCCCGGGTGACCGGCGGGTCGAGGCGCGCGGCCCGCGCCCGCACCAGGGCGTGCTCGAGCGCGACCAGGCCCAGTGCCAGGGGAAGCCCCCGGACCCGCGCCAGCACCCGTCCCCAGTCCACCTGGGGCATCACCGCAGCCAGGGGCGCGTGCCGGCCGACGAGCGCCTCCATGGGCTCGGCCGTGAAGGCGGCGAGACCGCCGGGTCGGAACACCACGCCCAGCACGCCGTCCTGCTGGGACGCATCCAGCGTGAGGGCCTGGGCGAAGGGGCCGCTGATGCCGTCGCCGCCGATGTGCTGCCAGTCGCCCTCCCCTCGCCAGGAGAGTCGGTCGGTGCGCAGTCGGATCAGCAGCTGGGGGCTCGCCGTGGGCAGGCGCAGCTCGAGGTGGTCGTGGGCGACGTCGACGGCCCACAGGGTCTGGACGGCGTCCGCCAGGGCGGCACAGGGCTGGCGCGAACAGAACACCCGCACAATCTACTGCGGAGGTCCGGATGTGCCTCCCAGCTGCAGGCGTGGCGTTGAGTCTGCGCGAGGGCTTCAGGCGTCAGACGACGGGCTTCAGGTCGCTGCAACGGTCTGACCCGCAGGACGCCGAGGCAGCACGATGGCCTTTGAAGCAACCAAACACACCCACCACGTGCCGTAGCCTGTGGCCTGTGGCCTGTAGCCTCGCGCCGCCGCCAGCGGCCATCTGGCTGGGCGAGGGCGCCGCGATGGTGAGCAGGAACATGGGGCCATATGTAAGGCCGTCACGGGCCCCGCCACCTCGTCGGGCTGACGCCGAGCTGTTCCCGAAACGCGCGGGTGAAGGCCGAGGGACTGTCGTAGCCGCAGCGAAGGGCCACGTCGCCCACCTCCAGGGCCGGGTCAGCGAGCAGGTCCACCGCGTGGTGCAGGCGTGCCAGGCCCAGCCAGCGACGGAAGCCGATCCCGAGCTCGGACCGGAACCGTCGCTGGAGCGTGCGCACCGAGAGGCCCGAGGCCTGGGCAGCGTCGGCCACCGCCCAGGGAGCCGCGGGTCGGGCGAGCACGCGCTCTGCGAGGTCCCGCAGCCCGGGCGACGACGGCACGGCGAGGCGGAGAGGAAGCGGGGCTCCAGCCGCCTGGCGGACCAGGTACCGCACCGAAGCGAACAGCGGCTCGGCCTCCTCCGGTCGGTCCGGACCGAGCTCGGCGAGCTCCACGAGCAGGCTCGCCAGCAGCGGCGACGCGGCGAACACCGAGAAGGGAACGTCGTCGTCTCGAGGGTCGAGGTAGACCGTCCGCAGGCGGACCGGGCGCCGACAGGTGACGTGGTGTCGGGTGCCCGCCGGGAGGAAGGCCGCACGGCTCGGCGGCAGCAGCGCCACGTGCTGCTCGGTGTGCAGCCGCATCGCGCCCTCCACGCCGTACAGCACCTGGGCCCGCCGGTGCCGGTGCCAGTCCGAGCGAAGCGTCGGCACGTCCTCGGCCAGGCCGAAGCTGTGGGGCACCGAATCGGGGTCGAGCACGCCGCCTCCCTGGCCCATCCTACTGCCTACTCCTCGGCGAGACGGGCGAAGGCGAGCCCGTACACGCCGTAGGTCACCAGGTAGGCGTGCTCGTGGTCGGGGTAGGCCGCCGAGACCGCGTCGGTCAGGGCGCCCCAGTGGGATCCGGCGTCCTCCCCCGACAGATCGCTCGCCTCGAGGGCCTCGACGTACTCGGTGACCAGGGCATCGACCGTCTGCAGGTAGTCGACCTGCTCGGCGACGGCCTGGTCGACGGCCCGAGTGGGTCCACGGCCCGGGTACAGGTCCCCGGCACCCAGCGAGGCCGTGTGCTCCAGAGCGGCCGTCCATCCATCGATGTCGGGGACCGGCTGACCATCCACGATGCCGCCCTCGAGCCACGCGTGGGTGTCGACGGCCACGAGGTCTCCCACGATGAGGTGCTGGCCATCGACCCGCACCACCGTCTGGGTCGAGCTCACGCCGGCGTGGGGAAGCTCCACCAGCTCGACCGCCGGGCTGAGCTGCAGCGAGCCGGAGAAGGTGCGATCGACGCTGGGCAGGTCGGGGTAGGCCCCCTCCGGGAATGCCCCCACGCCCTCGAAGTAGGCCTGCTTGTAGGCGTGCACCCCCGGCAGCGCCTCGGCGGTGGCGTCGGACACGACGAAGGCCGCCCCCTCCTGCTGGAACACCGGCGCGCCGTTGAACTTGTCGGGGTTCGGGTGGGTGGCGACCACGTGGGTGACTGGCTTGTCGGTGTGCTGGCGGAGCGTCTGCAGCGCCGCCTCGGCCTCGTCCGGGGTGAACTGGGCGTCCACCACCACCACACCGTCGTCCTCGATGACGAACCAGGTCGTCGTGTGGAAGCCGGCCTCGCCGCTGGTGTGGCCGACGATGCGAGCCGGAGACGGGGACGCAGCGGTGGGGGTGGGCTTCGGAGCACACGCCCCCAGGGCGAGCAGGGACAGGATGACGGTGCGGACCATGGGAACCTCCAGGTTGGATGCCCCCTGGTACGCCGGCCCCCATGTGGCGCGTCATGCTGCAAGTGACACATCTCGTGCAGAAGGCGCCAACGGGTTGGCTGCGCTACCGGTCCGCGCAGAAGCCGAAGGATGCGCTGCCGCCCGGGGGAATCGTTCCGTTCCAGTCGACGCCGACGAACAGGGCGTCGGGCCCGTCGAGGGTGTACTCGCCGTTCCACGCGCTGGTGATGCTTCCCACATCCTCGACCCGCACCTCCCAGGTCCAGTCGGCGCTGGTGGTGTTGGTGACGACCCCCTCCGCGCAGTAGCCGGTGCCCCAGTCGTTGTTCACGTTCAGGGCGAAGGCGTCGGCGGGCGCGCCGTCCGGGATGTCGGTCTCCTCCAGGGGCTCGAGGGAGGGCCGCACGCCGACCGCGAGGCTGTCACCCTCCTCGACGCCGCCGACCCGGCGACGGAAGCCGGTGAGCCCGGGCAGCTCCAGCAGCGGGTCCATCAGGCGGACGCCGTGGCCGGGGTCGGTGGCACACGTGGGCCCGCCGGTGGCGTGGCGTCGCCAGGTCTCGACGAAGCAGGTCCGCACCCGGGCGTCGTCGAGGAGGAGCTCGGCCAGGTCGAAGGGCCCGACGAAGGCCGCACCGTCGACGTCGCCGCTGTCGTCGATGGCGTGGCCCGCGTCGTCGTCCCGCCAGCGTCCGAGCCCGTCGTAGGCCTCGAAGCCGAAGCCGATGGGGTCGATCTTGTCGTGGCAGCCGGCGCAGGCCGGGTCGGTGGCGTGCTGGGCGTAGCGCTCCCGGGTCGACAGGTTGGGGTCGACGGGCGGGGGCGACGTGTCGAGGTCCGACGGGGGCGGCGGGAGGTGCTCGCAGAGGAGCCGCTCCCGGACCAGGACGCCCCGGTGGATGGGGCTGGAGCCGGAGGGACGGGCGTGGGCCGTCAGCACGCTGCCCTGGGTGAGCAGGCCGCCGTAGCGCTCGCCGTCGAGCTCGACCCGGCCGGTGCCTTCGAGACCGTAGTGGGCGGCGAGCTGGTCGTCGACGGTGGTGTGTCGGGCTGTGAACAGGTCCGCGAGGGTGCCCCCCTCCCCCGCCACGTCCTTCACCAGGGTGCGGGTCTCCTCGGCCATGGCGTCGCGGAGGCTGTCCTCCAGACCCTCCCGGGACACGGTCTCGAGCAGGTCGAGGTGCAGCCACACCTCCACCATGTCCGCCATCGTGTCGAGGGCCCGAGGGTCGGCGGCCAGGCGGTCCACCTGCTCCTGGAGGGACGCGTCGTCGAAGCCCGCCTCGGCGGCCGCGAAGAGCTCGTCGTCGGGCATGGTCCCCCAGAAGCTGTAGGAGAGCTCCGTCGCCAGCTCCCAGTCCGTCAGCTCGAAGCCGTCGTCGCCGAGGACGCCCAGCTCCGACCGGTAGAGGAAGTGGGGAGACTGCAGCATCGCCGCCATCGTCCAGCGCATCCCCTCGTCGAAGCCGTCGACCTGTGCCACCTCGTTCCAGAAGAGCACGTAGGCATCGAGCTCCTCCTCGGCGAGGGGACGACGGAAGGCCCGGAAGCCGAAGTCCTCGATGCGCTCCTGGGCGCAGGTGGCGGCGCCGTCGACGTCGGGGTCGCAGCCGGCGGGCAGCGGGGCGTCCCACACCACCTGCTCGGCGGTGGTCCGGTACTGGTCTGCGAGGAGGGAGCCGACCACCAGGGCCTCGGCGTCGTTCTTGAAGCCGTCCACCTCGGGGTCGGCCGCGAGGGCGTCGGCGATCGGGGCCGCCTGGATCCCCAGCAGGTCCTCGAGGGTCCGGGCGTACTCGCCTTGGGTGAGGCGTCGGAGGCGACGGGGAGCCTCGTCCTCGAAGCAGCCGTCGGTGGGCGCATCGGCGCAGATCCCCTGCCCCCAGTCGACCCAGAACTGCAGCGCGTCGTGCTCGACGCTCCCCAGGGAGACGACCTCGCCGCCGCCGTGACCGTCGGGGTGCAGGCCGGTGGGCTTCAGGACGAGGTTCTCCCCCTGGGCGGTGGCCATCCGCAGGTTGGCCAGCATGTCGGTGCCCAGGGAGAAGGCGGAGGAGCTGCCGACGGCCCCCTCGGAGTGGCAGCCGATGCAGGTCTGGCCCATCACCGCGTCCCACACCACGGGCTCGAAGACGTCGAGGTCCTCGGGGCAGGAGCCGTTCTCGGTGAGGCCGCCGGGGGTGAGCTCCTTGGGCTGGGAGGGGTCGGTGGTGCGGTCGGCGCCTCCGTCGGAGGAACCACCGCAGGCGAAGAGCAAGGCGAGGACGGGGATCATCGGAGGGCCTCCGCGGGTCCGGCGGTGCCCGTGCCGAAGGACGCGATGTCGACCCCCAGGCTGTTGGCGACCGAGGTGAGCACGCCGTCGTGGGTGGTGTCGAGCCGCAGGTAGCGGTTGGTGGTGAAGAAGCCGTCGCCGCCGGCCAGGACCCACGGAACGTCCACGCACTGGTGCATGCGGCCGTCGCCCAGCTCTTGCACCCACAAGACCACCGTGGTGTCGAGCATCGTCCCGCCCGTCTCCGGGTCCGGCAGGGCCTCGAGCTGGTCGAGGAGGTAGGCGAACTGCTCGGCGAACCAGCGCTCGCAGTTCACGAAGCTGTCGATGCCGCTCTGGTTGCTGTCGTCGATGTGGGAGAGGCTGTGGTGCCCCTCGCTCTCGCCGAGCCAGGTGAACACCACCGGTCCCACCGTGTGGGAGAGCTGCACCGACGTCACCTTCGTCATCCCACAGGCCAGCGCCTGGACCGCCAGGTCGATCTGGGCCTTGGCGATGTCGGGGAAGGCGTCGTTGTCGGAGGCGTTGGGGGCCACCAGGGCGCCGGGCTCCTCGCAGGTGCCGGTGGTCGAGAGCGACGTCTCCACGTCGTTCAGGGCGTCGAGGTGCATCTCGAGTCGGGCGTTCTCCTCGGCCCCGAGGCGTGCCTGGAGCTTCGTGATGTCGGCCCGGGTCAGGTCGAGGATCGAGCGACGGCGCTCCAGACCCGTCGTGTCGCCGAGGTCGCCGAACATGCGGCTCCACACGCTCGCCGGGTCGTCGTCCGGGGTGACGAAGGCCCCGTTGCGGTAGCACATGCGGGTCTGGTTGCTGCCGCCCCAGGCGCTGGTGAGGGCGCCGAGCTCCAGGGAGGGGAACTTCGTCCCCCCGCCGATGGCGTCGGCCACCACCTGGTCCAGGCTCGTGTCGCCCCCGGCCGTGAGCATGTTCGACATGCCCCCCTCGTGGTTGTCCCCCACGTTGAAGTCGCTCTCCATCACCAGGAGACGGGACGCGTGGCGGCCCAGGGGCTCCAGGATCGAGCCGGCGGGGAAGCTCAGGCTCCCGCCGGTCATGGTGGGCCGCCAGCGGTTGTGCACCGTGCCGTTCGGGGTGAAGAACAGCAGCAGGCGCTGGTTCCCTCCCAGGTCGGCCGCGCGGGCAGCGGCGGGGTCGAGCAGGCGGAGGAAGGGAGCGGCGATCAGGCCGGCCCCTCCCCAGCGGAGCAGGTCGCGACGGTTCGGTGTGTGTGGCATGGCGGGTCCTCATCCAGCCATGTCGTGGCGGACGCGCCATCTGTCGCGCAGGGTGCGAGGTTTTCTGGGCGAGGGTCGTTTGGCCTGGCCAACGCCCAGAACCGCCGGGCGCAGGCGCCGAGGGGAGGTGGGCAGAGGCAAGCTCCCCAGGGCGGTCACCACGAAGACGCGGCCTGGGTCCGTGACGGCGGCCCGGGCGCACACGCCACTGCCCACGGTCGCGCCATCGCCAACACGGGAGGGCCAGGAGGGCTGGCCCTCCGGCGGGGTCAGCGTACCGAGGGTGCGTCGGACCGCTTGCGGGACGGCGGACCGTCGGGATCGGCGAAAGCCTGGCCCTGGAGGCCCGCTTGCGGGCCGAGAGGGGCTGGACCGTAGGGGGGCGGAGCCCCCGACAACTGGTAGTGAAGGGCGGCGCGCCCCGTCGCCCGGCCGGTCGCCGAGGCACCTGCTCGCAGCCACGTCGTCGGTCGGTGTGGCTCCAACGCCTCGGCGGAGGTGGGACGAGCCAGCTCCCAGGGCGGTCACACGCCGCCTGGGTCCGCGACGGCGATCTGTGGACACACGCCAGCACGGACGGTCGCGCACTCGCCAACCCGGGAGGGCCAGGAGGGCGGAGCCTTCCGGCGGGGTCAGCGTACCGAGGGTGCGTCGGACCGCTTGCGGGACGGCGGACCGTCGGGATCGGCGAAAGCCTGGCCCTGGAGGTCCGCTTGCGGACCGAGAGGGCTGGACCGTAGGGGGGCGGAGCCCCCGACAACTGGTAGTCAGGGCGGCGCGCCCCGTCGCCCGGCCGGTCGCCGAGGCACCTGCTCGCAGCCACGCCGTCGCTCGGTGTGGCTCCAGCGCATCGGCTGAGGTGGGACGAGGCAGCTGCCCGGGGCGGTCGCGACGGAGACGGGGCCTGGGTCCGCGGCGGCGGTCCGGGGACACACCGCTTCACGGACGGTCGCGCAAGCGCCAACCCGGGAAGGCCAGGAGGGCGGAGCCTTTCGGCGGGGTCAGCGTACCGAGGGTGTGTCGGACCGCTTGCGGGACGGCGGACCGTCGGGATCGGCGAAAGCCTGGCCCTGGAGGTCCGCTTGCGGACCGAGAGGGGCTGGACCGTAGGGGGGCGGAGCCCCGACAACTGGTAGTCAGGGCGGCGCGCCCCGTCGCCCGGCCGGTCGCCGAGGCACCTGCTCGCAGCCACGCCGTCGCTCGGTGTGGCTCCAGCGCATCGGCGGAGGTGGGACGAGGCAGCTGCCCGGGGCGGTCGCGACGGAGACGACGCCTGGGCCCCGACAGCGGTCTGGTCGCACGGGCCAACTCGTACAGTCGCGCCATCGCCAACACGGGAGGGCCAGGAGGGCTGGCCCTCCGGCGGGGTCAGAGGGGCGGAGCCCCCGACAACTGGTAGTAGAGGGCGGCGCGCCCCGTCGCCCGGCCGGTCGCCGAGGCACCTGCTCGCAGCCACGCCGTCGGTCGGTGTGGCTCCAGCGCCTCGTCGGAGGTGGCGCGAGGCAGCTCTGCTGGGTGGACGTTGGCGGTGACGCTGAGGACGGCAACAGACGGACCAAGTTGGCGCGCTTGTGACACCGCCGGGGGGCCACTCGCCCGTGCACGACGACGTCGGCGGGCGTCCCATCAAACGGTCGTTTTCTGGGACAGGGCACGTGTTGAGCCGTGATCAGGACTCTCCCCGTGCGACCGCCTGCTGGGCCATGCGAGCGAGCCTCCTCATCTCCGGGCCATCGAAGCCCCCTTCGGCGAGTTCGTCGAGCAATGCCCGGGTGGGGGGAAGCGTCGCTGTGTTGCTGATTGCGGCCTCGAAGAACGGGCGCCAGCCGGTGGACCACTGCCACTGGAGTCGTGGATCTACTCTCATCAAGTGCCGGAATGCGGCAAGCGCCTCCACAGCTTCACCGGCGCAGCAAGCGTCAGTGATCAGCTGAAGCAGCGAGTCGGCTCGAGACAGGCTCCCGCTGTGGATCTTCTGCAGTTGTTCGACTTTCCAGGCCCGATCGAAATCCTCCACGTCCACCCAATGCTCGAAGGCGGCCAGCTCTGTCCCCTCTGGTGTGGGGTTTTCTGCGAACCAAGTCCACAACGCTACGACTTTGTCGCGAAGGGGTTCTCCGAGAGACTCAGTGTTTGCGGCCGCGCGCCCAAGAAAGCCAAGCAGATAGGCCCGAAGTAGTGGGCCGGCCCCATCGAGGTAGGTAGGCAACAAGCCCGAACTGAGTTCGAGATGTCCCTGCCAGTAGCGACTCAGGAGGTGTCGCCCAACCCCAGCATCTGGGTGCGAAGCGCTGACCATTTGGCCCTCCTCCTTCTGGAGTGCGCGGGCGGCCTGCATGTATCGATCACTAAGGATCTCGAACGCGGGCCCGTAAACCGGTTGGCGGAGGTGCGCTTCCCAAGCTGCATCTGCTAGCCACGAGAGGTCTGGGTCTGATGGAAAAACCTCGTCCGCGTGCTCCTCTGCCCACTCGCGGTCGAGAGCAACCATCCATCGAAACCAGGTTCCCAGCATGGCGTGGGACGCATTCGACCGAAGCGCTGGTTGCAGCTGTTTGCTGAGGAACTCCACCAGCCTTGTGGTCTCAAGCGCATTCGGTCCTGCGGTCCTACTCAGGTCAGCTGAGGCCAACAGCATTGCTGCCTCTATCGCCAGACTTCGCGGGGCGTTGATCGCCCGTTCGTATGGGTTCTCGGCCACAATCCGACCCGCGGGCTCGTGGTGTCCTCCGGCCCCCTCGATGATGCGCCAGATAGCATTCCTGTGCGCATCCAGGATTTCGGGACGTCGAATGAGGTCTTCGGCCACCCGGACCGCCCAGCGTGTCGCCCCAGCAAGGCCCGACTTCACTGACCGCATGCACACCTGCAGCAGCTGAGGGATTCGCTCCTCCTCAAGCGCCGGTGCGACCTTGTGGAACCCAAACATCAGCTCGCTGAGGTCCTCATCATCGAACTGGTCCGCATTCTCCAAGAAGTCCGTGGGCCGACTTGCCACTAGGCTGTAGAGTTCCGGCACGCGCGTGCCGTTACTCATGGCCTCAATCACCACGCTAGCCGGCGCTTCGGTCCAGACTTGCGCTGAAGACGACTCGGACGGGCGCGCCGCTCCCGCCACCATCTCTCGCTCGGCTGGCGTGAGCATCTCCTTTGGGAAGCAGGCGAAGCGCGCCGCCCGCCACCCCTGCTCCCACTGCTCCTTGTCCTCCGACCGTCGCAGCGCCTGTGCAGGGTGCCACCTTCGGGGGCCTTGCCGAACTCGATCAATGAGCCGGTTGGCTTCCGGGAGCGTGATTGCTGCCTTTCGGAGCAGCAACGCCTCGTGCTCCTCCAGACTTCCTAGCTCCCATATACGCTCATCCGCAATCAGGGCTCGAAGTATAGTGAGCGAGGTGGGACGCGACGACGCAAGGTCCGTGAGCAGCCGGTGGCCGATGCCCCATGACATCCCCGCGAGTTGGAGGGCCACCCGAGGCTGATTGCTCTTGACTTGCCAGAGCGAACCAGCGGCGTCAGCGACAAGTCGGGCCAGCGACGCTCGAGCGTCGTGCCAACTCTCGTGGCCTGGCCGATACCAGACATAGTGCCCGTCGTCGCCATCTCCTCGGCTTCGAGTCGACCTAATCACGCGGTCCATTACACCCAGCAAGAACGCGAAGCCATCCCAACCGCGGAACACTCCTGCGAGCTCAAACGCCTCGACAATCTGGTCATACCAGTATGGGTCTGGACAGCGGCTAGGGTTGTTGGGCGCTGACTCAGCCGCTCCAGGTCTCGGTCCCAGGAGGACCTCCGACATCTCGAAAGCGTGTACGCTGCCCTCTCGCCATAGTAGGACGGCCAGGTCCGCGAGAGGACGGTCCCACTGCTCGAGCGACTCACAGCCTCGAAAGAATGGGAGCTCCCGTGCGACCCACCGCTGGCGGTCGTCAGCGTTCACCCGAATTGCGCTCATGATCAGGTTGCGCGCAGCGAACGGCTCACATGCCGGAACTCTCATCGACATCAGAGCGTCCGCGGCCGCTTCGGGCCCAACCTCTGCGATTCGAAAGACGGCATGAGTAATGGGTCGGAATGTCACGCGGTCGCCGATGGTGACCGGTGAGAGCAGCCAGCCTTCGGATACAGCTCGCCGAAGCCAATCTGGACCTGCGAGCCGCTCAAAGAAGTATCGCCGTCGGCCGGGATGGTTGAAGATGGAACGAAGCTCCCGTACACCTTCATCGTTCGGCGTCGCGGAAAGGAGGTCATCAATCCGATCTGCATCAGCATGGAAGCTCAAGTTGCCTCCACGGTCAGGCCGTAGGCGGCAGGGTCAGAAAAGGTGCTCACTTCCTTCTCGCCCCGTAGAATCGCTAGGCTCTGCGATATGGCGTCGGACTGACGCTCCAGAGCTCGCTGGTTTTCCTTCAATAGACGTTGCTCGTAGTCAACATGTCTTTGCCTGAGCTGGATTGCAGTCGTCAAGATGCGAAGCGCATCCTCCACTAGGTTGAAACGGATGGCGGACAGCGCCCATTTCCGGGGGAGGGTTGTCCCACCATGCTCGTCCGTGAAGACGGCGTCTAGAATGTCGCCACCCTCATGGTCATGTCGAAGCTGGTCTAGTTCCAAGCAGAAGGTCCTGATCTGGCCGACAACGCCTTGGTCATCCGAGAAGAGCTTGGGTAGCATGCCGGCGACCTTGAGCAATTGTGATGCTCTCGGATCGCTGCTCAAGAGCGTCGGTGTTGGTAGGTGTCGAGCTTTGTCGCCCACAAGGGTTAGCCCTGCATCCCTCAGCTGCTGCCTCCACCATCTGAGGTCTGTTCCAAGGCGTCTGGCCGCGCGCTCGCGAATGCAGCCGTGAATGATCTTCCATGCCAGGGTTGGATCTCCTCCCTTTGGCTCGACTATCAGTGTGCGGAGCCAGGCTAGGGCCTGCACACGCGGCGTCGATTCGCGCTCCATGTCCAGGACCACGAGCTGGAGTGCCGCCAGGACCTCTTCGCGAAGCTGCTGGTCCAGGTCAGCCAGATGCCCAGTCACAACGCTGAGAGCATCACTCTCCGCCTTCGAGAACCGACCAGTCTTCGGCGCCTGGAGGCGGTCAAGCGCATTCTGGAGATGTCGCAGGCGTCCTGTTTCACGCCCAACGACGATGACAAGGCGCGAGCTTCGAAGGTCGTACTTAGGGTCCAGCGCGTACTTGCAGCACTGGGCCATAGTCTTTCCGAGTTCGCTGGTAGGGGAGCGACTCAGCTGTAGAGTCTTCTTTGCCTGGAAGTAGAGGCCACACCCTTGTTGAGTCTCTGCCTCGATGTCATCGACCGGCGAGTCGCTTTCTGGGAGCAGTACACCGGTCGGGATGAGCTGCCCCCCGTTGTAGTTCTCAATGCGCACTAGCCTCGACTTTGGCCCTTTGAGGGCGTGACGAGCGGGTTCGTCGAGCGACATGCCGCTCCGAAGCTCCCCAGCATCGAAGCTGGGGGATGGGCCGCGGGTCAGGCGGCAGCCACCACGCGGGCCAGGTA
>Ga0213839_1001356_pt1 | contig 16101 bp, 18 predicted proteins | sample SWPATP21_FD_160075 | JGI IMG/M metagenome (GOLD analysis project Ga0213839, IMG submission 160075) | Coastal seawater microbial communities from Marineland, Florida, United States - SWPA TP2 #1 | ecosystem: Environmental > Aquatic > Marine > Coastal | place: USA: Florida | collected 2016-08-14
GGAGCGTTGGTGGCGCAGGTGTCGTCGGCCTTCTCGTTGTTGAACCCGTCGGTGAGGACGATGAGCGTGGGCTCGGCCGCCCGCACCATCAGGAACTGCGCGATGGGATCGGTGAGGATGAGCTCCTGCACTGTGTAGCGCACGGCGTTGTAGAGGTGGGTGAACCCGCCCGACGGCTTGAGCAGGTGCTCCTTGACCATCGCCTTGTATTCCTCGGGGGTCTTCACGATGCGCGGCGGACCGCCATCGAGGCCCGTCACCTTGTCGCTGAACCGCAGCAGCGCAACGCCGGTCTTGCTGGTCTCCGACGGGAAGAAGGCGTTGATGACCGCGGGCATCATCAGCGCCTGGTAGACCTTCTTGATCCGCTCCGAGTCGTTCTCGTACATCGAGCCCGAGCCGTCGATCAGCACCACGAACAGCTGGCCTGAGCTGACCGGCTCGTGGGGCTCCAGGTGCACGGCCGTCTGGGTGTAGCGATCGTGCGTGACCCGTAGCTGGTCTTCGGTGATCGACCGGAACACCTGCGCATTGCTCTTCGGGTCGCGCAGCACGAACGACAGCTGCACCTCTCCGCTCGCCCGATCGGCCCGTGGGACGCAGGCGTCGTCGTCGTCGACCTGGGCTTGACCGCACTCGATGCGCGTGGTGAGCAGATCGAGGAACACCTCGGAGTCTTTGGCGTGCTCGTCTTTGCCGATCCGGTAGGCCGAGCCCTCGATGGGCGCCGGGTAGGGATCGCTCTGGCACATGCAGCCCATGAGCCACAGGAGCAGCAGCGCCCCCATCACCGCTCCTCCTTCGGGAGCATGATGAACTCCACGGTGGTGGCGCCCTGGTCGCCGAGCAGGATGCGGTCTTCCATGCGCAGCCGCGTCTCCAGGGGTGCGGGGCGACGCACGTCGTAGCGCAGATCGATCCGCTCGAGGAAGCGCTTCACCTGGGTGCCCTGGACGGTCAGGCCGCGCACCGCGTACTCGCTCTTCTCGTTGACGATGAACGAGGCGTGGAGCTCAGCAACCCCTTGCTCCGCGGGGAGGTAGAGGTCGAGCCCCCGCGGAAAGTGCCCGAGGAACCGCTCGGAGGGCGACCCATCGGGATGGGGGATGGGGATGCGCAGCCCGTAGCGCTCGGAGGAGAGCACCCGAACCCACCCCACGTAGAGGTCGTCGGGCAGGGGCCACACGAGCAGCCCATAGAGGAAGCCCCAGACGAAGGGGCCCAGCGCCGAGGCGAGATAGAGGTCGCCGACGATTCGGTTGTCGTGGCCGGGCAGGTGCCACGCGGCGGCGCCCATCGACGCGGCCACCAGCGCACCGCCGACGTGGGCGAACAGCTCGAGGCCCCACTCCAGCCAGGTGGGGGCCGGCGGAACGAAGTCGGTGTCTTTCCCCCAGCCGAAGCGCCGGGCGAGGTAGCTGTGCATCCGTCGAATGAGGAACGGGCCCGCCCCGGACCAGAAGCCGGCGGTGATCCACAGCATGAACCGGTAGCGGAGCGTCACGAGCGAGGCGTCGGCCACCAGCATGTCGCCGATCTTCCCGGTGAACAACGGGAGGATGAGCTGCCAGATGCCGTAGCTGAACATCGTGCCGAAGAACGTGATGCCCACCGCGCCCATGGTGGTGAACAGCCGCCAGCGGAGGCGTCGGCGTCGCAGCGAACCCTCGGCGAGCACCGTGGTGAACGAGATCACCGTGGCGATCGAGCCGATGTACAGCGGGCCCTCCCAGTTCTGGGCGAGCACGAAGTTCATGTTCTCCCACATCCACGGCGTGGCCACCAGGATGAACCAAAGCACCAACCACCAGGTGATCAGCGCGGCGCCGCCCACCACCAGCGCCATCACGATGTGGCGCCAGGCGGTGTATGGGATCAGGTAGATGTTCACGGATGCCTCGACCCACAGCGTACTGCACGGGGCCGGCCCCATCTACCCGCGGGGACGGAACGCGGGGTGATCAGCCGAGCGCTTCTCGGAGGGTGTGGGCGCGCCCGTTCACCGTGGTCCAGAACTGCTTCCACGGACCGTTGCCGAGCAGGTCGCCGTGGAAGTAGACCGGCGGCTTGACCGGGGGGTAGCCGTCGGGGATGACGGTGAGTGCACGCCGCTTCTCCTCGAGCTCGTCGCGGTGCGACTCCAGCGCGGTGACCGACTGGTCGACCAGCTCGTAGAACGGGCCCGTCTTCTGCTGCAGCTCGTCGCTGCTCACCGTGTTGTTCATCGCCTCGAGCCAGTTCTGCGCGACCAGGTCGAGGAAGTTGCGGAACGACAGGTAGGACTTGTTCATCAGCTTGCGTGCCTGCGACCACTCGAGCGGCGTGAGCTCGTCTTTGCTCGCCATGAGCTTGCGCAGGCGGGCCAGGCGCAGGGTGGTGGTGACCATGCACGCCCGGAACACGAGCAGCACGTTCTCGGTGCCCTCGATGGACGGGTGGGTGGCGTGCCACTTGATCTTCCGCTCGTGGCGGTCGAGGAACCGCTGCATGCCGCGAGCGATCTGCATCTCCTCGGAGAAGTCCCAGATCACCATGGAGGCCTCGGTGATCAGGTTGGGCAGAGGCTCGTTGAGCCCCTCGGCCCCGGTGGAGCGGGGGATGTTCAGCCGGTCGAAGAACTCCGCGATCCGATCGACATCACCCTCCAAGAACACAGATTCGACCGTCTCGACGAAGTCGCCCTCGGACTTCGCTGCGGTGCGCACCAGGCTGGCGATGGTGGCCTGCTTCGACATTCGCTCTCCCTACCGTGAGGTGGAGTTGGACTGGGCCTGTTAATGCGACCGTGCAGCGACTTCAAGGTCGCAGTGGAGGACGCGCTTGGTCATGCTGAAGGTCGCCTCGATGGTCGTGATGATGTGCGCAACGGGATCGTCCGCCTGGGCGTTCTCGGCAGGCGACACCACCGACACGGCAGGGTCCACCGCCACCGCCGACACCACCGACACCGCGTCCACGCCGATCGTCGACAGCACCCCCACCGGGCCTACGGGCATCACGGGTCTCGAGACGGCCGACGAGACGGCCCTCGACACGGGCACCGGCAAGGGCACCACCGACACCGACGACAGCGGCGACGGCTTCACTACCTACGTCGAAGACACCTACACCTGTCCCGACTGCCTCGGAGCGGCCGATCTCGCGGGCGACCCCGGCGGCTCGCCCTGCGGCGACTGCACCACCGGCAGCGCCCCCCCCTGGCTGGCCGTCATGGCACTGCTCGGCCTCGCTCGCCGCCGTCGGGCCCCCCACGCCTGATCGTCCTCGCCCATCACGGGCCACCCCGGACCCCCCGCGACAGGCAGCGCACGCCCGCTGCGCCCACCTCGCTCGGGTTCGGCTATCCTTGAGGTGGGAGGACCGTCCGCGTGAAGACCATGACCTTCCTGCAGCTGTCGCAGGAGTTCGGCGGCACCCGCTTCGGCCCGTTCGAGCAGGTGGAGATCCGCCTCGGCTCCGACCCGGAGCAGAGCGACATCACCCTGCCCGCCGAGCTCGGCGTCGCGCCGCAGCACGTCAAGGTGCTCAAGCAACAAGACGAGACCTTCATCCTCGCCCCGGTCGATCGCACCGCGGCGCTGTTCTTCTTCCGGTCCACGGGCGGCAAGGCCAAGCAGGTCACAGCGCCCCTCGCGTGCAAGGCCGGCGACAGCTTCGCGCTGGTCACCGCCGAGGGGCCCCGCTTCTTCCTGCAGTCGGAGAAGAACCCGAAGGCCATCGCCGCGGCAGCCGCCGAGTCGGAAGGCCCCGGCTGGGGCGGCATCAACAAGCCGAACATCAAGACCGAAGGGATCGTCAACGAAATCAAGCGCCGCGGCTTCGCGGCCGTGTTCACCACCCGCCTCGGCAACATGTGGATGAACGCCTGGCGGATGATCAAGACCGGGCAGATCTTCAGCCCGGTCTACATCGTCGGCGGCATGTTGATGCTCTTCGGCTGGCTCGGCGTGTTCGGCTCGGGCTGCGCCATGCTGCGGCTGAGCAGCCAGCGCAACACCGCCACCAAGCAGCTCACCGAGTGCCGCGACGCCTCGGGCCTGGGCTCCGACGCGGTCGACGGCGACCCGTCCACGGCGCAGCTCACGCAGAAGATCCTCGTCGATGCCACCTGGAAAGACGTGATCCTGTCCGACACGGCGCTGCGCGAGGCCTTCGTCAAGCAGCTGAAGGTCGTCTACGCCGACCCCAACCGCTACGAGTGGGTCTACAAGCGGCCCGACTCCCCCTACAACCAGCTGAAGAAGCAGCTCGAGGCCCAAGGGCTCCCCGAGAACCTGGTGCGGGTGCTCGCCTTCGCTGCCGCCCGGGGGCGCTTCGACCAGCAGTGGCACCGCATCCAAGACTCCGAAGGCCAGAGCGTCTGCGGCCGAGGCCCCATGGGGCTCACCTACCGCACGGCCCGGAACCTCGGGCTGGCCGAGCTGCAGCCCGACGCTCTGGTGGAGGGCCAGGTGGCGGGCTCGGGCGACCTCGAGAAGCAGCGCCAGCGCCTCGACAAGACGCTGCTCGACGCCAACGACGAGCGCGAATACCGCGACGACCTGATCGTGGCCGGAGGCACGAACCTGCAGGGCGGTCTGCAGTGCCTGTACATCGACGGCACCGACGACCGGGAGAACCCCCGTGAGCTCGCCACGGCCCTGCGCACCAAGGTGGGCGCGTCGGCGGGCCGGCTGCCCAGCGAAGGCAGCGGCTTCTGGGTGGCCTCACGGCTGATGATGCTGTACGCCCACGACTTCAAGTACGACCTCGAGAGGGTCGACTTCGACGCCAAGACCGCTCCTTCCACCCGCCTCGAGGCCAAGGAGGTGCCGGCGCCGAACATCAACTTCGCGGTGAAGGAGACGGCGACCGTGATGGCCCTCGCCGCGGCGATCCCCTGCCTCGCGCGCTTCGACAAAGACCAGCGCGAGCCGCCCCCGTGGCTGATCAAGGAGCCGCCGCTGCTGGGTCAGTGCGCCATCCTCAAGGCCTACGTCGACTACGATCGAATGGACTGAGCGGGGCTCGGGGGCGTGGCTACACGCCGCGGGCGTCGGGGTGCCACACGACCTTGTGCAGCTGAACCTGCAGGCGAACGGGCAGGCGCTCGTCGAGGATCCACTGCGCGAGGTCGACCGGCGCGACGGTGCCCCAGGCGGGACTGAACAGCACCTCGCAGCGCTCCGCGATGCCGCGGGTGCGCACCTGCTCGGCCGCCCAGTCGAAGTCCTCGCGCGAGGCGATGACCACCTTCACCTCGTGGTGCGGCTGCAGCACGTCGAGGTTCTCCCAGCGGTTTCGCCGCACCTCGCCCGACCCTGGGGCCTTGAGGTCCATGATGACGTGGACCTCGGGGGGCACGGCGTGGATCGGCATCGCTCCCGAGGTCTCGAGCAGCACCTCGTGCCCGAGCGCGAGCAGCTGCTCCATCAGCGGCACCGCGGCGGGCCACAGCAGGGGCTCTCCCCCGGTGACCTCCACCGTGTGCACCCCGAAGGCGTGGGCCTCGGCCACGACGTCGGCCACCGAGCGCAGCTCGCCACCCTGGAAGGTGAACGCCGAGTCGCACCAGGTGCAGCGCAGATGGCACCGCGACAAGCGCACGAAGACGCAGGGCTTGCCCACGTGGGTGGACTCGCCCTGGACGGACACGTAGATCTCGTTGACGAGCAGCCGCTCAGCGGCGGGTAGCGTGCGTAGCTCGGTGGACAGGCCCATCCGCCCGCTCTAACGCAGCGGCCGAGCGCGAGCGGCCTCCCCTACCCGGCCGACACGGTCCCGTGGTCTACTGTCCGCCATCCCCCCCCGGAGTTCCCATGTACCGAGCGCTCGTCTTCGCCGGGACCCTGCTGTTCGCCCTCACCGCGTGTGGCGACAACTTCTCCGCCGTCCAGAAGGTCGACACGATCGACGCTTACGAGAAGTACCTGCAGGAGAACCCCGACTCCCGCTGGGTGCTGCAGGCCAACGACCGCCTCGAGACGCTCTACCTCGAGCGAGCCCGCGAAGAGAAGTCGCTCGAGGCCTACGACGGCTACCTCGAGCGCTTCCCGCAGGGCAAGCTCCGCAAGAAGGCACTCGACGAGCGAGAGGAGTTCCTGTTCGACTGGGCACGGCACGAGAACACCTCGGCCTCGTGGACCAAGTTCCTCGACGAATACCCGAAGGGCGACAAGAAGCGGAAGCGCGAAGCCGAGCGCATGGTGGAGGTGCACGAGTACCTCGACAAGGTGTCGCTGTCCGACACCCGTGTGATGCAGGTGAACATGGCCGAGAACCCCGACGGGCCCATGGACGGCTGGGGCTTCGAGATCGATGTGACGAACAACGGCGACGAGCCCATCGTCGACATGCGCCTGCAGATTCAGTTCCTGTCCCCGGAAGGAGGGGTTCTGCGGGAGAAGGAGTGGCCGGTGGTGGCGCCCAAGTTCCCCATCCCCATGGAAGAGGAGAAGAAGGTGCCCATCGCGCCGGGCGAGACGCGCACCTGGCTGTGGACCGACGGGATGATCCCCGAGCGCTGGCTCGAGAAGAAGGAGACCCGCATCAAGGTCATCCGAATCACCCGCAAGGCGGGCTGAGACGCGCCCGCGTGGCAGGCGCCTCCCGGTGGTCGTGGGCATGGGTGATGTGGGGCGTGGGGTGCGCCCCGTGGCGCTTCGACGAGGTGTTGTGCGACGCCCAGCCGCCGGAGGCCGGCACGGTGCACATCGGTCCGCTGCTGTGCAGCGACCAGCTGCCCACCGGGGGCAACGGCCGCATCGGTGCCGACCTCTACGTCGCGACGCCCACCTACCGGGCGATCCTCCGTAGTCCCCAAGACGCGCTGACCCTGTCGGGGACCGGTGGCCTCACCCTCGTGGACTGGGCTCGCTGGGGCGAGAGCGACATGCTGCACGAGCTGGTCCCACTTGTCGACGGCGGCTGGCTGCACCCCACCGACTGGACAGTGGGCGCCCGCACGGTCGAGGTCATCGGCGTGGTCGGAGCCCTCCCCGACCGCGACACGCCGCAAGGCGCCGCGTCCTCCGTCGTTTGGACCTTCCCCGCCGACCGTCCATGCGTGCAGGCGACGGGCGCCGACGGCTGGTTCGTGCACGCGTCGGGGGGCGTCGAGCGTCAGGGCCGGTCGCTGCAGCGGGGGTCGACGACCCTGGCATCGGGCGGCTCGGTGACCGACGACCTCGGCGGCGCCATGCGCCTCGCGGAGGGAGAGCTCTGCCTCGACGCATCCCGGGACGTGTGGTCGTGGCTGGGCTCGACTGCCATCTCGGGTGACGCCGACGGCGAGCTCGAGCTGTGGAGCGACGACGAGCTGGTGGGCCGCCTCCCTCGTGGCTCCTTCGACACCACCGTGCCCGATGTCGTGTCCCGTGTACGCGCCGTAGCCGACGATGCCGCCCCGGGAGACTTCCTCGCGATCGGCCACGACCTGACGCCCACGACGGGCCCGGCAGGCTCGGTCGACCTGGCCCTGCCCGAGGACGGGCGCTGGCGGAGCGTGGCCTGGACCCACGCCGATGGGCGCTCCGGAACGACGATCCTGCCCTCCGGCGGCGGCTCGGTCGGCACCGGCGCCGGCACGGTGACCCTGACGGTCACCCGAGGCCCGACCGACGAGCCCTGGAGCCAGACCCTGGAGGTGGTGGGCGACGACGACCCCACGACGACCACCACCGACACGGCGGCCGAGAGCGAGCCGCTCCTCGTCGAGGTGGAGGCACGCTTTGCCCAAGGCGCCTGGGCCAGCGTGGGGATCGGTCGCCCGAGCGATCGGAGCCGCAGCTGGCGGGGCACCGACGCACGAGCCCTCTCCCTCGGCGCCGCCGACGGTCTCGACTACCAGGTGTTCCTCGTCGAAGACGGCACCACCGAGGTGCTGCCCACCGAGCTCGGCCATCCCCGACTCGTCGCTCATGGCGGCAGCCGCTACCGAGGCGTCGAGGGCGAGGTCCCATGGGTGGTCGACGCCTGGCCGGTGCGCTTGTCCGAGCGGAAGAACGCCTGGGGCACGGTGCAGTTCCCCTTCGACGGCGCCGCCCATGCCCTGCAGCTCGCCGACGGCGGAGCCGGCCGCCTCCGCACGCTCGCCGTGGATCTGCCGACCCTCGGCCTCCTTGGCGCGCCCCACGCCCCGGATCGAGCGCCCGACGCCGTCTACCTGCCGCCTCCCAGCGACGACCTCGCCGAGTGGACCCCCTGGTTCCGCTGGCTCGACGCCGCCAAGCTGCTGGTGCCGCTCGGCGACTTCACCTGGGCGCCGGTGGCCGATCCCCGTCAGCTGGTCCTCGCGGAGGTCGAGGCGGCCATCCGGCGAGGCGCCGTGGTCACCGGTAGCGGCGAGCGCCTCGTGGTCACCGTCGATGGAGCAGGCCCCGGCGCCGTGCTGCCGGAGCTCGGCGCTGCGCAGCCCACCGGCACGACCGGAGCCACTGCCACCACCGCCGACACCGGCACGCGGTCACCACGTCCACGACGACTCGTGGTCGACGAGCTGACCGACGGTCTCGAGCGTCTGCGCGTGATCGGCGAAGGCGGCGAGGTATGGCACGACGGCCCAGCCGAGCCCACGACCCTCGACGTGCCGGCCGACGTCGGACGATGGCTGGTGGTGCTCGGCACCGGTGGCGACGGCGCATGGGCGGTCAGTGGACCCGTGTGGCTGTCGCCCCCTCGCTGACCGGTCAACGAGATAGGATGCGCCGATGCTCCCCCTCCTCTGGCTCCTCACGCTCGCCGCCCCAGCCCACGCGCTCACCCAGAAGCAAGCAGGCCCCTACGTCGAGCTGGGGGTAGGCGGTGGTGCGGCGGGCTCCCCCCTGGTCGGGCAGGCCGGTGGCCACCTGTCGGTGGGCCTGTGGGGCGGAACCTACGACGATGCCTACTCCTTCGGTCGCTACTGGAGCATCGGCCTGGCCAACCGCGTCGACTACGCCCCCGGGCCCGGCGTGCCGCGGATCGCCCCCATGCTCGAGGTCCGGCGAGGCCTCGACGTGTTCGTCGCCAACACCTCGCCCTTCCTGGCGGGCGGCCCGCTGCTGGTGGTGGGCGACGAGGTCGTCACCGGAGCGACCGCGCGTGGCGGCCTGTCGGTCAAGTGGCGGCGCAGTCGCTTCTGGGGCGTGACCTTCCGCTTCGAAGGGGGTGCCGACTTCGTGGCCGACACCATCGCGCCCACGTTCGGGCTGTACATCGGAGGCGGCTTCGCCCGCCCGGCCCGACCCATGGACAAGCTCAAGTAGCGAGCGGTGGCCCCCTCAGGCCGTGAGCGAGGGGTCGTTGGCTCTGCGCCACAACCACAACGCGCCCCCGCCGATGAGCCCGAGCGGCAGCAGCGACAGGAAGATGGTGGTGTCGATGAACGCCTGTCGGGTGTCTTCGTCGTCTTGGCCGCCGCAGACCGCGCAGCCCCAGGCCACCGCCGTCAACAGCCACAGCCCCGCGCCGCTCACAGGTAGACCTGCCAGTAGAGCACCGGCCAGAGCAGCACCACGAAGTACCAGAACAGACGCCCCGCCCAGAAGCTGTCACCCGACAGGTCGCCCGCGCGAAGCTGGACGAACTGCCGGACGATCACCGCCGTTCCCCCGAGAACGTGCAGCCCGTGCATGCCCACGATGAGGTAGAAGAACGCCGAGTGGGACGAGGTGCGAAGCCCCAGCCCCGCCGACAGCAGGTTGGCCCACTCGTAGCCCTGGAAGAGCACGAAGAACACGCCGAGGGCCACGGCGCCGAGCATCGGCCGCTTCGCCGCCTCCGGCGCCTCGGCGAACCTCCGCCCGGCGTAGACCATCAGCGCACCCGAGGCGAGCAGCACCAAGGTGTTGAACCCAGTGGCCTCGATGGGCAGCCGGGGCTGGCCGGCGGGAGGCCACACAGGAACGTTGGTGCGCGCGATGGCGTAGGCGCTGATGAACCCCGCGAACAGCATGCACTCGGTGAGGATGAAGATCATCGTGCCAAGCACCGCGTTCGGAACGACGGGCTTCCGTTCCCGCGGAGGCGGGTGGACGATGCGCAGGTCGGGCTCACTCATGCCGTACGCCATATCGTCTCCCGCAGGCCATCGGGCAGGGCGCCCGACCGGCTCAGTGGTGGCCGCCCTCGTCGTGACCACCCTCGTCGTGGCCGCCCTCGTGATGCTCGGCATCGCCGTGACCGCCGGCGTCGTGGCCGCCGTGACCGTGGCCGCCACCGGCCGCCTGCTCTTCCTGCACGCGCTCGATGTGCGCGATGGCTGCCTCGTTGACCCAGTTCGAACCTTCGTGGTTGAGCACGTCGGGCGCCACCGCGAAGAAGAACAGGAACATGAACGCCAGCGACGTGATCAGGAAGTAGTGGACGAACCGCTTCTCGAGCGTCAGGTGCATGAAGTTGCGAATGACCAGGCCGGCCTTCACCACCGCGATGCCGAAGGCCGTGATCAGGGTGATGATCTGCAGACCCGTGGCCTCACCGACCTCGGGACCGAGGACGGAGATGACCAGCAGTCCGAGGAGGACGGCGTAGGTCTTGTAGTAGAAGTCGACCCCGTGGCTGTGATCGCCGTGGCCGTGGTCGCCGTGGCCATCCCCGTGGTCGTGCTTGTCTGCGGACGCAGCGTTGTCAGACATGGTGGCTCACTTGGCGATGTAGAGGAGCGGGAAGAGGAAGATCCAGACCAGGTCGACGAAGTGCCAGTAGAGCCCGACGTTCTCGACGCGGTGCAGCTCCTGGTTCTTGCGAGCGGTGCTGGCGACCCACAGCATGCACAGGGCACCGACGATGACGTGGGCGCCGTGGATGCCTGCTGCGGTGTAGTAGAACGACCAGAACGTGTTCGCCGTGATCGTGTAGCCATGAGCGATCTCGTTGCTCCACTCGAACGTCTTGACGACCAGGAAGCCGACGGCTCCGCCGATAGTCATGTAGAGGAAGCGCGCCGCCTTCGGCCCGTCGCCCTGCTCGGCCGCGTGGTGCGCGAGCACGGCGGTGAGCGACGAGGTGAGCAGGATGAACGTGTTCAGCGTGCCCAGCATCGTGTTGGTGTGCACCGCGTAGTTGGCCCACTCGGGGTGGCCGATGCGGTGCATGATGTAGGCCGCCAACAGGCCGCCGAAGATGACGATCTCGGAGGCGAGGAGCCACCAGATCGCCAGCTTGGCCGTCATGACCCCGGTGGCCGACCGGGTGGTTGCGATGGGCTTGAACGACATCGGGGCGCCTCTCAGGTGGGCTCGTTCTGGGGCCAGTAGTCGTCTTCACGGCCGGGCACGGAGTACTCGTAGGGGCCGCGGTAGACGGTGGGCATGTCGTTGGGGTGCCAGTTGCCGTGGCCGGGGGGCGACGGCGTGGTCCACTCCAGCGTGTTGGACTTCCACGGGTTGGGACCCGCCTTCTCGCCCGCGAACATGCTGTAGATGACGTTGAAGATGAACACCGCCTGGAAGGCGATGAGCACCAGCAGCGACACCGTGGCGATGACCCGCAGCGCTTGCAGGTCGGGCGTCGCGAGGTCGGGGAAGTGGTTGTAGTTGTAGATCCGGCGATGCTGACCGGCGGCCCCGAGGATGAACAGCGGGATGAAGATCGTGTTCAGCGGGATGATGGTGCCCCAGAAGTGCACCTTGCCGAGGGTCTCGTTCATCATCCGCCCGAACATCTTCGGGAACCAGAACGTGAACGCCGTGAACGTGCCGATGAACGCGATCGGGAAGAACGTGTAGTGGAAGTGGGCGATCACGAAGTAGGTGTCGTGGAAGTAGATGTCCATGCCCGAGGCGCCCAGGAAGATGCCGGTGACGCCGCCGATGAGGAACTCACCGATGAACCCGAGCGCCCAGAGCATGGGCGTGGTGAATCGGATGGAGCCGCCGTAGAGCGTGGCGATGAACAGGAACATCATCTCGGCGATGGGAATCGAGATGAGCACCGTGGTGACGGTGAAGATGTTCGCCATGCGGGGGTCGATGCCGGCGACGAACTGGTGGTGGGCCCAGACGAAGAACGACAGCACGCCAGTGCCGATGGCGGTGTAGAGGATGGTCTGGTAGCCGAAGAGCTTCTTGCGGGCGAACACCGTGACCACGTCGGCCACGAAGCCACACGCCGGCAGCAGCACGACGTAGACCTCGGGGTGCCCGAAGAACCAGAAGAGGTGCTGCCAGAGGATGGGGTCGCCGCCACGCTTCGGGTCGAAGAAGCCCGTGCCGATCATCTGGTCGAAGAACAGCATGATGGCGCCGGCGATGAGCGGGCCCACGGAGGCCATGAACAGGATGCTGGCAATGCAGATCATCCACACGGTCATGGGCACGTCTTTGGCACGCATGCCCGGAGCGCGGGAGTTCATCGCCGTGGTGATGAAGTTGATGCCGCCGATGAGGAAAGCGGCGAACTCCACCGCCACCGCGAGAAGCCAGAGGCTCGAGCCGAGCGGCGTCATGCTGTAGCTCGCGTCGGCCGACAGCGGCGGGTAGCTCGTCCAGGCGCCGCCGAAGCCACCACCCTCGACGAACCAGCTGGCCATCAGGATGAGGATGCTCACCAGGAACACCTGGTAGGACAGGCGGTTCAGCTTGGGAAACACCATGTCGTCGGCGCCGATCATCAGCGGGATGAGGAAGTTGCCGAACGCTGCGATGAGCACGGGCATCGCCACCCAGAAGATCATCACCGACCCGTGGTTGGTGATGAGCATGTTGTACTCGGTGGGCGACACGGTGCCGAACCCCGGCACACTCATGCCCGGGAAAGCCAGCTGCATGCGGAACGCGTAGACGAAGAACCCGCCGAACAGCGCCATGAACATGCCCGTGAACATGTACTGCATGCCGATGAACTTGTGGTCCAACGGGAAGATGTACTTCTCGGTGAACGTCGGCTCGTGATGGTGATGGTCGTCGTGGTGGTGTGCCGCGTCGACCTTGGCCGCTTCAGACATGGATTGCCTCTCGAACCGTCAGTTGCCGCCAGAGGCCAGCCAGGCCTCGTGCTCTTCGGGGGTCTCGATGATGACGCGCGCGCCCATGATGCCATGGCCGATGCCACACATCTCCGCGCACTGGATGTCGTAGGTGCCGGTCTTGGTCGGCTGGAACCAGCCGGTGATCTCGCGGCCCGGGATGGCGTCCTGCTTGAGGCGGAACACCGGGATCGAGAAGCTGTGCAGCACGTCACGCGACCGGAGCTTGAAGTGGTAGGTCTTGTCGACCACCAGGTGCAGGTCGTCGACCGTGCGCACGTCGTCGTCGGTGCCCAGCTCGCCGTCGGGCCCGGGATGCTCGAAGCTCCATGCCCACTGCTGCGACATCACGCCGATGGTGTAGTCGGGCTCGGGGAGGTCTTGCTTCACGTCGTACCAGACGCGCACCGCGCCGACGATGATGGCGATGTCGCACAGGATGATGAGCCCGTGGGGCCACGTGATCCACCGCTTCAGGTGCTTCTCGTTGCCGGTGACGTATTGGGCGGGCACCCCTTCCCGGTAGCGGAAGCGAACCAGCAGCCAGAAGAACATCACCTCGGCACAGATGAACCAGAAGAACACGATCACCGACATCAACACCCAGAGGTTGTCGATGTCGGCCGCGAACGACGACGCCTGTGGCAGGAGAAACTGAATCATGGGACGCTCGCTTCGTTCACAGGACGAACAGGACGACCGCGCCGCTGAACAGCACGACGCCGATCATCGACGCGTAGAAGGTCTTGTTGAGGATGGTCTCTGCGCTCTCTTCTTTGGCCATGCCTGCCCCCTCACTTACGCAGCGTCTGGATGTAGGCGACCACGTCTTTCATGGCCTGCTCGTCGGTGAGGCCCGCGGTCATCGGGGCCATCGTAGCGCCCCACTGGTCACCCGACTGCGCCCCCCGCACCCCGCCCTTGAACTTCTTGAGCTGGGTGAACAGGTACCAGTCGTGGGTGTTGATGAGGGGCGGCGCGTGCTGGGCGTCACTGCCCGTGCCCTCGGCCTGGTGGCAGGCGGCGCAAGTGCCGTAGAGCGTCTTTCCGTTCTCGGCGTCGCCGTCGAGCGTCGGCGCAGGCTGCACCGGCGCGAGCCCGGAGACGTACTCGGCGACCAGCGCCACGTCTTCCTGCGACATCAGCGTCATCGCCATGGGCTTCATGCGCATGCCTTCGATGTCGTCGTAGTGGTAGCCGCGCAGGTCGTTGCGGTAGTTGTCGAGCTGCTGCTGCACGTACCACTGAGGCAGGCTGGCGATGGCCGGCGCCGCGACATCGGCCTTGCCGCCGCCGGATGCCGTGTGGCACGGGGCGCAGTAGTTCGCGAACAGGTACTCGCCACGCTCCATGCCCTTGGCGGGGGCAGACTGGCAGCCGGTAGACCAGGCAACGATGCCGACCGCGAAGCTGAGGGCGAGCCAGAAGGGGGTCGTCTTCATGCGTCAGACCTTGGTTGAGTCGAGGACGCCCGACAGGCCGGGCGCAGGGAACCGGGAGGGTATGGGCTGCGACACGCCGCCGCGATGCACCAAATCGCTGCACGACGACCCGTGCAGCCCGTCGTGGTCGGCGTCGTGGTCATGTGTGGGCCATCCAGACGATGCCCACTCCGGTGACCGAGACGTACAGCCACACTGCGAGGGTCGCCGGGGCGATCCGCTTGTGCGCCGAGATCGCTCCCAGCCACCCACGCAAGCCGGCCGTCAACGCGAGGGGAAGGATGATCGCCGCCAGCACGATGTGACTGAACAGCACGAACAGGTAGACCGAGCGGAAGGCCCCCTGATAGACCGCCGGCCCTTCGCTGAACCAGTGGTAGGTGACGTAGGACAGCAGGAACAGGGTGGACGTGGCGAAAGCCGTCGTCATCAGCTTCTTGTGGAGCTCCACCTTCCCCAGCTTCACCGACACGCCCCCCGCCACGAGCAAGACCGCGGTGAGCGCGTTGAGCGTGGCGTTGACGAACGGCAGGGACGACACGTCGACAGCGCCCGCCATCCCACCGGGCACCGGCCCCAGCACGAGCCCGGCCACCACGGCGCACAGCACGGCCGACACGCCGTAGATGGCGCGCTGGACGCGAGGCTCGAGCTCGCCGTTCACGGGCGGCGCATCGGCGCTCATCGCACCGCGGCCACGTCGGCCGGCACGACGATGCCGTCGTTGTTGCCCCAGGAGTGCCGCACGTAGGTGGCAGCTGCCGCGATGTCGTAGTCGGAGAGCGAGCCCTGGGCGGGCATCACGCCATTGTAGGTCTGCCCCTTGACGACGATCTCGCCCGACAGGCCCTCGACGATGATCCGGGCGTGCTTCTTGGGCGGTCCGTAGAACTCACCCGCGCCGGCGAGCGGAGGGAAGGCCCCCGGCACGCCCTGGCCGTTGGCCTGGTGACACGCGGCACAGACCTCGCCGTAGACCTTCTCGCCGCGGGCCATCAACGAAGCCTTGTCGATCTTGGTCTCGTCGACCTTCTCGACAGCGGCGACCGGCATGTCGACCTCGGCACGGAATGGCGGCGAGGCGCAGTACATGTGGCCCGTCTTCGCGGAGTGAATCCACGAGGAGCACGTGCCATCCTTGAAGATGTGCGGGTAGCGCGTGTTGATCTCGTCGACGTCACGCGCCATGTTGCGAGGCCAGCACGCCGTGAGCAGCACCGGAAGGCAGAGGAGCATCGGAAGGGAACGGGTCATGGGTTCCTCACGGGTGTGGGAGCACCGGCGCCGTGGGCCGAGGCTGGAGTAGACGTGGGTGTGGGGCGTCGGACCACGACGGTCGACGCATACTTGGACTGGAGCCACGGGATCGCGGCCACGACCAGATGGAGGACGAGCACCTGCGCGACCGCGAACTCCGGCAGCGGCGCCCAGCTCATAGCTATGTCGGCAGCGACGCACAGCGCGAACAGGCGCAGGACGACCTGCGCTCCGTCCCGAAGCGATGGGGCCGTGGAGCGGGCGTCGCGCGGGGCGAACTGCGGGGCCGCAAGCATGGCCAGCAGCACGGCCGTGCCGCTCCACCACGCCATGCGCGCGAAGAGGGCGAGACCGCTGGCGGCCCCGGCATCGGCGGCGCACAGCGGCCACTGGGCACAGGCCACGAGAGCTCCGCTGCCCACGGCGAACGCAGTGCCGAGGCCTGCCACCACGGACGCCCCGGCGACGATCGCGCCG
>Ga0213839_1001358_pt1 | contig 16081 bp, 15 predicted proteins | sample SWPATP21_FD_160075 | JGI IMG/M metagenome (GOLD analysis project Ga0213839, IMG submission 160075) | Coastal seawater microbial communities from Marineland, Florida, United States - SWPA TP2 #1 | ecosystem: Environmental > Aquatic > Marine > Coastal | place: USA: Florida | collected 2016-08-14
AGAAACTTGCCATGGCCGCCGGGCTGGCCCGCAGCGCCTATCTCGTCGGCACCACCTCGGAGGCCGGGACGAAGGGGCATCTGCTCGCCTTCATCGATGCGGTGGAGGGCGCGCAATCGGCGCTGGCCAAGGCCGCCGGAGAGGCGCTGACCTTTTCCGGCCTCGATGCCGGGGTGCTCGACGTGGGGTTCTTCGCCGCCCATGACGCGGCCGCCGCGGCGCTGGCGCGCCACGGGCTGCGCTTCGATCTGCCGGAACCGGAGGAACCGCGCCCGGCCGAACGCCCCGCGCCGGGCAGCGACCCCGACAAGCCGCCGATCCTGCGCTGAGCCCGGCGCGGGGCAGGGGCGTTGCCCCTCGGCGGGTGCCGCGCCTCTGCCCGAAGTATTTGCGACCAGAAGAAGCGGGGGCCGTGCAGTTGGATATTGAGCGGCGCGCCCGCGGGCGCTAGGGTCGGGCCAGGCCCTGCTCGGGCCTCCGCCCCCCGGTTCGGGAAGCAGTTGCCCTGCGGAGCACCGTTCACTTCGGACCTGTCTCGTTCAGGCACATGCATAAGGGGGGAGTGCATCGACGCCTGGAGGGAAGGACCCGACATGACCCCGACAGCCCCGATCCATCGTCTGAAACGCCAGGCCCGCCAGCAGGCGCGGCAGGAGGACATCCCGCTTCACGCCGCGCTCGACCGTGTCGCCGCCGCGCAGGGGTTCCAGAGCTGGAGCCATCTCTCCGCCGCCCATCCCGGCATGAGCCCGGCGGACCGGCTGGCCGCCACCCTGCAATCGGGCGAGATGATCCTGCTGGCCGCGCGTCCGGGGCAGGGCAAGACGTTGCTGGCGCTGGAAATGGCCGCCCGCGCGGGGACACTCGGGCGGACCGGCCATATCTTCACCCTCGACGATACGGAGGATCAGGTGCGCACCCGCCTCTCCGGTCTGGCGGTGACGCCCGCGGTCATCGACGCGCTGCACATCGACACCTCCGACGATATCTCCGCCGGTCATGTCATCGCACGGCTGGCGGTGACGCCCGGCCCGGCGCTCATCGTCATCGACTATCTTCAGCAGCTCGATCAGCGGCGCACCCATCCGGGGCTGGAGGATCAGATCCGCCGCCTGCGCGATCACATGACGGCCAGCGGCGACATCTGCCTGATCCTGGCGCAGATCCATCGCAGCTTTGGCGCCACCGGCAGGGACATGCCCGGACCGGACGATATCCGTCTGCCCAACCCGCTGGACCTGACGCTCTTCGACCGGGCGGGGTTCCTGCATGAGGGGCGCTTTGTCCTTGGCCCGCCCGCCTGATCCCGCAGGCCCGCAGGGGGAGGGGACGCTGCGTCCTATCCCCTTGCCCTTTCGGCCGCCGCGACTTACCCCGTTCCCATGAAACTGCTTTTTCTTGGCGATATCGTGGGCCGCGCCGGACGCCGCGCCGTGACGGAGACCCTGCCAGCCCTGCGCGCGGCATGGAAGCTCGACTTCGTGGTGGTGAACGGTGAGAACGCCACCAACGGGGCGGGCCTGTCGCCCGACCACGCAAAGGCCCTGCTCGAGGCCGGGGTCGATGTGCTGACCCTCGGCGATCACGCCTTCGACCAGAAGGACATGATGTCCTTCATCGACAGCGAACCGCGCATCATCCGCCCGATCAACTATGCCCGCTCCGCCCCCGGCCGGGGCTATCGCATCTTTGATGTGCCGGGCGGGCGCAAGGTGCTGGTGGCGCAGGTGCTGGGGCAGGTCTTCATGTCGCGCCCCTATGACGATCCCTTCTCGGCCATCGAGACGGTTCTGAAATCCCATCCCCCCGGTGGGCTGGTCCAGGCCTCCATCGTCGACATCCACTGCGAGGCCACGTCAGAGAAGATGGCAATGGGCCACTGGTGCGACGGCAAGGCCTCCCTCGTTGTCGGCACCCATACCCATGTCGCCACGGCGGATGCGCAGATCCTGCCCGGCGGCACGGCGCATATGTCCGATGCGGGGATGTGCGGCGACTACAACTCCGTCATCGGGATGGACAAGGCCGAACCGCTGCGCCGCTTTGTCACCGGCATGTCCAAAGGCCGCTTCAAACCGGCCGAGGGCGAGGCCACCCTGTCGGGCATCTACGTGGAAACCGACGACCGCACCGGCCTTGCCAAGCGGGTGGAGATGGTGCGCCACGGCGGCCGCCTCTCGCAGTCCGGTCCCGCCCCCGTGCCCGGCCAGGGCTGAACGATGCGGCGGGCGCTGCTGCTTGGCGCGGCGCTGCTGGCGATCGGGGCGGGCTGGGCGCTGACCATCCCGCTGGCCAAGATCGCGGTCTCCACCGGCTACCGGCCGCTTGGCCTGATCTTCTGGCAGACCGTCATCGGCACCGCGCTTCTGGGCCTGATCCTGACGCTGACCGGCAAACGCTTCCGCCCGACCCGCGCGCAATGGGCCATCGCGCTCATGATCGCCCTGACCGGCACGCTGCTGCCCAATGCCTTTTCCTACCGCGCCGCGGCACATCTGCCCGCGGGGGTGATCGCCCTGCTGCTGTCGCTGGTGCCGATGATGGCCTTCCCAATGGCGCTGGCCATGGGCACCGATCGCTTCGCCCCGGCGCGCCTGCTTGGCCTCGCGCTCGGCCTTGCCGCCACCCTGCTGATCGTCCTGCCCGAGGCCAGCCTGCCCGACCGCGCCATGCTGATCTTCGTGCCCGTGGCCCTGGTCGCCCCGGCCTTCTACGCGCTGGAGGGCAACCTCGTCGCCCGCCTCGGCACTGCGGGGATGGACGCGGTGCAGACCCTCTGCCTTGCCTCGCTGATCGGGGCGGTCGTGTCGCTGCCGCTGGCGCTCGCGACCGGACAGTTCATCCTGCCCCGCACCCTCGCCGCCCCCGAGGCCGCGCTGGCCCTGTCGGCACTGATCCATGCGCTGGTCTATTCGGGTTATGTCTGGATGGTCGGCCGGGCCGGTCTTTGCGGTGCAGGTCAGCTACCTCGTCACCATCTTCGGCATGGTCTGGTCCATGGCCCTGCTGGACGAACGTTATGCGCCCGCGATCTGGGCATCGCTGGTCCTCATGCTGGCTGGAATGGCACTGGTCCAGCCCCGCGATCCCGAAGATGCAACGCCGCCCTTGCCGGGAGTACCCCCGGACGCCTAGATAGGCTCCGGCGCGGTCGAAGTTCGGCGCGCCGGGGACAGGAGCGGACAGGTGATCCAACTACTCGGACTTTCGCAGACCGGCTCGGCCGTTCTGACCCTCGCCGTGGTCGCGGCGATGTTTGTCCTCTTCGTGCGCGAGGTCTACCCGACAGAGGTCGTGGCCATCGCCGGTGTCGCCGTGCTGCTGGTGCTGGGCGTCCTGCCCTACGAGGCCGCACTGCCGGTGCTCGCCAACCCCGCCCCCTGGACCATCGCCGCCATGTTCATCGTCATGGGCGCGCTGGTGCGGACCGGGGCGCTCGATGCCTTCACCCAGATGGCGACCCGGCACACGCACCGGCCCCGCCTGGCCATTGCCGCGATGATGGCTTTCGTCATCTTCGCCTCGGCTATCGTGGCCAATACGCCGGTGGTCGTGGTGATGATCCCGGTCTTCGTCCAGCTTGCCCGCAGCCTCGGAATCAACGCCTCCCGCCTGCTGATCCCGCTCTCCTACGCGGCGATCATGGGCGGCACGCTGACCCTGATCGGCACCTCGACCAACCTGCTGGTCGACGGCGTCGCCCAGGCCCAGGGCCTGCCCGCCTTTTCCATCTTCGAGGTGACGCCGATCGGCCTCGTCGTCGTGCTCTGGGGCATGACCTACCTCTATGTCGTGGGCCGCTGGCTGCTGCCGGACCGGGACAGCATGGCCGACATGCTCTCCGACCGTTCGCGGATGAAGTTCTTCACCGAGGCGGTCATCCCCCCCGAATCGAACCTCGTCGGACGAGAGGTCCTCTCCGTCCAGCTCTTCAAACGCGAAGGGGTGCGCCTGATCGACGTGGTGCGCGGCGATGTCTCGCTGCGCCGCAACCTCAAGGACGTGGTGCTTCAGGTCGGCGACATCGTGGTGCTGCGCTCGCAGATCACCGAACTGCTCAGCCTTCAGCGCAACAAGAACCTCAAGCGGGTCGACCAGATCTCCGCCGTGGAAACCACCACGGTCGAGGCGCTGGTCACCCCCGGCTGCCGCATGGTGGGCCGCCAGCTCGGCTCGCTCCGCCTGCGCCGCCGATACGGCGTCTACGTGCTGGCAGTGCACCGCCGCAACCAGAACATCGGCCGTCAGCTCGATGAAACCGTGGTCCGGGTCGGCGACACCCTGCTGCTCGAAGGCGCGCCCGAGGACATCCGCCGCCTCGCCGCGGAGATGGAGATGGTCGACGTCACCCAGCCCTCCGCCCGCGCCTTCCGCCGCGGCCATGCGCCGATCGCCATCGCCGGCCTCCTCGCCATCGTCGGCCTGGCCGCCTTCGGGGTCGCGCCGATCTTCCTGGTGACCTTCCTCGCCGTGGCCCTCGTGCTCCTGACCCGCTGCATCGACGCGGACGAGGCCTTCTCCTTCATCGAGGGGCGCCTGCTGGCGATGATCTTTGCCATGCTCGCCGTCGGCGCGGCGCTGGAACAATCCGGTGCGGTCGAACTGATCGTCACCTCCATCGCACCCTTCCTCAACGGCCTGCCGGTCTTCTTCATCGTCTGGGCGATCTATCTGCTGACCTCGATCCTGACGGAACTGGTCTCCAACAACGCCGTCGCGGTGGTCGTCACCCCGATCGCCATCGGCCTCGCTCAGGCGGCGGGCCTGGATCCGCGCCCCCTCGTCGTCGCGGTCATGGTCGCCGCCTCGGCCAGCTTCGCCACCCCGATCGGCTATCAGACCAACATGATGGTCTACGGCCCCGGCGGTTACCGCTTCACCGATTTCATGAAGATCGGCATCCCGCTCAACCTCTCCATGGGCCTCATCGTCTCTGCTGTGATCCCGCTGATCTGGCCGCTGTGACAGGCAGCCAGACCTGAGAGGTCAGCTTTCCGGACAGAAGATACCGGGCGGCTTCATCTTTCCAGAAATACTTCGGGGGAGGCCGCAGGCCGGGGGCAGCGCCCCCGACACCGGCGGCACAACGAAAAACGCCGGGCAAGGGCCCGGCGTCTCCAAGTCGTGACGGATGGCGTCAGAGCTGCGCCATGACCTCGTCGCTGGCCTCGAAATTGGTGGTGACGCGCTGCACGTCATCGTCGTCCTCCAGCGCATCCACCAGCTTCATCAGCTTCTGCAACCCTTCGAGATCCAGCTCGGTCGTCGTGGTCGGCTTCCAGATCAGCTTGGTCGATTCCGATTCGCCCAGCTCCGCCTCCAGCGCCGTGGCGACCTCGTTCAGATCGGTGTCGGCGCAATAGATGAAATGCCCGTCGTCCGAGCTTTCCACATCTTCCGCCCCGGCCTCGATCGCCGCCATCATCACCGTGTCCGCATCCGCCACATCCGCGGGATAGGCGACCTCGCCCTTGCGGTCGAACATGAACCCGACCGACCCGGTCTCGCCCAGGTTGCCGCCGTTCTTGGTAAAGGTCGACCGCACGTTGGAGGCGGTGCGGTTGCGGTTGTCGGTCATCGCCTCGACGATCACTGCCACGCCGTTCGGGCCATAGCCCTCATAGCGGATCTCTTCGTAATCGTCGCCTTCGCCGGCCTGCGACTTCTTGATCGCCCGGTCGATCACGTCCTTGGGAACGGAATTCGACTTGGCTTCCTTCACGGCCAGCCGCAGCCGGGGGTTCTTGTCGGGATCGGGGTCGCCCATCTTGGCTGCGACGGTGATTTCCTTCGACAGCTTCGAAAACAGTTTCGACCGCGCGGCATCCTGACGCCCCTTGCGATGCTGGATGTTTGCCCATTTTGAGTGGCCGGCCATGAGTGCCTCTTCGATTGCCCGGAATTTGGTCCGCTGCTCTATAGTTCACTGCCCCGGTGACAGGCAAGCGGGTAGCTGTTGGACGCCGCCGCCGGGCCGCGCTATCTGACCTCTGTACCGCCCCTTTCCCCCATATGTCGCAGGCCCCATGTCCGCCCCCATCTTCGAACAATTCGTCGTGCTCTGGGTCGTCATCGATCCGATCGGCACCATTCCCGTCTTTGTCGCTGTGACCGCCGGCATGGCGCCGGAGGCGCTGCGCCGCACCGCGTTTCAGGCCGCGGGGGTGGCGGCGCTGGTGCTGGGGTTCTTCCTGGTGCTGGGTCAGTTCCTGATCGACGCGCTCGGCATTTCCCTGCCGGCCTTCCAGATCGCCGGGGGGCTGATCCTCTTCCTCTTCGCGCTGACGATGATCTTCGGCCAGCCGACGAACGGCGCGGGCGCGGCGCAGGAACGGGGCGAGGGGATGCCCGCGATCTTTCCGCTCGCCGTGCCCTCCCTGGCCTCGCCCGGCGCGATGCTGGCGATTGTCCTGCTCACCGACAACAACCGCTTTTCCGTCCCCGAACAGGCGGTTACCGCCGCGGTCATGCTCTGCGTTCTGGGCATCGCGCTGCTCTGCATGCTGCTGGCCGGCCCGATCCTGCGGGTGATCCGGCGCAGCGGGGCCGCCATTGTCAGCCGGGTCATGGGCATGGTGCTGGCCGCCGTCGCGGTCGACAACGTGATCGAGGCTGTCCACGTGCTGATCGCCTCCGCGTGAACAGCGCCCTGTCCTTTACGAAAACCCGCGTTAGATTGGCGCCATGACACCCGATCAGATTATCCTCTTCTCCATCTTCGGAGCCGTCTTCGCCCTCCTGCTCTGGGGGCGCTGGCGCTATGACATCGTGGCGTTCGGCGCGCTCATGGTGGCGGTGGTGCTGGGGGCGGTGGACCCCCATGACGCCTTTACCGGATTCGGGCACGAGGCGACGCTGATCGTGGCGCTGGTGCTGATCGTCTCGGCCGGGCTGGTGCGGTCCGGCGCGGTCTACCTGATCACCCGGACCCTGGTGGACAGTTCGCGCCGCCTGGGTGGCCATATCGTGCTGATGGGCGGGATCGGCGGGGTACTTTCGGCCTTCATGAACAACGTCGCCGCGCTGGCGCTGCTGATGCCCGTCGACATCCAGACCGCGCGCAAGGCCGGCCGCGCGCCGGGCCTGTCGCTCATGCCGCTCTCCTTTGCGACGATCCTGGGCGGGATGGCCACGCTGATCGGCACGCCCCCCAATATCATCATCTCCGCCATCCGCGCCGACAGCCTGGGCGAAAGCTACCGGATGTTCGATTTCGCCCCGGTCGGCGGGCTGGCCGCCATCGCGGGCCTCATCTTCGTCGCGCTGATCGGCTGGCGGCTGATCCCGGTGCGCGAGGATGCGGTGGTCCGCCAGTCGGATATCGCGAACTACGTCGCCGAACTGACCGTGCCCGAGGGCAACAAGCAGATCGGCAAGCGTGTCGGCGAACTCTCGGAAACCGCGGACAAGGCCGACGTGGCCATTATCGGCCTGATCCGCGACGGCAAGCGGCTCTACGGCAACGCCCGCAACAACGTGCTGCAGGCCGGCGATGCGCTGGTGCTGGAGGCCACGCCGGAGGCACTGGACGAATTCCGCGCCGCCCTGTCGCTCAACTTCTCCGACGACCGGCGCGAGGAACTCCTGAAGGCCGACAGCGAGGGCCTCGATATCCTCGAGGTCGTGGTCAGCCACGACAGCCGCATCGCGGGCAAGACCGCCCAGGCCATCGGACTGTCCTGGCGGCAGCGCGCGGTCCTGCTGGGCATCTCGAGGCAGGGGCGGCGCATCACCTCGCAGGTGCGCAAGACCGAGGCCCAGCCCGGCGATATCCTGCTGTTGCTGGTGCAGAAGGACACCGGCGCGGACGTGGCCGACTGGCTCGGCTGTCTGACGCTGGCGGACCGGGGCCTTGCCGTGACCCAGGATACCAAGACATGGGCGTCCATCGGCCTGTTCGCGGGCGCGGTTCTGCTGGCCAGCCTCGGGGTGATCGACCTCGCCATCGCGCTCGGCCTCGTGGTGATCGCCTATGTCCTCATGCGGGTCATCCCCCTGCGCGAGCTGTACGATCACGTGGAATGGCCGGTGGTGGTCCTGCTCGGCTCCATGATCCCGCTCGGTCAGGCGCTGGAAAGCTCCGGCGGCACGTCGCTCATCGCCGACAGCCTCGTCTGGGCCACCGACGGCTGGCCCGCCTGGGCGATCCTGACCGCGCTGATGGTGGTGACCATGTCTCTCTCCGACGTGCTCAACAACACCGCCACGGCGATCGTCGCGGCCCCGATCGGCATCCAGATGGCCGACCGGCTGGGCGTCTCGCCCGATCCCTTCCTGATGGCGGTGGCGGTGGCGGCGTCTTCTGCCTTCCTCACCCCGATCGGGCACAAGAACAACACGCTGATCCTCGGCCCCGGCGGCTATCGCTTCGGCGATTACTGGCGCATGGGCCTGCCGCTGGAGATCCTCGTGGTCATGGTGTCGATCCCCGCGATCCTGGTGTTCTGGCCGCTCTAGGGCTGGGCGCGCCTACGGTGTCACTCGGGCTGTCCGTGCGGCACACAACCGCGCGGATCACGTGCTAACCCCTCAGGATTTCGTCGAAAAATCCCATCAGCGCACGCCAGGACCGCCGGTCCGCATCCGCCGAATAGCCGAACCCGTTGCCCACGGCCGCCCTGGGATTGGTGAAGGCGTGGCCCGTATGGCCAAAGGCCAGCATCTGCCAGTCGTCGCAATGCGCGGTCAGTTCCTCTGCCAGCGCCACCTTGGCCTCCGGCGGGCAGAGGCTATCGTCCCAGCCGTCGCAGATCAGCAGCGCCGGGACCATCTTCTGCGACCCCGCGGGCGGCGCGTCATAGACCCCGTGCAGCGTCACCCCGGCATCGAAGGCCGCCCCCGAGCGGGCGAGATCCAGCACCGATTTGCCGCCGAAACAATATCCCATGGCCCCGATCCGGGCGCCGGTCTGGGGCACCTCTCTCAGCGTCCGCAGTGCCGCCTGCATCCGGCTCGCCAGCAGGGGCCGGTCCGCCTGCATCTCGGCCATCCATTCCGCCGCCTGCGCCCGGTCGGTCGTGTGCCGCCCGTCGGAATAATAATCAACGCCCAGAGCGACATAGCCCTCCTCTGCCAGCCGATCGCAGGTCGCGCGGTCCATGTCCGACAAGCCGCCGAACGCGGGCGACACGAGGATGCCCGGGCAGGGGCCGTCGCCGTCTGGCAAGGCGAGATACCCGATGCAGGCGGTGCCGTCGGCATCGTAGGGATAGGCTGTTCCTGTGGGCATGCGGTCCTCCTGTTCTGTCGGCAGACTGGCCGCTCCTTACCGCGCGGTCAATCCGCCGGATGCAGATGCTCCGCCGCGGTCTTGCGGATCGCGCGGGTTAGCGGGGCGAGCGCCTCCGTCAGCCGCCGCGGCACCTGCCAGTAGAGCGGCGTGTCGAGGCGGCCGGTCTCGGTGAGCGGCACGAGGCGGCGGAAGGCGATCTCCTTCGCGACCAGCGGCTCCGGGTTCATCCCCCATCCCAGGCCCAGCCGCGCGGCCTCCACGAAGGCCTCCGTGGAGGGCAGGTAATGGGTCGGCGGGACCGGGCCCTTGCCGAAATTCCGCTCCAGCCAGTCCAGCTGCAACCGGTCCTTCCGGTCATAGGTCAGCATCGGCGCAACCCGCAGCGCGGACCCGGTAACCCCATGAGGGCAATAGCGTTTCAGGAATGCGGGGCTGGCCGTCGCAACATAGCGCAGCGCCCCGAGCGGCAGGCTGTCACAGCCCGAAGGCGGCGTCGGCGTCCCGGTCAGCGCGGCCACGACCTCGCCGCGGCGGAGGAGGTCGGCGGAGTGGTCCTGGTCGTCGACGGTGAGGTCGAAGAGGAGGTTGGGCGCGGTGAAACGGGCCTCGGCCAGGGCGGGCACGATCCACGAGGCGAGACTGTCGGCATTCACCGCTATCCGTATGATTTCCGGACCAAAATCCTCTCCCTTCAGATCGGAGGCCAGCCGCGCCTCCATCAGCGCCACCTCCTCCGTATGTCGGGCCAGACGCCGCCCGAGCGCCGTGCCTGTGCAGGGATTTCCCCTGATAACAAGGGGTTGCCCGACCCGATCCTCCAGCGCACGCAATCGCTGCGATACGGCCGACTGGCTGACATGCAATTCCGCCGCCGCGCCGTCAAAAGACCCCTGACGGAGGATCGCCCCGAGTGTAACCAGCTGAATATAATCAAACATAAGCACAGCTTATCCAACATCAGAAACATTCGCTAGCCTTATCCAAACACACCCCCTATCCCCGCCGGACACGAAACCGGAGACCCCGATGCACCTGCCCACCTTCTTCGCCGCCTTCGGCCTCGGCCTGTCGCTGATCGTCGCCATCGGGGCACAGAACGCCTTTGTCCTGCGCCAGGGCCTGCGACGCGAACATGTGGGCGCGGTGGTCGCCACCTGCGCCCTGTCCGACGCGATCCTGATCGCGGCGGGGGTGGCGGGCTTCGGCACGCTCTCGGCCCGGCTGCCCTGGCTGGGGGAGGCGATGCGCTATGGCGGCGCGGCCTTCCTGATCACCTACGCGGCGCTGTCGCTGCGCAACGCCTGGCGGGGCGGAGAGACCCTGACCGCCGCAGGCCCCGGCACCACAAGCCTGCGCCGCACACTGATCACCTGCCTCGTGCTGACCTGGGCCAACCCGCATGTCTACCTCGACACGCTGGCGCTGATGGGCGCGGTGTCGGCGGGCTACCCGGACCGGCTCTCCTTCACGCTGGGCGGTGCCACCGCCTCCGCCTGCTTCTTCCTCGCCCTGGGCTACGGAGCCCGCCTCCTCGCCCCGATCTTCCGCCGCCCGGCCGCGTGGAGATGGCTCGACGTGGGGGTCGCGGTGGTGATGGGAGGGATCGCGGCGGGGTTGGTTTGGTGAGGGGGGGAGGTGATGGCGGCGATTGCTCTTTGGCTCTTTGCGCGGATATTGGTCGTTCGCTGCGTGTCATAGTCGCTGTTCAAGGGATGTTAGCGGTTTGCTGATGCAGCGAGGATGTCCTCTAATTGCCAACATCCATTTCCGTGGGTAAAGTACCCAAAAACTTAGTAGAACAGTGAGGAGCAGACATCTGTGGCAGACGCGATGCCCGTCACACCGGAAGTTGTAAAGTGGGCGCGTGAGCGAGCAGGTTATTCCGTCGACACGGCTTCAGCCGACTTCCGCAAGATCGCGGAATGGGAAGCGGGTGAGGCATTCCCCAGCTACCCCCAGCTCGAAAAGATGGCGGAGAAGTTCAAGGTACCGGTTGCCGTGTTCTTTTTTCCAGCACCGCCGGACTTGCCCCCTATTGAAGAAACCTTTCGCACGCTTGGACCCGACCAGATCGCGGAAATCCCGCCACGTATCCGCTTGCTGCTTCGTAAGGCCCGGACGTTTCAAATGGGGCTGGAGGAGTTGCATGGAGGCCGAAATCCCGCCGAGCGGCTGATCACTCGTGATCTCGTGTTCCGTCCTACCGACCAAATCGAGGAGATTGCGACCGAGGTCCGCGCCTATCTGGGCGTAACTATGGATCAGCAGTTTGCGTGGAACGACGTCGAGACGGCGCTGGAGGAATGGCGCAAGGTGCTTTTGAGCGTCGGGGTCTATGTCTTCAAGGATCAGTTCCGCGAGCCGGACTATTCCGGGTTCTGTCTCTACGATGACGAGTTTCCCATAATCTACGTGAACAACACCACTGCGAAGACCCGGCAGATTTTCACGCTGTTCCACGAACTGGCGCATTTGTTATTCCATACCAGCGGCGTCGATAAGACTGGCGATGGATTTGTGAACGAGCTGGCAGGGGATGATCGGCGGATAGAGGTCACCTGCAACCGCATGGCCGCGTGCCTTCTGGTGCCTGAGGAGATATTCGATGCAACCTTCGCAGGACAAACCCCGAATGAGGCAACGGCGGTCGAGCTGGCCCAACTGTTCAGTGTCAGCCGCGAGTTCATTTTCAGAAAGTTTCTCGATCGCGACCTGATTACAGCTACCGAGTATGACCAAGCCGCGCGTCGATGGGCTCAGCAGAGTCAACGGGGTAGCGGAGGCGATCACTACAATACGAAAATTGCTTATCTCGGGACCGAGTATATCAACTTGGCATTCCAGCGGTTCTATCAGAATCGGATTGACTACAATCAGCTCGCTGACATCCTCGATACCAAGCCCAAGAACCTGACCCGCCTTGAAGAATACGTCTCAAGGAGAGCGCCTTGAGCTACGTCTTCGACACGAACGCATTTTCCCAACTATTTCATAGTTACTATCGAAATCGCTTCCCGACACTGTGGGAGCAGTTTGACGAACTGGTCGAAAACGGTGAGATCACGTCAACACGGGAAGTTGCTCGTGAGATTGAGGGTGATCGGGTTGTTGCTCTACGTGAATGGGCGGCAGGCCAACGTGATCTGTTTCCAACGCCGAGTGCAACCGAGGCTGCTTTCGTTGGTCAGATTTTCGCGGTTCCGCACTTCCTCCAGATTATCGAGCGCAAAAAGCTTCTAAAGGGAGGTCTCAATGCAGACCCGTTCATTATTGCCCGCGCCTGTGCCACAGGTGGCTCAGTCGTTACGCTTGAGGGCGAACCTCCCAACGGTGCCAAGATTCCAAACATTTGCCGCCACTTTCGTATTCCATGCTTGTCGTTGGAAGGTTTCATGGAGGAGGAAGACTGGACTTTCTAATGTGTCGGGGAAACGAGATCGGCTTGGTGCATTGCCTTGCCGGTCAAATGAACGGCGGCATTGAAGATTGTGCTACAGAAGTTCGGAAGCAATTCCAAAGTCAACTTTGGGCCGCAAGCACTAACGCCCCCCCCACAACCCCCCTTGCCCTCTCCCGCTGAACATGTCACCCAGAATACATGACGGCGGCATATAATTCACGGCCCGTGGAGGGCATCCTCTGGACCTTCGGGGCCGGGCTGCTCTTTGTCGGGGTCAACGTGCTGGTCAAATACCTCGGCCCCGTCATGCCCGCGCCCGAGATGGCCTTCCTCCGCTATGCGCTCGGCCTCGTGCTGCTGATCCCGGCGATCCGGCCGCTGCTGCGCCTGCGGCTGACACGGCGGCAATGGGGGCTCTTTGCGATCCGGGGCGTGCTGCATTCGGCGGGCGTGTCGCTGTGGTTCTTCGCCATGGCGACGATCCCGCTGGCGGACGTGACGGCGATGAACTACCTCTCGCCGATCTATGTCACCATCGGCGCGGCGCTCTTCATGGGCGAGAAGCTGGCGGTGCGCCGCATCCTCGCCATCCTCGTCGCGCTGGCGGGGGCGGCGGTGATCCTGCGGCCGGGCTTCCGCGAGATCGGGCCGGGCCATATCGCGATGCTGATCGCGGCGGTGGTCTTTGCGGGGTCGTACCTGCTGGCGAAGAAGCTGTCGGACGAGGCGGACCCGGTGATCGTCGTCTCCCTGCTGTCGATCAGCGTGGCGATCGGGCTGGTGCCGGTGGCCGTGCCGGTCTGGGTGCCGCCGACGCCGTTCCAGATGCTGGTGCTGTTCGGGGCGGCGACATTCGCGACCGTGGGGCATTATTTCATGACGCTGGGGTTCCGCGCGGCGCCGATCACGGTGACGCAGCCGGTGACCTTCCTGCAGCTGGTCTGGGCGGTGTCGCTCGGCGTGCTGCTGTTCGACGAGCCGGTGGACCCCTATGTGGTGCTGGGGGGCGTGATGATCATCTCCGCCATCAGTTTCATCACCTGGCGGGAATCGGTGGTGAAGCGCCGCCAGGTGACCCCGCCGGTGCCACCGCAGAAGATGACATGACCGACGATCCGCTCTCCCTCGACGGCCGCAAGGGCCTGCCGGAGCATCTGCGCGTGCTGGCCGATCTCTATCCCCGGACGGAATGGCGGGGGCATCCGAATTTCAACGACCTGACGGCCTTCTGGCTGGAGCGGCACGGCATGTTCCGGCAGCTGAACGATCTGCTGGTGGAGGGGTCGGAGAAGCGCCTGGACGGCGCCAACCCGCGCTATGGGCGGGAGATGCAGCACTACACCTCCATGTTCCTCAACCAGTTGCACGGCCACCACCAGATCGAGGACCACCATTACTTCCCGCAGTTCATCCCGCTCGACCGGCGGCTGGAGCAGGGGTTCGAGATCCTCGACCGCGATCACCATGCGCTGGACGGGCATATCCATGCGCTGGCCGGGGCGACCAATGCGGTGCTGCAGCGGATCGCCGCCGGGGAGGATGACGAGCGGGAGGCGCGGGACCTGCTGGAGGCGCAGCGGGCGTTCCGCAAGTTCCTCCACCGGCATCTGGAGGATGAGGAGGACTTGGTGGTGCCCGTGATCCTGGAGTATGGCGCGGCGTTGGAGTGAGGCGGGCCGGATGGGGTCCGAGGGCCCGTCCTAAGGCGCGCGACTGGTGCGGGGAGTTTGTGCGGAGGCGGGAAGGTGTGGTGGGGTGGAACCCCACCCTACGGCAGCCCATCACGGAGGGTATCGCGCCGGGCGGGGGTTGTTGCGCCGGGACCTCGAGGTGTCCGTCATCCTGGAGTACGGCGCGGCGCTGGAGTGAGGCGGGCCGGATGGGGGCAGAGGGCCCGTCCTATCGCCGCGCCCCATTGCCCCCCCGGTCCAGACCAAACCGGCCATTCAGCCGATGGCGGCCATCGCCTGCCCATCCTCTTCCGCCACGCGGCGCATCGCGGGGCGGTCATTGCATCGCGTCACCCAGTCCTGGATCACCGGCCGCCCGTCGCCCAGCCCCGGCACCCAGCCGAAGGGCGAACTGCACAGCAGGTCGGCGGCAGAGAACCTGTCCCCCAGGAGCCATGGCCCCTGCGCCAGCGTCGTCTCGAGCCGCTGATACATTGTCTCCATGTCGCGCATCGTGTCGCTGAAGGCCGGGGCGGAGAGCTTGGAATACCACAGCAGGATCAGCGGCTCCATCACGCCCTGGTAATAGGCCATCCACGAGAGATAGGCCCCGCGCCCCGGCTCACCGGGCAGGGGCCCCATCCCGGCTGCAGGATAGGCATCGGTCAGGTAGGTCATGATGGCGGCCCGTTCGCGCACCTCCTCCGCCCCGTCGGTGAGGTAGGGCACCTTCTTCTCGGGATGCGGATTGGCGGGGTCGGGCGCGCCCTTGCCCTCCTGCCGACGGACGGTGACCTGACGGATCTCGATCTCCGGCGTGTCGAGCTCATGGACCAGCGCGGCCACGGTGGAGGAGCGGGTATACGGGGCGTGATAGAGGATGGGCATGGCATGTCCTTTCGTTTGCGATGGCCGGACAATACGGGCAGGATGCTGACAGTTTACGGCAGGAAGTGACATGGCCCGGACAGATCGACTGATGCGGCTGATGGATGTGATCCGCCGCCTGCCGCAGCCGGTGACGGCCGGGCGGCTCGCGGCGGAAACCGGGGTCTCGCTGCGCCAGCTCTACCGCGATATCGCCACGCTGCGCGCGGGCGGGGCCCTGATCGACGGCGCGCCGGGGGTCGGCTACAGCCTGACCGAGGATCCCGCCCTGCCGCCCCAGAGTTTTGACCGGCTGGAGATCGAGGCGCTGATGCTGGCGCTGAGCGGGCTGGAACAGATGGGCGATCCGGTGCTGGCCGAGGCCGGGCGCAGCGCGGTGGCGCGGATCGTGGCGACCCTGCCCGACCGTCAGGCGCGGCAGGCCATGCACACGGCGCTCCATGCCTGGCGCCCGGCGGGGCCGCGGCCCGAGGTGCGTGTCGACCTGGGCCTGATCCGCGATGCCCTGTGGGAGGAACGCAGCCTCGCGATCCGCTATCGCGACCTTCAGGACCGCGTGACGGAGCGGGAGATCTGGCCGCTCGCCATGTCCTACGGCGAGCAGGCGCTGATGCTCCTGGCCCATTGCCGCCTGCGGATGGATTACCGGGTCTTTCATCTGTCGCGGATGGAGCGGGCCGAGACGGGCGCGGAGAGTTTCCGGCCCCGCCGAGTGGCGTTGTTGCGGGACTTCCGCGGCGGGTGAGGGGGGCCTTGGTGCGTGGGAGGTGGGGTGGAACCCCACCCTACGAGGGGAGCCTCGGCGAGGGAACGGTGGCGTGGAACCCCACCCTACGCAGTGCTGGCCCTTTGCCGCCTGCGGATGGATTACCGGGTCTTTCATCTGTCGCG
>Ga0213839_1001362_pt1 | contig 16059 bp, 15 predicted proteins | sample SWPATP21_FD_160075 | JGI IMG/M metagenome (GOLD analysis project Ga0213839, IMG submission 160075) | Coastal seawater microbial communities from Marineland, Florida, United States - SWPA TP2 #1 | ecosystem: Environmental > Aquatic > Marine > Coastal | place: USA: Florida | collected 2016-08-14
CGCATCGAGGGTGGCCACCACCACGGCGAGCCCGGCCGCCAGGCCGCACGCCAGCACCACCAGAGCCCAGGAGGATGCACGCATGCCGGCTGCCTAACCCGACCCGGCCCCCGAGGTAGGATGGGCCATGCCCGAGCTTCCCGACGTGGAGATCTACCGTGAGCGCCTGGAGGCCCGCCTGGTGGGCCATGGGTTCACCGCCATCCGGCTGGGAAGCCCCTTCCTCGTTCGCACCTACGACCCTCCACTCTCCGCCGCCATCGGGCCGACGATCCGTGAGGTCCGGCGGCTCGGGAAGCGTCTGGTCTTCGGGCTCGACGACGACCTCTTCCTGGTGCTGCACCTGATGATCGCGGGACGCCTCCGCTGGCGGAAGGCAGGGGCCAAGCATCGGGGGCGAGACGTCCAGGCGGTCTTCGACCCCACGCCACCCGTGTCCGGCTGCCTCGTGTTCACGGAGGCCAGCAAGAAGAAGCGGGCCAGCCTGCACCTCGTCCGCGGCGAGGAGGCCCTTCAGACCTTCGACCGCGGCGGGATCGAGGTGGCAGCCGCAGGGGTCGACGCCTTCGCCGACCGGCTCCGCTCGGAGCGGCACACCCTCAAGCGGACCCTCACCGACCCCCGGCTCTTCTCCGGCATCGGCAACGCCTACTCCGACGAGATCCTGTTCGAAGCCGGCATGTCTCCCCTTCGGAACAGCACCGCCCTCGACGACGAGGAGGTCCGGCGCCTGTACGACGCCACCTTGGCGGTGCTGGGGCGCTTCACCGGCCGCATCCGCGAAGAGATCGGCGACGGCTTTCCCGACAAGGTCACCGCCTTCCGCGAGGACTTCGCGGTCCATGGGCGCCACAAGCAGCCCTGCCGGGTCTGCGACAACCCCATCCAGCGCATCGTTCGGGGCGACCACGAGACCAACTACTGCGCCAGCTGCCAGACCGACGGCCGCCTGCTGGCCGACCGAGCCCTCTCCCGCCTCCTGAAGGCCGACTGGCCCCGCACCCTGGAAGAGCTGGAAGAGCGGACCAGCGGATAGCCGACCTACTCCGTCCTGCGCCCCCTCCACCAGACCACCGCCCCTACACCGATCGCCCCACCGACCACGTCGAGGGCCACGTCGAGCAGCGAGGCGGACCGTGCGATGCTCACCAGCTGCAGGGCCTCGCTGGCCACCCCGAGGGTCAACACGACGGCCAGGCTCGTGCGGGGCGAGAAGCGGGACGCCAACACGGCCCCGAGCAGGGCGAACGTGCCCCCGTGCCCTCCGAACTTCTGCAGCCACAGTGCGGCGGGACTCTCCAGGATCCGCACGTCGGTGAAGCGCCCCAGCACGACGTCTACCCAGGCCCGGGGCGCCGTCACCCCCGCACCGAGGGTCAGCACGATGCCCCCCGCCGCCAGGCCCACCCGCCGCACGAGGCCCACCCACGCCACCAGCCAGCCCAGGGCGAGCACCACCAGGGCCACCCGCCACCCGATCCGGGGCGTCACCGGCTCGAGATCCATGCGGTGAAGCCAGGCCTCCCCTGCATCGCCCCGCATCCGAACCCCGACCGACACATCGAGGCCCTGCAGCGGGGCGTTCACCGGCAGGTCCACGGTGGCGACGGTGTCGGACTCGAAGCCGTAGCTCCCGAACCACAGCCGTCGGTCTCCGTCCGTGGCGGCGAGCACGATCTTCACCCGCGCCGGACGGGGAGCCGTGAGCTGGCCCCGCAGCCTCCACTGGGTGTGGTCCCCCAGGGACCCCAGGTCGTACCAGGCCACGGCGCGCTGTCCCTCGCGGCTCACGAGATGGATCCCCTCCCTGCCGGCCAGCTCCGCGATGCCACCGTCATCGCCTCGGAGGCGCCAGCCCGAGGGATCGTCCATGGGATCGGGCACCCGGTCGTCGCCGAGCACCCGGGTGGAGGGCGCCGACGCCAGGCCCGCGGTGCACGCCAACAGCAGCGCTACGCCCGCCACCAGGGCGCGCCAGGTGGGTACGGTGGGGGACGGGGGAGACACGAGGTCCACGGACTTCCTGTGCAGAGGATATGCCCCTACCCCGTTGCGAGGAGCGAACATGCCCGTGTCCCACATGCCCCCGAAGGAAGCCAGCGCCCGCGTGGTGGATGGCGTCCGCATCGTCGACGTCCGCAGCCCCCAGGAGTTCGCCATGGGCCACCCCGAGGGATCCCTCAACATCCCCATCGCGTTCATGAGTCCCATGGGCATGCAGCCCAACGGCGACTTCGTGGCGGTGATGCGGAAACACTTCCAGCCCGGCGACACCATCGTGTTCAGCTGCAAGTCCGGCGGACGCTCCGGCATGGCCGCCGACATGATGGCGGCCCACGGCTTCACGGGGGAGCTCATCAACGTCCAGGGCGGCTACCACGGAGGCACCGTGCCCGGCTGGCTCGCCGAGGGCCTCCCCACCAGCACGGAGACCGAGGGGCGCAGCTGGGACGACCTCAAGTAGGACCCGGCAGCCGCACCTCGAAGGCGGTGTCCCCCGGCTCGGAGCGAAGGTGGAGGCTGCCCCCGTGGCGCTCCACGATGGCGCGGACGAGTGCCAGCCCCAGCCCGGTTCCACGGGCACGGTCGGTGGTGAAGAAGCGGTCGAAGACCCTCTCGATGTTGCCGGCCGATATACCGCGCCCATCGTCATGAACGACGAAGCCGCCCCCCTCCGGCAAGCCCCGGATGGTGACCGTGACCTGTCGCTCGAGATCGTCCCCTCGGCCGTGCTGCAGGCCGTTGTCCACCAGGTTGACGAGCACCAGATCCAGCTGCGTCCCGTCGCCCAGGGCGGTGCCGAAGGGACCCTCCACCACCACGGGTCGACGATCCGCCACGGACCGGACCAGCTCGTCGAGATCCACCGGCTCCCGGGAGGGCTCGGCGTCGGCCCTGGCCAGGGTCAGCAGCCCCTGCACGAGGGCCTCGAGGCGGTCGAGCTCCCGGTTGGCGTTGGCGAAGAAGCGCTCCCGCTGTGCCGCCGGCATGTCGGGGTCGTCCTCGAGGAGCTCCACCGTGCCCTTCAGGGTGGCGAGGGGGGTCTTGAACTCGTGGGAGACGTTGGACGCAAACTCGCCGATGTAGCCGATCCGCGCCTGCAATCGAACGGCCATGGACGCGACCGACCCGGCGAGTCGGGCGACCTCCTGGACGTGGGAGGTGGTCGGGATCTGCAGCTCGTCGATCCCCGTGAAGCTCCCCGCGGCGATCTGCCGGGCCCCCTCGTCGAGGCGCCGCAGGTTGCGGGTGAGGACGATGGAGGCGAACACCGAGCCCGCCAGCGTCACCAGGACCGCCAGCAGGGCCCCGATCACCTGGGTGGGCCCCGCCATGTTGTACAGGGCCTGGAGCTCCTCCCGAGGGGTGCGGGAGATCACGATGGTGCCGAGCAGCTGGTCGTCGTCGTCGACGATGGGGACGGCCACGAAGACCCGCACCCGCGCCCGACGACTCTGGCTCGAGAGCGGCTGGCGATGGCTGGGTGGGGGTCGCGGCCGGACCAGGGCCGCCGTGCGTCCCGCCAGGGCCGTGGCCACCGCGACGTCGCCGGCGAGATCTTCCCCGATCCCGTCACCGCTGCTCGCCACCACCTTCCCGTAGGCATCGGTGATGCGAATGCCGGCGAGGGTGTACGCCTTGACCTGCACCAGCAGCGCGGTCAGGTCGTCGGCGACCGGCCCGAGCTCGTTCAGTTCCTCCCGCTCGGCGACGTCGGCCGCGTGGAGGGAGAGGATCCGGGCCTGGTTCTTGAGGTTGAGCTTCGTCTGGTTCCGCAGATCGGCCGCCAGCGCGCCCGTGAGCACCACCGCCAGGAAGGGCAGCAGCAGCGTGGCGAGGTGGGTGCCTCCCAGCCACATCCGCAGCGGCAGCACGAGGGAGGGGGCGGGGCGGCCCGTGGCCATCAGCGCTCGTCGCGGAGTCGGAAGCCGAGGCCGTGCACCGTCTCGATGGGGTCGCAGCCCGCCTCCCGCAGCTTCTGCCGGATGCGGCGGACGTGGGAGTCGAGGGTGCGATCGGAGACGTGATGGACGCCGGGGTAGGCCAGCTCCGTGAGCTCGTCGCGGGGATAGACCCGGCCGGGGCGCTTCACGAGCACGGACAGGATCCGGAACTCCGTGACCGTCAGCTTCACCTCCGTGGGGTTCTCCGCGAGGGCCGCGGGACTCGCCGCGGCCCAGATCCGGAAGGCCTCGGGGTCGAGGCGGACCCCCGCGGCCTCGATGGTGGACGAGGGCGACGGGGCCGGGGCCGGACGGGCGCGCCGCAGCACGGCCTTCACCCGGCTGACCAGCTCCCGGGGAGAGAAGGGCTTGGTGAGGTAGTCGTCGCCCCCCAGCTCGAGCCCGAGGACACGGTCGAGCTCCTCGGCCCGGGACGACAGGAAGACGATGGGGGTCTCGACCCCGTCCCGACGGAGCGTCTGACAGACCTCGAAGCCGTCGAGCTCCGGCATGGAGACGTCGAGGACGATGAGGTCGAAGGAGCCCATCTTGGCCTTCTCGACCGCTTCCTTGCCGTCGCTGGCCTCCGTGACCTCGTGACCCGCCCGTGCCAGGGCATAGCGGGCGACTTCACGGAGGGAGGGATCGTCGTCGACGAGGAGGAGGTGCGGCATGGCGGAACGGTAGCACCCTCCCCGTCATCCGTCAGCAGGTGTCCGCGCTCGGCTACTGGAGCTGCAGCAGGAAGGCCTCGAGGTCGGCGAGCTCCGCCGGGCCCAGGTCGCTGGTGAGGCCGTGGAGGTCCCCCGGCGGAAACAGGTCGAGGACCGTCTCGGCCTGCCCACGATGGCCCCACGGCCCCGTGACCCCGGTGCCCCGAAGGGTCGGCGTGTCGACCCCGGCGAGCGGCCCCTCGCCGAGGCGCATGCCCGAGGTGGCGTCCAGGGTACCGACGTCGTGGAGGTTGGGCACCCGTCCACCCTCTCCGTCGTCGACGAAGGCCGAGTCGGTGTAGGCCGGTGCCGGGTGGCACTGGATGCACCGGCGCACCGGGTCCTCGAACAGGGCCTGCCCACGGAGGGCCGCGTCCGTCATCGACCCGTCGTCGGAGCGGAACGGGGACCGGGGAACGTCGGTGAGGGAGCGGACGTAGGCGGCCAGGGCGTCGAGCTCCGCGGATCGGCCCTCCTTGGGGGCCCCGAGGGGGTGATCGGTCGCCGCGAAGTCCTGGTCGTCCATCAGCCCGCGGCCGGCCTGGGGACCGCGGATGTCGTGCTCGAAGTCCTGGGGCTCGTCGAAGTTCGCCGACCAGTGCAGCGGTCCGTGCGCCTCCCCACCGCGCCCGACGAGGGGGAGGGTGTTGCGCAGCCCCTCCCCGCGGTCGGTGAAGTCCCAGGTGAGGCCGTCGTGCTCCCCCTCGGGGTGGCAGCTGGCGCAGGCGATGTAGCCCCCGCTGTTGAGGCGGTTGTCGTTGGACCGGTGGAACCACCGCTCGCCCTCCAGGACGACGGGGTCTGCCGGCTCGCCACCCGGTGGCGTGAGATCGATGCGGTCCACCTCGGTAGGGAGGGTGGGGTTCGACAGGTCGTAGCGGACCAGCACCCGACCGAGGCTGGAGAGCGCCCACAGGGCGTCGCCGTCGACCCACAGGCCGTCGACCAGCCCGCCCACCGGGGTGGACACGCCGGCCCGCTGGGCGGTGAAGGGGTCGATGACGTCGATGAGCTCCATGCCCCCGTGGGCGGCGTACAGCCAGTCCCCTCGGTCGGACCACGCCAGTGCCACCACCCGGTCGCGATCGTCGAAGACCACGGCGTCGTCCTCGCTCAGCGCACCGGTCGTCGGGTCCCGGGAGAGCAGCCTGAGATCGGCCCGCACGGTGGCGTCGGAGCGGAGGGCCTGTCCGTCCCTCGCGAGACCCCGCTCGACGTTGGCCTTCAGGCCGGCGACCGCGACCTGACGGCCGTCGGGACGGATCGACACCGCCCCGAGGAGGTTCGGGACGCCCCGGGCGTTGGTGTCGCTGTCGGGCCCCGGATCCGGGGTCAGGATCAGCGAGTCGGCCTCGACGGGAAGGCCGTCGGCGCCGAGGAGGAAGCGCTCGACACGGGCCTCGTGGCCCTCGGAGCGAAAGCGGGGAAGCACGACCTCCACTCCGGCCTCGGTGGGAAGGGACGCGAGGGCCCGTCCGTCGAGCACGGTCGGTGCCCGGGCCGTGAGCGCCAGGCTCGGGTCCACGACGTAGGCCTCTCCCCTCCCCGCCCCCTGCACCAGGAGCGCGCCGCCGGCCAGGGGGAGGACCGCGCGGGGCTCGGCCCCCCACGGGAGCTGCAGCTGGTCGGTCGCGCCCACCCGAGCCACCGTGTCGTCTCCGGCGCAGACCACCACCACACCGTCCCCGCTTCCGGCGAGCGACACGGGCTCGTCGCACACGTCGAAGCGCTCGACGACGGCTCCACCGGACCCGTCGATACGAAGCACCTGGTCCAGATGTCGCACAGAAACGTACAGTCCATCTGGCGACGAAAAGATCGGCCCAGACGACGTCGATGGCTCCGTGAGTTTCTCGTACACTGCCGTGATGAGCGCGCCATCGGTGGAGGACGACTCACTTCGCCGCAGCTCCAGCACCACGGAGAAGTGACCGGGGGTGTCGAGGGTCGCCTCCACCGGTGTGCCCTGGAGGACCTGCCCGTCCGACAGCGTCCACGCCACCTCGACGTCGGCAGGGACGTCGCCCGCATCGAGGACGAACGGCGTGCCTGGCACCACGAAGAGGTCCGGGCCAGCATCCGCGACGAGCGGGCCGGTGGGGCCGGTGTCGGTGGCTGCGGTGTCGGCCGTGGGGGCGGTCACCTCCGCGGGCGGGTCGTCGGGACCGCTGCACGCGAGGAGGCACAGGGCGAGGACCCACCGGCCTCCGCGACTCACTCGGCGCTCCCCGTAGACGTCGCGACCTCCTCGGTGGTGAAGGCGAAGCGGAGCTCCGTGGCGAGGGGGTTGCCGGAGACGTCGGCGATGCCCCCGGCGGGCAGCCACACCTGGTAGGTGGTGCCGGGCTGCAGCGGCTCCACGGGGCTGAAGTTGACCACCGCCTCCTGCACGTTGAAGCGGCCGGGGACCTCGCCGTCGGGGCCGACCACCCGGAAGCTGCCGCGATGGACGCTCGCCCACTCGACCCACTCGTCGAAGGAGACGCCGATGCGGCTGGTGACGGCCTCGCCGACGGCCCCGTCGACCGGGAAGTGGAGCTCGGCGACGGGGGCGGTGCGGTCGGGCTCGGTGGCCACCGGGAACACCGTGCTGGCCTGCCCCGGGTCCCCCTTCTCGTCGACCGAGACGACGGCGACGTTGCCGAGGGGGCTGATGGTGTCGAGGTCCCCGGGCACGTCGACCCGCGCCACCTCGGTGATCGTCTCCCCCACGAAGTCGTAGATCGCGCCGTGCTCGCTCTCCCCCTGGACGACCAGGGAGCCGTGGCGGTAGACGTAGCCGCCGTCGCCCTCGGGGCTCACCGCCTGAGCGACCCAGCGGGGTGCGGAGGGGTCCGACACGTCGTAGACGATGGGACCACCGCCGTCGGTGTTCCGGGCGAAGAAGGCGTACTTCCCGGACCACGAGTTGAAGTAGGACGTCTCGAGGGACCCATCCTCGGAGACCGTCAGGATGTCGCCCCCCGGGATGGGCTGCGGTGCGAGGGGGTCGCTGATGTCGAGGAAGACCACCCGGGGGAGGCCGGCGGAGGCCGTCATGGCGATGTTGCCCACCACGATGACGTTGCCGACGAGGTGCGGCCCGTCGAAGGTCCAGGTGGCGGCCAGCTCGGGGTTCAGCGGGTCGGAGACGTCGATGACGTGGACGCCGTTGAAGGCCGCGGCCACGTACAGGTAGTCCCCCTGCCAGAAGCTGCCGAAGGTCACCCGCAGGTAGGCGTCCGGGTAGTAGTAGTCGGGCGTCGCCAGCTCGCTGACCCACCGGGGGTCGGCCGGGTCGGTGATGTCGAAGAAGCCGACGCCGCCGACGGCGCTGGACTCGTGCATGTCGACAGCGAGATAGCGCCGGCCGTCGGGCCCCTCGCCGAACGCGAGAGCGTGGGTCTCCCGCATCTTGTCGGCCCACACCTGACCGACGAGCTGGGGCTGGCACGGATCCGAGGCGTCGAAGAAGGAGATGCCTCCGCCGCCGTCCTCCGGGGCCCAGGGGTGGACCAGGTAGCCGTCGTAGATGACCGACAGGTTGTGGTGCTCGACGTCGCCGGGGCCCCCGAGGATGTTGCCGCAGGGTGTGAGGAGCTCGTCCTGGGTGAAGCTGCGGGACGATGCGCCGGGCCCCGCCGCCGACCAGTCGGACGGCTCGGGAAAGTCGGCGAGGGACCAGGGGTCTACGGGCCCGGTGTCCGCCGTGGGGGCGGGCGGTTCGGCCGGGGCGTCGTCCCCCGACCCGCAGCCCAGCAGGACCATGAACCACAGGGTCGTCCGCTCCATCCCGCCCCTCCAGCGGTCGTCGTAGCCCGTTCAGATGCCGCTGTCGGAGGTCGACGAGCTGTAGCTGCTGCTCGTGGTGCCGGAGTCCGTGGCGTAGCCGGTGTCCGTGTCGGTCGTGCCTGAGTCGGTGGTGTAGCCGGTGTCGGTGTCCGTGGTGTAGCCGGTGTCGGTGTCGGTGGTGGCCGTGTCCGACGTGTCGGCGCTGCCGGTCTCCTCGGTGTCGGTGGTCGGGCGGGTGGTCTCCTCGCTGGTGTCCCCGGTGCCGCCCGAGTCCCAGGACGTGTCGTACTTTCCGTCGTCGACGCCGCCGTAGCAGGCCGCGAGCACCAGGGTGGTGAAGGCCGCCCCGAGGGACTGCATCGCGCGGCTCGCCCCGGAGGGCTTGGCGCAGAAGGGACAGGCCGTGTCGTCGACACGGTAGTGGCGGTTGCACGTCGTGCACGGAATCATGGGTTCCTCCATCGTCTGGCCCAGCATAGACCCGACCCGTCCCACCCGCACCCCGGAGCCGACAGAGCCGTGCCCCGTCTCCTGACCGCCCTCACCGATCAGACCCCTCCCCATCCCCGGTATGTGGTCTGGGAGCTCACCCTGCGCTGCGATCTGGCCTGCCGCCACTGCGGCTCCCGCGCCGGGAAGCCCCGGGCCGACGAGCTGTCGGTGGAGGAGGCCCAGGACGTGGTGGCCCAGCTGGCGGACATGGGGACCTACGAGATCACCTTCATCGGTGGGGAGGCCTACCTGTACCGGGGCTGGCTCGAGGTGGTGCGCACGGCCGCCGAGGCGGGGATCCGCTGCACGATGACCACCGGCGGACGTCAGCTGGGACCGGAGCTGGCGAAGAAGGCCCAGCAGGCCGGCCTGACGGCGATCTCGGTGTCGATCGACGGCACGGAGGCGATCCACGACCACCTCCGCAACCTGAAAGGAAGCCACCGCGCCGCCATGGCGGCCCTGGCCCACGGGCGGGCCGCTGGGATGGACATCCGCGCGAACACCCAGGTGAACCGGCACAACCTGCCGGTGCTGGAGGACCTCGCCGACGAGCTCGTCGACGCCGGGATCGTGGGCTGGCAGGTACAGCTGACCGGGCCGATGGGCCGCGCCGCCGACGACGTCGAGCTGCTGCTGCAGCCCTACGACATGCTGGAGCTGATGCCCCGGATCGCCGCCATCGCGGAGCGACTGGAGACCCAGGGGGTGTTCGTCGAGGCCGCCAACAACCTCGGCTACTACGGCCCCTACGAGTCCCGTCTGCGGCGGTCCCACTGGAAGGGCTGCCACGCGGGACGCTTCCTGATGGGCCTCGAGGCCAACGGCGACGTGAAGGGCTGCCCCTCCCTCCCCTCGGCGCCCTACGTGGGCGGCAACGTCCGGGAGGCCCCCATGGCGGAGCTGTGGGCCGAGCGAGCGCCGCTGCGCTTCACCCGGGAGCGGGAGATCGACGAGCTGTGGGGCTTCTGCAAGAGCTGCTACTACGCCGAGACCTGCCGAGCCGGCTGCAGCTGGACGAGCCACACCCTGCTGGGCCGTCGGGGCAACATGCCCTACTGCCACCATCGGGCCCTGGAGCTCCAGGCCCAGGGGATCCGGGAGCGGATCGTGCCGGCCGAGCATGCCCCTGGGGTACCCTTCGACTTCGGCCGCTTCGAGCTCGTGGAGGAGCCATGGCCCAGCGAGTGAACGAGAAGAAGGAGCTCCGCCGCGCCATGCGACGGATGCGGGGCGGACTGTCCGTGGAGGCCCTGGCCGCGGCCGGCGAGGCGGTCGTGCCCCACGTGCTCCAGCTGGACGGACTCCACGACGGCCCCGTGCTCCTCTACGTCTCCATCCGACGGGAGCTGCCCACGGAGCCGCTGTTCGAGGCCCTGTGGGCTGCCGGGGTGGTCACCGCCGTGCCGGCGATGATCGACGGCGGCATGGAGGCCCGCCTCCGGGACCCGCGGGCGACCGTGGTCGACGACGACGCGGGCATCCCCACCACGATGGGCCCCGTCGCACGGCCGACCCTGGTCCTCTGCCCGGGCCTCGCCTTCGACCGACGGGGGGGCCGCCTCGGCTACGGCGGCGGGTTCTACGACCGCTGGGTGGCCAGCCAGGAGGTCCGGCCGCGGCTCGTCGGCCTCTGCGTCGACCAGGCGGTGATCGACGAGGTGCCGGTCGCCCCCCACGACCAGCTCATGGAGGCCCTGCTGACCCCCAGGGGGCTCCAGCGCTGCGCCCCCCGGTGAACCCGCCCGCACAGCCCCGGACGGGCATGCCCTCCGTGTAGAATCCAGCCTCCACGGGCCCAGCCGGGAGGACGCGGCCGAATGCAGGCACTGAAGCGACGCGCCTACGACTTCCTCTTCGAAGCGCCCGAAGACGATCGCGCCGCCAACGCCTTCCAGACGTTCATCATGGTGCTGATCGCCGTGAACGTGTGCACGTCGATCCTGGAGACCGAGGAGAGCATCCGCGTGCTGGCGCCTGCGGTCTTCGTGTGGGTGGAGAACCTGTCGGTGGCCGTGTTCACCCTCGAGTACGTCGGGCGGATCTGGTGCTGCACGATCCACGAGGACTACCGCCACCCCATCCTCGGGCGCCTCAAGGCGGCCACCGAGGTGATGGCCATCATCGACCTGCTGGCCATCGCGCCCTTCTACCTGCAGACGCTGATCCCCAACCTGGACCTGCGCTTCGTGCGGGCCCTGCGGCTGTTCCGCCTCTTCCGGATCTTCAAGCTCGGCCGGTGGTCCTCCAGCTTCCAGACCATCGTGCACGTCGTGAGGAGTCGCTATGAGGAGCTCGCCATCAGCATGCTGATCGTGGCCATCGCCACGGTGCTGTCGGGCTCCATCATGTGGATGATCGAGGCCGAGGCCCAGCCCGAGAACTTCCGCAGCATCCCGGCCGGGATCTGGTGGGCCATCATCAGCATCACCACCATCGGCTATGGCGACGTGGCCCCCATCACACCCCTCGGGAAGGCGGTCGGAGGCGTCATCGCGGTCCTCGGCATCTGCATCTTCGCGCTGCCCGTCGGCGTACTGGGGGCGGGCTTCGTGGAGGAGATGGCCAAGGCCAAGGGGCGCACCGACGTGCGGGTGTCCCCGTTCATCCTCCCGAAGCACCTCGAGAAGGCGGAGACGCCCACCTGTCCCCACTGCGGTGAGGCGCTGCACCCTCCGGAGTGAGCCTACTGAGCGCTCCAGCGGGGGGCGAAGGGGGGATCGATGAGCCGCGCGCTGCGGTTGAGGCTGCTGATGGTCGCCATGTCCTGCTGGTCGAGGTCGAAGTCGTCGACCGCGAGGTTCTCGGCGATGCGCGCCGGATGACTGGACTTGGGGAGGGCCACGACCCCCTGCTGCTGGATCAACCAGCGGAGGGCGACCTGGGCGGGGGAGCGGCCCACCCGTCGGGCGATGGACCGGATCACCGGGTCACGGAGCACGCGCCCCCGGGCCAGGGGGCAGTACGCCACGAGGGCCACGCCCTCCCTCCGGCAGCGGTCGCGGAGGTTCGTCTGGGCCAGGTAGGGGTGGTACTCGATCTGGTTGCAGGCGATGGGGGCCAGCTGACAGGCCCGGGTCAGGTGCCTGACCGGGAAGTTGCTGACTCCGATGTAGCGGACGAGGCCCCGGCGCTGCTGCTCCCGCATCGCGGCGAGGGTGCGATCCATGCCCACGGCGGGGTTCGGCCAGTGGACGAGGAGCAGATCCACGTAGCCCCCCAGGCGCTCGGCGCTCTCCTCCGCCGTCTTGGCGACCCCCGCCTCGTCGAGCATGTCCCTGGGGATCTTCGAGGTGACGAAGAGCTGGTTCCGGTCGACCGCGCTCGCGGCGATGGCCCTGCCGACCTCCGCCTCGTTGCCGTACATCCGAGCGGTGTCGATGTGGCTGTAGCCGGCGTCGAGGGCGGCGCGGACAGCCTGCTCGCAGGCGGCCCCCTGCACCTGCCAGGTGCCGAGGCCGATGGGCGGGATGCGAGCGCCGGCGGAGCTCTTGACGGAGGGCAGCATGGACGACTCCCGGAGGTCGCACAGCCTACCGCGGGAGGCCCTGTCGATACCTGGACAGATTCTGTCCGCCCTGGCCCTTGCGCTTCCTCCGTGGGGAAAGCATGACCGTTCCATGCCACTCCCCTCTCCTACTCCCGAAGGTCATCTCCGGGTCGTCGCTGGCGCCTGGGTCCGCGACGGCGCGGTGCTGGCCGGCCTGCGCCCTGCCCACAAGGCCTACGGGGGCTTCTGGGAGCTTCCCGGGGGCAAGGTCGATCCCGGCGAGTCCGACGAAGCCGCCCTCCGTCGGGAGCTGGAGGAGGAGCTCGGGGTCCAGATCGAGGTCGGCCCCTGCTTCGGGGAAGACGTGAAGAGCCGCAACCGCGATGGCGGGCTGCACCTCGTGGCGATGCTGGTCCACGACGGTCCCGAGCGCCAGGAACCCGCGGCCCTGGAGCACGAGGCCCTCGCCTGGGTCCCATTGAACGACGCGGAGGCGGTGCAGTGGGCCGACGGCGACCGCCGCCTCCTCCGATCCCTGCTCCGCTTCCTGGAGGCGCCCCCATGCTGAGCGAGCTGTCCATTCGCGACCTCGTCATCGTCGAGTCGGTCGACGTCTCCTTCGTGGGGGGCCTCAACGTCCTCACCGGGGAGACGGGCTCGGGAAAGAGCATCCTGGTGAAGGCCCTGAAGCTGGTCCTTGGGGCCAAGGGAGGGGCCGACGTCGTCCGAGCGGGCGCCGAGCAGGCTGTGGTGGAGGCGCTCTTCGAGCTCCCCCCGACGCTGCGGCGCCGCCTCGGAGAGCACGACCTACCCGACGACGAGCAGCTCGTGGTGCGCCGGACCATCCGGACCTCGGGCCGCAGCCGCGCCACCATCAACGGCCACCTGGTCACCCTCGGGCAGCTGCGGGCCCTGGCTCGGGGCCTGGTCGACATCTCCTCCCAGCACGAGCACCACTCCCTGGTCGACCCCACCACCCACCTCACCTACCTCGACGCCTTCGGTCGGCACGACGACCTGGTGAACGACGTTCGGCAGCGGGTGTCGGCGGCACGCCGCGCCGCGGAGGCCCTCGCCTCCCTCCATCGCGACCTGGCGGAGGGCCACGTCGACACGCTCCGCTGGCAAGCGCAGGAGATCGACCGGGTCGACCCGGAGCTCGGGGAGCTCGACCGGCTCGACGAGGAGCTGGTGCGCCTGGAGCACGCCGAGCGCCTCGGGGGGGCGGCGGCCCAGGCTGCCGAGGCCTTCTACGAGGCCGACCCGTCCATCACCCAGCACATCGGGCGCCACGAGGATGCCCTCGCGCGGGCGGCCCAGCTCGACCCCACCCTGGAGCCGCTGGTGGCCGAGCTCACCAGCGTGCGCGACCAGCTGGAGGCCGTGGCCATCGAGCTCGGCGACTACGCCCGGCAGCTCGACGCCGACCCGGCTCGGCTGGAAGAGGCACGGTCCCGCCGTCGTGCGCTGCTCTCCCTGTGCCGCAAGCACGCCTGCGACCTCGACGGGGTCGTCGCCAAGCGCCTGAAGATCGGCGAGCAGCTCGAGCGGATGGACGACGCCGAGCGGCAGCTGGAGCGCCTCACCGAGCAGGCCGAGTCCACGCTGGCGTCCGCGGGCGCCGCGGCCCGCACCCTGTCGGCGGCGCGCCAGGCCACCGCCTCGGCGCTGTCGGAGGCCATCACCACCGAGCTCCACGACCTGGGCATGGGCTCGGCCCGGGTGGAGGTGAGCCTCGAGCGGCTCTCCTCGAGCGAGGGCGGCACCCTGCGCTTCGAGGGGGCGCGGCTGGGGGAGCGGGGTCTCGACGCCGTCGAGCTGCTCATCGCCCCCAACCCCGGCGAGCCCCCACGCCCCCTGGCGAAGGTGGCCAGCGGCGGCGAGCTCTCCCGGGCGCTGCTCGCCATCAAGCGGGTGCTGGCCCATGTGGGCCCCGTGGGCCTCTACGTATTCGACGAGGTCGACACCGGGGTCGGTGGAGCCGTCGCGGAGAGCATCGCCCAGAAGATGGCGGAGGTCGCTCGGCACCATCAGGTGCTGTGCATCACCCACCAGGCTCCGATCGCGGCCTACGGCCACGCCCACCACGTCGTCTCGAAGCGGGTCGAGGGGGAGCGCACCTACAGCGAGGTCCGGCCCCTGGGGGATGCGGCGTCTCGGGTCGACGAGCTGGCACGGATGCTGGCAGGCATCACGGTGACGGAAGCCGCCCGTCAGACGGCCCGGGAGCTGCTGGAGGCCGCGCGAGCGTGACGCTCCCGACAGGCCTTCGGGTGCGACGGTTCGGACGTTCCTCGCCAGATGGCCGCAGGCCGTGGCGCGAGGCTTCAGGCTGCAGACTTCGGGCTACGGCCGCCCGCAAGACCTACGTTGATAGGGCAGTCCAAGCAGCATCCCAGCCTCAAAGAGGCCAACATGCTCGTCACCATCGTCCTGGCAGCCATCGCCATCGCACAGTCCATCGAGAACGACACCTTCGGCGGTACGCCACGAACCTTGGAGGGGCAGCAGGTCACCTCAAGCAGGTACCCGATGGTCAGCCCACAGCCTGTAGGCTCGTTGATGACGGACCTCAGTGACGGCATCCTTAGTGTCGTCGCAGCGACCGCAGAAGGTGAACGTCCCAGCGAGTCAACCGCTGAGGGGCATGTCGTCGTTCGAATCTCGGCAGTGAACGAACCTCGCTGGCCGTGTGTCATCGAGCAGACGACCTTGCTCGCGGCTGGTGAATCCACCACCTCCACGGTGGTACTAGGCGATGCCTGCGACCTCAAGCCAACGCTCTACACCGTGCTGGCCAAGGGATGGGCGTACATTGACGGTCAACCCTACCGGGTGCTCGGCAGCCAACCGATCTACTTTCGGTACGACGGCACAAGCATCCACACAGCCTCGAATGAGGAGTGGGCAGCCGAGTCCAGGCCCAACACCACAGATGTGGATGTCTCGACTCCGGATGGAAGCAGGGACGTCGATCTGCGCGAAGAGATTCTCGCCAAGGGCTTGTCGGACGCATGCGAGGCTGCCCTTCTCGAGGCCCTCACCGTCCCGGACCTCGATCTTCGCGACCCGGATGACGTCGCCAACGTCGCGACGGCGCTCACATCCTGCGAGGATGAGCGTCCGTGACCTGACGGGTCACAGGAGTGGACGCCACCTAGCCGGCAAGCGAACCGTGTCGCGCTCGATTCAGCCTGCGGTGGTCTGGGCGCCCTCGACCGCGGCCGCGGGGCTCTCCCAGTTCAGGTTCAGCTCCTCGAGGGGGTCGCCGCTCCACAGCTTGCCCCGCACCATGTGGCCCCACATCCGGAAGTCGGAGACCAGGGACCAGACCGGGTAGGTGAAGGTGGCGGGGCGGTTGTGCTCCACCTTGAAGTGGCCGACCCAGGCCATGGCGTAGGCGCCGATGATGCCGGCGGGGATGGTGAGGGGGGCCGCCGCGGTGGTGAGGCCGATCATCGCCGCCATGGGCAGGAAGGCGGCCTTCTTGTTCTCCATCTTGGTGGCGTAGTAGCCGAGGCCCACCATGCCGAGGAAGGCCGGCGGGAAGAAGATCGGGGAGAGCACGAAGCTGGCGCCCACCGAGCCGAGGAACCAGGACGTTCCCACGAAATGGAGCTTCCGGGAGGTCGGGCTGCGGTGCTCGGAA
>Ga0213839_1001363_pt1 | contig 16055 bp, 16 predicted proteins | sample SWPATP21_FD_160075 | JGI IMG/M metagenome (GOLD analysis project Ga0213839, IMG submission 160075) | Coastal seawater microbial communities from Marineland, Florida, United States - SWPA TP2 #1 | ecosystem: Environmental > Aquatic > Marine > Coastal | place: USA: Florida | collected 2016-08-14
ACCGGCACCACCACCCTACGCAACGTGGAGGTGGCCTGGGGCTCCTCCCTCACGGGCGGCGGCGGGGCCCACGTGGAGGGCGAGCTGATCTGCGAAGGGTGCACCTTCCACGACAACCACGGCGAGGTCGGTGGCGGCGGCATCCGCGTGGCGTCCGGGCGCCTGCAGGCCACCGACAGCCGCTTCCAGGAGAACCACAGCAACGGTGGGGGTGCGCTGTGGGTCGATGTGGGGGCCGAGGCCACGGTGGCCAGCAGCGTGTTCTGCGGCAACCACACCCACGCCGGCACGTACATGGGCGGCGCCATCCGGGCCTCGGGGGCCCTCGTCGTGGAGCGATCCGTCTTCGCCGAGAACGTCGCCGCCACGAACGGAGGCGCCCTGCACGTCGACGGCACCGCCTCCGCCGTGGTGCGCAACAACACCTTCTACGCCAACGACAGCCTCGATGCCGCCGCCCTCCACCACGAGGGCGGCCCGCTGCTGTGGGTGAACAACCTGGTCAGCGCCCACCCCCAGGGCACCGCGGTGCTCCACGTGGCCGGGGCCATCGACGCCGCCAGCGGTCATCAGCTCTACTGGGGCAACACCGCCGACACCGCCATCCTCCTCGGCGGCGACCTCGTCGCGGACCCCCGCCTCGACCCGGGCACCCTCGATTGCTACGCCTCGGTCGACGCCACCGGCCTGTTCCGACCCCTCGACGGCAGCGCCATGGTCGCCACTGGGGATGGGGCTGCCGGCCTCTCCGACGACATCGGCCACCTCTCCCTCGACGGCCCCCCGTCCGACTTCGACGCCGACGGCTTCGACGTCCTCGTGGACTGCGACGACGGCGACCCGGCGGTCTCGCCGGTGGCGGAGGAGGTGTGCAATGGGGTCGATGACGACTGCGACGGCATCGTCAACGAGGAGGAGGCCGTCGACGCCCGGTGGTGGCAGCCGGACCAGGACTTGGATGGCTTCGGAAGCGCGGACTTGGGCTCGTCACAGCTCGTGTGCCAGACGGCCGACCGCCTGTGCTACCTGGCCACCGAGGCCGGCGCCCCGTCCGTCGACCCTGACCTTCCGGCGTTTCCCTACCTGTTTTTCGAAGACGGCTTGGACTGCAACGACAACGACCCATCGACCAACCCCTCCGCTCCCGAGCGATGCGACGACATCGACCACAACTGCAACGGCGATCCCTACGACGCAATCAGCGAGAGCATTCGCCAGTACCCCGACGCCGATGGCGACGGCTTCGGCGACGGCACCCAACCCGTCTACGAATGCGTCCTCCTCGAGGGCCACTCAGAGCAGATCGACTGCGACGACACCGACCCCGCCGTCTCGCCGAATGCGACTGAGGCGCCCTGCGACGGCACCGACAACGACTGCGATCCCCTCACGCCCGACGATGACGGCACCTGCCCCGAGGCCACCGCGTCCGAGTCCGCTACGGATGCTGCCCCCGCGGGGTGTGGGTGCCGCTGCGACAGCGCGGGCCGTACCACCCCGACTCTGGGACTCCTGACCCGGCGTCGTGCGAGGTAGAAGCAGCAGGCCGGCACGCGAGCGGGTGCGAGGACGAAGTTGCCCCAATCATACCACGAGGCAGTACCATGTTCTCAATGACCTACGCTCGCCTCGCCGTCCTGGCTGTCGGTTGCCTTTCCCTGGCGGAGACCTCCGCGTTGGCCAGCTGTGGCGGACCCTTGACCGTCGACTCCGTATTCGCCGACTCCGAACTGGTGTTTCGCGGTGACGTCCTACGGGTCGATCAGGCGTCGGGCGAGGACCCGGGTGACGGGCCCTCGCGTCTGATGACGGTGGACGTCGTGGAGGCGTTCAAGGGGACCGAGGCCGGCCAGAAGCTGGCGCTGCGCGTACAGGGTCTCCCCATCTACTCGGGTGGCTCACAGTGGGTCTTCTACGCCTCGAATGGGGGCGTTGGCGGCTGTGGTCGCAGCGCGCCGGCGAACGACGATGCGGGGAGGCGTGAGCTGGAGTGGCTCAGGCGGTGGGCCGCAGATGCGCTTGGGCGGGATGGAGCGGTGCAGACCCATCGCATGGCTGGCTCCGGAGACGTGCAACCCCCGGGAAGCGCCGAAGCAGTAGGCAGGAGCGTTCAGGAGCACGAGGAACAGCTGCTCTACTGCTACCGACGAAGGCAGCGCAGTGTGCCCGCACTGGAGGGGCAGTACCAGGCCACGTTCACCATCGAGAGCGGCCAGACGACAGCCGTGGAGGTGACCGGTCCGGACCTCGACCTTCGCCAGTGCCTGGCGAAGAAGGTCGAGCGCTGGACCTTCGCGACGCAGGAAGCATCGGTGTCCTGGGTGTGGACCCTCTCTCTTCCATGGGAATGACGCGGGCCAGTTTCGTGATGGTGGAGGTGACATGGTCCAACGACTGTCCGTAGTCTTCGTTTCTGTTGCGATTGCGTGCAGTGGTTCCTCTGGACCTGGGCCGAGTGCCTCCTACACCACCTCGGACCCTGAGCCAGGAGTCCAGCAGTGGTTTGCCTTCGCCGTCGATGGGGTCGTGGCCGAGGTATTCGTCACGGAAGCATATCTCCTGCGGAACTCCGGTCCTGAGTGTGACACTTCTTGGACGCTCTCCTTGCATAGCTACGGGCATGACCAAAGTGTTGAGGCGTTGATCGGCTACGATCACCTTCCCACTCAAGGCAGCGTTGCGCCGACCGGGAGCTACCAGGCGGACAACTATACGAAAGCGCTGTTCAGGGTTGATCGAGGGTCAGGCCATGAGTTCGTCAGCACGGAAAGGCTGACCATCGAAGAGATGGGCACCGACCGACTCGTACTGCACCTGGACGGCGGGACGATTTGTCCCTTCCTCGTGGTGAATGCCGGGGACGACGACAGTTCGTGCCCAACGTTCGTGGAGGCGCGACTGTCCTTCTTGTACGGCGATGTGCCGTTCGAACCCGACGATGTTCGGTGCTACGACGGAGTGAAGTCGGTTGGACGAGCTTGTGGGCAGCAGTTCACAGAGACCACGATGGACGGCCTACAGCCGCCGGCATGCGAGTAGCCTGTAGGAACTCCACAGCGTCTGCTGCAGTGTGTCGTTCGGGGTAAGCTGTCCCACAGCCACTCATCGCGGAGGCCCAACGTGCCCCCTCGCTTCGACAGCGCCAGCATCGCCGCCACGACAGGAGGCGAAGTCGTCCGCGCCGGCAGGGCGGGCCCGATCACCGCAAACAGTCAGACCTGCGCCGCTGGCGAGTGGTTTGTCGCCTTGGCGGGCGAGGGTTTCGACGACCACGCGTTCGTGGCTGAGGCCGTCGGCCGAGGTGTCGCGGGCGTGGTCGTGGAGCAGGACGTCGACGCGGCATGTGGTGTGGTGCGGGTGCCTGACACATGGCAGGCGCTTCGGGACCTCGGTCGAGCCGCCCGCCATCGCTTTCAGGGACCCGTCGTGGGCATCACTGGAAGCACTGGGAAGACCACCACTCGCCTACTGACTGCCCATGCGCTCTCCGTACGAGGGCAGGTCCAGCAGAACGATGGCAACAGCAACGGGGACCCCGGAGTCGCGCTCACCATGCTCGGCGTGCCAGACGACGCGTGGGCGACCGTTGTCGAGCTTGGCACCTGCGAGCCCGGTCGCATTGCTCGGTACCGCGCGATCTGCGAGCCCGATGTTCGGGTCGTCACCCACGTTGGACCAGCTCACCTCGAGGGGTTGCGCGACTTGGAAGGGGTCGCACGTGAGAAGGGGGAGCTCCTCGCCACGGCGCGGCCGGGGGACGTAGCTGTGGTGAATCTCGCCGACCCCGAGGTAGCGCGGCTTACGATTCCAGAGGGCATACGCCGTATCGGCGTGGGGAGTGGCGGCGATGTGTCGCTGGCGTCCTTCGAACGTGACCCTGAGAGCCTGTGTGGCCGTGCCGTCTGGCACACTCCGACGGGTCTGGTCACCGCGACGCTTCGCTCGCCTGCCGTGTTTGTGGCCGAAGATGCGGCGCTTGCCCTTGCGGTCGCCTACGCATTGAACGTCGATCTCCGGGAGGCCGCTGCAGCGCTGGAGGTCTGGGCTCCCGAGCCGGGACGCTTGTGTCCGCGGCGTCTGGATTGTGGTGCGACCGTGCTGGACGACACCTTCAACGCCAATCCGCAGAGTGTTGCCGCCGCACTCGACCTGCTCGCGGGATTGCCTGGACGAAGGGTAGCCGTGCTCGGGGACATGGCCGAGCTGGGAGAGCGCTCCCATGCGCACCACCAACAGATCGCGTCCCACGCTGCGGGCCTTGGGCTCGAGCGGGTGCTCCTGATCGGCAGCCGGTTCGCCATGGCGGTAGGGCGGGATGGCTACTCCGCAGAGGGTGCTGCCGCCGCGCTGGAAGGCTGGCTTCGGCCTGGCGACTTCGTACTCGTCAAGGGGAGTCGGACGATGGGTCTCGAGGCGGTGGTACAGGCGCTTCGCCCACTGCCCGAGCCAGCTTGAACAGCTGTGGGCGTAGACGGTACGAAGGGGCAGACCGGCGAAGCACGGCGGGGGGCTAGTAGGTGTTCAAGACCTGGTCGCCTCCGCCGCTCAGATGCACCTTGGCGCACACACCGTTCTCCTCCTGGCCATCGCAGATCATGACCGGCATCGGAGCATCCTCGCTGTAGTCGTGACCCACGACGATGACCTCCACCGGCCCGTCCTGGGCCATGGCCGCCGCTTCGAGGGGCGTCGACTCCCCGGCAATCGTCGAGCAAGCGTTGGTCGCGAGCAGGCTCGTCAGTGCGCCTCCCAAGAAGTAGTTCAAGGCAACGGAGCGAGCGAGGGGTCGGGATGCTTCAGACATGGGGCCTCCAAGGGCAGGGCATTGGTTGGCCAGTATGCCACCGTACCGTGGCGAGTGTAGTGCGCCTCGGGTTCCTGGAAGCGCTGCACCCTATGGCGTAGCTGTGACCTACGGGAGGAGCCATCGCTCGAAGAGGACCACGTCCTCGTCCATCACTCGTGTTCTGATGACCTCCCCGTTGGGCCAAAGGTGGTTCCGCTCGTTCGTTCCGGGACAGGATGCCAGGTGGTAGCGATTGCCTTCTCTCACCACACTTCTGCGGAAGGTGTCGCCAGTGAGGAAGGAGAAGGTCATGTCGCCGACGACAAGATCGTCGCCCACGGAGACGCTCCTGGTCGCACGCGAGATGTCGTCCTCGTCCCACTCGAGCGCCGCACCCTGGAAGAGCCCGCTCACGTACATGGGTGCGGAGTCACCCTGCAGGAGAACCGTGCCGCTGCTGTCATCTACCAGCAGTTCGTAGGAGCTCGCGAAACGCACCTCGTGAAGCGCCTCGAACGCCACGGGAGGCTCCAGTACAACGCTGTCGCTGCCGGGAAAGAGGTCTCCGACGTACTGAACGGCGCGCAGGTCTCCGTCATCGTGCGGACAACCGGTCTCGGTCAGGCGCGCTGTGTAGAAGGCGTCCTCGCATACGCTGGCGAACACCTCGTTCTGCTCATTGTGCTCATAGACGTCAGCAGCGAGACCTGGATCGAAGAGGTCGAGGTCAAGATCGTTCTGGTAGTCAACGGCGTGGCACAGCTCATGCTCGAGGATCCGGTCTCCCGTGTGCTCGATTCGGATCTTCTTCGACCAAGGGCCGTACTCCCCTTCCCAGTGTCCCTGGACGGGTCCCACCGTGATCTTCGGTACGCAGAGGTGAAGGTCCGCCGACAACGCGGCCTGGAACGATGCGAATGTGCTCTCGATCTGGGCTGCCTGAGAAGGCGTCGCGCCCGTGACCCGGGGTTCACAGTCGTCTCTCCCACATCCCGACGCCGCCGCCAGCAGAGCGATGGCTGCCGCGCGAAGCCCGGGGACGTTGCGGTGGAGAATCAGCATGGACCACCCCCCCTGCCGGAACGGACCGCTACGGGGTCACCGTGGGGCACGGCCGGACGACTGCTCCCACCGTCACCACCGGTGCTCTGGAGTGGGATCGAACTGGGCGCGCCTACGCTGGGCCGAGACACTTGGGCGCCTCGCGCGTGTGTTCGCCGCTGGGGACGCAGACGACTTGGAGGGTGCCTTCGAAGCCTGCAGTGTGCCGTCACTCGACGCCCTCGTGTGGTGGGGCCGGAGCATGAAGCTTCGCATCTTCTCTCACAGCACCGACGAAGTCGCTCCAACGCACCATCTCGCAGACATTGTTGTCGGTGAGGGGGACAACCACTGGCTTGCCAGGAACGTAGTGAAGGAGTTCCACATCCGTGTGGACATCCGGGTCAAACAACGCAGCGACGACCCCCAGTCGGGAAAGGGCATTCGTGTACGCCCTTGTCACTGTCCCGCAGTTCGGTGTCTCTTCAGGCATGAAGACGATCAGCGAGCCGGGCATGGAGTTCTGGAACATTGGCCGCTCGGTATGACTTGATGGCTTCGCGGCTCGAAGGGTGAACAACGCAGTCTTCCCGTGGAACCGCGGCGTCCCGATCCATTCGGCGTCGCTACGCTCCGATACCGCTATCGTGTCCCCAACGGAAGCGGCCGTCCCGGACAGAACCTCCACGACCTTGACATCGGTGCGGCCATACTCCGTCCGAAAGTGCGGCGACTCTCTGTGTCGCTGCGCGTCCGCTGGCGCGGGAACGAATCCCTCCCTGGGCGGGCCGACATGGGTGTGGCCATCCACAATCTCGGCGAGCACGATGAGCGGTGCCGCACCTGGGCGTTCGTGGGGCCGACTGGGGTCGTCGCTGTCGTAGCTCTCGGATTCCAGGGGGCCGTGCCCGAATGCACTCGCTAGCATGAACGAAAGAAGCACCAGCACCTCTCGGCCCCGTCGTAGATGGCCTCAGCGTACACCGGGAGGCAGAGGAAGTCGGCGAGATGGACTGGCTCGAAGAGCCCATGAGTGCGCCCCCTTGCGTTCCTGCACACGCGCCGGCGGCAGGGTCATGGGTGAGCCGCCCACCTGCGAACGGCCCGGGAGGGGCCTGGAGCGGAGTCGCGGCCCTCCTGGCAACAGTCTCTGCTGGACTCCGCACTGCTGTTGGATCCGAAAGCCAGCGTTCGCGCTGGGAGCTCGCCTCATCGTGGTTTGCTCCGCGGCTGGTGAGGCTGTTGACTGCGGAAGGCTCGTCCCCAGCACCCTGAGGCGGTGAATCGAGCTCCAGCCATGCCGGTGCGTGACGCCGACAAACGCCCCGCGGGTGCAGGAACGTGGTGCTACGGTAGCTTTCCCAGGATTGGAACGAGGGAGCGACATGCGTCTGTGGATTCTTTGGAGCTGCGCGGCCGTACTGGCCGGCTGCAACAGCGGAAGCGGCGCCAGCGGCAGGGCTGTCCGGCCGGCGGGGGACTCCGACACCGACACCGACACCGACTCCAGGCGAACCCTGACCGACACCGGCACCGTCGATCGCTTCTCATCCTTCCCCCGTGACGACTTCGACTGTTACGCCGAGATCCGTGATGACGCCGGAGAGGATGGCGTGGTGGACGGGTTTCACGTGCGGGCCTACGACCTGGGCTTGGACGAGGCACTCGTCTATTGGGGCTACGACACCGACGGGGAGATCGGGGTCGATGGCGCCTACAACTACGGGTACAACGCCGAGGGGCGGCAGGTTTCGTTTCGCTTCGAGCTGGGCGGCGACGGGACGTTCGAGAGCGAGTGGACCAAGACCTACGACGCGTACGGCAATGAGCTCGCCTACGAGCGCGACACGAACGGCGACGGGGTCCTGGACTCGGCGGGGTACTACACCTACGAGGACGGTCGACTCGTGTCAGGAGAGCTGTACCAGGACGAGGTCCTCAGCTTGACGTTCCAGAACCTATACGACGCCGAAGGGCGGCTGGTGGAGACCGTCACCGACGACGATGCCGATGGCCGTTCAGACCACGTCCTCCGGTGGGTGGCGTACGCCGACGACGGGTCTTGGCTTCGGTTCGAAGAGGACGACGGCGCCGACGGCACGTTCGAGCTGGCGACGAGCCAGACCCTCGACAACGAGGGGCGGCAGCTCACGTTGGAGGTCCGAACGATCCCGGACAACGAATTGGTGTCAGCTACCCGGACGACGTGGCTGGACGACCACGGGAGCCAAGACTTCGCGTCGGACGACGATGGGGACGGCGTCGACGACTACCTGCACCACCATACGTACGACGAAGACGGGCAGCTGCTCTACTCCTGGGTCGATGCGTTCGCAGATGGCTTGCTCGAGTATGAAACGACTCGCGTGTGGCACCCCGATGGCTACGGTCCCGTCGAGGTGGAGACCCATGACCTCTACGGGGTGAAGCTGGAGGTCACCGTCTACGACGTCGACGGCAGGATCGCGACGGTGCGGACTACCCAGGAACAGCCGTCCTCCTACGGGGATTCGTTCGACTCCTATGGGGACAGCAGCTCCAGCTTGGAGACGTATACCTGGCACTGTCCGTGAGGTTCGGGGTCACGGGCTCGGGGCGGAAGAAAGGGGTGGTTCGGGTTGGCTCTGGGGCGAACGTGGCAGAGCACGTGGCCCTGCGTGTGGACGTGCTCGGTGGATCGTCGAGGTACCTGTCCCTCCCGGCAGTCCTCGCCCGACGGCCTCTGGTGCTATGCCTGACGCAGGCTTCTGCTGCGACGCGAGCTCCGCGAGCGAGGCCGCGTAGCGGCCGGTTCGGCAGTAGCAAGCAACGTTAGGCTGGTCCCGCAGGCGTTCCGCTAGGCACCCCAGCGGTGGCAGAGTGCTTCTCTCGCATGCACCTTCTCGCTCCCGTAGGCTGAAGTGACCTTGGGAGGTCTCGAATGGCGAATGTGACTCAGGCGACTCTGCGCCCTCGGGAGCCCCAAGTGTCGGCTGCCGAACGCATCGCCCATGCTCGGGCCATGCCCTTTTGTGGGGAGCCGCGTCGAACGGGGGGGGCCACTGGGCGCCGTGTGGGCGGAGCAAGTGGGAGCGCTGGCTGATTTTCGCACAACCTTCGCCATTAAGCGTCCTGAGGACGCTTAATGGCGTAGGACATGATAGGCAACCGGACAAACACGCTTCTATCGAGGCGCGTGCGGCTTGCGGAATTCGCGATTGCTCATTAAGCGTCCTAAGGACGCTTAATGACCGGCGGCGCACGTGAGTGCGCGAATCACGCGCATCTGGTCGAAAGTTTCGTCGTTCAGCTTGCTTGTCCGAGCGGAGGCGCGCACATGGCGCTGTGTCGCCGAAGCCAGCCCAGGCAAGAAGCGCTATCCTGTCATGCCTAACGCAATTAAGCGTCCTAAGGACGCTTAATTGCGATGGACAAGACAGGCAACAAATCAAACTGCTTTTCTGGAGGGCGATCTTCTCGTTGCGTGATGTGGCGCGAACCATTAAGCGTCCTAAGGACGCTTAATGGAGGCGTGATGAAGCGACGCCATGAACGGATTCTGCCCCTCTTGGAGCGCGCGGGCCCGGTCCTCTCTTGGTTCCAAGTATGTGAGCTGATGGAGGAGGCCTTGTTGGGGGAACATCTCTTGGAGGCGGACGCCGCTGCATGGCGCAGAGCGCTAATCTACAAGGGACATCTGAAGAGCTACGGACGGTCGGCTAGGGGGCTCTACCGCAATACGCGGATCGCACGAGAGCCAGTGGCGGCCGAGTACCTTTGCGCAGCCCTGCCTACGGCGTATCTCGTGTACTTCAGTGCACTACATCACCACGGCATGACGCTGCGAGTGCCGAACGACCTTCAATACTCAGTGCGAAAGTGGCGTTCGGCCCCAGAAGCGCTTGGCTTTCGACCATCCCTGCCTCCTCTCCCCGAGCAGTTGATCACGCTTCCCCTGAGGAAGAGGGCTCTTCGGGGGCCGATTGAGGTGCGCGAACTGCCCCAGCCTCGCATCGGCGTGGCATCTCGTGCCTGGACACTGGTTCATGCAGTACGAAAGCCCGCGTTCTGCGGCGGCTGGTCCCATGTCGGAACTGTGCTGCAACGACATCTGGCCGCTCACGCCAGCGAAGTGGTTCGCATCCTGGAGGAGAACGGCAGCGCCATCGACAAAGTGCGCTTCGGCTATATCCTGGATGAAGTGCTAGGACTGCAGTTGCCCATCCTCTCCGAATGGGAGAAGCTGGCACAACGCGGCGGGTCGCGTGTACTTGTGGTTGGGCGGCCCTACGCGGATACCTACTCGGAACGCTGGTGTCTTTCGCTGAATACCTAACAGAACGACAGGCGCCGGAGTTGCCGGAAGGGCTACTGCTTTTCCTGCAGGCGTGTGCCAACTACGAGCCGCTGCGCTCAGAAATCACGCTCAAGGGCGGACTCTTGTGCTGCCTGCAGTGGGGGACAGGCCGGGCCACGCAGGACGCAGACTTCACGGCCCCGTCGTTCAAGCCGGCTGATGGGGCGGACGAGGCTCGCGAACGCATACGTCAGCAACTCAACACTGCCCTAATCGCATACGGGCCACTGCAGGAGCGGTACTACTCAAAGGTTAGCTCCGTGAAGCTGCAGACCAACCGCAGGCCGTTGCGGGCGGACGTGAGAATCCACCTTCTGTCTAGGGATGCCCCACAGGAGGCCTTGGAGAAATTCCACAAGGGTTGGCGGGCCGAGGAGTGGTCCACCATGCTTGAGGTAGATGTCGCATTTGCCGACGAGCGGATTGGTCCAGCCGCCGTTCTAATCCTCCCTGATGGCTCTAGCCTTCCAGCGTATTCTCCTGAAGAACAAATGGCGGAGAAGCTTCGCGCCCTTCTCATTGAGGAGCGAAAGTCGAATCGATGCCAGGATATTTTTGATGTGTTTCGTATTGCACGACACCATGCGTACGACAAGGCAGTTCTGCTTTCTCTGCTTAGGGCCAAGGTGCACCAGAGGAAGCCAGAGTTTCGTCTTCACAGCGAGTCAATGACGGTCGAGGTTTTGGCGAGGCAGAAGGCGGGTTACGAAGAGCTGAGGGCCGACGTGGTGGGGCGTCCCCTCCCTGCATTCGATGTCATCGCTACCTACATCGTCGTCATGTACCAAGGCCTCCCGTGGGACTCCGATGACGCCCTAGAGAGCGCCAACGACGGGTGAACGTGGCGCAGCCAGGTGGCTCATGAATGCAATGCGACCGGTCGCGAAATCAGGGGTGTCCTGGAGGCAGCCTAACGCAGGGTTCAACTGCGAGTGTGCCAGGCATGAACAACCAGACCGGAGGTGAGCGAAAGCAAGTCCTGACCCGGGGCCCTGACAGAGGGAACCCGACACCGAGGAGGCAAGGGCGAGGAGCTGGAGCACCAGCTCAGCGAGCGTCAGCTCGTCCCCGCGAGGGCTGGTCCGGAAGAAGCCATAGGTGTGCGCCGGTCTCGAACGAAAGTGAAGCGCCGTAAGGCTGCCGTAGGGGGTGAGCCAGCTCGCAGTGGCGAAGCCCGATTCTGTCGAAACCTACGGGGGTATTGGCGACGATATCGACGCAAAGTCTGTTGTTCTTACCCTGGGAGATCTGCCGGGCCGCCAGGTCCCAACCCTGGAAGGCCGTACAACGAGAGGAGGAAAGCTGATGACCCGGCAGAAGTCGGAGGACCCCATAGTACCGGAAGGCCGTCGAAAGTCGGCCCCACCCGCGCGTGCGCGGGGAGGGAAGGGGGTCCCGGTCGATCAAGTGGTGGGACAGCTCGGTCTGCCGCTCACGACAGCCGTACCCCGCAGGGGGCGGTCGGAGGAGGTGCTCGCACCTCGCTGGCCGTGGCCGAAGGTGAGCGTCAGGAAGAACCAGTTCTCACCCGCGTGCGCGCTGACGCGGACGGTGCCCTCGAGGAGGTCATTGCCCGCGCCGTCGTCGGACGCCCCCGGCGCAGTTCGGCTCACGAGCCCCGCCGCGTCACTGTGGGATGGATTGAGGTCATGACCTGGCCGGCGGCGGGGTTCGCAACCCGCCGTCCCGAGGAGCCGTATGCGACCAGCGCACGTACGGTTCTGTGAGAGGTGGGGCGGGAGACCGCCCCACCTACTCGACTGCGAGCTCCGCGAGCAAGGCCGCGTAGCGGCCGGTTCGGCAGTTGCAACCGACGTTAGGCGAGTCCGCGACTGCGTTCGCCCCTGCGAACCCGCCGTCGGCAGCCACGCGGTGCCGGCCAGCGCCTCCATCGGTCGCGTCAGCTCGGGCCTACTTGGGAGGCGGCACACGCCGGATGCCTGACAGGCGTCTCTGCGCCCGCTTACGCCGTGAACTGGCGATTCCGAGGTCCCCTCCTCGTTTCGTACTCGCGCCTGGCTTCCCAGGCTGAAATGCCGCCGCCGAAGCGCATCGCTTTTGACGTGTAGGTCGGCAAAACTTGAACGCTACTGTGCCTCGATATCCGCGGTGTGGTTCTCTGCCTCGGCTTCAATGCTCTGAAGGACCTCCGCCATCCCAGGTGGCTTCCTACCCATGCGAGCCATCGTCGAAAGGACGAGGTTGCGGAATCCCTGGTAGCTTTGGTGGTGACAGTGTTGGTGTACGAATTCGAGAAGGATCTCTCGCCCAGGGACGGTTGAACGCCAATCGTCGCTATCACAGCTTGCGCTGAGAGCCTGCCGCTCGCCATCGACGAGCGCCTGGATAGCGTTGGGGTCGAGGCTGGTGAGGGACTCCTGCACCTTCTGTTGGATGTCCTCCACCTTCTGGCCGAAGTGCTCAACAACGTCAACGCCCGACTTGGCGCCTGGAACGCGGACAAGCTTGTCCAGTTGCCGCGCGATGTGTCGCCGAACGCGGTGCCGAACGAGGAGGTCAATCCGCGCCCGTGCGCATTTCCGCAGTGCCTCGCGCACGGCCTCCGGCGCCATATCAACGCACTCTGCGTCCCGCATGACGGCGCTGATGGCCTCGTCGTCCAGTAGGTAGTTCTCGATGTGGTACCGGTCCCAGTTGTACACGCGGACGCCATCGCCTTCGTACGCGTCGGCGTCCGTATGGTCGTCTCGATCCAGAATGGCGAAGAATGCAGTGCCTTGCTCCGATGCATCATCCAAGACTCGCCGAAGCAACTTGGCGGATACTTTGCCCGAGCCAGAAATCAAATTGTTTTCTAGTGCGAATGACGGAAACAACTTTTCGACCACCCGAACATCGTATTGACTGTCGCCACCACCTTCGAGTACGACGTTGGACGCGGTCGGGTCATACTGCGCAAGGTTGCCGACCAAGTCCACCATGGCTTCTTGGAGGGCGTCACGTCCGCCTATTCGCGTTGCCTGCTGGATAGCCTCGTCTTTCCCTGCTCTTCGGAGGTGGAATACCGAGTACTGGGGGTCGGCCGCAGCTTCGCGGATGATGGTGTCGCTGTGCGTAATGAGCCAGACTTGTCCTCCCAGCGCCTCTCCAAAGCTCTCGCGGTAGAAGCTGGTGAGGCCTCTCAGCATCGCGGGATTCAAGTGGAGCTCGGGCTCGTCGATAAGTACCACAGAGTTCTTCGGGGCCGCATTGTAGATAGTGAGGTAGCCGAACAGGAGCTCCTTCTCGCCAGAGCTTAGCTCATCGATGTCATACTCCGTATCCGAACCTCGGTCCTTAATGCGAAACTCCAAAGCGCCCGACGCAGTGGGTTGTGGTCCAGAAAATTCCTTATGTGGGAAAAACGTTTGGAACAGTCGAGCGAGATCCTGGAGCTTTGATTCCTCTGTGACTTTCGCGTCGTCGCCTGCCGCCTCTCGCTGGAGGAGCCCCTTTACGTACGCGCGTGCGAGCTCTTGCTTGATGTTGGAGAATTTACCAGTGTAGTTGTAGAGGGCCTTGGTTCGGTATTCACGGCGGCCGTGTGCGGCATCTCTAAGCTGGACGTTTAGATGGCCGTACCCCTCACGGTTGTACACCCGCTGCGGGCCGTAGTAGTCGATAATGCCGACGCGAGATGGGTCGAAGATCCTGAATGCAGCTTGGAGGACAGGGCTCTCATGCGCGGCAAGCACAAGCTTAGCGGTTTCTTCATCGCGGTAGCCAACGACTACGCCTGTGAAGGTGCGCTGGCCGTTTGATGTTTCGGCCTTCAACACCTTCAGCCACCCGTCGAGCTGCTGCTTCTGCGGTGCTGCGAGTGGGGCAAGGTCGTCAGCGCTGAGGGGTAGCGAGTCCTCGTCGGCCTTCGCGCTACCTACGAACACCCTTCGCGGCTCGAGAATGGCCTCGATCTCGGCATCAGTGAACTCGAAAGTAGCTTCGATGACGAGTTCACTCTCTGGGTCACGGAAGAGGCGTGAAAGGTCCCTCGTGTCTTGCTTCACGTTGAGCTTGAACTCGGCGAACCACTGCTGAAGCTCGTTCTGGTTGTATTCTCCGTACATTGACTTCAGGAGCCGGAGGGCATGATAGACATGCGACTTCCCCGCACCGTTGGCGCCGGCCACCACCACTGCGTCGCCGATGTTGTCCATGAGGAACAGGTTGATTGCACGGAAGTTCTGCACCTTCAGACGCCGGACCTTCATGTGCCCTCCTAGGTACCAGACGGTAGCCCATGCGGGCCCACGCGCCTAGTATGGGGACGGGAGTCATGCCGTTGGGGGTCGTGGTGTGGATGTGTATGCTGCTCTGGGGCTGCCAAGTCGCCCCGAGGCCTGCCTTTGAGGTCTCCGAAGTCCGAGCGATGCAGTGCGATGGGACGCGGATGAGAGTGGGGTACGGAATGCACCAACCGCTGTGGCGGCTACCCCGAGGGGAGCGATCTTCCACCGCTCTGGACGCAGAAATTGCCGGCGCGCAGCGAAGGGGCAGATGGGACTGCGGCACTGTGGACGACAGGAGCATGGATAGCGATTTCTGCGAGAAGTTCTGGGGCATCTACGAGAAGGGGACGGGGCAATGGTGCTGCGGTCAGTCAGGTGGAAGCCTCGTTGGCTACAGGCACACCGGCGGTGAGCGATACGTCGCGATCTGTAGATAGGACCGCGTTGAACCGCCCCGGAATCTTGCGTGGATCCGCCTAACGCAGGGTTCAACTGCGATGCGAGCTACGCGAGCAAGGCCGCGTAGCGGCCGGTTCGTCTGTTGCAACCACCCGTTAGGCAAAGATCGACCACATTCGCCACTGCGAACCCCCCGCGGGCAGCCACGCTGTGCCGGCGAGCAGCTGGAGCGGCCGAGCCAGCTGAGGCCTCCTTGGGAGGCGGCCGGTGTCGGATGCGGCCCGGGCGTCTCTGCGCCCACCGAGGTGCCCAACCGCCTCCCCAGCGTTGGAACTCCCGCTCGGCCGGCCAGACCGACCACGGTGGACCTGGCTCCCCGGCGGTGGCCGATGGCTTCGCGCGGCGCCTCGGCGAACCCGCCGTCGCGGTGGCCGTCACCGACTGCGCCGGGCTGCGACGAAGCTCTGATGGGCCTCCACGCCTTCTACGCCGCTCCCCGGAGAGGCACCGGTCCGAACGCCAAAAATCGCGCTGAGGCTTCGCCTCAACGACTCGGCTTCGCCGGCTCGGCTCGGCCTCGCCTCGCCCCATGACGCTCAGGCTCCTCGACCTGGCACCGCCTTGGCCTTCGCTGCTCGGTTGGCCCCCTTCATGGCGTCATCGTGGCGTTCGACCACGGCTTCTGCGTCCCGGCTGGCTGTGGGCTCCGAAAGCCAAAAATCGCGCTGAGGCTTCGCCTCAAACGACGGAGCCTCGCCTGGCGGCTTCGGCTCGCTCTCCGCCATCGCCCGCAGGGCGGCAGGACGACGTCGCGGAGCCGCGCATGGTGTGGCCTCGGCCTGGTGCTCGAACGACTCGCGGATGCGCAGAAGCCTCGCCTCCAGCTGCTCGACATGCCCATCACCGACGGCCCGCTATCCACCATCGCCCGCAGGGCGGCAGGACGACGCCGCGGAGCCGCGCATGGCTCGGCCTCGGCATGGAGCTCGAACGACTCGCCGACGCGCAGAAGCCTCGCTTCCAGCTGGACGGCGTGCCTATCACCGACGGTTCGCTCGCCACCATCGCCCGCAGGGCGGCAGGACGACAGACCATCCAAGCGCGTGGCTTGGCCTTCAGCAGGGGCGGGTCGGTGGCCTTTACAGCGGCGCATTCCTCCAGGGGTGGCCCACGCCTGGCGACGGCCCCGCCCCGGCCGCTCACAATGCTTGCGAATGCAGGTCGCAGCAGTGTCGTCGGCTCGTCAGATGCACCTCGGGCGAGG
>Ga0213839_1001366_pt1 | contig 16049 bp, 9 predicted proteins | sample SWPATP21_FD_160075 | JGI IMG/M metagenome (GOLD analysis project Ga0213839, IMG submission 160075) | Coastal seawater microbial communities from Marineland, Florida, United States - SWPA TP2 #1 | ecosystem: Environmental > Aquatic > Marine > Coastal | place: USA: Florida | collected 2016-08-14
CACGTCCGTCAGCGACACCGACACCGACACCGACACCGACACCGACACCGACACCGACACCGACACCGACACCGATGCGGACGCGGACACCGACACCGACGCGGACACCGACACGGACACCGACGCGGACACCGACACCGACACGGGCTCCACCGGCGACACCGGCCCGCCCGTGATGGTGCCCGACTTCGGCCTCGTGGACGTGAACAGCACCTCGCCCACCATCGGCCAGGTCGTCAGCCCCCGGGACCACCTCATGAAGGTCTCGGGCTGGTACTTCACCCACGCCACCTGAAGCTACTGCCGCTCTCAGTATGAGAAGCTCCAGGAACTACAGGAAGAACTCGACGTCAGCCACCCGGGCCAGGTCGTCCTCCTCGCGGTCAACGAGGAGGGCCACGAGTCGGGTCAGGCGACCATGTCGGCGCTGGGTGACCTGCCGTTGCTCCAGGACACGGTCAAGGACGACGTGTGGACCAGCTGGGAGGTCACCTACCGGGACGTCGTGATCCTCGACGAGGACAACCACCAGGTCGACGTGTTCAACCTGACGGCCAACGACCTGAACGACCCGGCCAACTACCAGGCTCTGAGCGACCTCATCACGGCCGAGCTCACCCCGTAGCCGTACCGGTCGTCGCAGGCTGGGGTCTTCAGGTAGACTTCCGGGATGCCAGACCCCACCCCCCCCTCGCTGCCTGATGCGTACACTCAGGATGACTACCTGTACCGCCGGCTCGGGCCCTGGCCCCAGCCATCGCCGGACCATCCGCAGGGAAAAGCACCGGCGGTCGTGCACATCCCGAAGCAGGAGCAGCGTCGCTGGAACCGTCGCATCGGTGCCCGCTACGTGCGGCAGCTCCTCACGAAGTGGCCCGTCGCGCTGTGGCGGGCTGTGAAGAAGCCCCGCTACGACGAGCTCGACAACGGCGCCTTCGAGAGGCTGATGCTCCAGGGCATCTACACCCGCTTCCTGGTCGACACCCTCGACCCGGTCGACAAAGACGCCTTCGCGCCTCTTCTCGGCACCGCCGGCCCGGCCACCCGCTGGTGGAAGATGGACTTCACCCCCATCGGTGGCGTGAAGCCGCTGGAGGGGATGTACGTCGCCCCCTCCGTCGTCCTCGTGCGTCAGGATGGCGAGGACGGACCCATGAGCATCGCCGGGATCTACCTGATCCAACAGCGGCTGCTCCTGGAGCCGACCGACGAGGCGTACCACCTGGCCAAGTACTTCGTGATGCAGGCGGCGGCCTACGGCATCCTCTTCACGGTGCACCCCAACCTGCACTTCCCGTTCGACTCGATCAACGCGATCACCAAGTCAGCCGTTCCCACGTCGCATCCGCTCTTCTGCCTCCTGAAGCCCCACCTGACGTACCAGCTGGCCCTCAACAACGCGGTGCTGAACAACCAGGGCACGGTCATCTCGGAGCATCCGGAGCGGGTGCCCTACGCACCCTTCACGGCCCGGGCGTCCGAAGGGATGATGTCCTTCTTCATCGCCGGCTATGAGGGGATTCCGGGCAACAGCGCCTACCCCGAGTACGACTACGTCGAGCGTCCTTCCCGTCCGGAGGGCACCTACCTGGCCTTCCTCGACGCCTACTACGAGCCCTTCCTGACCTTCGCCCGCGCCGTCGCGGACCACATCGGCGTCGACGACCCGGTCGTCTCGGCCTGGGGCCGGTACATTCAGCGATGGATCGGCGGCTTTGCCGCAGGGAAAGACGTGTCGAAGGACCCGGCCATCCTCGCGGAGGTGCTCGCTGGGTTCATGTGGGACGTGACCGTGGCTCACGCTGCCGATCACCAGGTGTTCGGCGTCGACATCGGTCCGCACCAGCACTGCCTCCGCCTGCGGGTCCCTCCGCCCACCGGCAAGAGCGCCAGCTTCGACCCGAAGAAGCTGGTGACCCGCTTCGACCTGTTCCGCGCCCACATCGCCGAGATGCTGTTCTTCGTGCCCTACAACGTGTCGACGCTGATGCACACCACCTACGAGTTCCGGGAGCTGCCGCTGCGCCAGGCGGCGGGTCGCTTCAAGGAGGACCTAAGGGCGGTGGAGGCGTCTCTCGCCGCCCGGGACATCCCCCGCTACATGGCGCTCGAGGAGATCTCGGCGTCGATTCAGTACTGACCGACGCCCTCGGGAGGGGCCGTCGGCAGCCGGAAGTGGAAGACCGAGCCGACACCCGCCTCGCTCTCCGCGTCGACGTCGCCCCCCATCAGGCGGGCGAGTCGCTGGCTGAGGGCGAGTCCGAGCCCGGTGCCGCCGTACTCGATGGCCGTCGTCGCCTCCGCCTGGTGGAAGGCCTCGAAGACGGTGGCCAGCTGGTCGTCCGTCATGCCGATGCCCGTGTCGCGGACCGAGAAGACGACGTGTTCGTCGTCCCCCGTGATGCGCACCTCGATCGTGCCGCCCTCGGTGAACTTGGCGGCGTTGGAGAGGAGGTTGAGGAGGACCTGCTTGGCGCGAAGCTCGTCGGCCCAGGTCGCTTCGGGGGCGTCGTCGGCCACCACGACCAGCGTGTTGTCCTTCTGGGCGGCGAGGATGGAGGCCTGGTCGGCGATGTCGCCCCACAGCTTCAGGGGCGCGAGGTCGGTGCACACGACCTCCAGCTTGTCCGCCTCGATCTTGGAGAGATCGAGGATGTCGTTGATCAGCGAGAGGAGGTGGCTCCCCGCCGACGTGATGCGGCCCAGATCGTCGCGGTGGTCGGGGGCGTCCTCCGCGAGCATCTCGCTGTAGCCGATGATCGCGTTCAGAGGGGTGCGAAGCTCGTGGCTCATGTTGGCCAGGAAGCTGCTCTTCGAGCGGTTGGCGGCCTCGGCCAGGGCGCGGGCCTTCCGGTGGGCCTCGACGGACACGGTGCTTGCCATCAGGTCCTCGTGGGCGGACAGCAGCTCGTCGTGGTGGCGTCGCGATGCCGAGAGGGCCTGCTCCAGGTCGGTGTACAGGCGGGCGTGCTCGATGCTGATGGCCGCCTGGGCGCACAGGACCTCGATGGCGTCGAGGCGGCTGGCGTCCACGGCATGCTCGGCGGCACGGTGCTCCAGGTACAGCAGGCCCCGGGGCTGTCCGTGGAGCCGCAGAGGCGCGCAGAGAAGGCAGCGGACCCCTCGCTCGGCCAGGGAGGGTGCGCGGCGGAAGAGCTCGTGCTCGGCCGCCACGGGAAGGTACAGCGTGGTGGCGGTCCGACGGACGTAGTCGAACACCGGGGCGGGGAGGTCGTCCCGGCGGGCGATGGGGTCGTCGTGGAGGACCCTGGGCCCTCCGGCTCCGGTGTCGTGCTCTGCGACCACCACCGGCCCGTCGTCGTGGTCGAGGGCGAGCACGACCCGCTGAGCGCCGCTCACCTGGAGCATTCGTGCCAGCACCCGCTCCAGGACAGGGGCGAGCTCCAGCTGGGTCGACAGCTCGCGAACGGCGTCGAGGAGGTGGAGGTCGTCCTCGGACCTCTCCTGCTCTCGTGGTAGCCCGAAGGTCCGCACGAGCTGCTCGGCCTTGGCCATGACTCCGTGGGCTCGCCAGCCGTTGGCCGCCTCGGTGAGCCAGTGGCGTCCAAGGTCGGTCATGCCGGCGCGGTGGGCCCACCGACCGCCTCGCTCCATGGCGAGGGCCTCGTCGTGCGGTCTGCGGCCCCTCCGGGCTGCCTCGACGGCCAGCTGCCAGGTGGCCAGCGCCTCCGCGAGCTTCCCCGTCACCGCCAGTCGTTCGGCGTCGACGAGGTGCATGGCCGCCCCGAGGTCCTGGGGGTTCCGAACCGCCCACCGTCGCAGGCGCCAGGCGTGGAAGCTCGCCCGCTGCAGATGGTGGGCCCTGCGCAGGCCCGACGCGCGCTCCGCCGCCGACAGGTGGGCGAGGGCGTGGAAGGTTCGCTGGACCGGCACCACCAGCTGACCGAGCACCCCGTCGAGCCAGCGGTTCGCCAGACCGAGGTCGTCGAGGGCCCGATCGACGTCGCCCATGAGCCACGCCAGCATCCCAGCGACCGTGGCGCTGTGGGCGATGCTGTTGCCGTCCCGTTCTTCGAGGAGGCGCGGCTTCTCCAGCTCCCAGTCCCACAGGTCGCCGACGAGGCGTCCGTCCTGGTGCTCGCCATCGGCCAGGCACCGATGCAGCTGGCCCCAGCTGGCGAACATTGGCCAGGCCTGCCGTTGGCGGGAGTGGGCCGCATGGTCGAGCACGGGGGTGAAGCGACGGGCGATGGCGGGCAGGGTCCAGCCCGACGGCCAGCTCGAGTAGAACGCAGCGGCGCCGCAGTACACGGCGAAGGTCTCGTCGCCGACATCGAGGGCGGCCATCCGTCGGTCCAGGAGCCTGGGGATCTGATCCCGCTGGGGCCGCGCCCAGCCTCGGGTGAAGCCGTCGGCGAGCAGCCCCACCTTGCCCGAGAGCGCGTGGCTCTCGAAGCGCTGCATCAGCTTGTCGGCGGCGTCGGCCCAGGCGAGTGCCTCCTCGGTGCGCTCCAGCACGGCCGCCTGCACGAGCCCCATCAGGGCGAGTCCGAAGGCGGTGTGGGCGCCGACGCCTCGCTGGGCGGCGAGTCGGGTCATGCGGAGGCCGCAGAGGGGGACCAGGTCCGGGGCGGCGAAGTACCCTGCGGTGGCACACCACAGGAGCAGCTCGTCGATGGCCATGTGGGTGGGGTCGTCGGTGCGATCGGCGGCGCCCATGTCGGCTGCGGAGCGCCCCCGGAGGGCCTGCCGGGTTCGCACCAGCTCCCAGGCGACGTGCGCCTTGTTGGGGGTGCGCACCAGGTGCACGCCGAGGGAGGCAAGGGTGGCCACCGCGGTGTCGGTTCCCTGGTCCCAGCGCATGGCGGCCAGGTCGTCGCGGATGGAGAGGAGCCGCACGCCGACCGTCTCCAGCGGGGTGCGTGCCCGCTGGATGACCTCCTGCTCGCTCCGCTGGCGGATGGCCGCGTTCCCGGTGTGGAAGGCGACCTCCGCCGCCAGGTCGTGGAGGGCGAACGCCAGGTCGCGGTGCTCGGCCCAGGGGTCGTCGGGGAGCAGCTTCAGGGCGCGCTCGACGTAGTGGGCCGCTCGGTCGAAGGCGAGGGCCGCGCGAGCACGTCGGGAGGCGGCCAGGTTCAGCTCGCAGGTGGCGATCCGCTGGTCTGGAGGGGGCACGCCGTGGCCCAGGTGGTCCACGATGTCGAGGATCTCGGGGGCGTTCGGCGGGTCGCTGCACCGGGCGAGGAGGAGCTGACCGATGCGGACGTGGAGCGCGCTCCGCTCGTCGGACGGGAGGAGGCCGTGGGCCGCGTCGTGGATACGGTCGTGGCCGAAGCGAAGCTCCGTGCCGACCGTGCCGTCCGATCCTCGGACCTGGACCAGGAAGCCCTCGTCGATCGCCGGAGACAGGTCCGTGCGCACCCGTGGCACCTCCTGCTCCAGGATGGCCGCCAGGGTCGACAGGTCGAAGCGGGCACCGACGCAGGCCGCGAGAGCGAGCGCCTGCTGGGTGGGCTCGGGCAGTGCCTCGAGTCGTTCTGCCAGCAGCACCGCCACGTCGTCGGCGAGGTCGAGCTGCCGCACCGCGTCGAGGTCCACTGCCCAGTGGCCGTCCTCCAGGCGGATCAGGTCGCGATGGTGGAGCTGGACCAGCACCTGCCGCAGGAAGAAGGGATTGCCCCCGGTCTTGGTCATCAACGTCCCCGCCAGGGGCTCGAGGACATCGATGCCGGGAAGCACCGCGCCGATGAGCTCGGCCACGGCGTCGTGGTCGAGGGGCCGAACCATCAACTGGGGCACGCTGCGATGGGCCTCCACCCGGGCGAGGAGCTCGGGGAGCAGCGGGTGCTCGGAGGCCTCACGGTCCCGGTAGCCGAGCACCAGGAGCAGATGCCCGAGCCCCTCGTCGGCGAGCGCGGCCTCGACCAACCGGAGGCTGGCGGCGTCGGCCCACTGAAGGTCGTCGAGGAAGAGGACGAGGGGATGTTCGTAGGTCGCCAGCGCCCGGAGGAGGCGTCCGAAGAGGCGCTCGACGCGGGCCTGGTCCTCGTTCCCTCCGAGGGACGCGGGGGCCTGCACGTCTCCCGGCAGGAGCAGGGCGAGGTCGGGAAGCAGCGCCACCAGCGCGCCCGCGTGGGGGCCGAGCTCGTGCACGAGGGAGGCCTGGACCCGCGCCAGGCGCTGCTCGTCTTCGGCGAGGACCTGGCGCACCAGGGAACCCAGGGCCTGGATCCAGCCCAGGTAGGGGGTGTCTCGGCGGTACCGCTCGAACTTGCCGGGGCAGAACCAGCCCCGTCGGATCGCGGTCGGGGCTGCCAGGGTGTGGACGAGAGCGGACTTGCCGACGCCCGACCAGCCGGTCACCCGCACGGCCTCGCACGCACCGTCGGCGCAGCGCTCCAGGACGGCGTGGAGCCGCTGTTGCTCGGCGTCCCGTCCCACGAGGCGCTGGGGAAAGCGCAGCTCCCTGGGTCGGTCGTGGGTACCGAGGACGAGGTGGCTGATGGTGCCGCGGCGACGGAGCTCGTCGAGGGCCGCCGAGAGATCGTAGGCCAACCCCCGGGCGCTCTGGTAGCGGTCGTCGGCGGACTTCGCGAGGAGGCGGTGCACGAGGTCGGCCACCACCCGGGGCACGGTGTCCGGACGTCGCTCGTCCAGTCGCTCCGGCGGACGTGCGAGGTGGGCGTGGACCAGCACGGCCGGGTCGGTGGCCGTGAACGGCGGCTCGCCGTCGAGGGCTGCGTACAAGATGATGCCGATTGCGTACAGATCGGCACGGCCGTCGACCGGTGCGGGGAGGCGTCCGGTCTGCTCGGGAGCGATCGCCGTCAGAGCATCGAGGTCGTGAGGGCTCGGGGGGGCGGAGAGCGACAGCAGGTCGACGCGGGCGGTCGTGTCGCTGCGGGCCACCCCGAGGGTGGTGGGGCCGAGGTGCCCGTGGACCTGGCCGGCGTCGTGGAGAGCGGCCAGTTGTGCCGTGGCCTCCAGGCAGAGTGCCAGGGCCGTCGCGAGGGGCAGCGGCCCGTCGCGCAAGTGCTCCGAGAGGGGGGCGACCACTTCTCCGAGAGGCGCCACCGGCAACGTGTCTGGCGTGGCGTCTGCGCGCAATGAACACCCTGGTGCGACGCTCCAGGGTAGCAGCTCCAGGCCGGCTTGGGGGACCGAAGCGTACCGCCTCGAGACCCGGGCGCACGCTGCTGTCGACCGTTAGGGGCTCACCATGCGATGGAGTGTGTGGCTGCTCGGCCTGGGATGCCGTGCCTCGGAGGCCCCGCCGGTGGACACCGCAAGGGTCGACACGGGGGAGCGGGTCGAGGTCCCGTGGGCGCCGTGTCCCGACGGCGCCACCCCCCTGGAGGTCGAGGTCGAGCTGGGCGAATACAGCAACCTCACCCTCCGCGCGACCTGGACGACCTCGCGCCCCGGCACCTCCGAGGTCGTCTTCGGGGAGGGGTCCCCCCAGTGGACGCTGTCCCACGACGAGGCGGTCACCGAGCACGAGGTCGTGCTCTATGGCCTGCACGCCAACACCGACGTGACCCTCCAGGCCGTGTCCACGTTCGCGGACGGCACGGTGGCGTGTTCGGGCCTTCGGCTCGGGCGCACCGGTCCGCTTCCGCCGTCGGTGCCCATCGGAAAGCTGGGGGCCTACGCCGCGGGGGAGATGCAGCCCGGCTGGACGCTCCTCAACGTGAGCAACCGCTTCTTCGAGTGGCCCCCGACCGTCGTGATGTACGACCTCTCGGGGCGACCCGTCTGGTACGTCATCGTGGAGCCCGATGCCTTCGACCGGCGCGGCGACCTGGACGTGAGCCTCACGGCGGACGGCCGGGTGCTTGTCGGGGGCTCCGGAAGCGCCATCCGGCCCCGGGCCTTCGACCTGACCGGTCGACCCGTCTGGTGGGGGCCGCAGCAGGTCGAGCCCGAGCAGCACCATCACTTCCAGCAGGAGCCCGACGGCACCTACGTCTACCTCCGCCACGGCGTCGACGAGCGGTACCCGGGACTGGACCTCACGGAGGTCGTGCAGATCGACGAGGACCTCGTGACCACGTGGTCTTGGGACCCGTACGAACACATGGACGCTCTGACGGTGGCACCGACGGCCGAGGGCGACGTGGTGCACGGCAACTCCGTCACGGTCGACGGGGACCACGTGTACCTGAACAGCCGCAACCTCGGCCGACTGTTCAAGCTCTCCCGTGACACGGGGGAGGTGCTGTGGGCGCTGGGTCGTCGGGGGGACTTCGCTGCGGACCCGGATGCCGAGAGCCCCTGGTTCCGCTCCCAGCACGATCCGGAGCTCCAGGACGACGGAAGCTGGTTGTTCTACGACAACGCCGGCCTTCCCGGTCAGCACTCCCGCATCCTGCAGCTGGCCATCGACGAGGACACGCTCACCACCGAGGTCGTCTGGGCGTTCCCCGGCACCTTCCAGGTCGACCCCTGGTACAGCGTGGAGTGGTTCAGCTCCATCTGGGGCGACGCGGACCGCCTCCCCAACGGCCACGTGCTGGTCACGGCCGGGACCCGTGCGGAGGGGCGCCAGAGCCGGATCTTCGAGGTCACCCCCGATGGGCGGGTGGTGTGGGAGATGCTGCTGCCGGCGGGGGTCGGGGAGGACGTCGTGGGCACCTACCGGGCCGAGCGGATCGAGCCGCCGGGCCTGGAGCCCGTGCGCCCGTAGGGCACACCCGGGCAGAGGAGCCGACCGGCGTCCGCCATGGCGCTGCGCCCACCGCACCGCTTCTGGAGGATGGCTCTGGTAGCGTAGGCCCCCGAGCGAGGTGCGACGTGTGGTGGCTGTTCCTCTGGGCGTGCGCTCGCCCCGAGCCCGATGCCGAGCGGGCCCCCATGGTCTGCGTGGACGGCTTCTCCGACCCCGTGGTCTTCGCCACCGACTTCGATGTGGATGGCGTGGTCGGCACCGAGGGCCTCGCCTTCTCTCCCGACGGCCGCTTGTTCGTCGGCGGCTCGGGGGTCACGGGCGGCGGCTACGTGGCCGAGATCTCGGTCGATGGAAGCTGGGAGATCGTCGCCGACGTTCCCAGGTCGGTGGGGATGGTCTGGAAGGACGGCGAGCTGCTGGTGGCGACCGGCGACGTGGGGGATGGCACCGGAGGGCTGGTGGGCGTGGACGTCGACCTGGGCTCGGTCCGCACCGTAGCTGCGGGCATGTCCGGCGCAAACTTCCCGGTGGTCACCCCCTGGGGGACGGTGCTGGTGTCGGCGCCAGGGGGCACGACCATCTGGGAGGCGGACGGAGCCGACGTGAGGGTGTGGGCGGAGGGCGTGCCTTCGCCCAACGGGATGGCCTTCTCCCCCGATGGGAGCGCGCTGTACGTCGCCAACACCTACGAGCAGCCCAGCACGGTGGCCTCCATCGAGGTGGTCGACGGAGCCGCCGGGGCCATCGGGGTGCTGGCGACCCTTCCGGATGGCAGCACGCAGGATGGCGTCGCCATGGATGGGGACGGGAACCTGTACGTGGTCAACAACCTGCCGGGCACCGTCGTGCGGATCACCCCAGACGGCTCGTGGGACACCGTGGCAGAGGGCGTGGCCTATGGCGCCAGCCTGTCCTTCGGGGTCGGAGCCTTCGACCCGTGCGCACTGTACGTGTCGTCGCTGTTCTCGTCCGACGTCTTCGAGGTTCCTCCCTCGCCCTGATGGCGGGGGGCTCGCGACGTCAGAACGGCTCGCCCCCCTTCCGGATGGCGGCCTGGTAGGCCTCCCGTGCCTGGATCCGGTCGAGCCATTCCTGGATCCGCGGCGTCTCCAGCGGGACCTTGGCGCGGCTCCGCAGGGCCAGGACGCCGTAGGACATCTGGATGTCGGCGATGCCCATCTCCGGTCCGGCGAACCAGTCGTGGGCCTGGAGGTGGTTCTCCAGAAAGCGGGCGTGGGACACGAGCTCGGGGGAGGTGTAGGCCTGGTTCACGTTGCCCGCGATCTTCCGGACCACCGGCTTGAGGAAGAAGGGCACGGGCGCGTCGGCGATCTTTCCGGTGATCAGTCCCACCAGGAGCGGGGGCATCAGGGAGCCCTCGGCGTAGTGGAGGAAGTAGCGATGCAGGTGGAAGGCATCGCTGCCGCGGTCGGGGATCAGGTGGGGGGCGATGGCCTCGGCGAGGGTCTCCAGGACGGCTCCGGACTCCGCGAGCACGCGGCCGTCCCACTCCACGGCTGGGGCGCGTCCGCGGGGATGCACCTGGGCGAGCTCGGGCGGCGCGCGGAAGTTCGCGTCCCGTGCGTAGGTGACGACGTCGTAGTCGGCCCCTGCCTCCTCCAGAAACCAGAGGACGCGGTGGGAGCGGCTCTGCTCCAGGTGGTGGACGACGATGGGCATGGACGCTCCGGGCTCCCTGCCTGGTAGTTCGATCAGGTGTCGATGGCGTCCGCGATCTGTCGGGCCAGCTCCGCCATCCGGTAGGGCTTCTTGAGGAAGCCGCTCACGCCCTCGGCCTCGACCTCGACCCGCTCACGGGTGAAGCCAGAGCAGAACAGCACCCGAACCTCCGGATCGATGGCTCGGAGGGCGGTGAGGGTCTCCCGTCCCGACATCTTGGGCATGACCAGGTCGAGGAGCACGACGTCGAAGCTGTGGGGGTCTGCCACGAAGGCCTCGACCCCCGCCGTGCCGTCTGCTGCCTGCACGACCTCGTAGCCAAGGGCCTTGAGCATGGCAGCGCCGGTGCGTCGGACGAGGACCTCGTCGTCGATGAGGAGCACGCGACCCCGCCCGTGACCGTCGGGGCGTGCCCGGGCCGGGGTGCCCAGCTGCAGTTCCGGGTCGACCGGGAGGAAGATGACGAAGGTGGTGCCTTCGCCGACCTCGCTCTCGAGGACGACGGCGCCCCCGTGGGCGACCACCGCGCTGTACACGGCCGACAGGCCCAGCCCGGTGCCGGCTCCCACGTCCTTGGTGGTGAAGAAGGGCTCGAAGGCTCTTGCGGCCACGTCCGGGGACATGCCGGTGCCGGTGTCCCGAATGCTCATGGCGATGAACGGACCGGGTTGGACCCGGAAGGCGCCGACCCGCGGATCGCGCTCGAGGAGCTCGACCTGGGCGGTCTCGATGGTGAGGGTGCCGCCCTGGGGCATGGCGTCCTGGGCGTTCAGGGCCAGGTTGAGCAGCAGGTTCTGCAGCTGGGACGGGTCGCCGAGCAGGGTGGGGACCTTCGCCGCCAGCCGCGTCTGGAAGTCGACGCGCTTGTCGATGGTGCGCCGCAGCAGGGTCAGGGACCCGTCGATGACGGCGTGGAGATCGACGGGCTCTCGGCTGTGTGAACCCTTGCGGGAGAACTCCAGGAGCCGCTGGGTGAGGCCGGCCGCATTCTCCGCGGCCTCGAGGACGATCTGCGCCAGGCCCTCCAGATCCGGCTGGCCAGCAACCTGGTAGGCGAGCAGCTCCGTGGCTCCGCGGATGGCTGTCAGCATGTTGTTGAAGTCGTGGGCCACACCCCCGGCCAGCTGGCCCATGGACTCCAGCTTCTGGACCTGGCGGAGTTGGTCCTCGGCGAGGCGTCGGGCCGTGATGTCCTCGATCATGCCAAGGAGCCCGATGACCTCGCCCCTGTCGTCGAGGAGCGGGATCTTGTGGGTGTCGAGCCAGACCGCTCCGGCTCCTTCCACGTGTGTCTCCTCGACCCAGTGGTACACCGCCTGGCCCGACGCCATGATGCGCTCGTCCTGCTCCCGGTAGAAGGCCGCCTTCTCCTCGAGGAGGGCCAGCTCGTGATCGGTCTTCCCTACGACCTCGTCGATGCTGTCGAAGCCGGCGATCTTCGCGAAGTTGAGGTTGCCTCCACGGTAGACGGACGCTCTGTCTTTCCAGAAGACGTGCTGCGGGATGTTGTCGAGCACCAGTCGCAACATCTGGGTGCGTTCCCGGAGCTCCTGCTCGGTCTGCTTCCGGCCGCGGATGTCCCGGATGATGGTGGAGACGTGCTCGACGGCCCCGCTCTCCGGGTCCCGATGGGCGACGATGACCTGGGAGACCGGGATCTCGTAGCCGTCTCGGTGGAGGAGGGCCGTCTCGGCGCTCCAGATCCCCTCGGACCTGGCGACCGGCAGGCCCTCCGAGAGGATGAGCTCGGTGGCCCAGGGCGGGTGGAAGTCCGAGATCGTCATGTGCGCGGTGCTCGCCTCGGGAGGGAGCCCCACGAGCCTTGCCCCGTTGCGGTTCAGGTAGGTGATCTGCCCCTCGGCGGTGGCGGAGGACACGAAGTCCGTGGTGAGCTCCAGCAGGGCCGCGAGGCGCTCCAGTTCCGTCTGTCCGCTCATGCCAGGGCTCGTCCTTCGGTACGGCCGGGAGGCCCTCGCCGCAGATGGACGAGTGTAACAGGACAACGGATTCAGGGGTTCGCGCTCGCGGCCCGTGGCCTCCGGCCGAGGTGATCAGGCCAGCTCGAAGCGGTCGGCGTCCATCACCTTGACCCAGGCCGACACGAAGTCCTTCACGAAGCGCTCGCGGCTGTCGTCCTGGGCGTACAGCTCGGCGTAGGCCCGCAGGATGGAGTTGGACCCGAACACCAGGTCGACCCGGGTGGCCGTCCACTTCTCCCGGCCGCTGCTACGGTCGCGGACGACGTAGGTCCCGTCGCCCCTGGGCTCCCAGGTGTTCCCCATGTCGGTGAGGTTCACGAAGAAGTCCGTGGTGAGGGCCCCCACCCGGTCGGTGAACACGCCGTGGGCGCTGCCGCCGTGGTTGGTGCCGAGGACGCGCATGCCGCCCAGCAGCACGGTCATCTCGGGGGCGGTGAGGCCCATGAGCTGCGTCCGGTCGAGCATCAGCTCCTCGGGCTTCACGGCGTAGTCCTTCTTCAGCCAGTTGCGGTAGGCATCGTGGACCGGCTCCAGCACGTCGAAGGCGGCCACGTCGGTCTGCTCCGCCGTGGCGTCCCCGCGACCGGGGGAGAAGGGAACGGTGATGTCGAACCCGGCGGCCTTGGCGGCCTGCTCGACCCCCACGTTGCCCGCCAGCACGATGACGTCGGCGACGCTGGCCCCCGCATCGGCGGCGATGGGCTCCAGGACCGACAGCACTCGGGCCAACCGCTCGGGCTCGTTGCCGACCCAGTCCTTCTGGGGAGCGAGCCGGATCCGCGCGCCATTGGCGCCGCCCCGGAAGTCGGAGCCGCGGAAGGTGCGGGCGCTGTCCCAGGCGGTGCTCACCATGTCGGCGACGGACAGTCCGCTGGCGGCGATCGCGGCCTTGACGGCGTCGACGTCGTAGCTGTCGGAGCCGGCCGGAACCGGGTCCTGCCACAGCAGGTCCTCGGCGGGAACGTCCGGTCCGAACCAGCGGGACTTGGGCCCCATGTCGCGGTGGGTGAGCTTGAACCAGGCCCGGGCGAAGGTCTCGGAGAAGAGCTCGGGGTCGCTGTGGAAGCGCTCGGAGATGGCGCGGTAGTCCGGGTCCATCTTCATGGCCATGTCGGCGTCGGTCATGATGGGGTTGTTGCGCTTGGCCGGGTCCCCGACATCGACGGGCTTGTCGCTCTCGGCGATGTCCACCGGCTCCCACTGCCAGGCGCCGGCGGGGCTCTTCTTGAGCTCCCAGTCGTAGGTGAAGAGCAGGTGGAAGTACCCGTTGTCCCACTGGGTGGGGTGGGTGGTCCACGCTCCCTCGATGCCGCTGGAGACGGTGTCGCGCCCGACCCCCGTGCCTCCGGGGTTGTGCCAGCCGAAGCCCTGCTGGTGGACGTCGGACGCCTCCGGGTCGGGACCGATGCGGCTGGCGTCGCCGTTGCCGTGGGCCTTGCCGACCGTGTGGCCGCCGGCGGTGAGGGCCACCGTCTCCTCGTCGTTCATCGCCATGCGAGCGAAGGTCTCGCGGACGTCGTGGGCCGAGCGGAGCGGGTCGGGCTGGCCCCCCACACCCTCGGGGTTGACGTAGATGAGGCCCATCTGCACGGCGGCCAGGGGGTTCTCGAGGGAGGCGCGGTCCTCTCCGTCCTCGTAGCGGGTGGCGTCGAGCCACTCCTTCTCCGGACCCCAGTAGGCGTCCTTCTCCGGGTGCCAGATGTCCTCCCGACCGAAGGCGAAGCCGTAGGTCTTCAGGCCCATGGACTCGTAGGCGATGGTGCCGGCGAGGATGATGAGGTCGGCCCAGCTCACCGTGTTCCCGTACTTCTTCTTCACGGGCCACAGGAGCCGGCGGGCCTTGTCCAGGTTGACGTTGTCGGGCCAGGAGTTGAGGGGTGCGAAGCGCTGGTTGCCGGTGCCGCCGCCCCCTCGGCCGTCGGCCACCCGGTACGTGCCGGCTGCGTGCCACGCCATGCGGATCATCAGGCCTCCGTAGTGGCCCCAGTCGGCCGGCCACCAGTCCTGGCTGTCGGTCATCAGGGCATGGAGGTCCGCCTTCAACCCGTCGACGTCGAGACGCTTCAGGGCCTCGCGGTAGTCGAAGTCCTCGCCGAGCGGGTCGGTCTTGCGGTCGTGCTGGTGCAGGATGTCCAGGTTCAGGGTCTCGGGCCAGAACTCCGTGGTGGAGGTGGCGGTGCGGGTGTGGCTGCCGTGCATCACTGGGCACTTGCCGGTGGGCTGTCCGTCGCTCATGGGTTCTCCCTCTGGGTGAAGCGCCGGCGCGACGCTCCTTCCTCTGGAATGTGGTCCCCTGAGCCCATAGCAACAAGTCCATTGATCGTGTGGCAGACATAGGCACGGGCTATCGGTGGCCCAATCCGGTCTGGGACGTAGGCGGGGGCTCGTTCGTCCGCTACGCTGTGTGGGATGCCCGACGATCCTCTCTCCGACCAGACGACGCTCCTCCGTCCCGGCGCCCCCATCGTCACCGTGGAGCCCATCCCGGACGACCAGCGCTACCGGGAGCTCAGCGAGCTCGGTGCCGGAGGCTGCGGACGGGTGACCCGCGACTGGGACCGACGGCTGAGGCGGGTCGTGGCCCACAAACGGGTGCACGCCGGGCAGGACTCGCTTCGGCAGCTGCTCGTGCGGGAGGCCCGGCTGCTCGCGTACCTGGACCACCCGGGCATCGTGCAGATCTACGACAGCGGCGACGACCACTACACGATGCGCGTGGTCGAGGGGGACTCCCTGAAGGAGCGCCTGGCTCGCGGTCGGCTGCCCATCGGCGAGGCGGTGCGCATCGTGGGTCGTGTGGCGGAGGCGATGGCCAACGTGCACGCCAAGGGGGTCATGCACCTCGACCTCAAGCCGGCGAACATCATCCTGCAGCCCTTCGGCCAGGTGAGCATCATCGACTGGGGGGTGGCGCAGTTCCATGACAAGGACGCCTACCTGGCCTTCCTGGGCGACGTCGGCGAGGCGGAGATCACCGAGGAGGCCGAGGCGCCGGCCCTCGGCGGTACGCCGTCCTACATGCCGGTCGAGCAGGCGGTGGGGGAGGGGGTCGGTCCGTCCGCCGATGTCTTCGCCTGTGGGACCATCCTCTACGAGATGCTGACGGGAAAGCTCCCGTTCCCGCGGGGTGGTGGTGCCGCGGGGGTGATGCGAAAGGCGGTCGTTCGCCCCGACAGACCCTCGGTCCTGCGCTCGGACGTCCCGGCCCGTCTCGACGCCCTCTGCCTCCGGATGCTCTCACCGAGGCCCGAGGCGCGTCCCGCCGACTTCGGTGAGGTGCTCGCCGAGCTCCGGGCGCTGCGGGGGTCGGAGGGAGAGGGCGAGGTCCTCGACCTGGAGGTGGGGGATGTGCTCTGTCGGGAGGGAGAACCCGGAGACACGGCCTACCAGGTGCTCTCTGGCGAGCTGTGCACCACCATCGAGGGCCCCGACGGCCCCATCGAGCTGCGCCGGCATGGGGTGGGTGAGCTCATCGGCGAGATCGCCATCCTGTCGGAAGGGCCACGGAGTGCCACCGTCCGGGCCACCCAGCCCACCCGGGTCTCCGTGGTGACGGCCACGCGGCTGCGGAGCGAGCTGGACCGTGCCCACCCGCTGGTCGGGCGCATGGTCCGGAGCCTGTCGGACCGCCTCCGGGAGGAGGCCGAGCGCCTCCGCGGCAGCTAGCCTCGACTTTAGCGCTTCGGCCTGAAGGGGCTGTGGGCGAGGCCACCGATCGGTATGCGAGGAGCGCCCTGAGATAGGCGAGAGTGGGGTTGGCA
>Ga0213839_1001367_pt1 | contig 16037 bp, 8 predicted proteins | sample SWPATP21_FD_160075 | JGI IMG/M metagenome (GOLD analysis project Ga0213839, IMG submission 160075) | Coastal seawater microbial communities from Marineland, Florida, United States - SWPA TP2 #1 | ecosystem: Environmental > Aquatic > Marine > Coastal | place: USA: Florida | collected 2016-08-14
TTGCCGATCGTCCTGTAAGGCTCGTGTGATCAGGGTGGGGCCATTTCAGATGATCACTCTCCCCTGAAGTGGGGCCACTTCAGAAGAGCACACCCAACAGTGTTCTCCGTCGCCGTCGTCGGCAAACTTAGGCCCCATCAAGCGCGACCTCGGCCTCCGCCTGTCACCGACCGCCGCTCCGCGCTTCCCTCGACGCCTTCCGCCAGCCCGAGCACCAGCCACCACCACGCTCGACAACCGCGGCCTCGGCCTCCGCCTGTCACGGACCGCCGCTCCGCGATTCCCTCGACGCCCTCCGCCAGCACCGGGCCGAGCATCCCGCCACGGCACCACCGAGACCCACCGGCCACCGACAGAACAGTACCCCATATCACCAGCTACTACCTTCGCCATGAGAGGGAGCAAGGGGTGCTCGGTACCCCAGCCAGGGGGGGCGAGGGGGGGAGCGGAGCGCCACCCTGTAACAAGTAGCCGGATAGAACGACCTTGCGAGGGGACCTTTCGCGGAGGCACCCCTTGGGACCAGCGCTCCCCTCGCCAGCACGACCCACCTCGACAACCAGCGATTCCTCGCCTTTCCCCCATTCCAAGCCACCCAGCACGCCTCCGTCCATCTCCTCCTCATCAAGGCCGCCCCCACCCCGACGTCGAAGCGCGCGGCAGCCAATCCCCCATCGACCGCCTCCACGAGCACGTCCAGCCCTGCCTCAGCGCCAGCTCCCGCCAGCGCGACACTCCGGCCCGTGACGGCCCGGGTCAGCCCGAGCGCCCCACCTTCCGCCGCAGCAACGAGCCATCGAGCCCCGACGCCTCGAACCCATGCCCGGTGAGGAACGCCCTCGCCCCCTCGGGATCCGGGTGATCGGCCGGAATCGTGTTGAACAGGTAGCCCAGCCCGGCCGCATGCGCCTCGGCCTCCAGGTGGTCGAGGATCACCGCCCCCAGCCCCTCCCGCTGCCGCTCCGGGTGCACGGCCAGGAGGATCTGCGCATCCCCCCAGGTGACGTCCATCCAGCCGTAGCCCACCACGTCGCCATCGTGTTCGAGGCGCCACCAGGTGCCGGGCAGCAGCTCACCCGCCGGCTGCACCCGCACGGCGCCGTCCGGGAGTTGGGCGAAGAACGCGCGCTTGGCGTCATCGAAGCGAGCCGGCTTGGGCTCGGGCAGCCAGTCCGTCGACACAGAACCTCCAGGCAGCAGATGCTACCAGGGCAGCGCCGGCCCAGCGCCACTTGACCGGATAGAAGGCGCCATGAGCCGCGACGACCGCTACCAAGACCTCGGGCTTCTCGGGCGTGGCGGGATGGGGGAGGTCCGCCGGGTGCGCGACACCCAGCTGAATCGGGTGGTCGCGTTGAAGCGCGTCCGCGCCGACGCGCACGGGCCCGACAACCTCCGCCGCTTCCTGCAGGAGGTGCAGACCACCGCCGGGCTCCAGCACCCGGGCATCGTGGGCGTGTACGACGCGGGCCGCACCGAAGAAGGCGACGTCTACTTCACCATGGGCATCGTCGAGGGCGCGGAGCTGTCGAGCCTCATCACCGGTGTGCACGAGGTCAGCGGCGACCGCTGGCAGGCCACCGCCGATGGCTGGAGCCTCCGGCGGCTGGTCACCGTGCTGTCCCGCGCCGCCCACGCCGTGGCCTACGCCCACGAGCAGGGGGTGGTGCACCGCGACCTCAAGCCCGCCAACGTGATGGTCGGCCGACACGGCGAGGTGCGCGTCATGGACTGGGGTCTGGCCAAGGTGTCGCGCCCCGGCGGTGCGCCCGAGCCCCTCGCCGACGCCGTCCCTGCCGACGTCCATGCCACTCGGGTCGGCAAGGTGGTGGGCACCCCGTCCTACATGGCCCCCGAGCAGGCGCGCGGCGACCTGGCGGCCATCGACGAGCGCACCGACGTGTACGCCCTGGGCGCCATCCTCTACGAGATCCTGACGGGGAACGCGCCGTATGGCGGCAGCTCCGGCGAAGAGGTGGTCGCCAAGGTGCTGGCGGGCCCTCCGCCACGACCGAGCCTGGCCTCGCAGACACAGGTGGCCGGAACCGACACGTTCGATTGGTTCTCCGACGACGCAGCCGACCCGATCACCGACGAGCTGGCGCTGCAGACGCTGCCCGTGCCGAGCGAGCTGGAGGCCGCCTGTCTCCGGGCCATGGACCGCGACCGCGGCCGGCGCTACGCCCGGGTCACCGACTTCGCCCGGGACCTCGAGGCATGGCTCGACGGCAGCCGGCAGCGCGAGGTCGCGCGGGCGATGGTGGCCGAAGCGCACGACGTGCTCGCCGAGGTGCGTGCGCTGAGCGAGCGCGCAGGGGCGCTCCGCGACGAGGCCGTCGACGCCTTGGCGTCGGTGCCGTCATGGGCGCCCGAGGAGCACAAGCGCGCAGGGTGGGCGCTCCAAGCCAAGGCCGAAGAGCTGGCCATCGAGGCGGATCTACGGGCGCTCGCCCGCGACCGCCTCCTGGCCGGGGCCCTCACCCACGCCCCCGACCTCCCCGAGGCCCACGCCGTGCTCGCCAGCGACCAGCTCGCACGGCACCGAGCCGCCGAGGCCGACCTCGACGCGGCGGAGGCCGCACGCGCCGAGGTCCTGCTCCGTGCCCACCTGGAGGCCTTGCCACCCTCCGACCCCACGCGCCAGCGAGGCGCCGCCTACCTGTCCGGCCTCGGAGCGGTGAGCCTGGTGACCGACCCCGACGGCGCCGAGGTCGAGCTCCACCGCTTCGTGCCCCACGGCCGCAGGCTGATCACGGAGCGGGTCAGCAGCCTCGGGCGCACCCCGCTATGCCACCTGTCGCTCGACCACGGCAGCTACCTGCTGGTGCTTCGCCATCCCGAGCGCCACACCGTGCACTACCCCGTGAACATCGAGCGAGGCCAGCACTGGGACGGCGTGCGCCCCGGCGACACCGAGCCCACCCCCATCCACCTGCCGGCCCGCGGCGAGCTCGGCACCGACGACTGCTACGTGCCCGCAGGGACCTACCTCGCGGGACATGCCCACGACTACAGCGCCCTGCCCCATCGCTCCGCCGTGTGGGCCCACGCGTTCGTGGTGCGCCGCTATCCGGTCACCAATGCGGAATACCTCGCCTTCCTCGACCACCTGGTGGCCCACGGCGACGAGGAGCTGGCGCTGCGGCACGTCCCGCGGGAGCGAGGCGCCCACGGGGAGCCCGGGCGCATGATCTACGGCCGCGACGACGCCGGACGCTTCGTGCTCACCGCCGACGGCGACGGCGACGTGTGGGCGCCCGACATGCCCGTGGTCATGGTCGACAAGGCCGGCGCCCAGGCCTACGCCCGGTGGCTCGCCGACGCCACGAAGCAGCCCTGGCGCCTGCCCTGGGAGCTGGAGTGGGAGAAGGCCGCCCGCGGCGTCGACGGTCGCCGCATGCCCTGGGGCAACGGCTTCGATCCGTCCTACGGCAACATGCGCGACAGCCTCCAGGGACGCGCCCTGCCGCTGCCCGTCCGCTCCTTCCCGATCGACATCAGTGTCTACGGCGTGGCGGGCATGGCGGGCAACGTGGTCGACTGGTGCGCCGACGACTGGATCGCCCAGCGTCCCACGCCCACCTTCGTGACGCTCCACCGCGACGCGACCACCGCCGACTCGGTGCAGCGGGGAGGCAGCTGGATGGGCTACGAAGGCTCCATCCGCTCGGCCAACCGCAGCCCGAGCGTGGCGACGGGCCGTGACTACGATGTGGGCTTTCGCCTGGCGCGCCCCTACCCCTGAGCCCTACAGCAGGCTCCCCACCCGTACCATGGGCGGGTGCGCGAACAAGTCGAGCACGTCGTCGTCGAGGCCTTCGCCGACCAGCAGCGTGTAGTCCACCGTCACCCCGCTCCAGTCGGGCGCGGGCGGACGGAACTGCGACCCCACCACCGGCACCACCAGATCGCCGATCCCGTGCCCCCCGAGCTGCCGTCCCTCGTGCCAGGGACCATCGCCCCACAGCGCCCCGAGCGGCGCCAGCAGCGCGTCACCCCCTTCGTTGCGCACCGGGAGGAAGCCCATCGACGAGCGCTCGGCCACGCGGTGGGCGAGCTGCCAGCTTCGCCCGGTGGCGCAGGCGGCCTCGGCCCAGCCGTCGGCCGACTGCCCGTTCCACGTCTCCACGGGCGCACGGGCCGGCCGCTCCCTTGCCTCGCCGCCGAAGGTACGCCAGCGCAGGGTGGTGAGCCCTCCCTCGCAGGTGAACGGGGTGAGCACGACGCTCTCGAGGTCTTCGGCCGGCTCGGCCTTGCCCACCGCCGCGCTCACCTCGACCACCACCCCGGGGAGGCGGTCCCACACGCTGAGGCGCCGGTGCACGCTGCCCGTGGCCGCACAGGTGGGCAGGCGGAAGTCCTCGTCGGTGCTCGCGCGGGTGCCCCGCTCGCCCACGTCGGCGGTGGGGCTCGCGGTGAGCGTGCCCGCCACCTCGCCGTCGCCACAGGCGGTGAACGGCGCCTCCAGCCCGGGCAGCTCGGGGGCGGCTGAAGACCCGAGCGGGCCCGTCGCCCCGGCGGTGCCGTACGACCAGGTGAGCATGGTGGTGGCCTCGGCCGCCACGTCGACGACCACCTGCGCCTGCACTAGGTCGCCCGAGATCGCCGCGCTCACGAGCTCGGCCTCCAGCGTCAGCGACACGCCGTCCTGCCGGATGTCGAGCAGCTCCGACCCGGCCCAGGTGCCGGGCGGGAGCACGAGCGGCACCGTGAGGAGCGCGGGCCCGGCGCTGTCGCGGGGCTGCACCACCTCGATGGTTCCCGGGGCCACCGGAGCCGCCGCCTCGGCCCGGGCGAGCGCCTCGTCGGCGGCCGCCTGTGCCGCATCCACCTGGGCCGACGCCGCGACGTAGCGGTCGGGGTGCAGGAACGGGGCGGCAAGCCCGTAGTTGGTGGTCGACAGCGCCAGGAGCCGCTGGGTGAGCGCGTCGTCGAGGGCGTCGTCGACCCCCTTCACCCCTGCGCCCAGGAACGCCGCGGCGCGGGCCGTGTCGCGGGCCTCCTGCACCGCGGCGAAGTGGCGGTGGTTGAAGTCCTTCTCCGCCCACGACTGGAAGCCGTCGCCGGTGCCGTCGGCGATGTCGCCCGCGAAGTCGACGACGCCGGCCGGCTCGTGGGAGGCGAGGTAGTCGGCGATCTTGGTCCATCGCACGAAGTCGAGGGGCTTGGTCTGCTCGATCTCGAGGTCGAAGTTCTCCCACGACTCGCCGTCGGCGTCGAAGTGGACCACCAGCAGCACGTCGCCCTCGTAGGCGGCGTGGAGCTGCCGCGCCCACCCCGCGAGGCCGCCGTGGTCGAGCACGTCGGCGTGGTGGTAGACGGGCACCATCGTCATCTCGCCGCTGCCGTCGCTGTCGCGGAGGGTGACGGGCTGGAAGGCGAGCTCTCCGTTCAGCGGCGTGTCCTCACGGATGCCCGTGAAGCCGTTGGCCGCGTTGAACAGGGTGATCCACTCGATCCCCTCCTCGACGTACCAGGTGAGGTGCTCGGGCGTCAGCATGTTCTCCTGGGGCTGCACCCCGGGCACCATCTCGCCGAAGTGGGCCTCGTTGCTCGCCCGCCCCCGCTGCACAGCCTCGGCGAACTCCTCGCGGTCCATCGAGGCCATGGCGCCGTTGTTCCACGACATCAGCCGCACGTCGTCGGTCCCGGCGGCCACCCGGGCGGCGAGCCGCTTCAGGATGTCGGGGCTGTGCTTCGGCATCCACAGGTCGGTCGTCCAGTAGTTGTCGCTGTCCCAGTCGGCGCGCACCTCGGGGTGCTCGTCGAGCCAGTCGAGAACGGTGCGGATCACCTCGATGTCGAGCCCGAAGCCGTCGTCGACGGGCTCGTCGCCGCGGTAGGAGTGGTAGTAGTTGGCGTGGAAGGACAGGGCGATGTGCACCGTCGCTCCCCCGTCCTCGGGAGGCTCGCCCCCCCAGCCGTCGTCGAGGGCGAGGAACTGCCCGTTCACGTCGAGGGCCATGTCGTCGACCATGCCGAGGATGGGCGCGTCGCCGTACTGCGACCACCCCGCGCCGTCATGGCGCCATGCGCCCCGCGAGGCACTGGCCACCGACAGTCCGCCGTCGAAGGCGTCGACATCGACCACGTCGGTCGGGCCCCCGAGGGCGACCCAGGCGGAACCGTCCCAGGACAGCACGCCCTGGTCGAGCGTGCCCACGAACAGCCCACCGTCGTCGTCGAGGGCCACGGAGGTGGGGTGGAGGCTCGGCAGCCCCTCAGTGGCGTCGAACCAGCTGTCGCCGCCGTCGTCGGAGCGGAACACGAGCCCCGAGAGCAGCCCCTGGAAGTCGTTGGGGATGATGCTCTCGGGCAGCATCGACACCGCCACGATGGTGTCGTCGCGGGTGTCGACGCCGGTGAACAGCACGTTGAGGTTGCCGGTGTCGGCGAGGTTGGCCGCGGTCCAGGTGAGGCCGTCGGCGGAGTGGAACAGCCCACCCGCTGCCGCCATCCAGGTGCCGCCGGGACCCTCGGTGGTCTCGAGGGGCACGGGCTCGACATCGGGGTTGAGGAGCAGCAGGGTGGTGGAGAAGAGCCCCTCGACGCGGGTGAACCCGGTGGACGGCAGGCCGCGGTAGGTTCCCTTGCCGTTGACCCAGGCGATCAGCTCGTCGCCGAGGGGCATGAGCAGGGGAATCTCGCCGGGGGGCAGATCGCCGCGGCCCATGCGGGTCCATCCCGAGCTCCAGTGGGCCAGCTCGCCGTCGACCACGGCCCAGGGCTCGCCGGAGGCGGTCTTGGTGAAAGCCTCCACCGCGCCCTCCGGGCCCGTGCTGGGTCCCCAGTGGAAGACGGGCCCGGGCTCGGTCGTGCCCGTGTCGGTGGTGCCCGTCTCCGCCGTGGGGGTGGGGCCCGGTGTGGTGGTGAGGTCGGTGGTGGGCGACGACGTGGTCGTGTCGTCGTCCTTGGTGCTCGAGCAGGCAACCACCAGGGCCAGCGACCCGACGACCGACATCCTCCACATACGACCTCCCCATGGGACGCCCGAGGATATCCGGCCACGTCGCCGGCCGCGATCGAGTACCGTGGGGGCGGGGAGGGACGATGCTCATCGTGCTGCTGGCGCTGTGGGGTTGTGGAGACGGCGGCAAGGACGCGGCCACCGGGCCGCAGGTCGACGCCGACACCGACACCGACACCGACGCCGACACGGATGCCGACACCGACACCGACACCGACGCCGACACGGATACCGACACCGACGTGGGCGACGGGCTGTGTGCCGAGGTGCAGCAGGGCTTCGACGCCGCCTGCACGGTCTGCCATGGCGACACCAACCCCAGCGCGGGCCTGTCCCTCACCGATGTCGCCACCGCGGTGGGCCAGCCCAGCACCCAGACGACGCTGAGCCTGGTGGAGCCCTTCGCCCCCGACGACAGCTACCTGCTGCGGAAGGTCGACGGCACGCACCTCGGCGTGGGCGGCACCGGCGACGCCATGCCCCCGCCGGGCATGCCCCCCCTCGCCCCGGGGGTCGACATCGCGCTGTACGACTGGATCGACGGTGGCGCCCGCTGCGTCGACGACACGGGCACCGACACCGGTTCCGACTCGGGCACCGAGACCGGCACCGACACCGGCATCACCATCGACAACCAGGCCTGCGAAGACGCCCAGGCCGTGCTCGACACCCACTGCACCTCGTGCCACGGCGGCACCGCGCTGGGAGGCCTCGATCTACGTCGCCTCGACCTGCTCGGCGGCACGATGTCCGGGCAGGTGCCGTCCATGCCGCTGTTCGCGCCGGGCGACCGCAGCGGCAGCTACGCGTGGCACAAGATCGACGGCAGCCACCTGACCGTCGGGGGCGCCGGCCAGGCCATGCCCCCCGGAGTGGTGCTCGACGCAGCCGACCTCGACGCCATCGGCACGTGGATCGACGACGGGGCCAGCTGCGCCCCCGACACCTCCCCGCCCGACGAAGGCGAGCTCGACCCCAACCAGCTCGATCAGGACGACCTGTTCACCTGTGACGGCGCCCCGGCGAGCTCCCAGGCCCGCATCCGCCGCATGGACGACGTGGAGTGGCGCAGCACCATCGGCCAGAGCCACACGTCGGCCGCCGCGTCCAACCCCCTGGCGGTGCCGTCCCACGCGCGCTTCTCCACCTACCCGGCCGGCGTGGGCATGGACGAGGCGAGCCTCGACCTCTACCTGGGGGTGCTCTACTACGCAGGCGCCGGCTGGACCGAGCGCTTCCCGGGCCTCGGTCGCCAGAACCAGCCCGAGAACGACGGCAGCATCCACTGCATGTTCAACGACAGCGTCCCCAGCTCGTCGTGCATCGACACCTACCTGGCCGAGTTCCTCGAGAACGGCGCGCTCTACCGTCCCCCGACGGTCGACGAGCTCGCCCGGCTGCGGGCGTTCACCGACGATGCGCTCGCCCAGGAGGCGGCCAACGGCTGGGATCGCACCGAGACGCTCACCCAGGTCACCTCGGCCGCCTGGCTGATGACCGGCGCGCTGTTCCCGTCGGAGCTCGGGGAGGGCAAGCCCGACCCCTACGGTCGCAAGCGCCTGTCCGACTGGGAGGTGGCCCGCGTGGCCAGCAGCCTGCTGTCGAACCGCGCGGTGGGCTCGCAGGGGGTGTTCCGCTGGAGCCTCGGGGCCTACGACTCGTACACCGAGCCGTTCGAGGGCTCGATGCCCGAGCTGCAGACCGCCGCCGCCGACGGCACCATCCAAGACCCGAACGTGCTCGGCCCCCTCATCCGTCAGTACGCCGCCGGGGTCGACCCGCTGCGGCAGGACACCTACCTCGACTGGGGCGACGACCGCCGCCTCGAGGGACGCGCCGAGGAGTGGATGGCCAGCAAGATCGACCGCTTCTTCCTCGAGTGGTTCGAGGTGCAAGACTTCCCCACGGTGTTCAAGGACCGGGTCTACGCCACGTCGGCCTACGACGGAGGCCCCGACGAGAGCGGCATCCGCTCGTCGTACGGCAACCTGCAGTCGGGCTACTACGGCCACGAAGCCACGATGCTGCAGCTGTTCGAAGACACCATCGCGCGCATCGTGGTCGACGACCAGGACGTTCTCCGCGAGCTGCTCACCACCCGGGAGTTCTTCCTCGCCTCGACCACCCGCAGCGCCGGCAGCTCCATCAGCAACAGCACCGACTACACCGCGAAGCCCTTCGGCTACGACGGGGACGTGGGCGACAGCAGCCCCGCCGACCGCTGGGTGACGCTGCCCAGCGACGAGCGCGCCGGTCTGCTCACCCACCCTGCCTTCCTCTCCACCCACGGCGATGCCTTCGAGGACGGGCCCAGCATGGTCGCCCGCGGCCACTGGATCCGCGAGCACCTGCTCTGCGAGTCGGTGCCGCCGCTGGAGTTCGTGACCGTGGAGGCGCAGCTGCTGCCCACCGACGGCACCAAGACGGCACGGGCGCGCGTCGACGAGAGCATCGAGCCCAACCCCGAGTGCATGGTCTGTCACCAGTCCATGAACAGCCTCGGGCGGGCCTTCGAGATCTACAACCACGCAGGCTTCCTGCGGGCCGACGACCACGGCAACACCCCCGACGGGTCCACCACCATCGACAACGCCCCCGACCCGGCCCTCAACGGCGACTACGCCGACGCCATCGAGCTGATGGAGGCGATGGCCGACTCGCCCTACGTGAAGCGCTGCTTCGTGCGTCAGACGTTCCGGTTCTTCGCCGGCCGCGACGAGACCCCCGAAGACGCGTGCGTGCTCGAGGCCATGGAGACCGCCTACGACGACGGCGGAGGCTCGTTCATCGGCATGCTCGAGGCGCTCGCGACCCACGACGCCACCCTCTACCGCCACGTGTCGGAGGAGAACTGATCATGGCGATGACCCGACGCAACCTGCTGCAAGGGCTCGGCCTCGGCGCTGGCGCCAGCCTGCTCACCCCCTTCTTCCGTCAGGCCCTCGCGATGAGCGTGCCGGCCCGGCGCTTCGTCTTCGTGGTCGAGGGCAACTGCACCGAGCCGCTGGCCTTCCTCTCCGGCGACGCCTACGCCGCCGTCGACGGCGCCGCATCGAGCAGCATCGCCGGACGTCGCTGGATGTACCAGCAGTACGGCCACACCTCCACCATCGAGGTGCCCGCGGGCGACATGGGCACCGCCATCGCCCTCGACCCGCTGCTCGACGACGGCAGCGGCATCGACCTGACCACCAAGTCGGCCGTGGTGCTCGGCCTGTCGTCGACGATCACGGGCGGCGGGCACTCCACCCACTTCGGCGCCTTGTCGTGCTCCCGCTCCCGGGCGTCACGCCCCGCCGGCCAGACCATCGACGCGTGGCTCGCCAGCCAGCCCGACGTGCGCGGCAGCACCCCGTTCGACGCCGTGCGCGTGGGCGTCGACTCATCCGGGGCCATCCTCGGCAACAGCACCTGCGCCTTCGACATCGCCCAGTCGGCCCCGGTCACCCTCGACCCCGACCTGGCCTACCGCAACCTGTTCGGCTTCCTTCCCGGCTCGTCCGGGGAGGCCGACTTCCAGCGGCGCACCGACCTGCTCGACTTCGCGTCCGCCGACATCGACGTGGCGCTCGCCGCGTTCGCCGGCAACTCCGCCGAGCGGGCCAAGCTCGAGCAATACCTCGCGAGCGTCGAGGCCATCCGGGCACGACAAGACGATCTGGCCGCGATCGCCGCCAGCATCGACCCCTACGACCCCACCACCGCCTTCCCTGCCCCCGAAGACCCGTCCACCAACCCGCTGTTCGGCACGGGCGACCACATGGACATCCTCGAGGCGCAGTTCGACAACGTGCAGGCCGCGCTCCTCGGCGGGCTCACCAACGTCGCCGTCATCACCTCGGGCACCGGCGGGGGCTTCGGCTACATGAACTACGCCCGCATCTTCCAGAGCTTCCCCGGCGTCGACAACGGGCTCGGCCGCCACGACCTGCACCACGGCAGCGCGGCGAACAGCGAGTACGTCGACGCCATCCACGCCGTCAGCCGAGAGCACGTGCGGCTCATCGGCAAGCTCGCCCGCGCGCTCGAGGCGGTGCCCGAGGGCAGCGGCACGATGCTCGACCACACGGCCATCGTCTACCTCTCCGACAACGGCGAACAACACCACAGCACCGCGTCGGAGTGGCCGGTGCTGCTCGTGGGCGGCGGCGCCCTGGGGCTGCGCACCGACGGCCGCACGCTGGTGTTCCCCGGGGTGAACGAGTCGACGAACCGGCAGATGTCGAACCTGTTCAACACCCTCGGCTACGCCGCCGGGGCCCCCCTCGACGACTTCGGCCACGAAGGCCAGACCCGCATCGCCGAGGGTCCGCTGTCGGAGCTCATGGTCTGAGCGAGCGGCGACGACCGAGACCGAGCAACGCGACCAGCCAGGCGAGGCCCGCGCCGCGGGTGGACTGACAGCCACAGGAGGTCGACGCCTCGTCGCTCGCGGGCGTGGATGCGGCGGTTCCGGTGTCGGTCGTCGCGGTCGCCGCCGTATCGACGGGGACGGGCGCGTCGGTGTCGATCGGGGCCGCGGTGTCGCCCGTCGTCCCGGGGACCGAGCCCGTGTCGGGTGCCGTGTCGGGCGCCGTGTCGACGCCGGTGTCCAGACCGGTGTGGGGGCCGGTGTCGAGCCCGGTGTCCCCCGAGTCGATCGTGCCCACCACCGTGCCGTCGCCCGGGGGGCCACCCCAGACCGCACGGACGCCGAGGGCGTCGACCAGCACGGCATCGAGGTCGCCGTCGCCGTCGAGGTCGGCGAGCTCCAGTCCCTCGAGCAGCGTGCGCTCGTCGAGCATCGTCGGCTGGTGCGCCCCGTCGAAGGCCGCGAGCACCACGCCGTCGACGCCGATCAGCGCATCGGCCGTCGGCTCGAGCCAGGGACCCACCCGCACCGGCGCGTCGATCTCGCCGGTGAGCACGAAGGCCGACAGGGCCCCGGGCGCTCCGCTGGCGGTGTGGAGGAGCTGGCGCGTCTGGCAGTAGGGGTAGACCCCGTAGACGTAGCCGAGCTCACAGTCGCTGTGCACCAGCAGCTCGTCGGCGCCGTCACCGTCGCGGTCGGCCAGGTAGACGGCGAACGGCTCGCGCCCAGGGGCCCCGACCCGGTCGACCTCCGCCAGGCCCTTCGCGCCCGTGGCGTAGATCACCACCTCGTCGTTGGTGGTGAGCACCACGAGCTCGAGCTGCCCGTCGCCCTCGAGGTCGCCGGCGGCCAGGCTCTGCACCAGCTCGGCCCCGGGCCAGGCCGTCCACTGCGGCTGGCCCGCCCCGTCGTCGTCGGCCCACAGCAAGCCGCCGCCGATCCGCGCGAGCACCACCTCGTCGAGGCCGTCGCCGTCGAGGTCGACCACCTCGCCGCGGGGCTGTCGCACGCCGTCGGTGTGGCCCAACGAGGGCTCGAACACGCCGGTCGGGTCGCCCTTACGCAGGCCGACGGCTCCGCTGCTCGCCACCCCCACCAGCTCGGGCACACCGTCGCCGGTGACGTCGGCGAGCCGAAGCTGGGTGGCCGGGCCCACGGCCTGGGCAGGCACGGCCGTGCCGAACTGGCCCGCGCCCCGACCGGGAAGCACCCACGCAGCCCCCGAGGTGGCGTCGGCGTAGAGCAGGTCGACGTAGCCGTCGACGTCGATGTCGCCCACGGCGACGGGCCCCACGGTGTCGGTGCCGTGCTGCAGGGTGTGCTCCGCCGCCGCGCCCCGCGGGTCGAGCACGACGGTGAGGTCGACGTCGCTCACCAGCAGGTCGGGAGCGCCGTCCCCGTCGGCGTCGCCCGCCACGGCGTAGGGCACGCTGGCCCCCTGGACGCCCGAGCCGAGCGAGCGCGGACTCAGGGTGCGAAGCGCCACCTGCGAGCCGTCGATGGGGGCGTCCCACCACAGCATGTCGTCGTCGGTCACCACCAGGCCGGGGGCGCCGAGTCCATCCAGATCCGCGAGGACGAAGCGGCCTCGGTGCACCATCGCCTCCGGGGCGCCGTAGCCGAGGGGCCCGGTGGTGATCCATCCCGTGTCGAGGGAGTCGGGGCTCGGGGCCCCGCCCACGCCGGCCTCCCGCAGATACACCGGGAAGCCGTAGGACTGGGAGATCATGTCGGGGACGGCGTCGCCGAGGGCATCCGCGAAGCCGTAGGCGAAGGAGGCGCTGATGCCGTCGAGGAGCACCTCGGGTAGCTCGAGGCCCTTCGCCGTGCGCCGCGACCAGTACAGCTCGCGCCCGTTGGGCACCCAGGTGACCAGGTCGACCAGGCCGTCGCCATCGACGTCGGCGTCGAGGAAGGCGGTGGTGATGTCGGCAAGCCAAGGCTCGGCCACCAGCCCGCCGCTGCCGTCGTTGCGGAACAGCTCCACCTCGTCGGTGGTGACGAACAGGTCGAGGTCGCCGTCGGCGTCGGTGTCGACGAGATGGGCGGCACGCACCCGGATCGCCTCGTCGAGCAGCGGCGTGCCCAGGGCCCGGCCCGCCATGGCGTAGCACCACAGGTGGTCCCACTCCCAGCGGCACACGTCGGTGGCGCCGTCGCCGTCGAGGTCGCCGAAGACCGAGCCGTCGGCCTCGACCCGCTTCGTCAGCGGCTGGATGCCCGAGAAGCCCGAGGGGATGCCGTAGTGCACGCCGTCCGCTCCCACCACGACATCGGGCATCCCGTCGCTGTCGACGTCCACCACCCGCACCGCGTCCATCGGGTAGACCAGCGGTGAGGCATGCCCGAGGGCCAACAGCAACGACAGCATCGAGACCTCCTGACGGTCGTGCCGTCCCCCGCACCTTATACGTGCGGGGCGACCAGCCGCAGGAGCCGCCATGGCCGACCGCATCGTGAAGATCACCGACGAGCTGTACAACGTGCGTGGGTCGTTCAAGATCGCCAAGCTCGTCGACATCGGCACCCAGTGCACCCTGGTGCGACGACCGTCGGGAAGCTGGGTGCTCCTCGATGCCTACACGATGACCGGAGACGTGCTCGACCAGGTGATGGCGCTCACCGCCGACGGCGCCGACCTCGAGGCGGTGATCCACACCCACCCCTTCCACACCATCCACGTGAAGCGCTGCGCCGCCCAGTTCCCCGGCGCCAAGCAGTACGGCACCCGTCGCCACCAGGCGAAGGCGCCCGACCTGCCCTGGGAGCCGCAGCTCGCCGAGGAGCCCGAGCTGCACGAGCTGTTCGCCGACACGCTGTCGTTCAGCGTTCCCGCCGGCGTCGACTTCGTGCCGAGCAACGAGAACCTGCACTTCGCCTCGGTGCTCGTGTTCCACGCCCCGTCGCGCACCCTGCACGTCGACGACACGCTGATGCACAACAAGCTGCCGATGGTGGGCGGCGTGAGCTTCCACCCCACCCTGAAGAAGGTGCTGCAGCCGCGGGCCGGAGCCGCCGCCGCGTTCCGCGCGTGGTGCGACGACCTCGTGCGCCGGTGCGCCACGGTGGAGCAGCTGTGCCCGGCCCACATCCACCTCCCCGCACGGCAGGAGCCAGGCGTGATCGCCGAGCAGGTCCGGGTGGCCATCCAGAAGGTGGCGAAGGTGGTCGACGCCCACGAGCGCAAGCACGGCTGAGTCGGCCACGCAGGCCCGGAACGGGCCGGAGCAAACCGGAATCAGTGGTAGGCCGTGGCCTGCTCCACGTCGGGGTAGGCGCCGCGCACCGCCACGCTGCCGGTGCGCTCGGCCAGCGAGTCGTTGTGGCGGCGGATCCAGCCGTCGACCTCGGGCTCGCTGTAGGCGGCGTGCACCGACCGGCGCTTCCGCATCACCCCGAGGTGCGGGAGGATGGACAGCCCCGCCGCGCTGATGCCCAGGCTCGGCAGCATCACCCCGATCGACGAAGGGGCCGACGAGCCGTTCCGCAGCGCCGTGTACGACAGGGCCGAGGTCGCGAGGCCTCCGGCCACCCCCACGATGGCGAGCAGGCGGGTGTTTTTGGTCTGCTTGTCGAGGCGGGTGAGCGTGTCGTGGTCGCCGACGCGCTCGGCGAAGTCGAGGGTGGAGACCACCGGCGTGCCCACCCCGGTCTGCACGCTCCAGTCCCGCGACTGTCGCTGCACGTTGCGGGCGGTGGTGACCGCGGTGTCGGTGCTGTAGTCGGTCTGGATCACGGTCTCGGTCCAATGGTGGTCGGTGACCCGGCGCACCAGCCGGTCGCGTTCGTACGAGCCCGCGAACACCTGCGTCGGTGCCGACGCGAGGGCCGGGGGCGCAGCGGGGGTCTGGGCAAGGGCGAGGGTGGTCCACAGAAGGGAAGTCAGCATCGGGTCCTCCAGGAAGGGAGACCGCAGGGGCCCAGGCCTCGGGCCCCCACGGCGTCGTCGTTCATCGACGGCAAACCACAGTTATGGACCACCCAATCTCCACGGGATAACAAGTTGCTGCATGATGCGCGGTGCCCTGGTGATGCTCGACGGGTGCACGGTCGACCTCGAGCGCCTGCGGGTGTTTCACGACGGACGACCGGGGGTCTCGGTGTCGGCCCGCGAAGCCGCGCTGCTGCGCTGCCTGGCCGAAGCCGGTGGCGAGCCCGTCGACCGCGACGCGCTGTCTGCGGCCGCCGACATCGGCAGTCCCCGCGGGGTCGACCACACGGTGCGGCGCCTCCGGGGAAAGCTCGAGGCCCAGCCCAAGCGCCCAGTCCATCTCGTGACGGTGCACGGCCGAGGCTACGCGCTGCACGAGCGGCGGGTGGCGTCGCCGTCACCGTCGTCGGCACCCGAGGCCCGCTGGCTGCGCCTGTCGGCGTGCAAGGTCGACCTCGACGCTCGGGTGGTCGTCACGTCGACGGGCACCGCGCGCCTGTCCCCCACCGAGGCCGCCCTGCTGCGCTACCTCGCCGAGCGACCTGGCCAGCCGGTCGAGCGCGCCGAGCTCCTCGCACGGGTGTGGGGCTACCGCGGCGGTCGCACCAACACCCTGGCCACCACCCTGCGGCGGCTGCGCAAGAAGGTGTGCCACCGGCCCAGCCGTCCGGTGAACCTGATCACCCGGGGAAGCACCACCGTGTTCGTGCCCCCCGCCGCCGAGAGCGCGCGCCACGGCCACGGCTACGTGGTCCGCCGCCGCCCGGCGGGGCTCCGACGGCTGCTGC
>Ga0213839_1001369_pt1 | contig 16034 bp, 17 predicted proteins | sample SWPATP21_FD_160075 | JGI IMG/M metagenome (GOLD analysis project Ga0213839, IMG submission 160075) | Coastal seawater microbial communities from Marineland, Florida, United States - SWPA TP2 #1 | ecosystem: Environmental > Aquatic > Marine > Coastal | place: USA: Florida | collected 2016-08-14
GCGACTCGCTCACCCTGGTGCACCTGATGGAGCCCCACCTGCCCTACCGGGAGAGCCGCTACCACCGCATGCTCTTCGAGGGCTCGTGGCCCGACGAGCTCGAGTCGCTCACCCGAAAGTTCCTGGTCACCGTCACCGACGACACCCCCAACCGCGACGGGATCGTCGACTACGTCACGGCCCGCTACGACCAGAACATCCGGGCCGTCGACGACGCGCTCACGCCCCTGCTCGAGGCCGCCGGGCCCGACGCCACGGTGGTGTTGGTCTCCGATCACGGCGAAGAGCTGTGGGACCACGACGGCTTCGAGCACGGCCACAGCTTCTACGACGAGCTCCTCCGGGTGCCGCTGGTGGTGCGGTCCCCCAACCTGCCTGCGGGGGTGGTCGACACGCCGGTCAGCCTGCTCGACGTCACCCCCACGCTGCTCGAGCTCGCCGGTCTCCCCCCCGACGAAGACGCCACCGGGGCCTCGCTGGTGGGGCTGGCCTGGGGTGACGCCGACATCGACGACCAGCTCACCGAGCGCCCCCATGGCTTCGGTCGCCCCCTGTACGGCGACGAGGGTTGGGGCGTGGTGTGGGGGCAGGAGAAGTTCTGGGAGACCCACACGGCCAAGCACCTCTACGACCTGGCCGACGACCCGGGGGAGAACGCCGACACCTACACGGAAGGCGACGACGTGGGTGCCTACCGCCGCGCCATGAGCGAGGCACTGGGGCGTCCCGTGCGCCGCGCCTGGCGCATCACCCTCACCAGCCCCACCATGCCGCGCGACCAGCGCATCCGCTGGTCCCACCCGGCCGGTCTCACCGACGTGGCGCTGGGCTACGATCCCCGCGGTCGGCTCGATCACGCCCTTCCGTCGATGGACGGCGACGCCGCAGTGGTCGAGGTGCCGGCCGGGCAAGACGTGCCGGGGGAGCTCATGCTCTTCCCCGCCGACGACACCACACCCGTCGCGGGGCTCGAGGTGGCCTTCGACGGGCGGGTCTACATCTGCCCCACGCCCCGCCACGACTCGGTCCTCTGCATGGCGGGAGGCGGCGAGCAGCGCATGGTGGTGGAGGTGGCCTGGGCCCCCGAGCCGCGCGGCGTCGAGGTGTCGGGGTTCCATCCCGATGTGGCGCAGCAGCTGCAGGAGCTCGGCTACCTCGACGAGGACTGAGCGTCTAGGCCGGCGGATTCCGCGGCAGGGATGCGCAACCGTTGTGTGACATGGACCGCTTGCGACGGGCGGCTCCGCGCGTTTCTCTGACCTCGCACTGGCCAGCGTCCCGATTTCGAGTCATTCGCCACAGGCCAAGCGAGGAGAACGCCACCATGATGTCCCTGTTGACCGCCTGCCTACTGGTCACCACCGCGTCTGCCGAGGACTCCGAGTTCGCCGGAACCGAGGCTCCCCCGGCAGAAGAGAAGAAGGAGCCCGTCACCAAGGTGTCGGCCGAGCTCGGCACCGCCTTCGCGACCGGCAACGCCATCTTCTACACGGTCAACGGCAGCCTCGCCGCGTCCCACGAGTGGCAGCGGAACAAGCTGGGCCTCGTCGGCGGGCTGAACCTCGGCGCCGCCAAGGCCGACGCCGACGGCGATGGGCTGCTGTCCCAGGCCGAGCGCGACGCCGACTATGCCCAGAACGTGAAGCGCTACTTCGGCGATGCCCGCTACGACCGCTTCTTCTCCGACCACGACAGCCTCTACGTGCTCGCGGGCGCCTTCCACGACCCCTTCGCCGGCTACGACCTGCGGTCGCACGAGCAGATCGGCTACAGCCGCCGCCTCGTCAAGACCGACCGCACCGAGTTCGTCGGCGAGCTCGGCTTCGACTGGGCGCAGGAGAACTACACGGCCGAGGCCGTCGCCGCGGGCAGCGAGGAATACCAGGACGTGTTTGCTGTTCGCGTGTTGCTCGGCATCTCGCAGCAGTTCAACGACAACGTCTCGTTCACTGACACCTTCGAGGTGTACGAGAACGTCGTCAACACCGAAGACCTCCGGATCTTGAACACCGCGGCGCTCACCTCGAGCCTCAGTGACAAGCTGTCGCTGAAGCTCTCCCACGCGCTGATCTTCGACAACGTGCCCGTCGAGGGCTTCGTGAAGCTCGACCAGACGACCATGGCCACCCTGGTCGCGAACATCCTCTAGGAGCCTTCGAATGACGCCCGAGATGATTCAGATGTGGACCGACAAGGCGATCGAGTGGTCGCTGCTCGGCGGCAAGGCACTGCTCGTGCTGGCCGTCGGGTGGGTCGTGTCGAACATGTTCTACAGCCGCGTGATCGGCATGATCCAGAAGCGCGGCCTCGACCTGGCCCTCGGCCGCTTCCTGGCGCAGCTGGTGCGGTGGGCCATCCTCGGCGCCACCATCATCGCCGCCCTCGGCATCGTCGGCGTCGAAGTGATGGGGCTGATGGCCGTGTTCGCCAGCGCCGGCGTCGCGGTGGGCCTCGCGCTGCAGGGCAACCTGTCGAACTTCGCCAGCGGGGTGATGATCCTCATCTTCCGTCCGTTCGACGTGGGCGATGTGATCACCGCCGCCGGGTCCACCGGCGGGGTGCAGGAGATCGGGCTGTTCGCGACCGTGCTCCACACGCCGGGCAACGAGAAGATCATCGTTCCCAACAGCGCGATCACGGGCGGCACCATCGAAAACCTCACCGCGCTCGGCGTGCGTCGCGCCGCCATCCCGGTGGGGGTGGCCTACGGCAGCGACGCCGTGCAGGTGATGGGCATTCTGACCAAGGCCGCCGAGGGCTGCGAGCTGGTGATCGACGACCCCGCTGTGGCGGTCGCGTTCACCGGCCTCGGGGCGAGCAGCATCGACTTCACGGTGCTGGTGTGGGCCAAGTCGGCCGACTGGGTCGGTGTTCAGGGTCAGGTGCGTCATGCCTGCTACGACGCGCTCAACGAAGCGGGCATCGACATCCCCTTCGACCAGGTGGTGGTGCACCAGGCCAGCTGACCGGCCCGCGGCTCACCATCGCCTTCGTCCCCTCCCTCGCCCGGTGTGCTCGCCCTGGGCACTCACCTCGGGGGCTCGATCGGCCCCGCCTCCTGCAGACATCCGCGGGTGGCGGGGTCGCTCAGATCGAGGACCACCTCAGCCCCCCGCCCCACCGCGCGGCACAGGCGCAGCACGTCGTCGGGGTCGGGCTCACCGGGGGACGCACGCACCCCACGACGGGAGCCCACTCTGAGGAAGCCCCCGTCGATGCGGAACAGCATCCCCGGGCGCACGTCGCGCCCCCAGTCCCAGTCTCTGCCCACCGGTCTCCCCACCTGCTGCGGACGCGGCCGCGTGCACTCGTCGTTCATGATGGCCTCCGTCTGAACGTATACACCTCGGGTCGGCCAACTTCTGTCCACCCAGGGACTCGCACCGCAGGTTTCTCGACACAACGCAGACGGCGTACGGCGACAACCCGGTTATCCGGTCCCAATGCCCCGTCTGTGCCCGAGCCCGACCCTCCTCCACCTCGCGGTGGTGGGTGCCGTGCTGGGCGGCTGCGCCCCCAACCCCACCGCGGCCGACGTGCACCAGCGCGACGAGGTGCAGACCCTCGACGACACCCCCGGCGGCACCGACACGGGCATCGTGCTGATCGAGCAGCTGTCGGTCGACGATCAAGACATGGTCATCACCTCGATCGACGAAGACGAGCCCGCGCAGAGCTGGGAGATCGACATCGGTGCCGACCGCTACGTCACCTTCCGCATGTTCGGGCCCGTCGACTTCCGCTGGACGGTGCTCGCCCCCGATGGGCTCCCCCTCGACCCCTACCGCGACGGCGTCGACGAGGTCACCCACGGCAAGACGGGGCCGCAGGGCGGCACGTTCGAGCTGACGCTGGAGCTGCCGGCAGGACAGTCCACCGCTGATGTCGAGCTGTCGATCACCAGCGAGCCGCTGTGACGACGAGCGCGTGGCGAGCTCCTGCGCAAGAGGAGCCGCCGCCTCCGACCGTCCCGCGGGCGCTGAGCCACCTGGTGGTGGGACAGCAGGCAGCCGTCACGGTGCTCGAGCTGGTGGTGCTGGTCGTCGTGCTGGGCGCCATGCTGACGGTGGTGCTGGTCGCTCAGTGGGTCGCTCGTCTCGTGGCGACCACGCTGTACGTCCACTTCGTGCGACGCATCGGCCAGCCCCTCGCCGAGCTCCCCCTTGGCCCGCCCACCCGCGACATTCCCTCCGCACCCACACCGTAGAACCTCCACTCTTCCGTGGCACGGCCCATGCATCGTGCTCACCCATGCTTCGCCCAGCGCCGCTCCCCCCGTGCCCGAGGTCCCAGCAGACCACCCAGCTGCTGGCGGTCCCGCTGGATCTTCCCCGGCAGAACCTGCCGCTGGTCACCATGGTCACCGTGGCGTTCGTCGGCGCGGTGGTGGTGAGCTTCTCGTTGGCGCTCGGCTCGCTCACCGTGGCCACGGCCGTGCGGGAGGCCGCCCAGCCCACCGTGATCGTCTCGGCGCCGCCGCTGCCGGCCCCGATGGCACCCGCCACGCCCCGACGGTAAGGCCCCCGTCGAGGAGGTCTCATGGACGTGCACGAAGCGCTCCGCGGACGGCGGACGGTGCAGCGCTACACGGGCGAGCCGGTCGACGACGAGGCACTTCAGCGCGCGCTCGGGGCAGCCCACCTCGCGCCGTGCCACAAGCTCACCTGGCCGTGGCGGTTCACGGTGCTCGGCCCACAGACCCGTGCGTGGCTCGTCGACCTGGCGGTGCAGCTGAAGGCCGCCAAGAAGAAGGACTGCACCCCCGAAGAGGTGGCGGCGGGGGTTCGTGCACGCCTGGGCTCGGCGGGCGTGCTGCTGGCGGTGTCGCAGGTGCTCGACGCCGATGCCTTCCGCCGCGAGGAAGACTACGCCGCCACCGCCTGCGCCATCCAGAACCTCTGCCTGTCGCTGCACGCCGACGGCTACGGAACCAAGTGGTCGACCGGCGGCTTCACCCGCCATCCCGACACCTACGAGCGCCTGGGCATCGACGCCGACCGCGAGCGCATCGTGGGGGTGGTGCTCGCCGGCACGCCGTGCGCCGAGGTCAAGACCCCGCCACGGCCCGAGCTGCAGCAGGTGGTTCGCCGGCTGGCCTGAGCTGATCGCAGTGTGGCCGGCCCAGCCATGCCCCGATGGGGACGTGGCCCTGGTCGCCCACCGACCACACCTCCCAGGCCCGACGGGCCTCGACGCGGCACACGACCTCGCGGCCCGAGGTGGTGGCCAGCACCAGCACGTAGATCGCCTCGACCTGGGCCCCCTCGTCGTCGACGGTGGGCCAGGCCGCCGCCCCCGTGCCCGACACGCGCAGCGAGCGCTGCCAGCGCTTGCCGGCCACGACGACCGGACGGTGCACCGCCAGCAGGCGCTCGACCGGCGGAAGCACCGCCCCCAGCGCCGTTCCGATCCCCGTCCCCACCACCAGCGCCCCCACCACCACCCGCGGCGTCACCACCGCCAGCAACAGCCCGAACCAGGCCACGCACCTCGGCATCACCACCTCCCGCGGCCGCCTTCAGCACGGTTTGTGCCAGGGATTGGGGAGGTTGGTTCGTGGACTGCACGGGCGTGACGTCCGTCAGCGACGGACGTCGGCAGGGGGCGCTGCCGGCGATCCCGTGGCCCCTACTCCACCGGCTCCTGCCGGCTCGCTCGCACCGGCCGCCCCTCACGGATCAGGCCATTCGCGCGGGCCGTCGACACGTACACATCGAAGACCGAGCCGTCCTCGTGAACCTCGTCGGCGCTCACCAGTTCCTCTGCGAACAACGACCGGTAGAACGCATACAGCTCGCGCTCGTCGCCGGTGTCCGGGTCTTCCTCGATCGCCTCGTCGGCGCACACCAGCTCGCCACCGTCGGCGAGCTCCAGGCGGTGGTTCGTGAGTCCCAGCGGAAGGTCGATCTCAGCGGAGCCCGCCTCGAAGAAGTGTTCCTCCGGGAAGAACACCCGACAGCGCAAGGTCCCTCCGATCTGGCACAGGTGGTCGTTGTAGTCGCCGAGCACCAGGTCGGCGGTGAGGTCGCCGCCCACCTCCAGGCGCCCGTTGGTGACCACGACCTGCGCCCGCATCGAGCCGGTGACGAGGACCGAGCACGCTGGGTCGTCGCAGTCCGCGTAGCGACCGTCGACGAGCAAGTCGCCCAGCACCACGAGGTGGAACGGCCCGTCGTCGTGCAGCGGAATCACCAGGTCGCCTGGCACACGCAGATCACCGTGGTGAACGAGCGCCGACTCGCCTTCCTCCAGGTAGTAGCCAGCTGTCTCGGGAAACCGGCTGTGCTCGAGCAGACCCTGGACGGCATCGCCTCGCACGGTCTGCAGATCTTCCAAGGCCACGGACACCCCTGCGGGAGCATCGCACAGTCGCTCGACGCGGGTGGGCGCTGTTCAGCGACGCGTCTTTCCCTTGCCGCTCTTCCCGCCTTTGCCGCCCTTCCCGCCTCTTCCGCCGCGGTCCCTGCGTCCCTTGTCGCCCCGGTCGCGCCCACCGTCGTCACGCTCGCCACGCTCGCCACGGTCGCCGCGGTCGCCGCGGTCGGGTCGGGTGCGCGGCGCATCCTCCTCGGGGGCCTGGGCCGGCGGATGGTCGGGGCTCGTTCGCTCCAGATCGCCGCAGTACACCGCGCCCAGCATGCCGCCGATCAGCAGCTTGCCTTGGTCGCCCTCGTGCCAGCCCGCCCACTCGGTGTAGCCGTCCATGTCGCAGCTGTACGGGTCGCCGCTGTGCCCCGAGCGTGCCTCGAACAGCACCTCGAGCTGCTCGTCGCGGTCGCCTGCGCGGCGGCAGCCTTCGCGAGCGCAGCCGTCGTCGGGGACGGCGGGCCAGGTGGGGGCCGGGGACAAGCCCTCGCCGCGCGCCACCTTCTCGTCGACCCGCTTCCACTCGAGCACGGTGTAGGTGCACCAGTCCTCGTAGATGTCGCGGTCGGGCCCGATGCGCTTCTCGCGGTGGTGGAAGCGCTCCTCCACCTCGATGACCCGGGCTTCGTCGGGGATGTCGTCGCACCAGTCGTCGTCGCGCTCCTCCCGCAGCTCGTCGACATCGACCGTGCGCTCCCAGCGGTGCCCCACGACCGCCACCGGCGTGACGCTGCCGAGCCCGCGATCGATGGCCGCCACCACCAGCAAGCCGCCGAAGCAGGCCATGAACGACCCGCCCATCGCCACCACGGCGAGCAGCCCCAGGGCGCCCCCCGAGAGAAGCAACAACACCAAGCAGCCCCGCGGGAGCACGGTGAGGCAGCCGAGCCCCTGGTCGCCGAGGAACTCCTCGATCACGACTCACACCACCAGCGCGCCCACGACGAAGGCCGTGACCGAGGCCCCGACGAGCACGGTGGCCGCTGCGCCGAGGCCGAAGAGGAAGAGGAAGGTCCACACGAAGGGGTGGCGGTCCATGCTGCGGGTGACCCGGCTCACCATGCTCCGCTGCATCGTGAACGGGCACTGCACGGGGATGTCGCCCTCGCCGATCCCGTCGATGCGGTCGAGCCACTCGGCCACCGTGGCGTAGCGATCCGAGGGCTTCTTCGACATCGCCTTGGCCAGCATCCAGAACAGGTGGGGCGGCACCGTGGGCTGGCCCTTCACGCTCGCCAGCACGAGCATGGGCGTGGACTTGGTCTGCACCCCTGCCAGCATGCCCTCGAGGTCGTCGATGCCGTCGAGGTAGTGGGTGAGCCCCATCAGCTCGTGGAGCACCACGCCGAGGCTGTAGATGTCGGAGCGGGCGTCGATGGGCTCGCCGCGGGACTGCTCGGGCGACATGTAGGCGGGCGTGCCCAGCAGGGCGCCAGCGCGGGTCTGGGTGACCCTCGCCTCGACCACCGAGTCTTCGCCGCGGATCTCCGGCGCGCCGCTGCGCTGGGCGATGCCCCAGTCGAGCACGTGCACCTCGCCGTGCTCGCCGATCATGATGTTCTCGGGCTTGATGTCGCGATGCACGATGCCCTTGTCGTGGGCGAACCCCACCGCCTCGAGCACCTTTCGGAACACCTCCATGCGGCGGGTGAAGGTCCACTGGGCGTGGGCGGCGGCATTCCCCGTCTTCAGCGTGGCGATGATGTCGGCCAGGGTCTGCCCGCGGACGTGCTTCATCACGAAGTAGGGCGCGCCCATCGCGTCGACCCCCACGTCGTGGATGGGCACGATGTTGGGATGGTCGAGGGCGCCCACCGTGCGCACCTCTTCGGCGAAGCGGAGCAGGGCCTGCTTGGACTTGCGATCGGCCCGCAGCTGCTTGATCGCCACCCGGCGCCCGATGTCGCGGTCGCGGGCCTCGAGCACCACGCCGAGCCCCCCACGGCCGAGTTCTTTCACGCCCTCGAAGCGAGGACCCTCGGGCTGCTTCACGACCAGGTCGGACGCCCCGTCGACCACGCGGGGCAGAACCGTGGCGCCGCCGAGGGTCTCGGAGGTGGCCCGCAGCGGGCCCTCGGCCCAGTCGGTGGAGTCTTCGACGAAGGTGGGTTGCGCCATGTCGGGAGCTTACCCCGCCCGCAGGCCGAGGGGCGTCAGCTCGTGGCGTCGACGATGCGATCCACCAGCTGGGCCTTCCAGGCGTCGTAGTCGGCCGCCCCTCCTTCGCGGGTCCACGCGGCCGCGTCGAGCGGCAGGCCCAGGGCGCGCGCGAAGCGGCGGAGGTCGTCGTCGGTCACCACGTCCTCCGAGGCCCGCAGCAGCAGCTCCGCGGCCAGGTGAGCCCCCGTGGCGTACGCGATCACGTCGGCGTCGTCGTGGGTCACCTCGAGCCACCCCCCGTCGGGACGCACCAGCAGCCACTGGTCGTGGTCGTCGCTGGTCGCGAACCGAAGCGCGGCTCCATGGCGGCGCTCGAGCTCCTCGACGGGCAGCGGCATGGCCTCCTGGTCGGGACGGAACAGCAGCCCCAGGCCCCCCTCGGGGTCTTCGGCCAAGGCCCACAAGGCGGCGTCGACCCGCGACCGCTCCTGGGTGGGCACCGGCGGCGGCGTCCCGGTGACCACGAAGGCTGGATTGCCGAAGCCCTCGTGCCCGTCGACGGTGACCTCGAACCGGTGGCGCAGGGTGGCCTCGGAGCGGTCGGGCTCAGCCTGCTCGGCCGCCCACGCCACCGGTCGCACGGTGCCGTCGGGCAGGTAGACCTCGACGCGCGAGCCGTCGTCGCCCGCCCCCCGCAGGGTGTCGCCGGCCACGTTGTCACCGTCGGGGACGAGCTGGTAGCGCACCCCGGTGCTCGGCGCGGTGAGGTAGCCGACCGTGCTTCGGGACCCGTCGTCGATCCACCCCACGAGGTTGCAGAGCACGTGGGCCGGGACGCCCTCGGGGAAGTCGACGACCAGGAAGCCGTCGGGATGTTCGGCCACCTCCACGGGGATCGTCACGGGATGGACCGGTGTGGCCAGGGCGCTGTACGCCTCGACGCTGGCCGGCAGCCCGTCGGCGTCGCCCGCGCGGGTGCGGATCCACGCCTGGGCGCGCGGACCCTCGCTCGTGTGGCTCGGCCCCACGAAGCCTCCCGCCGCGTCGGGGCCGGTGGCACCGCTGCCGAGGGCATCGGCGGCCTCCCCCGAGAGCAGCTGCCGCGCCACGACGACGAGGAAGGCGCCCATGAGCACCGCGACGACGACGGCGACCGCGCTCACGGGGTGTCGGGGGAGGCGTGGAGCATGGTCCACGCTACCACCGCGTGCGCTGTCGCCGAGCACGGGTGACACTGCCCCATGGTGACCTTCCTCCTCGCGGCGTGTGGACTCTGGTCGAGCCCGCCGTCGCCCACCTTCCAGGCCTACCAGCTGGGCCACCCGGCCGCCTACCCCGTCGTCGTGGTCGAGGGCTCGCTGCACGCCGGGGCGACGGGGCTCGACCTGTCGGTGAAAGGCGACCGGGGCGGCGACCGCCACTGGGTCCACACCCGCGTCGAGCTCGACGAACCCCAGCCCGTCCCCGGGAAGCTGGCGCTCACCTGGTACAGCGTGATCGACGACCAGTTCTTCGCGCTCGACGCGCCGCTCCCGGTCGACCCGCTGGGCGCCGAGCTCGACCGCGCGACCGCGCTGCGCACCACGGGAACGCCGGGCGATGCGCGCGCCGTGGGCATCGACGTCTACCCGGGCGGCCGGGTGCAGCTGGTGGTGAGCGACAGCTACATCGTGCTGCCGGTCACCGAGCTGCAGGGCGAGCTGGTGCAGCGCGAGGTCGGCGAGGCGCTCGGGGTCAGCGGTCCCCAGCGGGCCTACCGGGGCCAGACGCTCAAGGCCACGCGCCAGGCCTACCTGCCGGCCGACCGCGCCAAGGCGCTGTGGGACGTCCGTCGAACGCGCTTCGACTACCGCATCGAGGTGACGGCCGAGGCGCTGACGGAGGTGGCGACGATCGGTGTGCGCGGATGGGACCGGTCCCGCACCGAGTGGTCCCCCACCGACCCCGGACGCCCGCGGCGGCTGCCGATCGAGGCCTGGGCGAAGGGGGCCAGCGGGCGCGTGCGGGTGGTGTTCGACGAGGAAGAACTGTTCACCGCCGCAGCCAAGGCCGAGCAGCCGTTCACGCTGTCGATCGGGGCGGAGGGGGCGTCGCTGGTGTCGTCCACTGGCACGGTGGTGCTGTCGAAGGCGGAGATCACGGCGCGGTAGAGAGGCGGGGGCGGTCCACCACCACGACGAGGCGGCGGCCTACGTCTGCGGCGATGGCTGGAAGGTGGCGGGGGCTGTCGTCGGCGGAGGTCACGGACTCGGTCTCGTCGGTCGTCGCCACGGCTTCGTGTTGGTGTTGGTGTTGGTGTTGGTGTTCGTGGGCAAGTTTTGGCGCTGCGCTTTCGGTCGTGGGACGAAGGCTGTCGTGGAAAGGAGTGGATGAAGCCGGGCGTCGGCTCCCGGTCGGGGGCGGACGGCAGCGCGGCCAGCTGCGAGCTGCTGTCGGCAACGGCGTTCGGGCGCGTGCGCTGCGTCGGGCGCACGGCTCGGTAGCGTCAGCGGAGCGGCCGCCCGCCTCGCTCGGTGCCCCCGCGGATGGGCCGGATGGGACTCATGACTCGGGCAGATTGGCTCCGGCTAGGCACCCCAGACCCATCGAATCGGCACCTCCCCGACCCCCAGCGGGGTCGAACATGCCAATCGAGTCCTCCGCGACAACCGGCTCCACGACGAGACGCCAAGAATCGTCGGACGCGCGCCCCGCATACCGTCGACTGAGCAGCTTCGACCTGGCTGGACTCTCGACCAGGGCAGATTCACCCCGGCTGGGCACCCCAGCCCAGGCGAATCGGCACGGCCTCGCGGCGATGCGCGCAACGGGGGCCATGGGACGCGGCGCGGGCTCGGCGGGGAGGAACCAGAGAGGTGCTCCACGAACACCAACACCAACACCAACACCAACACGACGAGTCAGCGGAGGCCTGCGTCTGCGGCGGTGTCGGCAGGCACGCGAAGGCCGTCGCTGCCAGAGCTCGGAGGCTGCAAGGGCGAGGCGAGCCCGCGGCCCACGTGGGCCACCATCACCGCGGCGGCGCCTCGCTCCCCACCTCGACGAACGTCACCCCCGCCGCCTCCGCGAGCCGCCGATCGGCGTCCGTGACCCCCACGAGCCGGCTGCGATCGAGCGCGATGCCGTGCGTGTGCGCGGCGAGGAGCACGAGCCCCGGCAGCGGCGGCCGGCACCAGCAGGTCGGCGGCCCCGGCGGATGCTCGCAGCAGAACAGCGGCACGTCGGGGGCCTCGGGCCTGGGCGCCCGCCCCCTGCTCCACCCCACCAGCACCACCAGCGGCTCGTCGGCCAGCGCCTCGCGGGCCTGGTCCCAGGCGGCGAAGGTCACGAAGGTGGCGGGCACTCCGACGTCGTCGCCCCGGCGGACGAACGGGCGTGCTGCGATGGCGGAGAACCCCTCGTCGTCGCGCGGTGGCTCGAACGTGCGCTGGAACCGCGCGAGCACGCCGGGACCGAAGGCCTGTGGGTCGTCGCGCGCCAGCACCCGCAGCTCGGCACGGTCGGGCAAGCGACCGTAGCGCGACAACAGGCGCCCGATGGCGTTGCGCTGGGCCTGAGCCAGGTCGGTGGTGAGCCACACGCAGCGCACCGGCAGGCCGTGGCCCCACGCCACCTCGATCACGCGGTTGCGCTCGGCCCTCGCGCCGTAGGTGTTGTCGAGGACCACCCGCCGCACGCCCTGCTGCAGCCGCTCCTCGAGCACCGCGGCGAGCCCTCGGAGCGTGCCCCCACGCTCGTCGCGGTTCAGCCGCTCGTAGCCCCGCGCGACGAGCGCCTCGGCCGACGTGGACTTGCCCGCGGCCGGCATGCCCATCAGGATCACCACCTCGCCATCGGTCGCTCCGGGCGCGCGCCGAGCCCGCGGAACGTGCGCCTGCCGCAGCGGCGCTCCGGCGGGCAGTCCCCGGTCGAGGGAGGTGCGGTCTTCGTCGGTGAGCACCACCGCCTGCGTGCTGTCGTGCACGCTGCCCACCTGGGTTGCCCCCACCACGGGGACGATACCGAGGTCGCTGAGCCAGGCCAGGGCGACGCGCTCGGGGCTCACGCCGTGCCGCCGGGCCACCTCCACCAGGGCCGGATGCCCTCGGCGCTTGCGCCGCCAGCCCCCGAGGGGACTGTGGGCCTGCAGCTCGATGCCGTCGGCCAGGCAGCGCTCGGCCACCCCTCCGCGAAACCCGCGGTCGTCGAAGGCGTGGAGCGCCAGCTGCACGGCCGCCACCTCGCCGAGCCGCAGAGCCTCTTCCAGCTGTGACAGCGTCACGTTGCACAGCCCCACCCGCTCGATCAGCCCGGCCTTCTGGGCGCGAAAGAGCGCGCGGAAGCTCGTGGCGGGGGACGTTCGGGGATCGACGGCGTGCAGCAGGTAGAGCGGCAGCGGGCCGCCGAGCCGCTCGACGCTCGCCTCGATGGCCGCGCGGAGGTGCTTGGCGCGCCCATCGGGCACCCAGGCGCCACCAGGTCGGGTCAGGCCCCCCTTCGTCTGCACCACGGCCCCGGGCAGCACCTCGTGCACGAGCCGCTCGTTGTGGCCCACGTCTTCGTCGTCCAGGGCGTAGGCGTCCGCCACGTCGAACCGGCGCACGCCCACGGCCCAGGCAGCCTGGAGCACGGCCGCCGCGTCGTCCCGCTCGGGGCGCCCCTCGGTCGACAGGCGCATGCAGCCCAGCACGATCATGGGCCACCATACCGGCTGGAGGACCGTCCATGCCCGCCCCACCCGCCGCCGTCGCCGCCGCCTACGCTGCCTACCCAGCGCCAGCCCGTCACCGGCTGCTGGAGCTGCGCGAGCTCGTGCTGAGCGTGGCCGACGGGCTCGAGCTCGAGCTCGAGGAGACGCTGAAGTGGGGCGAGCCCGCCTACCTGCCGCGCCGTCCTCGGACCGGCACCACGGTGCGGCTGCACGCCTCTCCGAAGCGCCCCGGCACGGTGGGGCTGTACGTGAGCTGCCAGACCTCGCTGGTGGCCACCTTCGCCGAGCGCCACCCGCAGCTGGTCACCGAGGGCAAGCGCGCCGTGTTGCTCGACGTCACCTCGTCCCTGCCCGACGACGCGCTCAGAGACTGCGTGGCGCTGGCGCTCACCTACAAGCTGCGGCGCTGAGCCCCGACCGTCCCGACCGTCCCGACCCACCGAGACTGCACAAATCGTGTGGCCGACCTGCCCATGTGCGCGCAGAACCGCTAGATCCCGCACCAGCGCCATCCCCAAAGACAAGGAAGAACCACCATCGTTCGCGAGGTCCCGAAGAGCCCCGACCGTGAATCGGGTTCATGGACACCCGAGAGGCACGGGTTTACGACGTTGTCGCGAACTCGGAGGACCCCATGCAAACGTCGGATTTTGGTCAGCCCGCTTGGTTGACCTTGAGATTACGGGCTGCGCTCCTTTCATCTCGGCGGCCAACCGGCGCGGGCCAGCTCGAGAATCCGCCGCTACCCGGCTCCGAGACCTCCCCTCGAACCTACGGTTCTCGGAGAGGGTCTCGTTCGCCTACGGCGGATTGGCTCATGGCTGCGCTCTTCACCCTCGGTGCCGCCTCGGGCTGCGGGGGCGGCGACGAGCCGTCCGGCGCCAGCGGCGACACGGGGATGGACCACGAACACCACGAGGAGGTCGACGAGGAGCTGTCGTTCGTCGCCTCGGCGGGGGTGGCCAGCGAGCACGCCTTCGACACACCGCGGGGCGGCGAGGACGTGGACTGCAACCTCGGCGACGAGGCGCCGGCCGGGGTGTCGGTCGACGACCAGCGGGAATCGGGCACCGGCTACCTGCTGGTCGCAGTCGACGAGCCGGGCGTCTACGACTTCTCCATGGTCTGCCTCGTCATCACCGACACCCCCGACGGAGGGTCACGCCGCTACGATGTCACGCTGACCGTGGAGTGACCGTCCTCAGCGGAGCTGCTCCTCGAGGCGGGCCTGCTGCTCGAGGCGCAGGTCCATGGTGGCGGCATACCCATGGGTGCGGCTGCGGCTGTACGCCCGCGCAGCCGCCTGGGCCAGGGCGTGGGCCCGCTCGAGCCGCCCCTCCACCTCGGCCGCCACCGCGAGGTTGTAGGTGGCCTTGGCCGCCAGCGTGGCGTCGCTTCCCTTCTTGAGATCGCGCCAGATCTGCTTGGCCTCCCGCCAGCGGCCGGCCTTCACAGCGCGCTTGGCGTCGCGCAGCCGGGCGTCGCCCGTCTTGTAGTAGGCGCGTTGGGCCATCACGTCGTGGGGCGCGATGCGCATGCCGTACTCGAGCCCCGCGCCGTAGGACAGATCGGCCTGGTGGCTCGCCCCCTGGGTGGCGGCGACGATGGCGGTGTCGCGGTCGCCGGCGGCGTCGGTGGACACGAAGCCCCCCAGACGCGCCTCGTCGAGGACGTAGCCGGTCTCGCCGTCGTAGACGCGGAACCGCGCGTTCATGGACGTGTCGGTCTGGCCCTCGTGCACGTCCCCCGTGCGCACGACGATGCCGGCGCTGTCGGTGTCGAGGCTGTCGAGGCTCACGATGGCGTCGCAGTCGTGCCGGCGGCAGAGCTGCTTGACGGTGCGGCTGTCCATGGGCTTGTCGAACAGCGACGTGCCCGCCTCGTCGGGGCTCACCACCACGGGGACGATCTCGAACCGCTCGGTGTCGTCGAGCACACTCAGCAGCGCCTGCAGCGCCAGCTCCGTCGTGTCGTGGTCGGTCTCGAAGCCCTCCCCCGTGGCCCAGCCCTCGGCGGCGTCGAGCAGGCTCTCGCCTGCGTTCTTCGGCAGGGCCCGGTTCACCACCACCACCCGCTGCACGTCGGCGGGCAGGTCGATCTCGGCGGGCATCGTGTAGCCCACGTTCACCTTGTGGCCGCAAGCCGAGGTCGCCCCCAGCGCCAGCAGTCCCACCATCATGCCCAGCGCCCTGCCCCATCCCGTCGTCATCGTGTCCTCCCGGCCGAGGACGTTCGCGTCCATCGGTGCAACCCAGACGCAACGGAGGGGGAGGGGCTTCGGGCCGTCGACATCCTGCGACACGCTGCCTGATCCGTTGACACATCGTCCCGGCAACACCGACCACCGCGACGAGCCGGCCTCGCCCACGAACACCACCACCAACACCAACACCAACACGAAGCCGTGGCGACGACCGACGTCTCTGAGCCCGCGACCTCCGGCGATGACCGCCTCCGCCCCTCCTCAGCATCGCCACCGCCAAAGGCCTTCGCTGCCTCGTCGTGGTTGGTGGTGGTGGTAGGTGGTGTTCGTGGAGCACCCCTTGGTTCCTCCCCGCCGGTCCGGCCCGTGGGGGCTCACCCCCTCCGCCGGTGCTGCGCCTGGATGAGCCCCGTCAGCATCGACGCCGTCCGGCGCATCGCCGCGAGGAAGTCCCGGCCCAGCTTCTCGTCGCCGACCCCGAGGACGAGCAACACCTGAACGGCGCCCGCCGCCTCGCTCGCCTCCCCGCTGGCGATCTCGAAGCACCGGATCTTGTCGCCCGGCTGCCAGCGACCCGCGCCCTCGCACAGGTTGCGGACCACCGAGCGGGAGGCCCGGGAGATCTGGCTCCGCTCGTCGCCGTAGCCGGGCGGGAGCGTGTCCAGGTAGGCCTGG
>Ga0213839_1001375_pt1 | contig 15958 bp, 2 predicted proteins | sample SWPATP21_FD_160075 | JGI IMG/M metagenome (GOLD analysis project Ga0213839, IMG submission 160075) | Coastal seawater microbial communities from Marineland, Florida, United States - SWPA TP2 #1 | ecosystem: Environmental > Aquatic > Marine > Coastal | place: USA: Florida | collected 2016-08-14
ACGAGCTCCGCGCCAACCTCGAGGCCCTCGCCGCCGGTGAGACGCGACCGTTCCACCCCTCCGCTCCCTTCCGGATGGCTGCCGCTGCCCGCGACGAGGAGGAACGCCAGGGCCAGCTGTCCCGCGCCATCAAGACCCTCACGAAGGGCAGCAACCCTGACCTGCTGCGGGCCCGGGCCATCCACTTCGAGGACGCCCCCTTCGACGGCAAGCTCGCCCTCATGTTCACCGGCCAGGGAAGCCAGTACCTCGACATGGGGCTCGATCTCGCGGAGGCCTACCCCATCGTGGCCCAGACCTTCGCCGAGGCCGACCGCATCCTCACGCCGACCCTCGGCAAGGGCATCACCGACTACATCAAGCTGCTCCCTGGCGAAGACAAGGACGCCAAGTCCAACCTGCTGCGCCAGACCGAGTACAGCCAGCCCGCCACCCTCACCCTCGACGTCGCCATCCTGCGCCTCCTCGCCGCCTACGGCGTGTCCTCCGACGTCGTCGCGGGCCACTCCCTGGGCGAGTACGGCGCCGCCGTGGCCTCGGGCGTGATGACCTTCGAGCAGGCCCTCCTCGCCGTGTCCGCCCGTGGGCGCGAGATGGCCAGCATCCAGCTCGACGACCCCGGCAAGATGGCCGGCATCGCCGCCAGCACCCAGGTGGTCGAGGAGATCCTCGCCGAGGTCGACGGCTACGTCATCGCCGCCAACAAGAACTGCCCCAGCCAGACGGTCATCGCCGGCGCCTCCGACGCCGTCGAGGAGGCCAGCGAGCGGTTCAAGGCCCGGGGCATCACGGTCTACCCCCTGCCCGTGAGCCACGCCTTCCACTCCGCCATCGTGCAGCCCGCCAGCGAGCCCCTCCGCGGGGTGCTCCAGCGCCTCGGGCTCCAGGCCCCCCAGAAGCCCATCACCACCAACGTGACCGGCGACTACTACCCGACCGGTCCCGACGCGGTCCCGGCCATCATCGACCTGCTGGCCCAGCAGATCAGCGCCCCCGTCGAGTGGGTGGCCCAGCTGGAGCGCATGTACGACGACGGCGCCCGCGTGTTCGTGGAGTGCGGCCCCAAGCGGGCGCTCTCCGGCTTCACCGTCGCCATCCTCAAGCGACGCCCCCACCGGGCGCTGTACACCAACCACCCCAAGCGGGGCGGGGTGGCCAGCTTCCGCGACGCCCTGGCCGGCCTCCTGGCCCTGGGCCTCCCCGTTCGGGCCGAGCCCGTGGCCCTCGACGCCATCGACCTGTTCGCTCCCCCCATGGCCCGCAAGGCGACCACCACCGCCCTGGCAGCGTGGAGCGAGCTGCAGGCCTCCGAGGCCATCCCAGAGCTCGAGACGGGCATCCGTCGCATCGTGGCCAACGCCACCGGCTACGCCCCCGGCGAGCTCGACATGGACTTCGAGCTCGAGGCCGATCTCGGCATCGACACCGTCAAGCAGGCAGAGATCTTCGGCGTCGTGCGCGACACCTACGGCATCCCGGCCGACCCGAGCTTCTCCTTCTCCGCCCACCGCACCCTGCGGAGCCTGGTGAACTGGGCGGCCCAGCACACCGGCGCCACCCGCCCCGCCGTCCCCCAGACGGTCGTGGAGACGCCCCTCCCGGCGACCCGGAGCACCCGCGCGACCCCGTCGGCCCCGCCCATCGAGGCCAACGTCGTCACCTCGTTCCTGGAGCGCGCCGCCAAGGCCGGCATGGAGGGCCTCGACGCCCGCGCCTTCGCCCAGGCCCTCCTCCCTGCCGTGGAGAGCCTGATCGCTGCGGCCTACGACGCCAGTCAGCAGGCCCGTTCGGCCCCCGAGCCCGTCGTGGTCGCCGCTCCTGCCCCAGCGCCCACCACCCCGCTCCCAGGCAAGCCCTTCGCCCCCGCCCTGAACGCCCGCGTGGTCGCCACCGGCGCCAGCCTCGGTCTCCCCGGCGGCGACGAGGTCTTCGGCGCCGACAACCTCCTCAGCCTCCTCCGTGGCGACAACCGCATCGACCACATCCAGCAGCGAGCCCAGCGCTTCCTCGAGAAGGGCCTGGTGCGCCTGGTGAAGGACCCCACCACCGGCCAGGGCTCGTTCCTGCCGGTGACCGAGCTCGACCAGGTCATCCGCCTCGCCGGCATCGCCGGCCACTTCGACCTGTCGGACTGGGGGGTCGACGCCAACCTCCAGCGGGCCATCGACGTCACCACGGCCTACGCCTTCGCCGCCGGCCTCGAGGCCCTCCGCGACGCCGGACTTCCCCTGGTCCGCACCTACAAGGACACCGCGAGCGGCAAGCAGGTGCCCAAGGGCTGGCAGCTCGCCGAGGCCCTCCGCGACGGCACCGGCATCATCTTCGCCAGCGCCTTCCCCGGCTACGACCAGCTCATCCAGAAGCTGGCGACCAACGGCGATGACGGCGACGGCCACTTCGACCGCCGCTTCCTCTTCCAGGTCCTCGCCATGGGCCACAGCCAGTTCGCCCAGCTCCTGGGTGCCCGGGGCCCCAACACCTCGGTCAACGCTGCCTGTGCCAGCACCACCCAGGCGGTGGAGCTCGCCGACGACTGGATCCGCCTCGGTCGCTGCGAGCGGGTCATCGTCATCAGCGCCGACGACGTCACCTCCGAGAACCTGCTTCCGTGGATCGGCAGTGGCTTCATGGCCGCTGGGGCCGCCACCACCACCGACGTCGTCGAGGAAGCCGCCCTTCCCTTCGACGCCCGTCGCCACGGGATGATCCTGGGCATGGGGGCCGCAGCCATCGTGCTGGAGCGCGCCGACGTGGCCGAGGCCCGCGGCATCGTCCCCATCGCCGAGCACCTCGGCGGCGTCGTGGTGAACTCCGCCTTCCATGGCACCCGGCTCGACGTCGACCACATCTCGGCCGCCGCCCGTGACCTCGTGCACGCGGTGGCCCGGATCGAGGGCACCACGCCGGAGGCCATGGCCCCCGACACCTTCTTCATGTCCCACGAGACCTACACCCCGGCCCGGGGGGGCTCCGCCGCGGCGGAGATCCAGGCCCTCCGGGACGCCTTCGGCAGCGGTGCCAGCGCCGTCACGATCGCCAACACGAAGGGCTACACCGGCCACGCCATGGGCGCAGGCATCGAGGACACCACCGCCCTCAAGGCGCTGCAGTACGGCATCGTGCCCCCCGTCGCCAACCTCCAGCAGCCCGACCCCGACCTCGGACCCCTGAAGCTGTCCCGGGGAGAGCAGGCCGACTACCGCTACGCCGTCCGTCTCGCCGCCGGCTTCGGCAGCCAGCTCGCCATGTCGGTGTGGAAGAGCATCGCACGGGGCGACAACCGGGTGGCCGACCCGGCGCGCCGCACCGCGTGGCTCCGCCGCATCACCGGCTTCGACCACGTGGAAGAGGTCATCGAGCAGCGGACCCTGCGGGTGAACCCCTCCGAGGCCGACCGCCTCCTCGACATCGTCCCCGACGTCAGCCCCCAGCAGCTCAAGACCGGCGCGGTCTCCGCCCCGTCGACGGGCCCGACCGCCGTGCCGACCGCCGAGCCGGCACCCGCTGCGCCTCCGGTCATGGGGGCGCCCGCCTCCTCGTCGGCGCCGGTCGACTACGACGCCATGCTGCAGCTCCTCACCGACGTCATCGCCGAGAAGACCGGCTACGCCCCCGACGAGCTCGAGGCCGACTTCGAGCTCGAGGCCGACCTCGGCATCGACACAGTCAAGCAGGCCGAGATCATGGGCGAGCTCACCGAGCGCTTCGGCATGGACCGCGACGAGGACTTCCGGATGGCGGACTACCCGACCATCGAGGCTCTCGCCGGCTACCTCAGCGGCGCAGTGGCCAGCGGCCAGACGGCTGCCCCGGCGGCGCCGGCCCCAGCTCCGACGCCCGAGCCTCCCGTGCAGGCCCCCTCGCCCGTCCAGGACCTCGCGGACCTGCCCGAGACCCCCATGATCACCGCCGACGGGGAGCTCAACGCCGCCACCCTCGCCGGCTCGCTGGGCGATCTGCTCGACGTCGTGGCCGAGAAGACCGGCTACGCCCCCGACGAGCTGGAGCCCGACTTCGAGCTCGAGGCCGATCTCGGCATCGACACCGTCAAGCAGGCCGAGATCATGGGCGAGCTCACCGAGCGCTACGGCCTGGAGCAGGACGAGTCCTTCCGCCTGGCGGACTACCCCACCCTCGAGGCGCTGGCGGCCTACCTCGCCGGACGTCGCGCAGGGATGGCACCCACCGCCGCCGGCACCCCCGGTGTGCCCAGGCCGCCGACCCCGTCGGTCCCGCCTCCCGCGGCCAAGATCCCTCCCCGGGACCTCCCGGGCGCCGGTCACGAGGTGGAGGCCGAGGGCCATGACCTCGACGACGACCTCGCCACCCCGGCCCCGCCCCCCTCCGCCGGCGACGGCCCGCCCCTCGCCGACACCCTGCAGGAGCTGATCGCCCTGGTCGCCGACCGCACGGGCTACGACGTCTCCGACCTCGAGCCCGACTTCGAGCTCGAGGCCGACCTCGGCATCGACACCGTCAAGCAGGCCGAGATCCTCGGTGAGCTGCGGGACCGCTACCAGCTCCCCGAAGCCACCGACTTCGTCCCGGCAGAGCACCCCACGCTGGAGGCCCTCGGTCGCTGGATCCACGGCCGGCGCCTCGCCACGATGGGCGGCGCGCCCCCCGTGGCGGCTCCCGAGCCCGTGGACGACGCGCTCCTCGACGCCCCGGTCCCGGTGGCCGCCAAGGCGACCCCTGCACCCGCACCCCCCGTCGACGGCCGCGAAGAGCTGCCGGCAACGTTCCGCATCCGACGCCCCATCCTCGTCCAGAGCCCCACGGACGCCGAGAGCCTCGACCTGAAGGGCATGCGGGTCCAGGTGCTCGGAGAGGGCCCCATCGCGTCGGCCCTGCGCCAAGAGGCGACCCACCGGGGCGCGACCTCGGAGGCCCCCTACGACATCGTGGTCGACGCTGGCTTCGACGTGCTCGACGTCTTCCGTCGAGCCCAGCAGCTCGACAAGGAGCGCCCTGCTCACTGGATCGCGGTCACCCGGCTGGGCGGCCTGGCCAGCGGCGACTGGCTCCTCGAGCACGGCCTGTCCGACGGCTCCCGCGCAGGCTTCACCAAGGCCCTGGGCCGCGAGTGGGAGGAGACCGCCGCGAAGGTGATCGACGCCCATCCCGACCTGGCCCCTGCCGAGGTGGCCCAGTGCGTCTTCGAGGAGATCGGCACCGACACCGTCCCGGAGGTCTTCTACTCGAGCGACGGGTCCCGTCAGGTGGTCACCTACGAGACCGTGCAGCGCCCCGAGGGCCGTGCGTCCCTCGGTGACAACCCGGTGGTCGTGATCACCGGTGGCGCCCGGGGCATCGGCTCCGTGATCGCCAAGGAAGTCGCCCGACGGGGTCGGGTGCAGCTCGCCCTGGTGGGCCGCAGCCCCGTGCCGGAGGAGGCCCTCGACGAGGTCGCCGCCAAGGCCCGCATCAAGGAGGACCTCAAGGCCCGTGGCGAGCGCGTCACCCCCGCGAAGGTGAGCGCCGCCATGGCGCCCCTGATCAAGGCCGAGGAGGCCCGTCGCACCCTGGTGGAGCTCCGCGAGCTCGGGGCCGACGTGTCCTACCTCCAGGCCGACGTCAGCCGCCCCGAGTACTGCCGTCGCCTGCTCTCCGAGGTCTACCAGCAGCTCGGCCCCGTCGACGTCCTCATCCACGGCGCCGGCGTCGAGGAGAGTCGCCTCATCGCCGACAAGAACGACGACGCCTTCCATCGGGTCTACGACGGCAAGGCCCTCGGCGGACGGGCCCTCATCGAGGCCGTCCCATCCGCCGCCTTCGTGGTGAGCATGGGCTCCGTCGCCGGTCGCTTCGGCAACCCCGGGCAGGTGGACTACGCCGCTGCCAACGACGGCCTGGCGCGGATCTGCCAGGCCCGCCCCCGCGCCCTCCACGTGGACTGGACCGCCTGGGGCGACGTCGGCATGGCCGTCCGTGGCGGCATGCAGCGGCTCCTGGAGGAGCGCGGTGTCGACCTGCTGCCGGCCAACGCCGGTGCCCAGACCCTGGTGGACCTCATCGCTGCTGGCGTACGGGGCGAGGTGGTCATCGCCGGCCGCCTCGGTGACTTCGAGCAGGGTGGCCCCTCCCACCCGCTCCTCGACCGGGTGGAGCGCAACGGCGCCGTCGTTCGCGGCTACCGGGAGCTCACCAAGGCCGGGGACGCCTGGATCCTGGACCACGCCATCGACGGCGTGCCGGTGCTGCCCGGCGTGATCGGCCTCGAGATGATGGCGGCCACGGCCCAGGAGCTCTTCCCAGGCCAGTCCTTCACCGGCGCCCGCAACGTGCAGTTCTCCGCCCCGGTGAAGCTCCACAAGGATCGCCCCACCACGGTCATCCTCGAGGCCGAGCCCGGCCGCGACGGGGAAGCCCGCTGCCGTCTGGTCTCCGAGCGGGTCCTGCGCACGGGCCGCACCCGGTCTACCGAGCACTTCTCGGCGACCCTGTGCTTCGCCCCGACCGAGGCGATGGACAGCCTCCCCTCGGCCTTCCTCCCCGACGAGGTGGTCCAGCCGGACGGCATCTACCGTCGCTTCTTCCACGGGCCCATCTTCCAGGTGCTCACCGGCGTGTTCGGCGCCGCCCGTGACGGCCTCATCGCCGAGGGCAAGGTGCAGCACGGGGCCATCGCAGCGGGCCTCCTGACCGCCCCGCTGGTGCTGGAGGCCGCCTTCCAGGCCGCCGGGCTGCACCGGATGATGGTCGCCCACCAGATGGGCCTTCCCCTGGAGATCGAGGAGCTGCAGCTCATGGGGACCCCTGCCGACGGCGAAGGCCTCTCCCTCCTGGTCCAGCAGGACGACGGCTCCTACCACGTCGACGTCGACGGCCTCGAGGGTCCGCTGCTGCGGGTCCGTGGCTTCCGGATGATCGACCGGGGCCCCGTGCCTCCCGGCGATCGCTTCCCCGAGCCCGAGGGGGGCCGCCCGGTGTGCTTCCCTGCCCGTCCGCTCCGTCGCCTGGCGACCCGCACCGCCACGGCGGAGGCCCGCGCCGACGACGGTGCCGAGAGCTGGCTCGCCCCCGACGAGCTCGCCTCCCTCGAGGCCCGCGGCACCGCCCGTCGGGTCCGGGATCGGGTGGCCGGTCGCATCGCCGCCAAGCGTGCCCTCCAGGAGCTCACCGGGGTGGACCCCCTCGACATGCGCATCCACAGCGCCCCGTCGGGGGAGCCGGTGGCATCCGTGCCCGGGCACCCCGGCGCCCGGGTGTCGGTGAGCCACCGCGAGGGCCACGCCATCGCCGTCGCGGTCGACGTCGGCCGCGTCGGCGTCGACCTCGAGGGCATCGAGGAGCGCCCCGACAGCTTCGCCCGTACCTGGTTCCACGCCGAAGAGCGGGCCTGGATCGGCGACGAGCCCCTGCACCAGACCATCGCCTGGTGCACCAAGGAGGCCGTGCTGAAGGCCCTGGGCACCGGCATGGCCCTGTCGCCCCACGACGTGCACGTCGGCGGATTCGACGGCGAGGTCGTGTTCGTGGAGCTCACCGGCGACGCGGCGCGGCGTCACGAAGAGCTGGGTGGCGGCCGACTGAGGGCTCGCTGGAGCGGCATCCGCCAGGACGAGGTTCAGGTCACGGTCCGCCTCGCGGCGTAGGTGCCTTGCCCCCATCGGCCATTTTGGCCATGATGGCGCCATGGACACCGATCCGCCCAGCGACGTCACCATCCGCAGCATCGACACCGACGAGGACGCCGCCGCCTGGCGGGCCGGCTTCGTCGGCGCCTACCAGTCGGTGTTCTCGGGCTACCCCTACTTCGAGCGGTTCTACCCGTCGGAAGCGGAGGGTGTGTTCCGAAAGCTCCACGCCACCCCCGACCGCATCCTCCTCGTCGCCACCCGCGGCGTGAGCCAGGTGGTCGGCTTCAGCGCCGCCATCCCGCTCGTCCACAAGCCCTCGGTGGCCAGCGAGCTGACGGGCCTCGTGCCCATCAAGCACACCTACTACCTGGCAGAGCTGGGGGTCATCGAGCCCTACCGGGGCCATGGCCTCGGCCAGGAGCTCATCCGGGAGCGGATCCGACGTATGGACCGCGACAGCTACAGCCACGTGGTGCTGCGGGTCGCGATGAACAACAACCCCTCGAAGGAGCTCTACGAGAGCCTGGGCTTCGAGGAGATGGGCGTGTACATGAACGTCTCCGCCATGCGCACCGACGGGAAGGTCACCACCGACCGGCGGCAGTTCATGTCGAGGGTGCTGAGCCAGGTCCAGGTGTAGCCCCTCCTCGGGGAGCGGCCGTTCACCCGCCGCCTACCGCCGACGCCGCAGCCCGACGATGCCCAGCAGGCCGAGGAGCCAGCCGGCCGCAGGCGTGCCCGTCTGGCAGCCCACACAGGCGCCCCCGACGTACTTGCCCCCGACGACCGGGTCGACGATGGGCTCGTCGGTGCCGAAGTCGTCGCTGGGGTCGTTGGGATCCCGTCCGTTCTCCACCTCCTCGCCGTCGGGCTCGCCGCCGTCGTCGCTGTCGGGGTCGTTGGGGTCGGTGTCATGGACGTCGACCTCGTCGCCGTCCGTCAGGCCGTCCCCGTCGGAGTCGGGGTTGGTCGGGTCGGTGTCGAGGTCCCGCTCTTCGCCGTCGTCGAGGCCGTCCCCGTCGGTGTCCGGGTTGGTCGGGTCGGTGCCGTTCTCCACCTCGGTCCCGTCATCGACGCCGTCGCCGTCGGTGTCGGGGTTCAGCGGGTCGGTGTCGTACTCGTTGACCTCCTCGCCGTCGTCGAGGCCGTCGCCGTCGGTGTCCGGGTTGGTGGGGTCGGAGCCGATCTCCTCCTCTTCGTCGTCGGGGATGCCGTCGCCGTCGGTGTCGACCGGGAAGTCGTCCCGCGGGTCGTTGGGGTCGGTCCCCTGCTCCAGCACCTCGTCGCCGTCGCTCACGCCCCCGTCGTCGGTGTCGGCGTCGAGGGGGTCGGTCTGGTGGACGTCGAGCTCGTCGCCGTCGGACAGGCCGTCGTCGTCGCTGTCGGCGTCGTTGGGATCCGTGTCGTGGACGTTGACCTCTTCCCCGTCGGTCAGGCCGTCCCCGTCGGTGTCGCGGTCGTTGGGGTCGGTGGGATCCCAGCCGCCGTCGGCGAGGGGTCCGGTGCCGTTCACCTCGTCGCCGTCGGTCAGGCCGTCGCCGTCGGTGTCGGGGTTCCGCGGGTCGGTCTCGGTGTCGTTCACCTCCTCCCCGTCGAGCAGATCGTCGTCGTCCGTGTCGTCGTCGAGGGGGTCCGTGCCCGTCTCGAAGACCTCCTCGCCATCCTCCAGCCCGTCGTCGTCGCTGTCGGGATCCAGCGGGTCGGTGCCGAGGACCTCCTCCAGGTCGTCGGGGAGCCCGTCGCCATCGGTGTCGGTGTTGTCGGGGACGTCGTCGCTGGGGTCGAGGGGGTCGGTGCCGGACTGGAGCACCTCCACGCCGTCCGGAACCCCGCCGTCATCGGTGTCGATGTCGTTCGGATCGGTGTCGTAGGTGTCGACCTCCTCGCCGTCCGTCAGGCCGTCGCCGTCGCTGTCGGGGTCGAGGGGATCCGTGTCCGTCTCGACCACCTCTCGACCGTCGACCAGGCCGTCGTCGTCGGTGTCCTCGTCGAGGGGGTCGGTGCCGTGGAGGAAGGCCTCGTCGCCGTCGTTGAGGCCATCGCCGTCGGTGTCAGGGTCGAGGGGATCGGTGCCGCGGTCGACCTCGTCGCCGTCGGAGAGGCCGTCGCCATCGGTGTCCGGGTCCAGCGGGTCCGAGCCGACGTCGTTCACCTCCTCGCCGTCGAGGAGGCCGTCGCCGTCGGTGTCGGGCACCAGCGGATCCGTGCCCGTGTCGTCGACCTCTTCGCCGTCGAGGAGCCCGTCGCCGTCGGTGTCCGGGTCGGTGGGGTCGGTGCCGTAGACCTCCTCCTCGGCGTCGGTGAGGCCGTCGCCGTCGGTGTCGGTGTCGGTCGGCGGCAGGTCGTCGGACGGGTCGTTGGGGTCGGTGTCCTGGATGAGGACCTCGACGCCGTCGGGAACGCCGCCGTCGTCGGTGTCGGCGTCCAGCGGGTCGGTGGGGCCCCAGCCGCCGTCGGCCAGCGGCCCGGTGCCGTTGACCTCGTCGCCGTCGGAGAGGCCGTCGCCGTCCGAGTCGCTGTTGAGCGGGTCGGTGAGGGTGTCGTTCACCTCCTGCCCGTCCGGCAGGTCGTCGAAGTCGCTGTCTTCCAGGAGCGGATCCGTGCCGACGTTCAGCACCTCGTCGCCGTCCGTGAGGTCGTCGCCGTCGGTGTCGTCGTCGTTGGGGTCGGTCAGGTAGACGTCGGCCTCGCTGCCGTCGCCCAGGCCATCGCCGTCGGAGTCGGGGTTCAGCGGGTCGGTGAGGGTGTCGTTCACCTCGCGGCCGTCGAGGAGCCCGTCGTCGTCGGTGTCGGGGTCGAGGGCGTCGGTGTTCTCGTAGAGGACCTCGTCGCCGTCGGACAGGCCGTCGTCGTCGGTGTCGGCGTCGTTGGGGTCGGTGCCCTCGGTGAGGACCTCGCGGCCGTCCTGCAGGCCGTCGCCGTCGCTGTCCGGGTTGTCGGGGTCGGTGTTGTAGATGTTGACCTCGTCCTCGTCGGAGAGGCCGTCGTTGTCGCGGTCCCCGGAGGTGGGATCGGGGTCGAGGGCGTCGATGGTGCCATCGCCGTCGTCGTCGGGTGCACCCGCTCCGGCGCCCCCTTCGACGCCGTCGCTCAGGCCGTCGTCGTCCGAGTCGTCGTCGTTCGGGTCGGTCTCGTCGTCGGCTGTACCGGGCTGGTCGCCGGCCCAGGCGCCGTCGCCGTTCACGTCCTCGTCACCGTCGAGGACCCCGTCGCCGTCGCTGTCGGGCTCGTTGGGGTCGGTGGTGCTGGCGGTGTCGGCATCGCCCACGAACAGGCTGGTGTCGGTGTCGGCGTCGCTCGCCACATCGACGCCGGCCTCGAGGCCATCGGAGAGGCCGTCGCCGTCGCTGTCGAAGAGGGTGGGGTCGGTCGGACCGAAGCCTGCCAGCGGGCCGGTGCCGTTGACCTCTTCGCCGTCGAGGAGACCGTCGTCATCGGTGTCACGGTCGAAGGGGTCCGAGCCGATGGCGGTCTCGGTGCTGTCGGAGAGCCCGTCGCCATCGCTGTCGACGAGGACGGGGTCGGGGTCGAGGGCATCGATGGTGCCGTCGCCGTCGTCGTCCGGGGCCGAGCTGCCGGTGCCACCCTCGGCGAAGTCCGAGACGCCGTCGCCGTCGGTGTCGGTGTCGTTGGGGTCGGTCTCGTCGTTGTTGGTGCCGCCCTGGTCACCATCCCAGGCGCCGTCCTGGTTCACGTCCTCCACCCCGTCGTCGAGGCCGTCGCCATCGGTGTCGGCCTCGGTGGGGTCGGTGGTGGTCGACGGGTCGGCGTCGCCGTCGAAGGCGCCGTTGTTGGTGTCCGCATCCACGGCCGTGTCCAGGCCTGCCTCGAGACCGTCGGAGAGGCCGTCACCGTCGGTGTCGAACAGGGTGGGGTCGGTGGGTCCGTAGGCGGTGAGCGGACCGGTGCCGTTCACCTCGTCGCCGTCGAGGATGCCGTCGTCGTCGGTGTCGCGGTCGAAGGGGTCGGAGCCGTGGACCAGCACCTCGTCCTCGTCGGAGAGGCCATCGCCGTCGGTGTCCTCGTCGTTGGGGTCGAGGGCGTCGATGGTCTCGTCGCCGTCGGTGTCGTTGGTGCGGGGGTACTCTTGTCCGTCGTCCAGCCCATCGTCGTCGGAGTCGGCGTCGTTGGGGTCCGTCTCGTCGTTGGCCGTGCCGGACAGGTCCCCGTCGAACACGCCGTCCTGGTTCGCGTCCTCGTCGCCGTCGACGATCGTGTCGCCATCGGAGTCGGGGGTGGTGGGGTCGGTCGTGGTCGCGCCCCCGTCGCCGTCCGCGACGAACACGCCGGTGTCGGTGTCGCCATCGCTCGCGGACCCGAGACCCGCCTCCAGGCCGTCGGAGAGGCCGTCGCCGTCGGAGTCGAAGAGGGTGGGGTCGGTGGCGCCGAAGCTGGCCAGCGGACCGGTGCCGTTCACCTCGTCGCCGTCGAGGATGCCGTCGTCGTCGGTGTCGCGATCGAAGGGGTCGGAGCCGTGGACCAGCACCTCGTCGTTGTCGGAGAGGCCGTCGCCGTCGGTGTCCTCGCTGGACGGGTCGAGGGCGTCGATGGTCTCGTCGCCGTCGGTGTCGTTGGTGCGGGGGTACTCGGCCCCGTCGTCGAGGCCGTCGTCGTCGGAGTCAGCGTCGTTGGGGTCCGTCTCGTCGTCGGCCGTGCCGGCCAGGTCGCCGTCGAAGACCCCATCTTGGTTCGCGTCCTCGTCGCCGTCGACGATCGTGTCGCCATCGGAGTCGGCGGTGGTGGGATCGGTGGTGGTCGCGCCCCCGTCGCCGTCGGCCACGAACACCCCGGTGTCGGTGTCGGCATCGGCCGCCACACCCACACCCGCCTCGAGACCATCCGACAGGCCATCGGCGTCGGAGTCGAAGACGGTCGGATCGGTGGGGCCGAAGCTGGCCAGCGGCCCGGTGCCGTTCACCTCGTCGCCGTCGAGGATGCCGTCGTCGTCGGTGTCGCGGTCGAAGGGGTCGGAGCCGTGGACGACAGCCTCGTCGTGGTCGGACAGGCCGTCGCCGTCGGTGTCCTGGTCGACGGGGTCCAGGGCATCGATGGTCTCGTCGCCGTCGGTGTCGGTGGTGCGGGGGTACTCGAGGTCGTCGCTGAGACCGTCGCCGTCGGAGTCGGTGTCGTTCGGGTCCGTCTCGTCGTCGGCCGTGCCGGGCAGGTCGCCGTCGAAGACCCCGTCCTGGTTCGCGTCCTCGTCGCCGTCGCTGAGGTTGTCGCCGTCGGAGTCCAGGAGGTTCGGGTCGGTGAGGCTCGCGCCCCCGTCACCGTCCACCACGAAGTCGGGGCTGGCGGTGTCGGTGCCCTCGTACGGGACGCCGCTGGGGCTGGACACGCCCCCGGCCACGGCATCCCCGAGGGTGACACCGGCTTCCAGGCCGTCGGTGAGGCCATCGCCATCGGTGTCGGCCACGAGGGGGTCGGTGCCCCCGAAGCCACCGGCGGCCAGCAGGCCCCCAGCGTTCAGCTCGTCGCCGTCCGACAGGCCGTCGTCGTCGGTGTCGGCGTCGACGGGGTCGGTGCCCTCCACCAGGACCTCGTCGCCGTCCTCGATGCCGTCGCCGTCGGTGTCGACGTTGCGGGGATCCGTGCCGTGGACCAACACCTCGTCGACGTCGCTGAGGCCGTCGCCGTCGGTGTCGGTGTCGGGAAGCGTGTCGCCTTCGCTGGTCTCCCCTTCGCTGTCGACGTCCCCCGGTGCGGTGGGCCCGGCGCCCCACGGATCGCCGCCGATCTCCACGCCGCCGACGCCGTTGTCGGCCGTGACCGTGGCGCAGGTCCGATTCTGGGAGACGTACAGGACCTTGCCGCCGCCGCCGCCCGCACCGGGACCGTGGGTGTCGGCGGCCACATCGCCGCCATCGCCGCCATCGGCCTGGATGACACCAGTGCCCTCGCAGTCGAGCTCGGTGGCGCCGTAGACGAAGATCGCTCCGCCGGCCCCACCGCCACCGGCCGCGTCGTTGCCCGTGGTGGACCCGCCGTCCTCGCCCATGGCCAGGATGCTGCCGCTGTTGAGGACGCTGTCGGCGCGGATCCAGACGATGCCGCCCCCGGCCCCGCCGTCGCCGCCGAGGTCGTTGTTGCCGTGGGGAGCGCCGCCACCGCCCCCGAAGCTGGCGTGGGTGAACAGCGAGTAGGCCAGCGGGGCGCCACCGTAGCCGCCGTCCTGGAGCTCCCCAACGGAGCCCGGCCAGGTGTTGCCGCCCACGCCTCCGATCCCGGCGTGGCCGCCACCGGCGCCACCCGCGTTGTGGCAGTTGCCGCCGCCGCCGCCATTCGCGAGGTTCCCCTTCCCGTACAGGCCGGGGTAGCCACCGACGGACAGGCCCTCTCCCTTCTCCCCCGCGTCGTCGAAGCTCGGGTAGTCCAGGTCGGTGCAGCTGTAGTTGTTGGCGCCGTTCACGAACACGCCACCGCGGAAGCCCGCGGCCGACACGTCGATGCTGCCGTCGTTGTCGACGGTTCCGGAGGCCAGGAAGGCGACGATGCCTCCGACCGCCCCGTTCCACGTGCCCGGGACGATGCTCCCTGCCGGGTCGATGGTGAGGTCGGTGTACTCGGGCACCGACACGAGCTGGGCCTCCCCGGCCCCGATGCCGGCGACGAGGGGGGCGTCGAGGGTGAGGGTCGTGCCGGCGATGGACACGATGCGGGCCAGCTCGAAGCGACCCACGTCGCCCGTCGACAGGTCGATCTCCGTCTGATCTCCGGAGATGGACACCAGGCCGATGCTGCGGTGGATCAGGACCAGGTCGCCGGCGGCGAAGGCCGATGCGTCGTCGACGTCGATCTGGGTGTCGTTGACGAACGCGTCCGCCGTGATGCTGGCATAGTCGTTCACGGTCGTGGGCGTCGTGATGGTGACGGCACCATCCTGGCCGTTGCCCTGTCCGTAGACATCGACACCGGCGGACGCCGTCCCCACGAGCGCAAGCCAAACCAACATCCCAACCTCCTCGCGACCTTGCGGTCCACGGATCTACCACTCCCGCTCGACGAACAAAACGTCAGCGGCCGAGGCTCCCCACCCCGGTCCATGGTGTCACGAAAGGAGCACCGCCCGCGATCCAGGACGGATGCGCGGATGTTGCATGGGGTTCAGTCGACGTAGCCGAGGGCCTCGAGGGCCTCCTGGGTGGCCGGCGCCACCTGCACCGGCCGATACGCCGGAGCGCGGGCATCCCAGCCCTCCACCAGGTGGGACAGCTCGCGGAACACGGCATCATCGCCGGCCTCGGGCTCGACGTACCACTCGGTGGGCTGCTTCTTGAGCCACGGCCCCGTCCAGTAGCCGTAGCCGCCCGCGAACACCCCGCGGTGCAGGCGGAGGTTGTTCCAGCCGGTGGTGGTCTCCTGGGCGCGGGGGCGGGAGGCCTCCACGAAGGCGACGTGGGTGGGGCGCTCGGGCCAGCCGTCTTCGTCCCACACGGGGCCGGGCCGCAGCATGTCGAAGAAGTCCGGGTGCTCCCCCAGGCTCCGCTCGAAGCCGAGGATCTGCTGCAGCGTGGGGGCGAGACCTGGCATCGCGGCCTGGGACTCCACCACGACCCCCTCCGGAAGGTCGACGCCGTAGCCCCGCATCACCAAGGGGATGTGCATGACATCCTCCTCGACGTTGGATCCGTGGGAGTAGGCGTACATCGGGTCGTCGGCGAGGGTCTCCCCATGGTCCGCGGTGATCACCAGCAGGGCCTCCTCGAGGAGACCCCGCTCCTCCAGGCCCGCCAGCAGGACGCCGATCTGCTCGTCGATGTACGCGATCTCGGCCAGGTAGAGGCCGCCGAGGTGGGCGGTGTCGGCGGGATCGGCCGCGTCCTTGCGCATCCGCTGCACATGGGTGCGGAGGCCAGGACCGCGCCGCACGAGCAGGCCGTCGTACTCGGGGTCGACGAAGCGCTTCCGCATCCAGGGAGGCGGCGTGTACGGGGCGTGGGCATCGTAGAAGTGGACGAAGAGGAAGAGCGGCTCGTCGCCCTCCCGCGCGTCGAGGTGGGCAAAGGCCCTCTCCACCACGCCCTCGGCGTCGTCCTGGTACATGATCGACTTCAGGTCGGGCATCTCGTCGTCGTAGACCCGGAAGCCCGTCCCCAGCCCCATGGCCCGCTCGAGGGCCGCCGCGCCGAGGATAGCGATGGTGTCGTAGCCCTCGTCCGACAGCCGCGACGCGAGGGTGGGGTCGGACTCCACGAAGGGGTAGCCGTTGCGCACGACGCCGTGCTCGTGGGGGTCGAGCCCCGTGAACATCGTCGTGTGGCTGTTCAGCGTGGTGGGGGCGTTGGCGTAGAAGTGCGTGAAGCGGACCCCCTCGGCGGCCAGCCCGTCGATGGTGGGCGTGGTGCGGGTCTCCCAGCGGGTGGGCCCCACGAAGG
>Ga0213839_1001378_pt1 | contig 15940 bp, 1 predicted proteins | sample SWPATP21_FD_160075 | JGI IMG/M metagenome (GOLD analysis project Ga0213839, IMG submission 160075) | Coastal seawater microbial communities from Marineland, Florida, United States - SWPA TP2 #1 | ecosystem: Environmental > Aquatic > Marine > Coastal | place: USA: Florida | collected 2016-08-14
TGAACAAGTTATGCACATCCTTGTCAATCAGCTGAAGCAGTCCGTCCTTGGGCGAGTGATGCCAGACATGTGACTCACGAAGTGCGTCAGTAGCTTCACTTCCCAGCTCTCGTTCAGCGACTTTCCAGGCGTCGCTGATGTCCTGCGAACTTGAACCCGAAAAACCATCAGCTAGGCTCACCTCGGCCCGAATCAACGGTCCGCCTCTCTGGTTGGTTGCACGGCTGAAGTCCAGCAGGCCGGACGAATCCATGGGCACGGACACATTGCCGTACTTGGCCATCACATCATCCGCGAGGGCATGCTGTCCGGCCGATGGAGAAAGAGACTTCATACCTTGCGTGGTAAGGGTTCGCCCTTGCGGCATATAGTATGGTGGCTTTCTATCTCCGGCATCGACACGCTGAAGCTGCACGGGCGATACTTCGAAAGTCAGGGTCTGCCCTGGCTTTAGCGTGCTAGTGTCGATTGGCGTTGGTCTCCTTGCAAAACTATATACTTCATCAGCAGATCGCCAAGCGGCTTTTGCGACTCTTGTCGCAGCAGCGAGACGAGACAACCCTGAGGAGTCTGAGAAATTGATCGTGTCATCTGTGGTGAAGCGATTGGCCCCATCGCTGATTCCAGTAGGATCCGCCCTGTCCCACCGCCCCAGCCACGGCGCATAGTACCGCTGGCTATGGTACTGCAGCCCGGTCTCGTCATCACGCTCCATACCCGTGTACCGGTAGCGCTTGGAGACATCCACGTCCTGGTGCTGGGTGTACCAAGCCGTCGAACCGTACGGATGGTACTCCTCGTAGCTGATGATGGCGAAGTTGTCGTTGCCCTCGCACTCCAGTGACGCCGTGCCCAGGTGGTCGGTGTACTGGAAGCGGATGCGGCGGTCGGGAACGGACGTCGTTCCACCGTCGAGGCACTCCACCAAGGCGATGCGCCGCTGGTCGTCCATTACATGCAGGGTCGTCCAGGTGTCTGTGCCGTCGGTGAAGACCTCGTAGCCCCACAGGTACAAGGTGGTCTTCGTCGTGTTCTGTTCAACCCGCTTGCCGACCCGTTGGCCTCCCGCGTCGTAGACGTACCAGGCCTTGTTGGTGAGGGTGTCGAGGGTCACCCGCCGGATGTGGTCCCGGAAGTCACGCACGATGTTGTCGGTGGGCTGCGGCGTGTTGAGGTCGTCGTGCAGGTGCGGCATGAAGACCATCGCGCCGCGTTCGTTGTAGTAGTACTTGTCGTTGAGGTTGCCGCTGCCACCGCCAATCTGGGTGGTTGCCTTCAACTGGTTGTTGGCGGCCTCGTAGTCGTACTCCCGGGTCCACGTGCTCGATGTGGTCGGGATGTGCTTCATCTCCGTGATGTTGCCGGCCTTGTCGTAGGTGTACCTCTCCTCGTAGTTCTCGAGGACTGTTCCACCGCCCGTCGGGTACGGGAAGACGCTGTTGTGCGTGTGGATGTCGAAGCCAGGCTGACCGAGGGCGTTCTTCTCCCGCCCCGTGGCCTTGACCAGGCGGTACAGCGCGTCGTACTCGAAGGTGCGGGTGGGGCTGACCTGGGTGTTGGAGAAGTAGTGCAGCTCGTGGGCTGCATCGGTGATGGTCAGGATGTTGCCGCAGGCGTCGCGTACGTAGCTCAGGTCCTGCAGCAGCTGACCGGCCGCATCGGACGACCGCTCGGTCTCGATGTCGGTGACCCACAGCCGTTCGTCGTCGTAGGTGTAGGTAGTGGTGGTGTGGACGCCGGTGGCATCCCCCTGCACCATGACAAGGCGCTGTCCACGGGCATTGTAGGTGATGCTGTCGATGAAGGTCGTGGCCGAGGCATCCGATTGGATCTTGACCGTCAGGCCGTCAAGGCGGTTGCCCTCGTCGTAGGAAGGGGTGGTGACCGAGCCGTCTGGCGCAACCTCCTGGGTCAGCCGACCAAGCGCATCGAAGGTCCGGGAGATGCTGTGGGCCGTGGGTGTGGCGCCCAAGATATTGCTGATGACCGTCGCGGCCTGGCCTGAGTCGTCGATGTTGGTCCAGTCAACGTCGACCGTCATGTCATCGACGACCGTCCGCTCCTCGGCAGTGGCATTGCCCTTGAAGTCGTAGGCTGTGACCTCGTGCAGACCAGCGGTGTCGTAGAGCTTCCAGGGTCGACCCTTGGCGTAGGGTACGCCACTGGCCTCACCATAGACCCTGTACTCGACCAAGCTGGTGGTGCCGTTGTCGGTGACGATGCGCTTCACAGGACGCCGAAGCTCGTCGTAGGTCATCTCGAAGGACAGGCTGCCGCTTCGCCAGACGTGCACCGGCTGCCCGGCGATGTCGGGGGCCACGCGGTTCTCACCAGCTCCGGAGACGGTGCCGTAGCCCTCGTCGGCGGCTCCGGTGAACAGGGCCCGACCCAGCAGGTCGTGGGTTTGGGCTTGGATGCTGTAGACGGTGGCGGCCTCGATGCCGCGGGGGTCGTAGACCTTCAGCGGGTTGCCGGAGACATCGAGCTCCACACGGGTTCGGAAGACACCGTCGTCGCCCACCGGATCGATGCGGTTGGCCGGCACCGGGTCGTCGCGCTTGGAGAACCAGTCGTCGTCGAGCAGAGCCCAGGTCTGGACCACCCGTCCGATGGCATCGAGGTGGGTGATGCTCGGGGTGTTCTCGTGGTCGCCTCCGACCTCGTTGTCGCACTCGTCGAAGGCCTGGACCTCCCACGGGTTGTAGACGAAGCTGCGGAAGTGGCCGTCGGGCAGGGTGACCTTGATGTTGCGCCCAATGGGGTCGTACTCGAAGAGCGGGCTCACCCCCCACTCCGCCAGCTCTGCCTCGTCTTCGAAGGTGGACAGCGAAGAGAAGAAGGGCTCGTACTTCTTGACGACATTGCCCTTGTTGTCGAGGACCACACGGCCACTGCCCACCCACCGGACCGTGGCATGGGCCCACTGGAGGTTGCCGCTGCCGTCGAAGACCAGGTCGCCGTTGGCGTCGCGCTCGGGCGCATCACCGGCAGCCACCCGTGACTTGGTCTGGACGACCGCACCACCGCCATCGAGGTAGGCGTAGGACTCCTGGTAGGTGGCGGTGCCTCCGTGGGCGCCCTCGCGGGCCTCGACCTTCACCACATTCGGTACACTCGAGGTGGTGTAGGTGAAGTACGTGGTCGGGTCGTCGGCGGGGATGCGGTGCGGGCTGTCGCCCTTGGTGCCGTTGTAGATGTAGGTGGCCGTGACCCGGCCAAGCGCATCGGTCTGCACCTCGGAGACCGTGAGGTTGGGATCGGTCACCGAAGTGGGCGACAGGGTCTGGTAGTTGATGCTGGCCGAGGTGACGTTGGACTTGGCGTCGGTGACCGTGGTGACGGCCAGGGCGTCGGTGTCCCAGACGATGGTGGTGTCGTTTCCGAAGGGATCGGTGTGCGTCGTCGGCACGAAGAAGGCGGTGGCATCGAGGGTCTGGGTACCGGTTGGGATCCAGGCGTGGCCATCGGCGTTCAGCTCGACGTAGCCGCCCTCGGTGCGGAAGTTGGCCATGGTCAGCGAGGTGGCGGTGCCGTAGGTGTCGGTGAACAGGCCGCTGGTGACCGCGAGGATGTAGCGCTGGTAGGGGATGGCGCGGACGCCCACCACACCGAAGCTCTCGGCTCCCTGGGCAACATCTTCCTTGAAGTACTTGACCCGCTGGTCGGACAGCAGGCGCAGCTCGCGGGTGGTACCACCGGTGGCCGTGTCCTCGAAGTCGATGAGGGTGGCGGCGTTGGTGTCGCTTCCGGTGCCGTCGGGATCGCCGTCGAGGTCTTCGAGCAGCTTGGCGATGGTGGCCGGGTTGGTGTCCGAGTAGGCCGACTCGGTGGAGCGGCGGCCGGTGAGCTCGTAGGTCTGGGCAGTGTGGGGCAGGCCCAGGTGCCAGACCTGCTCGCCTGCGCCGATGGCCGGGTCGTATAGATTGGCAAACTCCCCATCGTTGTGGATGGGGGTGTTCTCCGAGATGACGATGTGCAGCTCGGTCTGCTCGTCGAGGGGAACGGGCTCGGAGCTGGCTCCAAGCAGCGGTCCAAAGTCGGCTCGACGCGGGTAGCTGACGGTGGCCGAGCGAAGGGGGCTTCCGTACGCGTCCAGCTCGAGGGTGAGCTGGTGGCTGACGCGTGGGTCTTCGGGATTGCGGTCGTACTGGAAGGACTTGGTCTCACGGGCATCGACCCGGAAGACGCCGTGTCCATCGCCGTCTTGCGGCTGTATCCGCACCACGCGGAAGGTCTGCTCGGTGACGGTGTAGGGCTTGTCGGCGTCGTCCGAGCTGTCTTCGGCGTAGACCTCTTGCCGCAGCATGCGGCCCTTGAGAGCGCGATAGGCTTCGCGCAGCTCGTCGGGGGTTCGTCGCGGGAAGGTGGGAGCCGTGGCCGGGGTGCCATCGTCACCGAGGTCTTCGATGGATGGGGCGTCGAGGATACCGGTGTAGACCTGCTCGTCGCCAACTGTCGCCCAGTAGGCGTCGTCCTTGTAGTACTCCTCGAGGAACGCCCGAGACAGAGTTCCGTCGTCCCGCCAGGCACCTGTGTGGAACCACGTCCGGGTCCGCACCGGCGGCCGGAAGTGTTCGATCTGGCTGCTTTGCTGGGCCGTCGCTTCGAAGTCGGAGAACGACTCGGTGTCCCACTGGTCGACCAGGCCGAAGCCCCGGAACTCGCGCTCGGCACCATCGAAGTAGCCGTGGTGGTAGGCGTAAGTGGTAGCGAACTTCCAGCCCGTGACATGGTCGATTTGTTCGACCTTCTGGAGGCACTGGACCGGGAAGGCGAGGCGCGTGGCCCACGGGGTGCCGGCCTGGCGGTCGGCTGTGTAGAACTGGGTCGACGGTGCGTAGGTGAGACGGGTCTCGCGGCCCCGGTTGTTGTTGACCGAGGTGAGCAGGTACGGCTTGCCCTCGGACATCAGGCGCATGTACCGAAGGGGTTGCCACGCGTCGCGCATCAGCGGCGACGACCAGACCAGACACGCAGTGCCGTCACCCCGAAGGTCGGCCACTTGGATGCTCTCGGCACTGGAAACCGACGGGACCCGCGACAGGGTGGTGCCTGCGGAGAAGCTGTTGCCCGACTGGTTCAACCAGAACTGGACGCCCTTCGGCCCCACGTAGAGCAGATCGGTGGGGCCGGCCCCGTCGATGTCGGCAAGGCGAATGCGGCCGGGGTCGAAGCGGTCCACGGCATCGAAGCGCGGTGCCCCCTTCATATGCACCTTGGCGCCGAACTTCCCGTAGCCCCGGTTCGGCCAGTAGCAGATGCTGCCGTTTCGGATGCGAACGATGTCGGTGAGGCCATCACCGGTCATGTCGGCGAGGAAGATGGACTCGCCGTCGTTGCTGAAGACGACCCGTGGTCCCTTGTTCTCATCGCGGGACTGGAAGGTGCGGCGAGAGGTGTCGAAGCCGTCCTTGGCCTTGGACGGGTACCAGGTGAAGACGTTGCCCTCGGTGACGAGGACATCGGCGATGCCGTCACCATCGAGGTCGATGAGGCGGGCGTTCGGGTCGTCGAGGGACTGGGTCAGGCGATTGGGGAAGCGGCGGAAGGGCTCCCACCCGCCGTCGAGGGTGCGCTCCTGGTAGCCGGCGATGTCGGGCCGCATGACGACCACGTCGAGCTTGCCGTCTCCGCCGAGGTCGACGAGCCGGGTGCCGGGCTGACCCAGGGTGATGTTGGGCTTCGACGCCAGGCGCTGCACCGCGCCGAGCTTGCCCTGCCCCTCGTTGCGCTTGTAGAACCAGCCTCCACCCGACTGGGTGAGCAGGCCGGCCATCCCCTCGCCGTCGAGGTCGACCCACTGCCACTTGGAGGTGTCGAGGCCGTTGGGCAGGTCGTCGAGCCCATCGACAAACTGGATGCTCTCGTCGATGGTGGCTGCCGAGTAGCCGAAGTCCACCGACGGCAGCATGGCAATGTCGTAGCTTGAGCCATTCCAGCGCCAGCCAGTCTGGGTGACGCTGGTGAGCTGCGTAGCAACAGCGTTTTCGTCGTAGGAGAACTCGAGGGACCGGGTGACGGCGGGCACCGCCGAGCCACCGGAGCTGCGCAGGCTGTCGAAGGTGTGGAAGAGCAGGACCCGTCGACACAGTCGGTGGCAGCGCAGGTCGAAGCGCCCCCGGAAGCTGGAGAAGGCGTCCTGGCGGGTCGGCCACGGTGTGGTGGCGACCAGCGGGTCGTCGTGCGACGGGTCGTTGTGGCCGACGTCTTCGGGCCGGGGGTCGGTGGGGTCGTGGTGCCCATAGTCGAAGACCAGTCGGAAGCGAAAGGCCCCCGAGGTGGCGTCCATCGTCGGAGGGTAGGTCCACGAGGACCCCACCGAGGTACGCGGGGGAAGGGCGTTCGGGTCCCGCAGTGGGCTGGCATAGGGAACGGTGTTTCCGTAGCAGACCTGCTTCAAGTAGACGTAGGTGACCTTGTTGCCGTCGGTCTGGCGACGCGCCTCGGCAGGGTGGACGACGCCGACGTCGGTGGCGCTGTCGGTAGTGTAGACGTAGGCCGTGACGTTGCCGATCTCGTCGGACTCCTCTTCGAGCAGCCACTCGAAGATACGAGCCCCGTTGTCGGGGTCGACCACACGTGCCTGTGCCGTTCGGCCGTAGACCCGCTGGGTGTTGTCGCGCGTGATGGTGCGCCAGAAGGTGTCGCCGTCGTCGTCCTTGCGGAAGCGCTCGATGATGGCGAAGGCGTCGTCTACGCGCGGTCGGTACCGGGTGACGGTCCAGGTGTCCAAGCTGGCGTCGGTCCAGCTGCGTGTGGCAGACACCCAGTCGCCGGTGGTGGCGTTGTAGAAGCGGAAGGGGACCAGGTCTTCGGCACCCGACATCACGAAGGTGTCGGCGTGTTCGCCGTCATCGATGTAGCGGGGCAGTCCGCGGTCGGTCTTGCGGCGGATTGCCGGCACCGACAGCGACCACCCAATCCCGAAGGCGCCGTTGCCTGCCCCCGAGTTGTAGGAGAGCGAGACCTCCGGGCCCTTTCCACGGGCAGGAGTCACTGGCAGGGGGATGGAGAAGGACCCCGTACCGGTCACGGGGTTGGCGGTGAACTTCTCTCCAATCCCATGGATGGCGCCGCCGCCCTTTGGCAGGGACACCGAAGGTGCCTCAATGGCAAAGTCATCGGGGATGTTGCCACCCGGAGGCCGGTCGCCGGCGGGGTTGCGGGTGGCGGTGCCAGGGCGGTTGGGGGAACCGAGGTCGGGGGGCGGAGCCACGCCGATGGACTGACCAGAGGCCGCTACCGGGGCACCGGGAGCGGGATTCGGGCCGGCAGCCTTCGGGCTGTTGTCGTTGCTGTCGCGCATGTTCGGTTCCCATTGATGGCCGTGGGAAAGCGCCCCGGCAATGTCAGCTCAATCCTGAGCTGGAAGAATCTGGTGCGTGAAGGGGCGACGAACGGCCAAGAAGGCGTCCAGTTCGTAGATCCTGAACGCGCCATTCCGAGGTGGGCCGTAGGCTCGGTTCCAGTCTCCCCACGGGTCGTGGAAGATCGGGTCGCCCAGAGTCGTTTCGCCGACAAGTAGCGGTACGTGTCCTGGCGGAGTGAGTCGTCCTGACTGGATGCAGGGACGTCCCCCGTCCGCTCTCGCCCAACGAATTGTCTCGTCCCAGGAAGCCGTGGCCGAGAAATGGGCCGTTTGACCGTACTCACGCGCGAGCCACGTGAGCATTCCATGCACCGTTCGGGGGTGGTACCCCTGCAGGTTGGGAAAGTGCCCTCGGAAGTAGCTCCACGCATCCGGCCTTGTGAGCCGCTCAGAAAGAGCGTCTTCCAGCTGCTGTTCCTCGGGTTCAGACACCCCACACCAATCCAAGACCATCGCCAACGACGTGACATTGCACGAAACGCCGGGGGCATACTCATTGTCTCGCTGTGAGCGCCAACGAAGGTTCTGGACAAGCCACCGGACCGGATCACGATCAGAGATTGCTTCGGTCCGACGTTCGTGGAGCTTCGCCCAAGTGTACCTGCCGACGATACCGTCGTTCACAAGTCCGTTTTCCCGCTGGAAGCAGCGAACCGCCGACTCGGTTCGGACTCCGAAGAGTCCGTCGACCGCTATCAACCAGTGCGTCCGCAACAGCCGCTGCGCCAAGGAGACTTGGTCTCCGCTGGCGTCACGTCGAAGAGTAGGAGGCATAGGCTGTTTCTCGAGTCAGGACAGGTCCAGAACAACGAAGAGCAGCATGTCCTCTGCATTCATTGCGCTGTCATCAATCAGCTTGAGCGAAGTCAGGTTCGAAACGATGCCGGACGGGTCGAGCACGAAGGCCTTCTCGTCGAAGACCGTATTTGCAAGGGTGGAGTTGCCGCCAACGGTGTTGAAGTCCGTTCCGCCGTCTTGTCCCGAGCAATCGGTGCTGGTCCCCCAACTGGAAGAAGGAGCGTTCGGCACAGCGAACAAGACCTCTGCAACCTTGACCTGGCCACCAAGCAGTTCCCGCGTAGCGGTCGGCAGCAGCTCGGGACCGATCGGAAGAACAAGCTCGTTGGTGCCATCGGTCTGGTAGGCATGCCATGCATCGGGGAAGTCCCGGGCCATCGAGAACCCTACAACGCGAACCGAAGCGCTGGGGCCGTTGTTCACGAACACAGGAGAGGGACCACTGCCGCTGTAGTACTTCCAGTTCCCCATGTTGGAGGTGGTGACCGGACGACTCGTGGCTTCTCCCTTCGCACGGAACCGAATCGTGAGCACCACGTCCGAGATGGCCTCCGTATCGTTCATCTCAATCATGGGGTCAGGCTTGACGTTCACCGACCAGGTCGAGATGACCCCGGCTCCTTCGAACGGGAGAACCGTTTGACCACCGCCTTGGCTCAAGACTCCGGTGTCGCCTTCACCCGTAGACAACGCGATGCTCTTGATGGGTGTTTCGTGAACGCCACTATCCTCCGTAGTCGAACTCGCGTCCCGCCATCGCGTGTGGGACGACTCCAGGGCCAGGATTCCCGACAATCCGTCAAACTTCCCAGCCACTGCAGGAATGGTCACGGACACGGACATGATGCGACGTTCCTCATGCGTGTTGTGGTCGAGGTCGAACAGCTCCTCCGGAAGGTCGAAGTAGCACTGGCCGGTCGAGCGGAGGGTCTGTAGGGCAACGGGGTCCACCATCGACAGCGAGACGTTCTTTGAGATCTCAAAGTCGTGGTCCTCGAGGTCAAGGTACGCCACCTCCATCTGGTCCAGGTCCTGCTGGAGCTGTTCACCGGCCAGGAGCCCCTTCCGCAACCCGATCCAGTGCCCGTACCGGACAAAGGAGGTGTCCGTCAGACGCTCGAATTGCAGCGCAGCCTCAGCACGCTTGGCCATGGCGAAGGCCAACTGGTACGCCTGGAAATATAGACTCGACAACTTGCCGACCATCCAGCTGTAGAGTTCCTTGTTGGTGAACTTTGACTCCATGTAGTCTGCGACTTCACGAGAGTTGGAAAGTTGGCGATTGTGAAGCGTGAGGTTGCGTTCCGCGTTGGCCAGCCGGAGTTCCGCACCCGAGATCTGTTCCTTGAGACCGTCGATCTCACGGCCAGCCGAGTCACGCTGGAATTTCCATTCACGCGCCCTTCGCTTGTGTCCAGAGGTGATTGCCTCGGTGCTTGCATCAGCATTCAAGATTGCGGCCCACGCCGAGAGACCACCCGCTGTGGCCATGGCTGCCCCAATCACGACCCCCGAAGCGGAGATGTCCTTTTCGGTTCCCACCTCCGGTCCCGTGGACGTCTGCCGTACCGAGGCACGCACTGCGAGGGCTCCAGCAAGGGCTTGAGCTCCTCCCGCGCCCGCGCTGACGAGTGCTGCCTGCTTGCTTCGCTTCCGAGAATCTCCGAGCAGCTTCCGTTGCTCGCGCTCATGTTTGTCGAGTCCCGCGTTGATGAGTTCGTCATAGTAGTCGTGACGGTTTTCGGCGTTTCTCAGTTGCGCACGAAGACCGTTCAAGCTGTGGCGCGCCTCCTCAATGTCCCTGTCCCGCATCGCAGTACTGAGATCGAGAATGGACCGCTCGTGCCCCTGCCGAAGGCTTGCAAGCGCCTCAGCATCCTGCTTTTCCAGCGCAGAGAGAAGAGCACCACCCAGCGCCTTCACTGTTCCGTTGAACTGCTGTGCCTTCTGCAACAGCACGCCGAAGCGATGACGAGGGGCTGAGCCAGACACCGCACCCTGGACTGCTTGGCCGACGGTAGCTCCGGCTGCGACCGCGGCGACGAGTGCTGCGGGGTCGATGGGGGGCTGGAACAACGGTAGCGACCGCTTCACTCCCTGCAGGTTCAGACCGTTTCGAATCTTGTGGATTCTGTCTTCGATGACGTCCCAGTAGGCGAGGAGTTTCGGGTTCGGAGGCGTGCTGAACCAGTAGAGGCTGTCGAGTCCCTTCAGTGCCTTTCGATTTGCCTGGGCGGAGCCCCGGTCGAAGTCCTCCCCAACGCTGTTTTCCAGCAGGATGAGCCGCTCGGCACCACCATTGCTGTACGTCTTCGTGCTGGGGTCCGGTGCTTGAGGTGCTGCCACCGGACGTTCGCCGAGCACCTCCTGCGCAAGCAGGTAGAGCTGTGCTGCCTCCCCGATGGCTTCGATCGAGTCCTGCTGGAACAGGCTGTCACCCCAGTCGATGAGCACATCGAGATAGCGCATCACAACCCACTTCTGGTAGGCCGCGTGTCGCACCTCGGCAATCTTGTGGGGTTCGAACGGGTGTTCCTTCCAAACATCGAGCTCCGCAGTGAGTGCGTCCAGCTCGGAGTCGGGCTCGAGTGTGTCACTTGCGAACATACGTCGGAACTGGGTGAACCGTCGTGTGGTTCCCCGGACGAATGGACCGAATCGCCAGGGCGTTGCCGCGCGGAACCAAGCCAAGTCTCCACCACTCACCGAACCGCTGTCGCCTTCGAGACCAATGGGATTGAAGACGGTGTGCATCCACTCCTGCGCCTCGGCGAAGCGGCCGGAACGTCGATGCTGCTCAGCGATTGTCATCGGGACATGGAAGAACAGCTCCCAGTTGTAGGGCCCGTTGGTATGGGCGATGTCAAAGTCGATGAAGTCGCGCGGCGCCGAAGCCACGAACTCGGTCAGACTGAAGTCATCCTCGAAGCTCGTTGCAGTCATCTGCTGCCGCCACAGCCCTCCGTACTTCCCGTTCCGGTCCGGCTGGAGCAGGCCCATTGGTCCGTGACGCCGAACCTGCGCCATGAACTCGCACACGAAGGGATGGAACATCGGCTCGAACGTGAGCTGTGTCGGTGACTGGTAGCGAGCGCCCGCGACCACCGGCCGACCGGCAAGCGACTGGTCACCTCGAGCGAGACTGATGACGGACATCGCACGGTGACTCGCATCACCACCTGCTGAGCCGATTGTGGAGGCCAGTCCCTTGGTGTGCACGGGAAGAGTCGTGCGGAACACCGATGCCTTCTCGCGGACGACGCTCGCGCCACGGAGTCCCTTCGAACCACCAAGGCGAGCACCAAGCTTGCGCCTACCTCCGTTGGTTTCAGAGGGGAGGATGTCAAGTTTCGCTTTGCTGCCCACCCTGAACGTAGGGGGGGACCAGGCGGTTCTCGCTCGCGTGTTGGGCGTGACGAACCCCCCGGAACTCTGCTGGTCGAAGAGTCCGCCAGGCCACATGCTACCGCGACTGGAGTCACGTCGCGCCACAACACCCCGATCCCGTCGAACCATCCAGGTGCGGTCGCCGTTGGACACGAAACACGTGTGCTCACTCGCGTCGAACTGCCAGGTGTCGATGGGGAACACGACCTCGAATGGGCGGGAGCCACCTTCAAGCAGGCGCTGCAGAAGGTAGGGCTCGGTGCGGGTCGTCAAAGGCAGCGCCAGGACATCCGACCACAACATGCTCTGCGCGTCCGCCACGGCGGTGTGGAGAGCGTAGGGCTCGTCGGTGATCAACGGGTTGTCGGGCCCGTAGCGAACACCCGATTCGCCCCAGATGTCCTCGGGGAGCATCTCGACGAAGGACCCGGAACAGTCATCCATCGTCCAGACACCGGCGATCACCATGCTACCGAGCGTTCCGGCGGACTCTTCTTCCACATTGTTGAGAACCCACGCTGTCAGAGTGATGCCGGATGCTTCTCCGTTTGTCGGTGCGGCGGCGCGGAAGAACACGTCCTCAGGGTCGAACTCGATGAACTGGGCCACCCAGTCTCCCGAGTCGGTCTGCGTCCAGTCTTGGACTGGCCGCAGGTCAGCGATGTCCTCGCCAACTACAGGAGTTGACCATCCATTGCTCCGTCGTTCTGAGACAGCGAACTTGACGGTGTTGAGAACGGTGGGCTCAGGCATGGAGGCCATCTGGAACGTGCCCTTGCCCCAGACTGCCCACACGAGAATCAGTCGGCCGTGATGGACCATCGGGAGCAGATGGTCGCCGGAGACGTTCACGTCCAGCCGTTCCCAAGGAGTCCAGACCGTTTGGTTCTTCCAGGTCCGCCAATAGTATGCGGGCTGCGACCCGCGGGTTCGAGCGAAGACATGAAGCTCATCGACTTGTCCGTCCTCGTCGCTCTCCTGCTGATGGACGAACCCGAGGATCTTCAGACTTCCTTGGTCTGCGAGCTCCTCGAGGTACCCTGCATAGGCATCGCGGACCTGGTCTTCGGAGAGGTCGAGGTGCTGCACAGCATTGCGGACACCCTCGAACAGGCTCGTTCCGTCCAGTCGGAGGTCCGGCTCGATCCAGTTCTCCGGCCAAAGGAACACCTTTCGCGCGGCCTCCCACACTCGGTAGTTCTTCGTCCACGCCCACTGTTCTTCGCTTTCGGGGTCCAGTTCGAAGCCTTCGAGTCCAAGCAGGCACCGGTGTGCAAACAGTTGTACCGAGGTGACTGCTTGCTTGAGCCGGGAGGTCAGTTGGTCTGCCCGGTACATTGGGTCGATCAAGATCTGCGCATAGACCTCCGACTCGCTGTCGTAGGCTGCCGTGGAAATCAGGAGCGCCATCAAGGCGTCACGATGGCGCTCGCGGAGATGGTCCTGGAGCGGAGTCAGAATGCTCCACCAGGCCGATTGGGGGTGGCGGGACTGAGCCGCCGTCCGGACATCTGTGGCAATCAAGCCGAGGTTCCCTGCGACGATTGACCCTGCCCAGGTAGACAGGTCAGCGACTGCCAACCCCAGGTCGTTCCCCAGACCATAGGTGTCGGTTGCCCACCGCCACTGAATCGGAGTGGGACCGGTGTTGGGTGCGGCTGTGCCGTCAGTTGGCCAGCTCATCGCATCGGCGACTGCCTCCGCAATCGAGCCGGCCGCCTGTACAGACTTCAACGTCGCCTCTGCCTTCACGAAACCGCTACGGGTCTTGAGGATGTTGAGAAGGTCGAACAGACCGTCAAAGTCACCAGTGCCCGGCCCGCTCGACGAGTCTGCGGGTAGCTTCAGCACATCCAATGCGTCCGCGACGATGCCCGAGCTCCCCCCAAGCAGCTCCTCGTAGTCGTCTTCGACCAGCTTCCAGGGAGAGACGATGGCCAGAATTCTGCTGAGTCGACGCCAATAGGCCCGGCTGATGTCCAGCTCATTGGAGGACGTTCCCAGGTTGGACAGGGGCTCAACAGTCGCGTCCGCTCCGAGGAACGTCGTGGTCCCCGAGGCACAGAACCAGTCCTCGGCAGACTCCTCGGGCTCCCCAGCGAAGCCGACGACCGCCCCGCTCACCATGGTCGCCAGTGAAGCGTCGATGCCCCAGATGCTGGCAAGGTGCGCGTTGAACAGCGCGGCGCGAGGAGAGTCGGACTCGTCGCTCTCCGCCGCCCAGAGGGCAGTCCAGAGGGCCTTCAGTTGAAGGTCGATCTGCTCATCGCTCATCTTGAGCTGGTCGGCAGACTCGGAGTCGGAACCGTCCAACAACCAGAGAATGTGCTCGGGTGAGAGTGCGGAGCCAATGAGCTGACGAGCTTGGTCCACGAACTCCACCACTAGCCATTTCTTCATGGGGTCGAAGAGGTCGGTGGCAGGTCCAGGCGCCATCTTTGCCTGAGCGAGGCGAAGCACCGTTTCGACATCGAGGTTGCTGAGGTCGGCCAATACACGCCACCGGTACAGCGCCCCGATGTCTGGTTGGTTGACAGTGGTGCTCAGCAGGGCCATCTCGCCAAGCAGGTCCTCATAGACTGTTCGGACGACGCCGAGACCGCCCATGATGACGGCATCCGCGGACGAGCTCCCGAAGTTGCCTGGCGTCGAGGATGCCAGGTCGAGCATCATGGCTCGAAGGCCTGAAGCCAAGGAAGGTGGGGCGAACAGTGACTCGTAGAGCGAAAGGTCTTCGGGGTCGTCGGTACGGCCGTTGTTTCGGTCGAGCTCTCCCCAGAGCGCCGCGATCTGACGAGGGGACAGGTCGCTGTCCGACGACAGCTGCTGGATGATGTCCAGGGCAACCCGGAGGTCCTGTGCGCTGTCACCGTGGTGCGGGAACAGTGTTCCGGCGGTACCGGTCCATGCATTCAGGGTCGTGAGAACGCGGGCGGCCTCGAGGAGGGGCCATCCGAAGTGGTTCGAGATGCGCGTGGTAGCGAGCGCCACGACCGCGACCTCGTTGATGCTCGCTCCGCCCGTGTCCGCGACCTCAAGGTCGGAAAAGGAGAATGTCTCCACACTGCTGGGTTCGTTCACAGCAAAGGCGAAGTAGGGGGGGGACGAGCTTCCGGGCTGCTCGAACTCCGATGCACGCTGAAGGGTGTACAGGTCGTCCGGCTCAAGTCCCAGGTGCCCGACAAACTCATCACCCTTCGTGAGCTTGAAATCACTGGTATGGCCGAAGTCTCCCCAGCGGTCGTTGAGCTTGGCCAGGTCTCCGGCATCCTCGGCGATGACTTGCCAGAAGGTGTCATCCAGAGCGCGACGCTCCTTCGCTCGAGCCAGATTCCACTGCTCTTCGTGGTAGCGGGTTGCAGAACCGGGAGTCCGAAACCGGTGGACCAGGTCAGCCGGAGAAAGGCCAAGGTGACCGAGAAGGGTCGTCGCTTCGTCGGCAGGACGGTTGTACGGAAGCGACAAAGGCCAAATGGCACTGTTGAGGGGCCCGTCCGCGCCGCTCAGGTCTGCTTCTGGAACGGCTCGACGCTCGGCTGAGGAGCCCCCGGTCTGGTCGAGAACGACAGCGCCGGAGCTCACCACCAGTTCAACGAGGAGCTCCATCGCCAAGTCGATGATGGGCAGGGTGGTTTCGGTGTTCTGACGATTGAGCACGACGTTCGCCAAGTCGGGACGTCGTGCGATGAGCGCAGCGTAGGCGGTCCCGCTGGTGTTCTGGATGCCCTCCAGGAACTTGAGAAGGTCCACAAAGTAGGCGGCCGGCCCCAAGACCGACTCGGTGTGGTGCGGCTCGACATAGTCTGTCTCGCCGAACATCTGTTCGTACCCGGGAATGAGGCTGCTGTGAACCTCGGCGAGGTCGCCGGTGTCGACCGTGCCTTCTGCAGTCGTGGCGCCAAGTGCCTTTCTGAAGTCGGGCAGGGCCGAAATCGGTGGGCCCTGCATGCCGGCATCCAACGAGGAGAAGGCTGCAAGGGCAGACATGGCCTGTCGCCGAGCACGCACGTGCATCAACCGAGCAGTGACCTTGTCACCACCCAACGCGCCCTGAATCTTGTCGACCCAGGCCTTCTGCGAGAGGCTCTGAATGGACCAAGCAGACTCGTAACCGAGTCCCATCACCGCCTTGACGGCAGCGTATCGGCCACGCACCGGGGCCACCCGGTAGATGCGCTGGATTGCTTCGAGGAACGCCTGCAGCTCTTCACGCTCATCGTCAACGAACGAGAGAGTGAGAAGGTCGATTTGATCGACCCCGGGGGAACCATCGAAGCGGGAGGCGATGTGGTCGGTGCCGAGATTGAACGGAGCGACCGCGCTTCCCCCCTCATCCGAGCCATTGGTCGGAAGGTTGGTTGAGGAAGATGTGGGGTCGAAGATGGC
>Ga0213839_1001380_pt1 | contig 15896 bp, 11 predicted proteins | sample SWPATP21_FD_160075 | JGI IMG/M metagenome (GOLD analysis project Ga0213839, IMG submission 160075) | Coastal seawater microbial communities from Marineland, Florida, United States - SWPA TP2 #1 | ecosystem: Environmental > Aquatic > Marine > Coastal | place: USA: Florida | collected 2016-08-14
GGCGGCCCGGCTGCGCCGCTCGGCCAGGACGGCCCGCCGACGCTCCTGATCGGTGCGGACCCACGCCAGGGCGCCCAGCACGGCGAGGGCCACCAGGCCCACCCCCGCCACGACGAGGGGAGCCCGCCAGCGTCCCGCGAGCCGCGCGGCCAGCTCCCACGACGAGTAGTCGTAGGCCCGGACCCGGCGTCCATCGACCCAGCGCTCCAGGTCGTCGGCCAGCTCCAGGGCGCTCGGGTAGCGTTCGTCGGGGTCTCGGCGGAGGGCGCGCTCGGCGACGGCGACCAGCTCCGGCGGCGCCTCGGGCGCACGCTCGCCGAGGGGGGGAACCTCCTCGTCGGCCAGCCGGGCGAGGAGGACCGCCGAGTCCTCGTCGTGGAACGGTGGGGTGCCGCACAGCAGCTCGTACAGGACGATGCCGAGGCTCCACACGTCGGCCCGACGGTCGCACCCCACGCCGTGCACCTGCTCGGGCGCCATGTACGCCGGGGTCCCGACGACCGCACCGAACTGGGTCTGGACGGCATGCCCCTCGGGGACCCAGCTCTCGTCGGTGTGCTCGGGGCCCGACCCCTCGGGTCGCGCCAGCCCCCAGTCGACCACCTGGGTCTCGCCGAAGGCCCCCACCAGGACGTTCGCAGGCTTCAGGTCCCGGTGCACGATGCCGCGGCTGTGGGCGTAGGCGACCGCCTGGCAGGCCGCGAGGAGGGGCCGTACCCATCGCAGCCGATCCGCGAGGAGAGGGCTGTCCTTCAGCGCCTCCGCGAGGGACCGACCCCGGACCACCCGCATGGTGTAGAAGAGCCGCCCATCCTCGGTCTCACCGGCGTCGTACACCGGCACGATGCCGGGGTGCTCCAGCTGGGCGGTGATCCAGGCCTCCTGCGCGAGGCGCTCCCGGACCCCGGGACGGTTCCCAGCGACCTTGAACGCCACCTGTCGGCTCAGGCGTCGGTCCTCGGCCGCGAAGACCTGCCCCATGCCTCCCTCGCCCAGCAGACCGCCCCGCTCGTAGCGAGCGGCCCCCCCCAGGAAGAAGGGATGCTCTCCTTCGTCCACGGTCTCCCACGCCGCGCCCAGGCTCCAGCCTGCCCGGCTGTCTCCCTCGCTCACTGCTGATCCTCGACGCGATCGCCCTCGTAGAGGACCAGCTCGAGCAGCCCCGTGCCGTCGCTGTGGATCAGGTCGGGCCGCACCCGGGCCCCCCTGAGCTTCTGCCGGAGGCGGTTCAGGGTGACGTCCAGCCTGCGCCTCAGGGCGCCCCGCTCGGTCTCGTCGGGCCACACCTGCCCCGCGAGGACCGCCCAGTCGACCGGCACCTGATAGCTCACCAGCTCCGAGAGGATGCGGGCCTGGAGACCCACGAGCACCAGCGGAGGACGGCGCCCGCAGTGGATGTGCACGGAGTCGAAGCGGGCCTGGATGCGCAGAGGCTCCTGGACCCCTCCTTCCAGGCGGGTGGCGGCCTGGCTTGCCTCGCCCAGAGGCACGGCCACGGCCCGCAAGATGTGGCCGGACAGCTCGATGGTGTCGCCGGCCTCCACGGCCCGACGGGTGCCGTCGGGGAGGCGAAGGGACCAGGACGGCCCGTCGGTGAAGATCCAGGCGGCGGCCCGCCGCTCGTACTTGGGGACCAGCCGCAGCTGGGGCGCGACGAGCACGCTGCACACGCCGGTGAGCACCTGCCGGGGGAGCCCGTCGGCCTCGAGGGCCAGCACCTCGTCGGGGAGCTCGACGTCCACCACGTCGACCCAGAGTCCAGGGGCCAGCTCGAAGCGCAGCCCCGGCGCGAGGGCCAGCTCCCCCACCGGCTTTCCCCTCACCGCCACCGGGCGACGGAGGGCCAGCAGCATCAGCTCGCCCCCACGGAGGCTGACCATCGCGTGGGCCTCGCTGATCCGGGGGTCGTCGACCTGCAGCGAGGCCGTGCGCAGCCGTCCGATCAGCTCACCGGCGGCGAGCTCGCGCCGAGAGCCGTCCCACAGCCGGAGGTGGACCAGGGCACGCATCCCCCCGAGGGTAGCGCACGCGGAACGCTCGAGCCCCGTCGAGCCCGACCCACGCCGCTGTCGTCTGAACCCTCGCTCCCGGAGGCCCGTGCCTACCTCGGGAGCACCGCCAGCGACACGACGTTGAAGTCGACGTGCACGACGAAGGTGGCCGGGTAGCTCGGTTGCCGGGTCGGCGAGGCCCAGTCGTCGAGCAACGCCACCACGCAGGCATCCGTGGATGCGTCGCCGCTCGACTCCAGGACCGACAGGATCTCGAGCTCCCCGTCGGGCGCGAGCTTCGCGTCCAGCCGCAGGAACACCCGATCGAAGGCGCTCCCGCCGTGTTCGATGTAGCAGCGCTCCACCGCCAGGCCTCGGCCCTCGGCGAGCGCTCGCAGCATGTCGTCCACGGCGTCGACGTCGCCCTCCCCGCGCGTGCGTCGGGGCGCGCCCATCAGGTGCGCCCTGGCCCGCAGGGGAGCTCGGGCTGGCCCGCCCGCCGGCCCGAGGGTGTCGTAGCCGAGGAAGACCCCCACGATACAGCCCGCAAGCTCGTCGTCGTCCGTGCCAGGAACCACGGCCACGATGGTCCCGTCCGAGGCGAAGTCCATGACCAGGTCCAGGTCGAGGACGACATCGGCTCCACCGTCGATGGCGGCCCGATGGCAATCGCCCACCTGCTGGTTGTGGGGAAGGAGGATCTCGGCGTCTCGGACCTCGGGCAGCTCCCCCTCGGTCCAGAGGATGGGTCGACCGCCGAGCTGATAGGCCCGAGCACCGAAACAGGCAGCGCCCAGGCCTCGTTCACAGGACGGCGCGAGCGCCCGTCGAGCCGCCGCGACGGACATCGACCCCTCCTCCACCTTCTGGACGACCCGAGCCAGGCATCCCTCGGCGTCCCCGAGGGCACACGCGCGTGCCACGAGCGGATCCCTTGCGTCCGGCGCCGCCTCACGGGCAACCCGCATGCAGCTCGCCCCGTCTCCCGCCTCGCAGGCGGCCTCGAGCGCTCCCGTGCGCTCCTTCGACGGCTCGTCCATCGCCGCGAGGCGTCCGGCGGCCAGCCCCCCACCCAGCTCCAGCGCCCGCTCCAGCCATCGCCGACGGGCGGCGGGCCGAGCCGGACCCATGAGCTCCGCGAGGAGCAGGCATCCCTCGGGATGCCCCTCGGCGCAGACCGACTCCGCAGCCATGGTGCCGAGGCGCCGAGACCGCCAGGTACCTCGCCCTTCGATCCGGGCCGTGGCGAGGGAGGCGCAGGCCGCAGCACGCCCCGACTCACAGTGCGCCGCGAGGATGGGGACGACGTCGTCCACCGCCTCGAGCCAGGCAGCCCCCAGGCAGGCAACGTCGTCGCCGTCCTTGCAGGACGCTGGGAGCACCCGCTCGGGCGTGCCCTCCTGGAGACCGCAGGCCCCCGCGACGCCGTCGCCACACAGCGCCGCCAGCGGCCCCTGGAGCTCGTCGGGGGTGGACCGGAGGGCGTACGGTGACGCCAGGGCCTCCACCACCTCCGGCCAGGTGGACGGGGCAGCCAGGGCTGCGGTGGACACCCCCAGCCACGGTGCCACGAGCATCCCCCGGCGGACACCGAGCGAGCGGTCGACCCACCGAAGGAACCTGCACACCGAGGGGCGTCTTGCCAGTGCCATCCTGCCTCCGCAGGCCCAATACCTCGCACCCCCCCGACAGGCTCCGGACCGCCCGCTTGAAAATGAACATCATTTTCAATATGAGCCCGGGTGCTCTCGCTCCTCCTCCTCGTCGCCGTCGCCGCCTCCCCGTCCGAGTCGGAGGACGACGACATCGTCGTCATCGGCCTGTCCGACGGCGAGGTCCTCCGACGCTCCGCCGAGGCGGTCACCGTCGTCGACACCGAGCGGGCCCAGGAGCAGTCTGCGGACCTGGGGGAGGTCCTGGCGCGCACCCAGGGCGTCAGCGTCCGGCGCACCGGCGGCCTCGGCTCTTCCTCCCGTGTGTCCCTCGCTGGCCTCAGCGGCGATCAGGTCCGCTTCTACCTCGACGGCGTGCCCCTTCACCTCGCCGGCTACCCCACCGGCCTGGCGGCGGTCCCGGTGGACCTCGTGGAGCGGGTGGAGGTCTACCGCGGCGTGGTGCCCGTCCGCCTGGGCGCCGACGCCCTCGGAGGAGCCATCCAGCTGGTGAGCGAGCCCCCGCGGGAGGGGCTCTCCGGCAGCGCGTCCTACCAGGGAGGTTCCTTCGACACCCACCGGGTGGCCGCGCGCCTCCACGGCCTCCACCGAGGCCTCCGCATCGGCGCGACCGCCTTCGTGGATCAGGCCGCCAACGACTACGCCGTCGACGTCGACGTCCCCAACGACGTGGGCCAGCTGGAGCCCGCCCGGGTGCGCCGCTTCCACGACCGGTACACCGCCCGCGGAGCCACCCTCGACGTGGGCCTCGTCGACCGCGCCTGGGCCGAGCGGCTGGAGCTGCGCGTCTTCGGGTCCCAGGTCGACGCCGACATCCCCCACAACGTGGTGATGACCGTGCCCTACGGGGACGCAGGCTACAGCGTCGACACCCTCGGCAGCCTGCTCCGCTACGAGCAGCCCTTCCGGTCCGGCTGGCGGGTCGATGCCTACGTGGGGGCCACGTGGAAGGCCACCGACACCCTCGACGTGGGCACCTGCGTGTACGACTGGTTCGGTCGCTGCATCCGGGAGCGGCCCCTCACGGGGGAGATCCGCACCGGAGGCATCGACCAGCAGGTCCGCGACACCACGGCCCATGGTCGGGTGCGGGTCGTCTACCAGCCGGGGACCGCCCACCGCCTCGAGCTCGCGACCACCCCCGTGGCCTTCACCCGCCAGGGGGAGGACCGACTCACCGAGCCGGGCCTCAGCGACCCCCTCGCCAGCCAGCGGGACCTCGTTCAGCTCACCACAGGTCTCGAGCACGTGTGGACCCCCGCACCGGCGCTCGAGAACCGGGCCTTCGTCAAGCACTACGCCCAGGCCATTCGGAGCGAGGAGCCCATCCCCGGAGGGGACCAGGTGAACCGCGCCGACCGAGACGTCGGCCGCTTCGGCGTCGGTGACGGCCTGCGCCTGACCGTGGCGGACCGACTGTGGCTCAAGTCCAGCTACGAGTGGGCCACCCGCCTGCCGAGCCCCGAGGAGGTGTTCGGGAACGGTGTACGGGTCGTCGACAACCTGGAGCTCCAGCCGGAGAGCAGCCACAACGTCAACCTGGGCGCCACCCTGCGCCTGGACGCCCCCCGAGCGGGGGACCTCGTCCTCGACGTCCAGGGCTTCGGACGCTTCAGCCGCGACCTCGTGGTGCTCCTCGGCAACGACCTGTCGTACAGCTACCAGAACGTGTTCGCCGCCCACTCCATCGGGGTGGAGGCCTCCGGCAGCTACACCGCGCCCGGGGGATGGCTCGCCATCGACGGCAACACGACCCTGATGTCCTTCCGCAACGCCAGCGACGAGGGCACCTTCGGCAGCTACGTCGGCGACCGCATCCCCAACACGCCGTGGTGGATGGCCAACGGGGGGCTCCACCTGGCCCGGGAGGGGGTGGCGAGCGCCAGGGACCGCCTCGGCCTGGACGTCTACACGCGCTGGGTCCACAGCTTCTACCGCGGCTGGGAGAGCGTCGGCCTGGTGACCTTCAAGCAGGAGGTACCGGACCAGCTCTCCCACACCGTGGCCCTGAGCTACCGCGTCCAGCAGGACCCCGACCTCGGCCGTCGCACCGTCCATGGCGCGGTGGAGATCCAGAACCTGACCGACGCTGATCTCTTCGACGCCTTCGGCGTGCAACGCCCCGGACGGGCGGTGTTCGGAAAGCTGGGGGTCCAGTGGTGAGCCGTCGTCTTGCTCTCCCCCCTCGGCGCGTTAACTGAAAATGACTTTCATTTTCAATTTGGAGCCCCCCATGCGTTCCCTGTTCCTGCTGCCCCTCCTCCTCGCCTGCTCGGGCACGGACGACGACACCGCTCCCACGGGTGCGGCCAGCGGCTACGTCGTCGGCTCGGTGGTCATCACGCCCGAGGGTCGGAGCACCTACTTCCAGGTCATCGACAGCCTGGACCAGGACGACATGGTGACGAACGACGAGGCCGTCGAAGCAGCCGGCAACGGCGTCATCCTCGCCAGGGGCCGCGACGTGTTCCTGGGCCTCGCCGAGTCCCCCGAGTGGGTGAAGTACACCGTGGGCGACGACGGGTCCCTCTCGGAGTCCGGCCGCTTGTCCCTGGCGAACTACGGCTTCTCCTACGTCGACTACGGCTACACGATGATCGACGACGATCTGGCCGTCTCGGTGAGCACCGAGGGCCTGGTCGCCGTGTTCTGGAACCCCACCACCATGGAGATCACCGGCTCGGTGGAGCTGCCCCAGATGGAGCGGGAGGGCTACAGCGTCGAGTCCTGGACGGTGGTGGCCCACGAGGGTCTGGTCTACATCCCGGTCCGGTGGGTCGACTGGTACGGCGGCCGGATCTGGCCCAGCGTGTCGATGCTCATCGTGGACCCCGCCGCCGAGGAGGTCGTGGCCTTCGCCGACGATGACCGCTGCACCGGCGGCGGCCGCATCCTGTTCGCCCCCGACGGCTACGGCTACGTCCAGGGCGACGGCCGCAACTACTCGGCCACCATGTTCGAGAACGCCGGCGGCGCCGACGTCCCCAGCAACTGCCTCCTCCGCATCGCCCCCGGGGACACCGACTTCGACCCGGCGTTCTACGTCGAGTCGATGAGCCTCACCGGCGGTCTGGAGACCGTCACGGAGCTGGAGACCGGGGGCCAGGGCTCCGGCATCGGCTTCACCTCGGTCTTCCACGAGGAGGAGCTGCCCGACGGGGTCGAGCCCGTCGACTTCGGCTTCTGGTCCTACCCGGTGTTCGAGCTGTGGATGGTCACCCTCGGCGACGAGCCGACGGCCCAGCCCGTAGCGAACTACCCGATGGGGGTCCTGGGCTTCACCGGCTCCGCCGTCGACGGGCACTTCTTCGTCGGCAACTCCGACGGGGAGAAGAGCACGGTGATGGACATCGACCCCGAGACGGGCACGGCCACCGCTCGCTTCGAGATGGAGGGCTACCTCTACGGCCTGTACGAGCTCGGCGAGTGACCTCTCGTCAGCTCCGCCTCCGGTTTCGGTGGGTCCTCCAGACACTGCATCGGTGGGCGGGGCTGGCCACGGCCGCCTTCCTCTTCGTCGCTGGCTTCACCGGCGCGCTGATCGCCTGGGACCACGAGCTCGAGGAGGTCTTCGCGCCGTCGATGGTCCACGCCGAGTGGGACGGTCCCCCTCTGACCGCTCTGGAGCTCGCGGACCGCCTCGAGGCGGCCGAGCCCCACGTCTACGTCAGCTACCTGCCGCTGAACCTGGAGCCGGACCACACCCTGTCGATCTTCGCCCAGGCTCGCACCGATCCGGAGACCGGTGCCCCCTTCGAGGTCGCCGCCGACCAGTTCGCCATGGACCCGGTCCGCGGAGAGGTCCAGGCGGCCCGCCGCTGGGGCGCCCTCACCCTTCGGCCCATCGGGCTCATGCCGATGCTCTACAAGCTGCACTACAGCCTGCACCTTCCCTTCGTGGGCGGCGTCGACAGCGGCGCGCTGTTCATGGGCATCGTGGCGATGGTGTGGACCCTCGACTGCTTCGTCGCGCTCCTGCTCGCCTTCCCCAGCCGCAGGAGCTGGCGCAAGAGCTTCGCCTTCCGGTGGCGCGCTGGCGGTCCCGCCTTCCTCTTCGACCTGCACCGGTCTGGAGGGGTCTGGCTCTGGCTGGCGGTCCTCGTCATCGCCTTCACCGCGATCAGCATGAACCTGGGCCCGTGGGTGGTGCGACCAGCGGTGGCCGCGGTGAGCGAGGTGGAGCCCGACATGTGGGACGAGCGGGAGATGCGCTTCCCGCCGCCCCCGGCGTCCGTCGACCGCCGGCAGGCCCTCTCGACCGCGATCGAGGTCGCCGAAGAGCGCAGCTGGGAGGGTCCACCAGGGGCCATCTTCTTCAGCGAGCCCCACGGGATGTACAGCATCGGCTTCTTCGAGGCCGGGATGGACCACGGGGATGGAAGCCTCGGGAACAACTGGGTCTACGTGGACGCTGGGACGGGGGAGGTCCTCGGGCAGCTGGAGCCAGGGACCGGGAGCCTCGGCGACCTGTTCCTCCAGGCCCAGTTCCCCCTCCACTCGGGACGCATCCTGGGGACGGTGGGCCGCGCGCTGGTATCGCTGCTGGGGGTGGCCATCGCAGTCCTCTCGGCCACCGGGGTCTGGCTGTGGGCCCGCAAGCGCATCCGACGGGCGCGGCGCCCTCAGGCCGTGGCGAGCTGAGGGCGCGCCGAGGCCAGCCGACGCCCGTCGGTCCGGCCGTCGGCACGCGCCGTCACGAACATCCGCTCCCGCTGCTGAGCCGTCGACGTCCCGACCGACCCGAAGGCACGGCTGGCGACCGGCTTGATGCCGCAGAACGCCAGCGTCGCCGTGGTCAGCTGCCGACGGGAGGACGCGAAGTAGCGGACCGTGTCGTACCAGACCGGCGCGTCCATGGTGAGCATCACCCGGCCGGAGCGCCCCACGAGGCCCTGGACCGGCCAGTGGTTCTCATCGTAGGAGAAGGCCCACCCCGGCAGCAACACCCGGTCGATCAGCCCCTTGAGCCCCGCCGGGAGGCTCCCCCACCACACCGGTGCCGCGATGGTGATGTGCGCCGCGCGGGCGATGGCGTCCCGCACCCGCACGAGGTCGGGCTCGAGGGGCTGATCGCTGCGGAAGGCCACCCGAAGGAGCGGGTCGAAGTCGAGAGCGTGGACGTCGAGGTGCTCCACCTGGGCCCCGGCCGCCCGAGCCTCGTCGGCCCAGGCCAGACCCAGGGCCGTGTTGAGGCTCTCGGGGTCGGGATGGGCGGTGAGCAGCAGCGCGTGGCCGGGACTCGGGGGACCGGGGAAGGTGCGACGGGGCGTGGACATGGTGACCTCCTGACCCCTCTTGACCCATTGCGATATCGGTGAGGAGACACGCGTTCTTCATCCTGTCGTTCCGATATCGGATATCCCCTGGCGGGAGGTCCGATGGAGCGGGTTCGAGGAGTGGCGTGGGACGACCTGGCTGTGTTGCTCGCGGTGCTGGAGGAGGGCTCCCTCAACCGAGCCGCCAGGATCCTCGGCACAGGCCAGTCCACGGCCTCCCGACGCCTCGCACGCCTGGAGGAGCGCCTGGGCTCGCCGCTCTTCGACCGCACCCCGGAGGGCCTGCGCCCCACCGCCCTCGCCCTGGAGCTCGCCCCCCACGCCGAGCTGGTCGGCGGCCACATGAGCGACATCGACCGGCTCGTGGAGGGACGGGAGCGGAGCCCGTCGGGCCGGGTGCGACTGGCCGTCGTGGAGGGCCTGGCCGCCAACTTCGTGGTTCCCGCGCTCCCCCGTCTGCGGGCCGCCCACCCAGCCATCGAGCTGGACCTCCTGTCGGGCCAGCCCGTCCTGGACCTGGTGCGTCGGGAGGCCGACCTGGCGCTCCGCTTCGCGCCGCCGACGTCCCCCGACCTGGTGGTGCGCAAGCTGCTGTCGATCCCGGTGGCCCCCTACGTCCACCCCTCCCTGGCCGACACCCCCTCAGAGGCGCTCCCGTGGGTGATGCTCTGGGACCCCGAGGAGCGCTTCGTGGAGAGCCAGTGGCTGCGGGACCGGGCCCAGCCCCGCCACGTGACCCGGGTGACCAGCTGGCACGACCTGTTCGCCGCGGTGCGGGTCGGGGTCGGCGCCGGGCTCGTCTCGCCCCTCGTGGCCGAGGAGGTTGGGCTGGTGCCCGTGCCCGCCTTCGCCGACGAGGTGGTCGTGTCCCACCCGCTGCTGCTGGTCTACCACCGTGCCCTGAGGCACGTCCCCCGCGTGAAGGCCGTCCGGGACTGGATCCTGGACACCGCGCTCACTTCGCTGCCGGCTCCAGCGGGTACGCGCCGGGGCTCGGGCGACGGTCCAGCTCCACCCCTCGAGAGGTGAAGGCCATGTACCCGGCCCCCATGTTGCCCACCATCACGGTCTCGGTGAGGAGCGCGTGGCAGTCGGAGGGCCCCTCCCAGTACACGAGGAAGTTCGCGCCGGAGCCCCCCACCTCGTCGGACGTGGGCACGAGGAACTCGGCGGTCTCGAGGGGCCGAAGCTGCCGGGGCGCGTCGAGGTAGCGCCGCACCCGATGCCCCGAGGTGTCGAAGTAGTCGACGTGGGTGAGGGTCACGGCGGAGGTGGTGTCCATGTTGCGGACGCTGAGCAGCACGGAGAGCATCGTGGGCCGCACCCCCTTCCCGCCCCGCACCATGTGGGAATAGGCAGGTACGTAGACGGTACGAAGCCGGATCTCACCGTCGGCGGCTCCCTCCTCCGGAGGTTCCTCGGTGGACTGGGTTCCGGCCGTCTGGACCGGTACGGGCTCCATCGGTGCGGAGCAGGCGATCGACAGCGTCCACACGGCCAGCGTGACGACAAATCGGGACGAGAAACCAAGGGGTCGCACAGGACCTCCGTTGCGCGGGTCGGGGCTCGGTATCCGGTCAGGAGACACGGTATGCTCACGTCGTCGTCAGGATACGTCTAAGACCCGCCGGAGAAGGTGTGCACAGCTCACTCCTCACCGACCTCGCCATCGTCCTGCTGGTGGCGGCCCCCACGGGACTCCTCGCACGGCGCCTCGGCCAGCCTAGCGTCCTCGGGTACCTCCTCGCCGGGCTCGTGGTCGGCCCCTACATCCCCATCCCCCTGTTCGCCGACCCCCACCGGATGGAGGAGCTCGCCGAGGTCGGCGTCGTGCTGGTCATGCTGGCCGTCGGTCTCGAGTTCCGGGTCCGGCACCTGCTGCAGATCCTGCCCACGTCGGGCTTGACGGCCCTGGTGCAGATCAGCGCCATGGGCTGGGCAGGGTACACGGCCGGTGCCGTCCTCGGCTGGTCCACCGCCGCCTGCATCACCCTCGCCGCCACGCTGTCCATCTCCAGCACCATGGTGGTGAGCTCGGTCCTCCGCACCCAGCCCGTCGACCCCGACGTGCGGGCCAACGTCTTCGGCGTCCTCGTCATCCAGGACGTCGTCGCCATCGCGCTGATGGCCGTGGTCACCGCCCTCGCGGATGGGCTCGCGGTGAGCGGCTCCTCCCTGGCGTGGATGGTCGCAGAGCTCCTCGGCGTGGTCGTGGGGATGCTGGTCGTCGGGGTGCTGGTGTTGCCACGGCTGGTGCGCTGGGTGGTCGACAACCTCGACCGGGGGGCCATCGTGGTCCTGGTGTCGGGGGCGGGCTTCGCCTTCGCGCTCGCCGCCGAGGCCCTCGGCTACTCGGTCGCCCTCGGTGCGTTCCTGGCCGGCATGGCGGTGGCCGAGTCGGGGCGCGGGCACGAGGTCGAGGAGGCCATCGACCCCGTCAAGTCGCTGTTCTCGGCGCTGTTCTTCGTCTCGATCGGCATGACGGTGGACCCGGTGGTCGCGTGGAGCACGCTCCCGCTCGCGCTGCTCCTCTTCGCCATCGTCGTCGGGGTTCAGTTCCTCTCGGTGACGCTGGCGAGCCTCCTCTCCGGCTCCTCCCTGCGGCGGAGCGTCTACACCGGGGTGACCCTCGGGCAGATCGGGGAGCTGTCCTTCATCCTGGCCACCATCGCCATCGCCGGGGGCATCGCGCCGACCGAGCTCCTCCCGGCCCTGGTGACCGTGGCCACCCTCACGGCCTTCACCACCCCTCTCCTCCTCGGACGGGCAGAAGGGATCGTGTTCGTCCTCGACCGACTGCTCCCGGACCGGGCCACCGAGCTCCTCGCCGCCTACCAGAGCTTCCTGCGTCGTGCCGGCGACAGCGACGACATGCGCTCGCTCACCCGCCCCGCCGTCGCGGTGGCGCTGGACTGGTGCGCCCTGGTGCTCCTCGTGGTGGCGCGCCTCACCTTCGACCCGCTGGTGGCCCACCGGGACGTGCTCGCCAACATCGTGTTCCTCGCCCTGGTCCTGCCCTTCGTCGTGGGCCTCGGACGGAGCGGCATCAGCCTCGCTCAAGCGGTGAAGCGCCGGCTGGAGGTCTCGTCGACCCCCGACGGCATCGCACGCGCCCTGGTCGCCCTGCTGGTCCTCGCCGTGGTCCTGGCCACCACCCTCCCCACCGCCGCGCTGCTGCGTCCCCTCCTGCCGGGGTCGTGGATCGGCGGTGCGGCGGCGCTCGCCGTGGTGGCGGCCGTGGTGTTCGTGACCGCTCGCGTCCGAGGCATCCGGGGCGAGTACACCTCCACCGTGGCCCGGGTCGCCAGCTCGGTGGCCCGTCACCTCGACGACGACGAGGAGGACAGCGTCGAGCCCCGAAGCCCCCTGGCGGGGCTGGACTACACCGCCGTGGGCGTCGCCACGACGTCTCCGAGCGCCGGACGCAGCCTCGCGGAGCTCAACCTCCGCTGTCGCACCGGAGCCACCGTGGTGGCCATCTGGAGGGACGACGACACCACCGTGCTCCCGACGGGCCACGAGCAGCTCCGCGCGGGCGACACCCTGGCGCTCTCCGGGTCGGTCGAGGCCGTGGAGCGCGCCCGCTCGCTCCTCCTCGACCCTCAGGGGATGGCGGCGCCGTAGATGGAGGTGTACGCCTCGGTCCGGTAGAGCTCCCCTCGCCCCGGCAGCCGCCACTCCCACTGGACGTCCGCCTCCCAGCCCACCTGGGTCACCCAGCCGTCGTCGTCGTGGTGGGTGTAGCGGACGCCCTCAGGCCCGGCCCCGTCGATGTCGCCGGCGGTCTCCAGCAGGAAGTACTCCTCCGACGGCGGGGGCGAGCCGTAGGCCCAGTCCACCCAGCCCGTCTGCAGGTCCGCGGTGAACACGAAGCGGGCCAGGCGGCTGTACGGGCGGCTCACGGGCCGGTTGTTCCCGTTGTCGACGACCAACATCTCGAGGGTGCCGTCGCTGCGCTGAGCCCACTGGGGCGCATGTTGGTGGTACATCCACTCGCTGGCCCGGGCGGGCTCCCCACCCTCCCCGTCGAGCAGCGTCACGTCGCCCTCGTGGCCGACGCGGACCCCCACGGCGTCGGTGTCGGTGTCGACCCGGATCACCCAGTCCTGGTGTCGCAGCGAGACCCAGAAGTGGTCGACGTCGTCGTGACGGCCGTGGACGAGGGCGTTGGCGTGGTGCCACACCTCGGGGAAGTCGGGGTCGGTGCTGATGCGGTCGTAGGAGAGGCGCTCCGGGTCGATGGACACCCCGTCGCCGAGGGCTCCGTGGGAGGACCAGTCCCACCGGACGGTGCCGTCCGCGGGGTCGAACACGACGATGCCCACGCCCTCCAGCCCCTCGTCCTCGGTCCGCGTCAGCACCGCCCAGGCGCCGGCCCACGGTCCCTCGGTCACCTCGACGACGTCGTGGCCGTCGAAGGCGTCGTGGACGAAGCGCAGCCCCCGCAGGTCCTCGAGGCGCCAGGCCCGCTGGATCCGTCCGAGGCGGTCGATGTGGAGGACCGGACCCGGCTCGCGGGGGTGCACCAGCCAGTCGCCGCTGGCCAGGGGCCGCACGAACATCGGCGCTGCCACGAGGGCGACGTAGGCCTGGGGGATGCCTTGCTGGTCGACGCAGAGGTACCCGTGGGGGAGACGCAGGGCCGCGCACACCACGAGGTCGTCGTCGGGGGCCGCTGCCGGCACGGTGATCTCCCCGGCGCTCACCCCCTCTGGCAGCGAGGTGGTCACGGTCCACGGGGCACCGACCTCCCCGTCGAACACCGCAGCGACCGACCACTCCCCCGGCGACAAGCCGAGGACCGGGAGCTCCAGCCGCTGACCGGGCCCGACCGCGAGGCTCGGCGTCCGACGGTCCAGTGCGCCGCCGACGGGCCCGTACGCGATGGCGAGCTCCCCGCTGGCATCGGCCATCCGCACGGTGCCCAGCGCCGCCAGGTGGTTCGGCACGTAGGTGACCTCCAGGGTCAGCGGGAGGTCGTCGCTCTGGGTCGGAGGGTCGGCTGAGCGCGGCGGAGCCTCGGCCGGCGACGGCGCGCGACAGGCCGCCGCGGCCACGACGAGGGGGAGCGCGGGCCCCACCCGCAGCGCAGACCAGGGGGGGAAGCGCATCTCGTCTCCGTGGAAGCGAAGGGCCACGACGCCGTCGGAACCCAGGGGTCGGTCAGGAGATACCACGTCGTCGGGGCCCTGGGGGAGCGGTACAGAGGGGGCATGGTCCACCATCTCATCGTCATGCTGGCCCTCCCGGTCGGCTGTCGGCCCGCCGACGAGGGCGCCCGTCCCCACGTCGTGGGGGAGGTCGAGGTGCTCCCTGCCGACGACGACGCGCCCCTGGCACGGGCGGTGCGGTTCACGAGCGACGCAGCGGCCGCCGTCACCTGGACGCTGACCACCGAGGGCCACCGCATCGAGCAGCGCTTTCCCGTGGGCACCGACCACGAGCACGTCCTCCTCGGCCTGCGCCCGGAGCGCACCTACCAGAGCACCCTGCAGCTCGAGGGCGACGAAGGCTCGCGGGTGGTGAGCGGTCCCGACATCACCGCCGGCCCCCTCCCCTCGACCTTCCCCCAGATCGAGGTGCTCGCCTGGGACCCCGACGAGGTCGAGCCCGGCGTCACCCTCATCAACCTGACGGTGCCCCTGGACGGTGGGGAGGAGGTCACCCACGTCGTCCTGCTGGACGAGGCGCTGGAGCCCGTGTGGTTCCTCCAGAGCGAGGCGAACATCGGCTACGTCCGCTGGGACGGGGGGCTGTGGGGCCTCTCCGAGGGCCATGGCGTGCACTGGACGCCGCAGGGCACGATGGATCGACGCCTGATCCGACAGGGCGCGCCCACCGAGCCCACCGAGGTCGACGTGGCCCTGGAGCTCGACCGCAGCCTCCACTACGACATCCTTCCCACCGACGACGACAGCTTCTTCTCGCTGGTCTACGACTCCTTCGAGGTCGACGAGTACCCCCTCAGCGCCGAGGAGCCCGAGGTGATGCCCAACCCCCAGACCCTCCGGGACATGGTGGTGGTGGAGGTGGGCTTCGACGGCGCGCTCCGCAACCGCTGGCCCATGTCGGAGCGCCTGGACCCCGGCCGCATCAGCTTCAGCAGCCATGACCCCTCCCGGGACGGTCTCGACTGGGCCCACAGCAACGCCGTCGCCCACGACCCCGACGGCGGCGTGCTCGTCTCCTCCCGCCACCAGGACGCCGTCGTCTCCCTCGACGAGGAGGGCGACGTCCGCTGGATCCTGTCGAACCCGGACGGCTGGCGGGAGCCCTGGGCGAGCCTGCGCCTGCAGCCCGTGGGCGACGTGCAGTGGCCCTCCCATCAGCACGCGCCCCACGTCAGCGACGACGGCGTGCTGGTGATGTTCGACAACGGCAATCACCGGAGCACGCCGTACGCCCCCGAGGAGGAGCTGGCGCCGACCACCCGCATCGTCGGCTACCGGGTCGACGCCGAGGCCTTCACGGTGGAGCAGGTGTTCTCCTTCGAGGAGACCGTCAACGGGCCGCTGTACAGCAACGCCCTCGGCGACGCCGACCCGCAGCCCCAGACCGGCAACGTGCTCGCGACCTACAGCATGCTCGACCAGGACGGGGACGGACGGAACATCGACGCCGGCCGTGGCCGCCTGACCGTGCGACTCATCGAGTTCGCCCCGGCGACCCTGGAGACGGTCCTCGACCTCCGCTTCGCCACCGATGGGGCGCAGCATCCCCGGGGCGTGCGCTCGTTCCGGGCGGACCGGGTGCCCAGCGACGCGCTCCCGTGGAAGGCTAGCGGTCCCATGGGTCGGTGAGGTCCGACCCCCCGGCGCCCTCGACCTCCACGGCGTCGGGCTCCGGTTCCGGCACCGGGTCGGGCGGGGACGGTGGGTCCGGCAGGGACGTGGTGGGGGGCGGACGCGACGTCGGGAGAGCCGGCGGGCGAGGGCGCACGGGGGCGGCGACCGGGG
>Ga0213839_1001381_pt1 | contig 15895 bp, 16 predicted proteins | sample SWPATP21_FD_160075 | JGI IMG/M metagenome (GOLD analysis project Ga0213839, IMG submission 160075) | Coastal seawater microbial communities from Marineland, Florida, United States - SWPA TP2 #1 | ecosystem: Environmental > Aquatic > Marine > Coastal | place: USA: Florida | collected 2016-08-14
CAACTCCACGGAGCCTTACCACAGTCACTTCAATCCCACGTTGACTGATCCGAACACAGCTCGGATTCGCCACTCCGAAGCCCACGTCAGTCAATAGCCACTAGATGAAGGATAGAGCTGAATACAGCTAATGTTAGATAAACTGGCTTTCCCCCATCCACAATACCTCTGAGGAACCGACCTAGCAGATTGTCACAAACAATCTACCAACCCGCTCTTGATGTTAAAGTTTTCTTGAACAATGACACAAATAAAAAGGAATGAAAAGAAGACCTTGGAGCTCTTTCTCGAGTCCAGTAACTTGGTCATTGGGTCTGGTCATTTGGTTCCTCGGCCCGCCAGCCTCCAACGTCCATCCTGGTGATATCCTGCTTGACGCCTTTGTGTCCTTGTGCCGTTGCAGCTGTCCTTGGCTGCTTCGCCTCACAACCGCTGCTGTCGTGAAGCTCCACAGCCTACGCTCACAACATTGCACCACACGGTCAACACAGGTTGATACACCAACGACCTGGGGTGCAGCTCCTGCTGCAATGGACGGCATTGCCATCCCCGGCGTTCGGCCCATCCTCCGCATTCGCTGATGTCTGATTGCCGCATCACTCTTTCCATCCCGGCCCAACCACTCCCTGGCGATCAACCCACTTCTTCAGGTCCGACATAATGTTCCCTGCATTGTTGTAGTTGATGCCCTGGTACTCCAGTAAGCATCCCGGTCACTGAGTCTGCCTCCAAGCAGAACCACGGCCCTCGGCTTTGCCTCTGCACGTGGCGACGACGTCGTCGAACAACAACGACAACAACAACACACACCGAACACACTACCGTGTCGACCAGTGTGTGCGGAACTCTGTGCGTTGTGCTCCTTCGCGGTGGGGCGTGCTGAGGACATCTGCACGGTGCGGGCACGGAAACGAGCTCCGGTCACGAGTACCAGCAAGGCGCGCTAGCAAGCGTGCTCCCTAGTCAACACGTGTGCGCACGCACTCGCGCACTCTCAACGAGCCGGTGGGTTCAAAATATGCTCAAAACTATCATTTCCGGTTGGAAATGGAACCAGGCAGGCGACGCGGCGCCCTTCGACCGTGCGGGAGTTCCATCTCAACTCGACGCAACGACTCCAACCAACTCGGAGCAGCTCAATGCGGCAACTGCTCAACGCGGCAACGCAGCAACGCAAGACAATCCAACACGGCCTCAGCAGACCGAACGGATCAACCATCATTATAACGACGATGACGTGGTGGTGATGATGCCGATGCTGTCGTCAAGTAACTCACGATGGAGGCAACCACAACGACAAAGAGTGCACCGCCACCACCACCACCACCACTACCACCACCCACCTACAACAACGACAACGGCGGCGGCGACAACGACGATACAACGACGACAACGACGACAACGACGACCGAACGAAGGAAGAAGAGACGAAGGACGCGGTGAATGGTGAATGGTGAATGGTGAACGGCGAACGACGGACGACGAACGGCGGACTTCAAACAGCACACCGCCGAAATGCTTCCCAAAAAACAAACAACAACAACGAACCGAACGTCGACCTAGCATCGCGTACTGTACCGTAAGTTTGAATCTGTTTCGCTTTCCTGTCGTTCACCGTAGACATTCATTGTATCTTTGTCACGATTCTGTTTTTTTATTTTATAATTTATACGGCACCGCTGCTGCTAATGCGAAGCCTCTAAACGTTGGCCGACCATTCAAACTACAGTAGCTGCTCATGTTTACGATATCGAACATTGCAGCCAGCGAGCAAGTATGCAAGTGTGAGTGAGTGTGAGTGAGTGAGTGAGCGGGTGCGAGTGTCCAAAGATTGTCGAATCTTTTGTGGGAGCTGACTGTCTTTCAAGGCAGTAACGACGTCGTCGACGACAACAACAACGACGCAACAGACACGGACGTATGGATATCCATACGTCGACGTAGCCGTTCGTCTGTCTGTCTCTCTGTCTCTCTGTCTCTCTGTCTCTCTGTCTCTCTGTCTCTCTGTCTCTGTCTCTGTCTCTGTCTCTCTGTCTCTCTGTCTCTCTGACTCTCTGTCTCTCTGTCTCTCTGTCTCTCTGACTCTCTGTCTCTCTGTCTGTCTCTTGTTCGTATTGATTCGCTACCTACATGCTGTTAGAAACTACATCGACAACCATCGTCTTCCCGAGTTATTATCTCTTCCAACGATTGTATCTGCTACTGTGGTGCAACCATGTGCCTCTGTGACACGCAAGTAACCGGGAGAGTCAGAGGCGTGTGGTTTCACTGCCGAGTTACAGCCCGATCGAGTGGCATTTGGTTGTTTTGGCCATGCCATGCCGTTGTGCTCGTGTGGACTCACCACGGACGCAGACTTTTCACGGTTGCCGTGCTTTGCTGTGCCAACCAGGGTTTTGTACTTCGCTGTGCGTTGCATCGACTTGGCCAGATCTTTTTTCTTGGTGACCACGGCCGTGCTGTTTTTGTTGGCACTTTCAGCCGAACTTCCCGCACAAAGCACAATACCTTGTTCAATACGGTAACAACCGGAGTTTGTGGGTGAGTCAGCGACCAGTTCTTGGGTCACGCGCCGCGACTAGGCTGCCTGTCACGGCCACAGACATGACAAGTTCCAACAGCAGCAGCAGCACGGAATTGATCCGCATCTGCGCCACCCCGGACTCCGGACTGTGGTCGTCGCAGGGCCTCTCCGCGCCCTTGGACGAACGCGTGAGCGCGAGTGGTGGCAACTTCTCGGTGCCGTGTGACATGATTGGGGAGGATCCCCGAGTGAGGTGGTCCGATGAAGACGATGACGTTTTCCCCATCACGGGGTTTTCCGCAGAAATGCTGCTCGTCGTCATGGACGCGCTGGGTCCGGGTTACGAGTGCGTAGTGGACCTCTTGCCAACCGTACGTAATTCATTTGCGCGTGCACCCACGTCTTCACATATTGGTTCTGCATTGCTGTCGCGTTGCTGTGTTTCGCTTTGCGTCGCTTTGCTTTGCGTTCTGGCCGGTCGGTCCACGACTTCCGATCCGCAAACGAACTAAACACGAAGTGCCACGTCACTGATCTCTGCTTCTGCTGTTCGTGCTTCGTTTGCTGTGCGCCTGCTGTCTCCGTTTCAATCCTGTATCTCAATCTAAATCTCAGTACACAGCAGCAATTTATGCGACGGCCCGGCAAGGCATTTGTGACGTCGGGTTCACGACGTTCACAAACACTGCCGCTCGAGCGTACTGCGGCAAGGAGACTGCCGTGGCCACAGGAGTGCAAGCGTGCGAAGCGTTTGACCCCAGCCTTTCCTGGACCAACGCTTCCGCGGCCGATGCCTGCTGCTGCGATTTCGCGTACCCACTGATCATCTCGAATCTAGCCGGGGCGACTCTGTACGACACTAACCGGATCGAAGCCCAGTCGGGGCTCGGAGTGGAGGTCGTTATCGACATGGTGAACATCCTGGTGTGGATCAGTCTCGTGACCATCGTCGTCGCCAACGCGATCTGGGTGTTGGAAAAGACGAACCCGGACAAAAACCCGTTCGAGCGAGACTACATTTCGGGGTCTTTTGATGCGGTCTGGGACGTTTCGAACGGTTTCGCGTCCGTCAAAACGAACTGCAGCCGACTACTTGGCCTTGCGTTTCAGTACTTCAGCATGGCCCTCTTTGGTTTGCTCGCGGGTACCATATCAAGCGTGCTGACGAGTGCGGCGCAGCAGAACGCCGTCTACCGGTGGAACGAGCTTGCGGACGTCAGCCACAACGCCCGCGCTTGCGTGCCGCCGCCCTCGTTTTTGAACTACGAGTTGGTGCAGGCGGTTGGGTCGAATGTCTACGTTCCGCCTGACAACAAGTACGAAACGTGTATCCTGGACCTGTTCAACGGCGACTGCGATGTCATCATCGGACAGCAGCTCAATTTCGAGTCCATTCTGGCCCGGAACCAGACGCTCGCCAACTCTCTTCAGATCCTCTCGAGTGACGTCGATATTGTGGCATCGTACTTTGTGCCACGGGAGCCAAAAGACGTGCCGACATTTTCACCGCTCAAGGACTTGTTCCAACAAGCCCTGATTTCGTCGCTCGACAAGAGGGCGGAGTGGCAAAGCGCATTTTTTTCGTTTGAGGTTGAAACAGAAGAGGACACATCGGAGGAGCCAGCAGAGTGGTACGATATCGTGGACTGGCCGCCCTTGCTGGCGTTGGCCGCCTATTCGCTGTTTATGTTTATCGCGACGACCATTCGAAATGCCCGACGGGGCTACAAGTGCGTTTGCCAAAGGGTGTGCATCGTCCTGACGAATTTCCAACGGAAAACTCGTCTACAGGGCAGAGTGAGGGTAAAGTCGACATACAGTGTGGCCGACCTCCCCGCACACATTCACGACGCATTCAGGCTGCTTGACCGTGATGGTTCCGGCTCCATTGAGGAAGACGAGTTTGAATTGCTCAGCATCAAGCTTACAGAGAGGCACAAATCGGATCCCGACGTTGATGAAAAGGATGTGGTGGAAGTGAAAAATTTCTTGCTTGAAATTTACAACGCCAACATCGACGGGACAGTTTCCCCACAAGTGTTCGAGGAGGCGTTTATGCAGACTGTCCACTCGCCCGGCGCGCAAGAACTTATTTGGGACCTGGCAAGGCACAAAGTGGTGGATGATTTCCCGATTGCAGCCAGAAGCCCGCCGTCCTTCTCTCGACGGAAGGCAGTCAGCGAAGCAGTCATTGACCTTGAAGGCGTCGGGAGCGGTATTGAACTGCCAGAAACAACTGGCCCTCCAAGCAACAAAAGCCGCCTTGAGAAACCAGCCAACAATACCAGTCCTGAGCGGCACGAAATCGTGGCGGCGGTTCGTGGCCGACGAGGCACTGCACTACCGCCTCTGCAATCAAAGCATGCGGTTGCGTTGATAAGACAGTTTCGAAAAGCCATGAATGACTCGAGCTGGAGGACAAACGGTCGACTGTCGAAGCCTGCGCGAGACGCTGTTGTCACTGCGTTTTCCCGAGAGCACAACTTCACCGACGCCGGCACAGAGAAGATGAAAATCGCTTTCGACACCATTTTTGACAAATGCAGTAGCGACGACGAAGCAATCGCACGCTGCCAGGAAATTTATGACGCGGTCCTGAATGACCTCAAGCGCAACTCTGCCAGCGGAAACGATGGCGTCCACAAAGTGGAAGCGGCATCTGGGGAACAAGCAAGTGTCAGTTCCGCGATTGCGCAGTTTGAACAAGACACCTCTGCGTTGTTGGCGACGCTCAGGAGACGCCTCGTTACTACCCTGCCCTGACCGACCATCATCCGGCGGCGAGTGCGCGTATGTGGCGGGCCTTGATTCAGATAGCATTGCGTTGATGCAGCGGTTGAACTGCGCTGTCGATTGAAAGCCTAATTCGGTTTACTCATTTATTTGTGTCTTGGCAGCATTGGGATGCCAGTCGCAGCCCGGCCTTCTCCGATCTCACTCTCGCAAGCAGTCTCCGCTGCGTTCGCTAATATCTGCATTCGGGTCTCTTTCCACCACATCCTAGAAACCTAGGCAGCATAGAGTGATCTGTGGATCCTCAATCACTTCACTGGTATGATGGTGGCGTGGCTGCTCTTGCGCTGGTGAGTGGGTATCGTTGAGTGGTGAGTCGGTATCTGCAAGTTGTTTACCTAAAGTGAGTGATCATTGATGTTGAGCTCTGTATCTTTGTTTCGTTGGCGTTGAGTCCGTACTTGGGTGTTCCCAATCATACTTGCGGCTGGCAAGTGACATAGTCTTCGAGAAGTAGCCATCTCGAATGAGAGCAGTGAGCGTCGCAATGGGCGGAGACTTCTCCAGCACTTGGTCGGCTTTTTATGAATTATTATGAATGAAACTACTGTGTATTGTAAAAGCATGGGTTCGGAGTACTTTACTGTATCGGAAAAAGCAACGAGAGCAGCGCTTGAACTTACACAAATATACCCAAACACGAATGCCCCAGGACAGTGAGAGTTAGTTATCACACACACACACACACACACACACACACACACACACACACACATATCCCTACTAGAGTACTTTGTTGACGATAAAAACACACACATACCCATCAACGGCGTACTATTGAGTACTCTAGTACTACTAAACTAGCATCTCAATCATTGTCTTTACGAGTTTAGGAGTGGGGTTTGCAAATCAGTATCGCCAATGTCATCCATGCGTTGCTCCAGTTGCCGAATTTGCGTGATTAATTTCAACTTCTCTTGATATAACTGCGTGCGCTGAGCATCCCACTCACCAGCGTAAGCAGGGGTTACACTTTCATCATCTGCACTGCTGCTGCGAACCGCGTCTACCTCACGGCCCTTGCCTTTGCAGAGCCGAGCCAGCACCATGGTTCCAAAAATAATGTCCGTCAGGACGACATCTGCGCCGAAAAACTCTGCCAAAGTGGATGGCCATTCCTCCGCCGTGAACAAAGATTCCAAAATCGATTGCAAGAGTGAGAACGTTGGCTGGTCAGCCCGCACACTCAAGTATTCTGTTGCGAACGTTGTGCTGGCATGCAACGAAACTTTTGCCAAAATGTACAATATAGAGAACAAAAACCATACATCGCCCCATGACATGTACAGGAAAAGTGTCTTCTGTGCAAAAAATGCGCGCACGGGCTGGGCTGCTTGGGTGACACGAAACAGACAAGGGCTGTGCTTTGTGACCGACACTTTGGCACGCAGAGGTCTGATGCGCGGCACGTCATTTGATTCTGTGATTCGGGCATTGGAGGCGGCCGAGTCATCCGCGTCTCCTTCGTTTGGCACAATGAGTTTGATGGATATTGCCTCTGTGTGACAGATTTTGGCGACTCGTAACTGCACTCCAATCCATCGTTCAACCGCCGCAATGTCCTCCGGTGAAGCCACATCCGTTGGCCTCAATGGCATTGTTGCCGATTGGATGCTGGATGGGAGACGGCAACAGCTGTGTGAGAACAACATGACCCCCACTGTGGTGACGATGGAGCCAAAGCACACAACAATCACTGTGCACCACAAAGGCGAGGAGCTCGCCAGCTTCATGATAACACAATAGCTGCTGGCGCCAAATATCGAAAGTACCGCGAAGAAGTTCGTGGTCATGTTAAAGGCTTCATTCGCGGGCTGCGGAAACAGCTTCTGTGCGATAATGCGTTCAGTTTTCCTCTCACAAATGCATTGGTCAGCGCATACTTGTGGCACGATAGCATTCAACAAAAGCGCCAAGCCATACGCGATGACAGTCCCAAAAGAAATGAAGTCCCACAGCCCAGGGTTGCCGCTGTACGAAAAACACACGAAGACGGCTGCAGGAACCCCCACGATGGCCAACACAGCAGCGCAAGTTGTCGCCAGCTTCGTTGGCTTCGACGCTGCGGCACACGACGCAAAGTCGAACAAAATAATGAACAACGGTGAAACGCCACCTAGTACAAAAAGGCTGACTATCCACACGGCATTTGGTTCTCCAGCAACTGCTCCAAGTACGCCAATCAACGTCCCAGTAAAAAACATAAAGAGAGAGGTGCATCCAAATGTGACCCACACCACGTTGTTCATTGTTGACATGTCTGGCAGAGAAGTCACCGTTGCCTCCGCGGGCACGGAAGCATGCTTTCGTTGATACGCCGCGTGCGCCGCGACGTCAAGGTGAACAAAGTACGCGATACGACCCAGAGTCCACGGTATGGAAATGGACAGAATGAAAATTTCTTGTGCCAGTGAGGACAGCTGAAGATTTTGGAACATTGCTGTCACAGTTTGATCCACCATATCACAGAATTTACCGTGGCAGTCGCACGTGATGTGCAGTAATTCCGAATAAGACAACGTGTACGGTGTGAATGTGGCAACGCATAGAACAGCGACAGACCCGATCCCCTGTCACAAGCAATGACACAGTTACATTGTTGAGGACCACAACTCGACTCATTATCGACTACACGTACCACGAGACGACTAAGCACAAGAAGGACGCGTGAGGCACGCTCCAACTTGATCATTGTTGCTGCAGCGACAGGTTTTGGTTCACGGCGTAGCCACCGAGAAAACACAAATTTGCGAAGTCGAAGGAGCGGAACTTCAATGCCCTCAAGAATCGACAGTAGAGCCATAATGAAAAACAGTGTTACTCCGAGCATACCAAATTCCGCGCCGCTTAACATATCACGCGCGCGGAGCTGAGATGCAATGCAACCATACGTCAGACACGCGCGAGGCAACAGAAATCAACGGCGTTGCCGCAGAAGACTAACCTGGATAATTGAGTAAAAAGCAGAGTCGGGACTTCGATCCAGGTTCACAGTGGCATTCGAGTAGTTGCTGAGTTGCTGTGTCAGCTGGTCGTAGCTACAGTTGAACAATTCGTCAGCCGTGAGCGAAAATATGGACCCAAATCCGTATGGCTCACATACAGCGCTGTATGTCTCCGACTACAAGCAACCACGGTGGTATTAAGTGAGTCCTGCAATGTGTCGCGACGCTTGTTCTCCCGATAATACGCACCGCCACAACAAAGAGAGGAATGGCCGCAATAACAGCGGAGCCCCGTCGAAACAAGATTTTATCCTTACTCTTGTACGGCCTACAAAATATGCATTGTGCGGTTACAAAAATTGAAGTTGGCGATGCGTGACTCATGTGTGCATAGTTTACCCTTCCTCAGCCAACCACATCACTAGCTCAATCACACAAGTACCGAGAGCGGCAAAGAAGGCGGCAATGGGCTTCCATATCCCTCGTGGGCGTGAAGTGCGTTCGGCAGCGGGTTTGACCTCACCTTCAGACGTCAAAACAGGCGGGCCAACCAAAGTCCACTGCAACTGGATGGCCTCGGAAACACTTTCGACATCTGTTGACTTAGCGACGGACACCGAAGAGTCGAAGCTAGCTGCCGCAACATCGTGTAACGACTTCGACGTAGTGCTGCGGGCTGTGCGTAAACGTTTGCGCCTGTTTGACGTGTTCAGCTGCGCTGCATTACGCTGCGCGCTGTTTGACAGAATTAGAAGCTCGGTTGTAACGCAAGCTGTCAATACCATCGTAACCACAACGCAGATCATGTTCCAGAAAACGGCATCGAGGTCCTCCAAGATCAGACTGGCGTCGCTGAGCTCGAATGTCAAAATGTAAGCGCCGCCAAATATCACTGAAAGTCCAAGTAGACGGACAACGAACGTTCCGCATATTGACAATCCTCGGTTGGTCCGACACAAGCTGTTTGAGCGGCAACACCGCGCAAAACCCAGAACAGCGAGCGCTACCAGTGGTACGGATGCAAGAAGGGCGAAAGTCTGGAACATTGTCGTGCCACTGTTCTCGAAACCGGTTACCAGCAGCACCAACTTCACCAGCAGAGTTAATAGTGCACAGACCATTTGCACTGTCACCAACGATGGTATCCAAGCAGTCCACTGTGCGCCACTCAAGGACCACCCAATGAATTCCTACAACACGTCCACAGATCGTACAAAATTTACGCGTAAACCACGACGTGGAGCAAGTTACAGCACGCACCATGTCATCCACAATGAGCAACGTTCCCGTGGCAGCAACTGGGACGGCCATCAATGAGTTCGCAAGAGCGCGGGTTGATGACACAACGACGCCCTCCAGCCAGACTGCTGACATGACTGCTGCAATGGTGGATTGACTGTCCGTTGCGCCGGACGGTGAGTCCCCTGCACCCCCAGATTATGGATCGTCAGCGACTGCAATGCGCCCAAGAGCAACTCAACAGTTCGATGGCGTACCCATGTAGACAACACTGAGCCAATTTGAAAAGCCCATAAATGTGCCGAACCCCATCAGAGGCAGTAGTGTCAAGAGGCACAGCCCCAGAACCCGCGCCAATCGAAATTTTTGCCAGTCCGTTGCGCTGCCGGCCTGAACGTGGGAGTGCCCGTGAGAAAAAAAACATGCATCACGAACGGCAGAGACACGGGGAGCGCGTACCACAATGAAAAATGACACTGCAAAAAGAACCAATATGACTTGTTGTCCAGCCGAAATGAAAAGATCCATTTGCCCGTCGACTAGAGAAAAGTTTATTCCAAAAGACGAATTTGTGGCATTCGATTGCGCATATGCTCTACACACATTACGCCAAACAATAGTAATTAGACTCTCACCGTGGGTCGAGTCACCGTGAGTGGAAGTACAAACAATAACGAACAATTTGCGAACGAATTCGTCTGAAATGCGTTTGGCTGGGTTCGTGTAAGTCCATGAATAAAGCACCAGTGCGAATCCTACAATGTAGCTGACGCATGTCGCCACGAGGGCTGGGCCGTGAAATTGAACGCAACGTGCATCGTCGTCGGTGTTGTTTGCGTGTTCTTCACCGTTCTTTCGTCGCCGACTGTGCACAAATTGACACGGCATTCCACAATGAGATCAATGTCAACAGCACGCGTCGAAAATCCTTGTCGCAGTCGTACCGCGCAACGATGTGGGCGTGGACGATCGAGGCAGCCAGCAGCAGGAATGCAGCACAGGCGCCGAATACAATCACCACAACCCAGAGTGGTAATCCAAATAACGTCGCTTGAGGCACTACGCATGATGCAGCCATTTTCGGAGATGCAACCTGTCGGTTGATAACGGAATACCAACGCATCAGCCAGACCCAACCACGTTATGATGCTCCAATGCAGTGCAACTCACGTTGAACACGAGTTCGTCCACGAATGTTCCGTTGCTAGTCCCATTGCTGGGCTGCAACGGAACGGAATACTGCATACTGAAATAGGCAGTGAAATCCGGACGCAAACACGATGACTGCAAGCACGATGGATCCGTGCAAAAGTAATCTCCGTGCGCATACAGCGGAGTTGTTGCCACAACCTACACAACCACGAGAGACATAACCGTGCTGTCATTTTGACATCGCAACTGCAAATCGTGCAGCAACGTTCTCAGCACATTGGAACCATACCCGGCAGTACAACCCATTGGAATTCATAATATGAGCGACCTCGTCTGCCGCGCAAGGCACACAATTTGAACTGTCTGCCGCTGCGCGCACCAAACGGCTGTTCGGGGTCGTATTTGCACTGTTCACCGGCAGAACGAACACGTCAGACACTGTGGGTCGAGGCAAGGTGTTGTTCGACGTCGCTCCAAGAACGGTGCGTTGCAAGGCCGTGGTTGATGTTGTCTGTGCTGCTGAAACGATTTGTGTGACCATTGTCAGTGTGGAGTTGGTATACTCAGCATTCATAATGGTGCCGCAGTCGATTGTTCCGTTGAGAAAAGTGGGCGTGACCATGACACCGCTGTAGCATTGACGTAGCTGCAGATGTGTGTGCGACACACAAGGTGCGCACTGCCCCTGTGATGCTCCAGGTACGCACATGCCCCCAACCTCGAGAACAGTGGCATTGGCGCTATCAACATACAATGTTGCGAATTGTCCGAATAACGCCCCAAACGCCGGCACGCCAGTGAAGTTCACACATGTCATGTTCTCGTCCGCGGGGAGGCAAATGTGCGCGGTGGTCAAATTTTCCCCTGTCAACACGGGGGAGCAATCAGGTGAGGGGAACTGCATCATAGACAGACACCTGGGTCGAGTACAACAACAAAAACAAAACGCAGTGAGACTTTTGGCAGCGCAGTGATTGTGCCGCAGATCTGGAAGGGGATTGCTGCAGATCTTGGAAGGGAACCCCAAACGTACAATTGTGCCGGTGATGTTGTCAAGTCATCGTTCTGCGGGTCAAAAGCGACCTCACTGGATGGACTATTGCACGAGCCATCATTCAATGGCAATGCTTCAGCTGACTGTAGTGTGCCGCTGGATTGCGGGCAAAATGACCCTGCACATTGCATTGTCTCGTTCACTGTACTTCCGCACTCACAGCTCCAGATGACGGTAATGTGGCCCTCCTCGGTAGCGGACGATCCCACTGTCCACGTTACCTGTGAAACCCACCACGAGTTGAATCCGAACACTGAGGAGATTCCGTCATGGGCAACAACACTGCAGCCACAGGAGCGTACTGGATTGGGGGCAAGAGGAGCCAGCCACTTTACTTTGTCTGGGAAAGTGAACGCGAGATTGCTGAGAGCTTCGTTGATTGTCTGTCAAAGTGAACATTGTAATTAAGGCCACCGTTTGCCGAGCGACAACAAGCGCGCATTTGACAGAGCCGCCGCACCGGCAGGGCATAGTTGACGCCTTTCACAACCAGCGGCTTCAACAGCTCGGGGGGCAACTCGAGCGACGTGCTCAGTCCCTCCATCGACGCATTGTGGATGTTCAAGTCCTTAAAAGCCATGCTAATCCCCGATTCCCAAGAGTCGCAGCTGACCTCACCGATCTGAGAGGACACAGAACAGTGAGAGTCGACATCAGGGCGTGTGAACAAACACCGGCACGCCGTGTGCTCGCTTAGCCAAACCATTCACTCACCTCCGTAACGTGGGACAAAGCTACATCGAAAATACGAAATCCCGAGTACGCATCACAGTGAATGTGGAGGAACCTAGATGTGCAAGCCCTCCAAATTTTACACATACAAGCCAAGGTGGGACAAAAGCATGAAGACAGGGGACAATTGTCGAACGTACATGAACACCTCGTGCACTTCCATGTGAGCGTGGATTCCGCCGTGTGGAAAGACAACGCTTGTGTTCTCAATGGAACCGTTGACGTAAAGGTTGGTTTCATACAAATTGAAGGTGCCGTTGAAATCCAGATAGCCCCCGGCATTCGCTGCCGCGATGAAGTTTGCGATGGCTTCTTTTGACACAGACACTGCGGAGGTCGTTGCATTGTGGCCGGGCTCCACGGGCCTGGTCAAGGCACACGGAGTGAGAGAGTGATGTGCAACGGGGTTAGCGGATGGCGTCAATGCTGCGCTGCCACAAATACACGGTCTTACCATGCACTTGGCAGTGGGGTTGAGCGGTGGGCGGCAAACGCGATGGAGGAGCCATCCGGTTGAGCAACCAAAAAATCCATGGACGCCTGGTACCACGCCAGCAAGTAAGTGAACTTGAACGTACAGCGCACAAGGGCACGAAAAGCTCGTCGATAGTCAATTCAAAGAATACCTGGATTGTTACTGACTCGGCATTTACGAAAGATAGAGAGGTCGTGGTGTACTGAACGGAGAGCAGAGACCCGTCGATGTTGACAACCTAATTATTATCAGAGGCGACAGCGTTGCACAGTCGTCAGCGTGGTCACACATACATCTGTCGTCCGGCGCTGGGGGTAAACCACAAGAGAAAACAACAGCCAGCAAACCGACCTGATTGGGTGCGAGCCAAGACTGAATGTCTGTAACGACGAAGTTTTGCAGCGTCGGGCATATGAAGTTGTTCAACGCCGGCAAAACGTGGCCCGCAATGATGCCGGGCTCAATCCATGACAGAATTCGACCGCTGCATCCCGTGAACACAATATCGGAGGCGTCTATCGGCACGTTGCAAGTCGGAGTCAACGTGTAGGTCCCCGGAGTGGTCGTGGCAACCACGTCCACTTTTACTGAGAAACTCGGGATGCTGATGGACACCCTTGCGTTATCGGCGTTGCACAGCGTCGTCCATATCCAAAAAAAGTAGAATCCACCGTTGACATCGCCGGGGGCTGACGCCTGCACACCGCCTGTGAAAGTAAAGCTTCCAATTGAGTTGGCAACGGAGGCATCAGGCCCACCAATCGTCACCATGGTGTCCGTGATCACCAGGCTCCGCTGCGATGCGTACTGCTGCGAGTTGAAGTCGTAGTCTACTTTATAACCAGCAAATGGCCGGCCAAGACGGTCTTCGTAGAGATGCACTGCATCAGACGTGTTGGTGACACCGTCAACATACAACCCGCCGGAAATCTCCCCTTGCAAGTCTGCCGGTTTGTAACTTAAAAACGCATCGCACATCTCCTGCTGGTACAGTTGAGAACCCCACGCGTTCTTCAGGGTGGTCGAAATGCCAACCTGCGAGACGAAGTACTCAAAGTCATAGCCTTCCTGCCCCAATACCGGCTGTGTCGCTGAAAGTGCGACCAACAGTGGTAACAGAAAAGGCAGTCCGTTCCGCGGCCGCCGCACACAGCCGCACGGCATGATGACGACGTGTCCTCAAAGCATAAGCTGTGTCGGTGCCATCGCGACTTCAATCAGTCATGGTCTGTGTTACCCATTTCGTGCGGAAATATTCCGATGGAGAAGCGGCGCTACGAAATTACACGAAATGCAATGAACTTTTAGGTCAAGCAATGAACATTTAGACCAAGCAGTTGCAAAGCGACGGGGCGCCATTCAACCTCGCCATGGAGGAGCGATGGCAACGAAAGAACGAGCAAGATGGTGGACGAAAGAACAAGCAAACGAACGAACGAACGAGCAAACCTACCAACGGCAGCCAGGTATTGAACACAACGCCGTGGAACCGACCAACCAAACAACTTCCCAATGCGCGTTCACACTCCACATCCAAAAGAATTGACCGGCAGACCAACAGCCAGCCAACAATGAAACGAACCGACGAACCAACCCACAAGCACACGAATCAACCACCAAACAAGTCAACGAATAGGCCTCTCGACGAACGAACGCACGAACGAGCCAACCAGACAACCAGATAACCAAACAACGAAACAATCAAACAATCAAACAATCAAACAACAGAGCAACCAAGCAACTATTCGGACGAATGAACGGACGGACGAACGGACGGACGGACGGACGGATGGACATACGGACGGACGGACGGACGGATGGACGGACAGATGGACATACGGACGGACGGATGGACGGACGGACGGACGGACGGACCAACCAACCAACACTGCAACCAACCAACACTGCAACCAACCAACCAACCAACCAACCAACCAACCAACCAACCAACCAACCAACCAACCAACGCACGGACGGACGGACGAACGGACGATTGGTGAGCAGTTCGTCAGTTCGTTCGTTCGTTCGTTCGTTCGTTCGTTCGCCCTCAATCAATCAAGTTGACGATGAGTCACTCGTCACTCGTCACTCACTGTCAGCACTCAGCACTCGGCACTCAGCTGACCGACCAAATAAATAACGAACGAACGAACGAACAGAGGTTATCAGCCTGTATGACAGTAATCGAGGGAGGGAGGGAGGGAGGGAGGGTTCGTGTTGTCTGTCCGACACTCAGCATGACTTTCATACAGGCTGCTTGGCAGCAGCAACCAACAACAACAGCCTCACTCAGCTGACCAGTGCCAGCTGTCGAACGAATGACCGAACGACGAACGACAAACAAACGAACGACGACGAACGAATGACGAACGAACGAACGAACGAACGAACGAATGACGAACGGCACAAACAGAGAAGGAGGAGGCCCAGCAACGTGCGTGAATGAATGAATGACTGCAAACAACGACGTAAACCAACTCCAGGCGTGAATGACTGACTGAATGAACGGCGACCATGCCATAATTAATTCATGGGACTTTGAAGCATTTGTGACGACAGACGCATCAGCTTCTGCATGCATCGCATCAAGCAAGCATTCGTCGTCTGTCTTGTCTTTACTACGCCGTGTGGCAGGCAAGTTGAATGGAATGGAATGGATGGAATGAATGGAATGAATGGAATGAATGGAATGAATGGAATGAATGGAATGAATGGAATGAATGGAATGAATGGAATGAATGGAATGGATGGCATGGATGGAATGAATGGAATGAATGGAATGGATGGCATGGATGGAATGAATGGAATGAATGGAATGAATGGAATGGATGGAATGAATGGATGGAATGGAATGGATGGAATGAATGAATGCATGGATGAATGAATGGATGGATGGATGGAATGAATGGATGCTTTGCTTTGGAACCTGTTTTGGGCTTGTTTCAGTTCATCGCAGCGAGTGTCCCTTGCGCAAACGCACA